>ERZ1066123.39-NODE-39-length-119814-cov-14.338597_pt1 | contig 119814 bp, 114 predicted proteins | sample MGYA00382770_ERZ1066123 | MGnify/ENA primary metagenome ERZ1066123 (study PRJEB33369, sample SAMEA5778353) | biofilm metagenome | biome: Industrial cooling water; feature: Water cooling tower basin; material: Biofilm | place: United Arab Emirates | collected...
CCCCCCTCGGCCGGCGGCGCGGCCGGGGCCGCCGCCGGGACGGGCCTGGCCTTCGGACGCTCGCCGCGTTCCGCGTGGTAGCCGAGGCCGCCCATCACCGCCGCGAACTGCTCGAGCGTGAGGCCCGTGATCGACAGCATCTCGGGCGCGGCCTCGAACCCCGCACGGCTGTCGCGGGCGCGCAGCAGGTCGGCCAGACGTTCCAGCATGTCGATCCGGATCGCCCGGGGGCCGGCGGGGTGATAGCCCGACAGCGTGTAGTGGCTGCGCGGCACCTCGGGCAGGTGGGGAATGGTGACGAGCCCGGGCGGCGGGCTCTCGGGGAACTCCGCGAGGCCCTGCCCCAGCGACCACAGGACCAGCCGCAGCCGCGTCGGCGCCGGCTTCAGAAGCGCGGGCAGGAAGATCGTGTACTGGCCGAAGCGCACGCCGTGCCGGCGCAGCGCCGACCGCGCCTCCTGGTCCAGCCCCTTCACGTCGTCGGCCACCGCGTCGCGCGGCAGCACCCCCAGCGCCTCGACCAGCCGGAAGGCGAAGCCGCGCGCAAGGCCCGTCAGCGTCTCGTCGCGGCCCATGGCCATCAGCGGCTCGAACAGGGCGGCCACCTTGCGGTCGACGAAGTGCTGGATCCGGCGGCGCACCTTGTCCGCGACCTCGGGCCCCGCGTCCTCGTCGACGAACGCCTCGGCGGTCGGGCGGAGCGGCTCGGGCCCGGCAGTGAGCTTGCCCACCGCCGTCGTCCCCCACATGAGCCCGCCCTGCTCTGTGAAATCCATCTCAGTGTCGGGCGCGTTGTAGAAGCGGTCCGCGCGCAGGTGGAACTCGGGCCGCAGCGCCTGCACGGCGGCCTGGCGCAGCGTGCGCGCGGCGTCGGGCGAGGGGCTCGCGTCCTGCCGGAAGCGGAATCCCTCCAGACGGCCGGCGAACTCGCCCTCCACCGTCACCTCGCCCTTGTCGTTCACCTCGGCCACGAGGGTCTCCTTCTGCTTCAGGCGGCGCATCAGGACCGACGTGCGCCGGTCGACGAACCGCTGGGTCAGGGCGGCATGGAGCGCGTCCGACAGGCGGTCTTCTACCGCGCGCGTCTCGTCGCGCCAATGGCTTTCGTCCTCCACCCATCCGGGCCGCTGCGACACGTAGGTCCAGGTGCGAATGTAGGCGAGGCGCCTGGACAGCGTGTCGATGTCGGCCGAGGGGCGGTCGATCCGCTCCACCGCCTGCCGCAGCCAGTCGGACGGCACGCGGCCCCCCCGGACGAAGCCGAAGATGCGGGCCAGCAGCCCGTGGTGCTCGCCGCCCGTGCGGCCGCGGAAGTCGGGGACGCGGCACACGTCCCACAGCAGGCGCACCGCCTGAGGGCCGTCGAGGCCCGCGCGCACCTCGGGCGTCCCGGCCAGCGCCTTCAGCGCGGCGAGGTCGTCGGATTCCCGCGCGCGCACCAGCCATTCGCTGCCGGCCGGGGCCTCGAGGCTCGCCACCAGCCGCTCCACCGTGCCGAACTCCAGCGCCGGATTGCGCCAGTGCAGCCGCTGGATCGGGGCGAAGCGGTGGTTCTCGATCGCGTCCACCACGCCCTCGTCCAGCGGGCCTGCCTCGCCGGTGACGCCGAAGGTGCCGGGCTCGGTGAAGCGGCCCGCGCGGCCCGCGATCTGGCCAAGCTCGTGCGGGAAGAGCGGGCGCATCCGCCGCCCGTCGAACTTCTGCGTGCCCGCGAAGGCCACGTGCCGGACGTCGAGGTTGAGCCCCATCCCGATCGCGTCGGTGGCCACGAGGTAGTCGACGTCGCCGGCCTGGTAGAGCGCGACCTGCGCGTTCCGCGTGCGCGGCGACAGCGCCCCCATGACCACGGCGCAACCGCCCTTCTGCCGCCGGATCAGCTCGGCGATGGCATACACTTCCTCGACCGAAAACCCCACGATGGCGCTTCGGGCCGGCATCCGGCTTATCTTTTTCGAACCTGTCCACGTCAGGGTCGAGAACCGCTCGCGGCGCAGGAAGGTGGTGCCCGGCACCAGCGCCGCGATCGCCCCGCGCATCACGTCCGAGCCGAGGAAGATCGTCTCGTGCAGCCCCCGCGCGCGCAGCAGCCGGTCGGTGAAGACGTGCCCCCGGTCGGGGTCGCCGCACAGCTGGATCTCGTCGACCGCGACGAAGTCCGCGCCGATCTCGAGCGGCATCGCCTCGACGGTGCAGACCCAGTACTGCGTGCGCTCGGGGACGATCCGCTCCTCGCCGGTGACGAGCGCCACGACCGAGGGGCCGCGCAGGGCCACGATCCGGTCATAGACCTCGCGCGCCAGCAGCCGCAGCGGCAGGCCGATCACGCCCGTCCGGTGGCCCAGCATCCGCTCGATCGCGTGATGCGTCTTGCCGGTGTTGGTCGGCCCGAGGACCGCCGTCACACGGCCCCTGTCTTGTCTCACGCGCGCAATCCCGGATCAGAGGTCCTGCCCGGCCTCGGCCGTCTCGAGCCGCTCCACCGCGTCCAGCACGCTCTGCATCCGGGGATAGATGGCGAGCGCGGCGCGGTAGACCTCCAGCGCCTGCGCGGGGCGGCCGAGCTCCTCGAGGATGGTGGCGAAGCCGGCCATGGCGCCGAAGTGGCGCGGGTTCAGCGCGAGCGTGCGCCGGATGTCCTGGATCGCAGGCCCGTATTCGGCCGCCTGGACGTAGGCCATCGCCCGCGCGTTCCAGCCCTCGGCGAAATCGGGGGCGTGGTCGGTCAGCGCGGTCAGGTGCTCGATCGCGAGTCCGGTGTCGCCCTGCGCCAGCGCCTCGCGCCCGCGTTCCAGCAGAAGGTCGAGCGCGGGGCTGCCCGATCGCGACCATTCGCGCCAGATGTCGCCCTCGATCCGCTGTGCCGCCCGGTCGTCCTGGGCCGTGCCGAGCTGGTCGAACAGCCTGTCCAGCCGGTCCTCCTCCGCCAGGGCGGGACCGGCGGACAGGATCACCGCCAGACCTGCCGCGACGAGACGATTGTGGAACGGGCCGCACGCTCTCATGATGCGCGCAGTGTAGCCCGGTGCCGCGAAAAGACCATATCCGCCGGGTCACGTTTCCGAAACGCAAGGGATCCCTCCGATGACCGACCTGATCGACACCGCCGTGGAGCGTCTGCGCGCGAGGCTGCCGCGCTTCGACGGGGGCACGGCCAAGTTCGTGGTGACGGGCCACGGCACGATCCTTCTGGACGCCGCGGGGCCGCGCGCGGCGGACGGGCCGGCCGACGTGACGCTGACCGCCAGCGCGGAGGTCTTCGAGGGGATGCTGGCGGGCGAGGTCAACCCGACGATGGCCTACATGACCGGCAAGCTCGCGGTCGAGGGCGACATGGGGCTTGCGCTGCAACTGGGCTCGCGGCTCGGTTGACCGGAGACGCCCCCTACCACGCCGCCGTGGCGGGCGACGGCCCGCAGCCCCGGACGGTCTGGCTGCGCGCGGCCGACGGGGTGCGGCTGCGCGCGGCGCACTGGCCGGCGGGGGCGAAGGGCACGGTCTTCCTGTTCCCGGGCCGGACCGAATACGTCGAGAAGTACGCGCCCGCCGCGGCCGAACTGGCCGTTCGCGGCTACGGGATGGTCACGGTCGACTGGCGGGGGCAGGGTCTGTCCGACCGGCTTCACCCCGACCCGATGATGGGGCATGTCGCGCGCTTCACCGACTACCAGATCGACGCCGCGGCGCTCGAGGCACTCGCCCGCGCCCTGGACCTTCCCCGCCCCTGGCACCTGCTCGCGCATTCGATGGGGGCCACGATCGCGTTGCGGGCGCTGCTCGGGCCGCATCCCTTCGCCTCGGTCGCCGTATCGGCCCCGATGTGGGGCATCCTGTTCCCGCCGCGGCTCTACCCGGTGGCGCTGGGCGTCACCGCAGCCGCCGCGCTCACCGGGCAGCGCCGCCGCCGCACGCCGGGCACGAGCCCGCTCGCCTATCCCGCCTATGCCCCCTTCGAGGACAACCTGCTGACCACCGACCGGGCGATGTGGGACTGGATGGCCCGGCAGGTGCGCGATGCGCCGGGCCTCGCGCTCGGCGGGCCCAGCCTCGGCTGGCTCGCGACCGCGATGCGCGAATGCGCGCGGCTCGCGCGGATGCCGTCGCCGGCGATCCCCTGCGTCTGCGCGCTGGGCAGCCGCGAGCGGATCGTGGCGACCCCGCCGATCCGCCGGCGGATGGCGGCGTGGCGCGGCGGGCGGCTCGACCTCTACGAGGGCGCCGAGCACGAGGTGATGATGGAGGCCCCCCATCACCGCGCGCGGTTCTACGACGCGGCGGCTGCGCTGTTCGACGCGGTCAGAGGCCGATCTGCGTGAAGCCGTCGCGCAGCGCGCGGCTCCAGCCCTCGCTCATGGCGCGGAAGCCCTCGTCCCCCGCCTCGAACCGGCGGCGCAGGCCCGCGCGCAGCGCATCCCTCTCGATGACCAGAAGATCGAGCGGCATCCCCACCGAGAGGTTGGACCGAAGCGTCGAGTCCATCGACAGCAGCACCGCCTTCTGCCCGTCGGCGAGGCTGGTCGAGGGCGTGACCACGCGGTCGAGGATGGGCTTGCCGTACTTGTGCTCGCCGATCTGGAGAAACGGCGTGTCCTCGGTCGCCTCGATGTAGTTGCCCTCGGGGTAGATCAGGAACATGCGCATCCCGCCCCCGCGCCTCTGGCCCGCGACGATCATCGTGGCCGAGGCGCTCTGGTCCATGCGGGCCATCTTCGCGTCGATCTCGAGGCTGACCGCGCTCAGCATGTTGCCGACGATGTCGGCGACCTTCAGCATCGTGGGGGCCAGCATGACCGAGGTGGCGGCGGTCGCGTCGGGGTCGTCCATTGCCTCGTGGAGGCGGGCGATCGTGGTCTGCGTGACCGACAGGCTGCCCGCGGTCATGATCGCGATCACGCGCTCGCCCGGCTCCTCGAAGACGAACATCTTGCGGTAGGTGGAGATGTTGTCGAGCCCCGCGTTGGTGCGGGTGTCGGACAGAAGGACCATGCCTTCGTCCAGCAGCAGGCCCACGCAATAGGTCATCCGTGCGTTCCGATCGGTTCCGGCGTCGCCGCCATCATTGCTGCTGCGCGGTGGTGACCGCAACCGCCACGTCCAGGTGCTCGCGCCCCGCCCCGCGCGCGGTGCCGCGGATCGGGGCCGCGCCCTCGGCGTCGAGCCCCGAGCCGAGGCGGACATAGCGCTCGTCGGGGCAGCAGCCGTTGGCGGGATCGAACCCCACCCAGCCGATGCCCGCGACCCACAGCTCCGCCCAGGCATGCGCCGCCTCGTGCGGCACCCCGTCGGCGGAGGCGTGCAGGTAGCCCGAGACGTAGCGCGCGGGCACGCCCTGCGCCCGCGCGGCGGCGATCAGGGCGTGGGCGTGGTCCTGGCAGACGCCCCGGCCCAGCGCCAGCGCCTCGGCCGCCGTCGTGCCCGCGTCGGTCTCGCCCGGCCGGTAGGCGATGGCCGCCGACACCCCGCGCGCGAGCCCGTGCGCGAGGTCGAGCCCGTCGCGCGCGGCCACCGCCTCGCCCAGTGCGGCCAGGGCCGCGTCGGCGCGGGTGCGGCGCGTGCTTCTGAGGTAGCTGCGCGGGGGCACCGTCTCGCGGTGGCCGCGCAGCACGCCGGCGGTGTCGGCGGTCTCGACCGCGCCCCGGACGCGGACCTCGATCGCGGTGACGGGGCCGCGCACCGACCAGCCCCGGACGAGATCCCCGGCCCCGTCGCGGAACGCGCCCCCCGGCACGCCGCCCTCGACGGTCACGGCCCAGTCGATCACCCGCTGGCCGTCGAAGGAGGAGGGGTGGAGCCTGTGGCTCTGCACCACGCCGCGGACCGGCGCATCATAGGTGTAGCGGGTGACGTGATCGACGTGCAGAATCATGACGACCCCACGAGGTCGCCGGCGAGATAGGCCTCGCGCACCGCGCCGCCGAGGTCGGCCGCGTCGCGGATGAAGCGCGACAGGAACTCGTGCAGCCCCTCGTCGAAGATCGCGTCCACCGTGGCGCCCTCGATCCCCGCCTGCAGCGCCGCGGCGCGGTCCTGCGCCGCCGTGCGCGTGCCGTAGTGCCGGGCGATGCGGTCGAGATGGCCCGTCATCCCCGCCGCGCAGGTCACGAGGCTGCGCGGGCACTGCGGGTTCAGGATGAGGAAATGCGCGATCTTGGCCGCCGTCACCTCGCCGCCGTAGGCCCAGTGGAAGGCGCGGTGCGCCGACATCGCGCGCAGGAGCGTGGTCCACTGGTAGTTGTCGAGGCCCGAGCCGACGAACTCGGCGCGCGGAAGAAGCACGTAGTACTTCACGTCCATCAGCCGCGCGGTCGCGTCCGCGCGCTCGAGCCAGTAGCCGAGGTTGAGGAAGTCGTAGCCGTCGTTCCGCAGGAGCGTGGCGTCGATCGCGCCCCGCACCATGGCGGCGTGGCGCATCGTCCATTCGGTCAGGCGCGTCAGGGCGAGCGTGCTGCGCTCCTGCCGCTCCAGCGCGCGCAGTTCCTGGAAGGCGGTGTTGAGCGCGTCCCAGACCTGCGCGGTCAGCGCGGTGCGCACGATCCGGCCGTTCTCGCGCGCCCGCGCGATGCAGGCGGCGACCGAGGCGGGATTCGCGGCATCGAAGAACAGGAAGCTCTCGATGCTGCGCTGCACCGGCTCGCCGTAGGTCCGGGCGAAGAGGTCGGCCACCCCCGCCGCCTGCAGAAGGCTGTCCCATTCGTTGCGGTAGCCCTGCGCCGAGGGGATCAGCGCGATGCGGTTGCCCACCTCCAGAAGCCGCGCGGCGGTCTCGGCCCGCTCCATGTAGCGGGCGATCCAGTAGAGGGTCTCGGCGGTGCGGCTCAGCATCTCATTCCGCCAGCACCCAGGTGTCCTTGACCCCGCCGCCCTGCGAGGAGTTGACAACGAGGCTGCCGTCGGTCAGCGCGACGCGGGTCAGTCCCCCGGGCACGAGCTCGATCGTCTCGCCCACGAGACAGTAGGGCCGCAGGTCGACGTGCCGGGGGGCGATCCCCTCGGCGACGAAGGTCGGGGTGGTGGACAGCGCGAGCGTCGGCTGCGCGATGTAATTTGCGGGATCGGCCAGGATCCGGTCGCGGAAGGCCGCGATCTGCGCGCGCGTCGACTTCGGCCCGACCAGCATCCCGTAGCCGCCCGATCCGTGCACCTCCTTGACGACGAGCTCGCCCAGGTTCGACAGCACGTGGCCGAGGTCGTCCGCCTGCGCGCACTGCCAGGTCGGCACGTTCCGCAGGATCGGCTCCTCGCCGAGGTAGAAGCGGATCATCGCGGGGACGTGGGTGTAGACCGCCTTGTCGTCCGCGACCCCCGCCCCGGGCGCCGAGCAGAGCGCGACCCCGCCCGAGCGGTAGACATCCATCAGCCCCGGCACGCCCAGGAGCGAGTCCGGGCGGAAGCACAGCGGATCGAGGAACGCGTCGTCGATCCGCCGGTAGACGACGTCGACGCGGCGCGGCCCCTCGGTGGTGCGCATCCAGACCAACCCGCCCTCCACGAACAGGTCCTGCCCCTCGACCAGTTCCACCCCCATCTGGTCGGCGAGGAAGCTGTGCTCGTAGTAGGCGCTGTTGTAGCTGCCGGGCGTCAGAAGCACGACGGTCGGCTCGCGGTCGCATTTCGGCGGCGCCACGCTGGCCAGCGTGCGGCGCAGGCAGTCGGGGTAGCCGTCGACCGGCAGGATGCGGTTCTCGCGGAAGAGGTCGGGGAACATCCGCATCATGATCTCGCGGTTCTCGAGCATGTAGCTGACGCCGCTGGGGGTCCGGCAGTTGTCCTCGAGCACGAAGAAGTCGTCGGGGCCGGTCCGCACCAGGTCGATGCCGACGACGTGGCTGTAGACGCCCCTGGGCGGCACGATGCCCGCGACCGCCGGCTCGAAGGCCGCGTTGCGGTGGACGAGGTCGGCCGGGACGCGGCCCGCGCGCAGGATCTCGCCCCGGCCGTAGACGTCCGCAAGGAACAGGTTCAGCGCCCGCGCCCGCTGCTTGATCCCCGCCTCCAGCCGCGACCATTCGGACCGGGTGAAGACGCGGGGGAACATGTCGAAGGGGATCAGCCGGTCGGGGTCGCCCCCCTCGCCGTAGACGGCGAAGGTGATGCCGATCCGGCGGAACAGCGCCTCGGCCTCGGCCTGCTTCATCTGGCGCAGCGCGGCGGGCATGGCCCTCGTCCAGCCCTCCAGCCCGGCATAGGGCGGGCGGACCGACGCGCCGTCGAACATCTCGTTGAAGATCGCCGCCACCTGCATCCCCGCCCGCCGGTCCGCAGTGAAGCAGCGCCCCCGCCGCCGGGGAAGGGGCGCATCGCGCATTTCGGCATCCTTCGGCCGCGAACGCCCGGAAAACCGGCGGCGCGGGGTCTGGTCCGGCGCGGCCCCGGCGCTATCGTCCGGCCATGGCGCGCGATCCCGTCCTGACCTTCACCGACCGTGGCATCTTCTGCCCCGCGGGCGACTTCCACATCGACCCCTGGCGGCCCGTGCCGCGCGCGCTCATCACGCACGGGCATTCCGACCACGCGCGCTGGGGGCACGGCCGCTACCTTGCCACGCACGCGGCGGGGCCAGTCATGCGGCACCGGCTGGGGGACGTGGCGCTGGAGGGCATCGCCTACGGCGAGCCGCGGCGGATCGGCGGCGTCACGGTGACCTTCCGCCCCGCCGGCCACGTCCCCGGATCGGCGCAGATCGCGGTCGAGCGCGACGGCGAGGTCTGGGTCGTCTCGGGCGACTACAAGGTGGAGCCCGACGGCCTGTCCGAGCCCTTCGAGCCTGTGCGCTGCCACGCCTTCGTGTCCGAATGCACCTTCGGCCTGCCGGTCTTCCGCTGGGCGCCGCAGGCGGAGGTGATGGCGGGCGTGAACCGCTGGTGGGCCGCCAACGCGGCGCTGGGGCGCACCTCGATCATCGGGGCCTATGCGCTGGGCAAGGCGCAGCGGATCATGACGGGGGTGGATGCCTCGATCGGCCCGATCCTGACGCATGGGGCAGTGGGCGCCTCCACCGCGATCCTGCGCGAGCAGGGCTATCCCCTGCCCCCCACGGTGCCGGTCGTCGCCGGGGTGGATGCCGCGTCGCACCCCGGCGCGCTGGTGGTGGCCCCGCCGTCGGCGCTGAACACGCCCTGGGCCAACCGCTTCGGCCCCGCGGCGCAGGCCTTCGCGAGCGGATGGATGGCGCTGCGCGGGGTGCGCCGCCGCCGGGGCCTTGCCACCGGCTTCGTGCTGTCCGACCACGCCGACTGGCCGGGGCTGAACGCCGCGATCCGGGCGACCGGGGCGGAACGGGTCTTCGTCACCCACGGCTACACCGCCCCCTTCCGCCAGTGGCTGGACCGTGAGGGCTACGACGCGGGGATCGTCGCGACCGAATACGGGGGCGAGGCGATCGACGCGGAGGCCGAGCCCGAGGCAGCCGCGTGAAGCACTTCGCCGCGCTCTTCGCAGCCCTCGACGGCACGACCAGGACCGGGGCCAAGACGGCGGCACTGACCGACTATTTCCGCACGGCGCCCGAGCCGGACCGGCTCTGGACGGTGGCGCTGCTGTCGGGGCGGCGGCCGAAGCGGATCGTCAACGCCACCGAACTCGCGACCTGGGCGGCCGAGGCGGCGGGGCTGCCCACCTGGCTTTTCGAGGAAAGCTACCACGTCGTCGGCGACCTGGCCGAAACCATCGCCCTGATCCTGCCGCCCCCCGTCCGCGAGGACCGGCCGGGCCTGTCCGAGACGATCGCCATGCTGTCGGGCCTCGCCGCGCGCCCGGCACCCGAGCGCCGCGCGGCGGTGCTGGAGGCCTGGGCGGGCCTCTCGACCGACGAGCGGTTCCTGTTCAACAAGCTGCTCACCGGCGGCTTCCGCATGGGGGTCAGCCAGGGGCTGATGACCCGGGCGCTGGCGCAGGCGACGGGGGTAGAGGAGACGGTCCTCGCGCATCGCCTGATGGGCGACTGGTCGCCGGGCACCACGACCTTCCGCGACCTGATCGCCGACACCGGCGAGTCGGGGGCGCGGCCCTATCCCTTCGCGCTGGCCTCGCCCCTGGAGGCGGAGGCGCCGACGCTGGGCGATCCGGCCGACTGGCTCGCCGAGTGGAAGTGGGACGGGATCCGCGGCCAGCTCATCGCCCGGCCGGGCCACTTCGCGGTCTGGTCGCGCGGCGAGGAGCTGATCACCGACCGCTTTCCCGAGTTCGGCAGCCTCGCCGACGTCCTGCCGCCGGGCACGGTGATCGACGGCGAGATCCTCGCCTGGGGGGCGGACGCGCCGCAGCCCTTCGCGGCGCTTCAGCAGCGCATCGGGCGGAAGACCGTGCCGCGGTCGCTGCTCGCCCGGGCGCCCGCGCGGATGCTCGCCTACGATCTTCTGGAGGACGGCGGCCTCGACATCCGGGGCGAGCCCCTGTCGCGCCGCCGCGCGCGGCTGGAGGCGATCGTCGCCGCCCTTCCCCCCGGCCTGCCGCTCGGCCTGTCGCCCTCGCTGGCCTTCGCCGGCTGGGCCGACCTTGCCGCGCAGCGCGCGACCTCGCGCGACCGGCTGGCCGAGGGGCTGATGCTGAAGCGGCTGTCGTCGGCCTACCATGTCGGGCGCCGGCGCGGCGACTGGTGGAAGTGGAAGATCGACCCCTGGTCGGTCGACGCGGTGATGGTCTACGCGCAGGCGGGCCACGGACGGCGCGCGAACCTCTACACCGACTTCACCTTCGCGGTGCGGGACGGCAACGAGCTGGTGCCCTTCACCAAGGCCTATTCGGGCCTGACGGACGCCGAGTTCAACAAGATCACCGCCTGGGTGCGCCGGAACACGCTGGAGCGCTTCGGCCCCGTGCGGCGCGTCCCGCCCGAGCTGGTGTTCGAGATCGCCTTCGAGGGCATCCAGGAAAGCCCGCGTCACAAGTCGGGCATCGCGCTGCGCTTCCCCCGCATGGTGCGCTGGCGCGACGACAAGACCGTGGACCAGATCGACACCCTCGCGTCGCTGCGCGCGCTGCTGCGCGTGCAGCGCGGCGAGGTCGATCCGCAGCCGGTGGAGGGGGCGCTGGTCGCGGGCGGGGACGGGGGCCGGCCCCCGCGCCCCCGGGATGCCTGAGGACGAAGACTGTCTGCAGGGTTGTGGGCGCCACACCCTGTGCCCTACATGCCATCCAGCCCTGATGGAGAGACGCGATGCCCCTGCCCCTGCCCCGACCGCTGTTCGATGCCCGGCCCGAGCAGGGGGCGGAGTTCGGCGACCTGCCCGTCTGGGATCTGACCGACCTCTACCCGGCCCCGGACGCGCCGGAGTTCGCGCGCGACATGGCATGGCTCAAGGGCGCATGCGCCGACTTCGCCGCGCGCTACGAGGGCAGGCTGTCCACGCTCGATGCGGCCCGGCTGCTCGACTGCGTGCGCAGCTACGAGGCGATCGACGGAGTCGCGGGGCGGCTGATGTCCTACGCGGGCCTGCGCCACTACCAGGACACGCTGGACGCGGGCCGCGCGAAGTTCATGGCCGACGCGCAGGACGCCATGACCGAGGCGACGACCCCGCTCGTCTTCTTCACGCTGGAGTTCAACCGGCTGGATGACGCCCATCTGGAGGGGCTTCTGGCGGCGAACGCGGACCTCGCCCGCTACCGTCCGGTGTTCGACCGGATGCGCGCGATGCGGCCCCACCAGCTGTCGGACGAGCTGGAGCGCTTCCTGCACGACCAGTCGACGGTGGGAGCCGCCGCGTGGAACCGGCTGTTCGACGAGACAATGGCCGGGCTGACCTTCGCGGTGGCGGGCGAGGAGGGGCCGCTGGGCCTCGAGGCCACGCTGGACCGGCTGACCGACCCCGACCGCGCGCGGCGCGAGGCGGCGGCCCGCGCGCTGGCCGATGTGTTCGGGCGGAACGTCAAGCTCTTCGCCCGCATCCACAACACGCTGGCCAAGGAGAAGGAGATCGAGGACCGCTGGCGCAAGATGCCCACGCCCCAGACCGCGCGGCACCTGTCGAACCATGTGGAGCCCGAGGTGGTCGAGGCGCTGCGCGACGCGGTGGTCGCGGCCTACCCGCGCCTGTCGCACCGCTACTACCGGCTGAAGGCGAGCTGGCCAGGGCTGGACAGGCTGCAGGTCTGGGACCGCAACGCCCCCCTGCCCACCGAGACGCCGCGCCTGATCGGCTGGGACGAGGCGGTCGGCACCGTCACCGACGCCTACGCCGCCTTCTCGCCCCGTCTCGCGGAGGTGGCGCGGCCCTTCTTCGCGAAGGGCTGGATCGACGCGGGCGTGACCCCCGGCAAGGCGCCCGGTGCCTTCGCGCACCCCACGGTGACGGCGGTGCATCCCTATATCCTGCTGAACTACCTGGGGAAGCCGCGCGACGTGATGACCCTCGCGCACGAGCTGGGCCACGGGGTGCATCAGGTGCTGGCCGCGCGGCAGGGCGAACTTCTCGCCTCCACCCCCCTCACGCTGGCCGAGACGGCGAGCGTCTTCGGCGAGATGCTGACCTTCCGCCGCCTTCTGGACCAGGCCGCCACGCCGGCGGAGCGGAAAACGCTTCTGGCCGGCAAGGTGGAGGACATGATCAACACCGTCGTCCGCCAGATCGCCTTCTACGACTTCGAGTGCCGCCTGCATGCGGCACGCAGCGAAGGGGAGCTGACCCCCGACGCGATCGGCGACCTGTGGATGGCCGTGCAGCGCGAAAGCCTGGGCGACGCCTTCGAGTGGATGGAGGGCTACGAGACCTTCTGGTCCTACATCCCCCACTTCGTCCATTCGCCCTTCTACGTCTACGCCTACGCCTTCGGCGACGGGCTCGTGAACGCGCTGTACGCGGCCTATGCGGACGGGCTGCCCGAGTTCGAGGCGAAGTATCTGGCGATGCTGGAGGCCGGCGGGTCGAAGCACCACCGTGAGCTGCTGGCCCCCTTCGGCCTGGACGCGGGCGATCCGGCGTTCTGGGGCAAGGGGCTGGCGATGATCGAGGGGTTCATCGACGAGCTGGAGGGGATGTGAAACGCGGGGCGCGGGAGGCCGATCGCGTCACACAATCGCCGAGTTTCTGATCGAAATGGCGGCCGTCACGCAAGGCGATCATGCCTTGCGCGCTGGCTGTCGGAGGTGGCCTTGCCGATCCCGCTCTTGCTGCGCGCGTTGCCGCTGTCCTTCCGTACCTTCCGCAGCTACGTCTACCTGCTGCCGCTTACGGTTGTGTCGTTTCCATTCGTGAGCGGCGTCAGATCCGTTCTCGGTGGGTTGGCACCAAGGTTCGTGCTGTTTGTAGGCCTTCAAGGTGCCCTCTAGGCACGGGGGCACCTGTCCGATGTCTGCCTTGATCGCGCGCTTGAGAAAGCCACGGATTTCTGGCTGGTTGCGCTGGTTTTTTCGACCCTGACGACGGTCGCAGCCATCGCCGTCGGATACGGCGTTGCTTACGTGGTGACCGGAGGCGAAATGACGACCGCGTCGATCGGCCCGAACCTGCTTCTCATAGGCATCTTCGTGCTCGCCCTGGCGGCGGCAAAAGGCCTTTGTGCGATCGCCATGACCGTGCCCATGACAGCCGCCGCCGCGTCGGACCGCGCGACGGATACCGGCTGGTTCTTCGGCTTCGGGGCGGGGATCGCCAGTCTTTTCCTGACCCGCACGCTGGCCGTCGTCCTGCACTTTGCCCTTGTTCTCGGCCTGACCGCCGCCGTCGTCGAGACGGTGAACGGCAAGATGGGCGCGCCCGACTGGACGAGCCTGGGGCCGATCTTCCTTGCCCTCTACCTGGTCGCGGCCTGGGCATCGAGCTGGTTTCTCGGAACCGCCGTGCTGGCCTGGGAATGTGCCGTGAAGCGGAACGCGGCGACCGAAGACACGCGAGGTTCACGCCGACCCGACGCCGCTTGGTTTCGCGCCCTGCGCGAGAGCCGACAGCGGCGCGCCTAGGGTTGCCTCGCGATCCTCAGGGATCCATCGCCACCGCGAACACCCGATCCATCATCGCCTGCGTCCCCCGGCTGAACTCCAGCGGGCACGCGTACGGCACCCCCTCGCGCACCGACCGCCCGAAGGCCTCCACCTGCAGCTTGTAGTGCCGCGCGTCGGGCCAGCGGAAGGTGGTCGTCTCGAACCCCATGCGGTGCAGCTCCATCTCCGCCTGGTCGTAGACGCCCGCGTTGAAGGGGGCGGTCAGGCGGATCAGGCCGGTCTCGCCGTGCACCGTGACGGTCTGCCGGGGGAAGAGACGCATCGAGACCATCGCCTGGTAGGTGAAGGCGCCCTGCGGCCCCTCCATCGTGCCCTCAACCTGGGCGTAGGTGTCCACCCCGTTCTCCCACCGGATGCGGGCGCGCAAGGCTGCCGGCTCCGCCCCCGTGACGAAGCGGGCCGATCCGAAGGCGTAGACGCCGATGTCGGGCAGGCCGCCGCCGCCCGTCTCCGGCCTGTTGCGGATGTTCGCGGGGTCGGTCCGGTTGTCGTAGGTGAAGGCCACGTCGACATGCTCCACCCGCCCGATCGCGCCCGAGGCCACGAGGTCGCGCGCCTTGATGAACTGGGGATGGTGGACGATCATGAAGGCCTCGGCGGCGAGAAGGCCGGTGCGGTCGCGCGCGGCGATCACGGCGTCGAACTCGGCGGCCTTCATCGCAAGAGGCTTCTCGGTCAGGACGTGCTTGCCCGCCTCCAGCGCCTTCAGCGTCCACTCGACGTGCAGGTGGTTCGGCAGCGGCACGTAGACCGCGTCGATCCCGGGGTCGGCCAGCAGCGCGTCATAGGTCGGATGCACCCGCAGCCGCGGCTGGTAGGCGCGCATGGCGGCCGCGCCCTCGGGCCGCGCGGTGGCCAGCGCCACGAGGTCGGCACCCGAAGCCTCGTGGATCGCGGGGGCCATCTTCGTCAGCGCGAAGTGCGAGGCGCCCAGCACCCCCCAGCGCACAGGTTCCATCGTCGCCCTCCCTCCGCCGTTCCCGCGCCATGAGGGGCGGCGGCGGTTCCGCCGTCAAGGGGGCGCGGTCAGGGGCGGCGGCCCCTCATCCGCAGCGTCAGCCGGTAGATCCGGTGCAGCAGCGGCCGCAGCCGCGGATGCCGGTCGGCGAGGTCGCGGCCCGACTGCAGCCAGTAGCGGCGGCTGAGGATGGAGTGCTTGCGCCGGACCTCCCCCTCGTCGGCCTCCATCGCCTGGGTCAGGACCTGGACATAAAACGGCGTCTGGCGCAGGGCGTCCCAGTAGTGCTCGGCGAACTCCACCGCGCGGTTGGACCAGGGCTTGTAGGCGGCGGCCGCGTAGTGGATCACGAAGGGGTCGCGCTTGGCGGCCATGGCTTCCGCGTGGTTGTCGGCGGGCACGAAGGCATAGGCCGAGGCCCAGCTGTTCATCACGTTGTACGTCGCGGGCAGCCGGTGGAGGCTGTCCTTGAAGAAGCTGTTGAGCAGATCCTGGTCGCGGAAGAGGAACCGCGAGGTCGCGACACGCTCGCGAAGCTCGCGCCCCGTCGCCGCCACGTCCATCGCGGCGAAGTTGAGGACCAGCAGGCCTGCGTTGAAGTAGCTGTGGATCTGCTCGTCCGTGAGGCCCAGCCGGTCGCGCTGGTAGGCGTGGAGGTCGGGCACCTCGGGATCGACGGTTCCGACCCTCTTCGTCAGCGAACGCGTCATGATGTGGTCGGTGACGGCGGCGATCTTCGCGGTGCCCATGTCGACGTCGAAGATCTCGGCCACGTCGCCGCGCACGATCATGTCGCAGTCGATGTAGAGCAGGCGGTCCAGCGTCGGCAGCAGGTCGAACAGCAGGAAGCGGTTGTAGGTCGCGTTCGACGGCGCGCGCGAGGGCGAGCGGTAGCTGTCGGCGAAGGGGTCGCCCACGTTGAGCAGGTGCAGCCGCGCGTTCGCATGGGGCCGCAGGACCGAGGCGAAGGCCTCGAGCATCCTCGGCTCCACGGCGGAATGCAGGTAGAAGAAGGTGTAGATCCGCGCGGGGCTCGCGTGCTGCATCACCGATGCGACCATGGCCGCGGCATGCGGAACGTAGGCCGCATCGGACGCCAGCGCGATGTTCACGTGCTCGGGCGCGTTGAGCGCGCCGTCGGACAGGTAGGGAAACACCAGCGCATCCGCCAGCCCGATGACGTTGACCTCGTGCAGGCGGGTCGCGGGATGGTCGGCCATCCACTTGGCGACGAACACGGTGAACAGCCGTTCCGACACGAAGCCGAGGTAGCGCGCCTGATAGGTGTCGTAGTAGCGCCGGTCCGCCCTTGCGCGGTCGAGCTTGTCCAGCACGTCGAACAGGAAGGCGCACCAGGCGTCGGCGATGTCGCGCCGGGCGTAGAACATGTTGGCGAGGCGGATCCCGCGTCCCTCCATCACCGCCTCGAAGTGCGGCATGTGGCCGGGATGGTCGCGCCTCAGGATCGCCTCCAGCGCGTCGAGGTCCTGCGGGTGGTGGCGCGTCTCGTAGTTGGCGCGGACCGACCGGCCCATCTCGTGCAGGACGGGCACGACGAGGTCGACCTCGGGGTTCGCGTCGAGCCAGGCCTCCGTCCGCGCCGTGTAGTCGGCGACGTGGAACTGCGTCGTCGCGGACTCGGCCGCCCGGGTCCGGTGCGTGCCGTCGAAATCCAGCACGCGGCGGTAGTGCATCAGCCCGATGTGGCTGCTGGTCCGGTCGTTCTTCCACGCCCAGTAGAGCGCGGTCAGCTCGCAGTAGCGCCCGTTCCTGTCCGAGATGGTGTCGCCGGTGTCGTCGCCGATCATGCCGTTCAGCGGCACGCGGGCCAACGCCCGCCCGACGTGGATCGGACGGACCCGGGCCGAGGCGATCAGGGGCGCGGTCTTGTGGTAGGCCGTGTAGATCGCGGCGGTCATGAAGCGTCCTCGGGTCTGCGCCGCAGTCTCTTGGTTCAGGCGGCGTGCGTCCACAGGGGCCGGTGGCGGTCGAACCAGTCGACCGTCCGCGCCAGCCCCTCCTCCAGGCCGGTCGCGGCGCGGAAGCCCAGCGCCGCCTCGGCCTTTGCGTTCTCGGCGAAGTTCTCCACCACCTCGCCGCGGCGGCCCTCGCGGCGCACCAGTTCGATGTCGTTCCGCCCGCGGACCGCCAGCATCGCGCGGGCGAAGTCGTCGATCCGCACGCCGCGGTTGGTGGACAGGTGGAACACGTCGCCCGGAACCGTGTCGACCTCGAGCCCCCGCACCAGGCCATGGGCGAGGTCGCCCGCATAGATGAAGTCGCGCACGCTGTCGCCGTAGACGACCAGCGGCTCCCCGCGCTCGATCGCCGCGAGATAGGTGTTGAACACGCCCTTCTTGTGGGCGCTGTAGGGGCCGTAGACGTTGGCGAAGCGGAACATCAGCGTGTCGAGCCCGTAGGCCTCGGCGAAGGCGCACATGTAGCCCTCGCAGGCGAGCTTCGACGCACCGTAGGGCGAGATCGGGCGGGGTACGCTGCGCTCGTTCACGGGCGGCGGGGTGTTCCCCATCAGCGCCCCGCCGGTCGACGAGAACACGACCTTCCCGACATCGCGCGCCACGGCCGCCTTCAGCACGTTCAGCGTGCCCGTGACGTTGATCTGGAAGTTGGTGTCGGGATCCTCGATCGACTCGATGACCGACCCGTAGGCGGCGAGGTGGTAGACCGCCTCCTGCCCCGCCAGCGCCCGGCTCACGGCCCCGGCGTCGCGCACGTCGCCGCGCAGCACCGCCACGTCGAGCCCCTCGAGGTAGGTCTCCAGCCCCCGGTCGAAGTTGTCGAAGACCGTGACCGCGTGCCCCTTCCCGAGCAGCAGCCGCACGAGGTTCGCGCCGACAAAGCCCGCGCCGCCGGTGACGAGGACGCGGGTGGCCATGTCAGGCCTTCTTCACCCAGAGCGACTCGCAGGGGATGCGCGAGGTGTCGCAGCGGTCCCTGAAGCGGACGGCAATCTCGGTCACCTCCTCCAGCAGCCCCGCCTCGAGCTTGGTGGGGTTGAGGCCGAGCGCCAGGAAGTTCTCGTTCCGCACGATCAGGTCGTTCTCGGCATCTTCCTTGCGCGGGTTCTCCATCGGGCGGATCGGCGCGCCGGTCATCTCGGACACGAGTCTGGCGAGGTCGCGCACCCGGTGCGTCTCGGTCGCCTGGTTCATGATGTGGACCTTCGCGCCGCGCTGGGGCGGGTTCGTCACCGCCAGTTCGACGCAGCGCACCGTGTCGGTGATGTGGATGAAGGCGCGGGTCTGCCCGCCCGTCCCGTGCACGGTCAGCGGATAGCCGACCGCCGCCTGCATGAGGAAGCGGTTCAGCACCGTGCCGTAGTCGCCGTCGTAGTCGAACCGGTTCAGAAGCCGGTCATCGCGCTTGGTCTGGGCGGTCTGCGTGCCCCAGACGATGCCCTGATGCAGGTCGGTGATCCGCAGCCGGTCGTTCTTCGCGTAGTAGGCGAAGATGATCTGGTCGAGGCTTTTCGTCATGTGGTAGATCGAGCCGGGATTGGTCGGATACAGGATCTCCTGGTCCACCAGCCCCTTGCCCGGCACATCGAGCTTGATCGGAAGGTAGCCCTCGGGGATCGGCAGGCCGACCGACGAGTAGCCGTAGACCCCCATCGTCCCAAGATGCACGACGTGGATGTCCTGGCCCGATTCCACCACCGCCGCGAGCAGGTTGTTGGTCGCGTTGATGTTGTTGTCGACGGTATAGCGCTTGTGCCGGGACGACTTCATCGAATAGGGCGCGGCGCGCTGCTCGGCGAAGTGCACGACCGCGTCGGGCCTCGCTTCGCGCAGAAGCGCGAGAAGCTCGGCGTAGTCGCGCGCGAGGTCGAGGTTGACGAAGTCGATCCGCCGGTTTGTGATCTCGTGCCAGGCCTTCAGGCGGGTCGACATCGGCGCGATCGGGGTCAGGCTTTCCACCGAAAGCTCGTTGTCGATGGCGCGGCGCGAGAGGTTGTCGACGATCGTGACGTCGTGGCCCTGGTCGGACAGGTGCAAGGCCGTCGGCCAGCCGCAGAACCCGTCCCCGCCCAAGATCATGACATGCATTTGACGCGGCCCCCGGCTTTGCGACGATCGCACCGGTCCTCGGCGCGCTGCCGGGCCTGATAGTGGGTTCGCACGGGCTTGTGAAGGGCCTTCGCCCCGGGTCAGCCCGGGCGGGCGGCGGCCAGCGCCACGATCTCGGCGTGCGGGCGGTGCCGGCGGCCCCGCGCCGCGTCGCGCAGCGCGAGGCGCGACAGGCGGCGGAAGACGGCCCCCTCCTCGGGCGGCAGGCGGCGCCCGGCGCGCGACCAGCGCCAGGCCATCGCCGCCATCAGCGGCCAGAAGAGCAGCGGCCCCGCCGCCGCGCGGTAGACGAACCAGCGGTTGCGGTGGAGGTAGTAGGTCTTCCACAGGGGCCGGAACACGGCCCCGGGGTCGGCCAGCGTGCAGTCGTGCTCCCAGGCCACCGCGGGGTCGAGCACGATCCGGCCCCCGGCCCGCGACAGCGCCAGCGTGTAGAGCACGTCGTCCCCGTAGATGAAGAGCCCTCCCTCCGGATAGCCCGCGCGGCGGACGGCGGCGCGCGACAGGAACAGCCCGACGAACGACGCGCCGTCGACCGGCAGGGGGTCCGCGCCGGGCGCGAGGGCCGCGTCGGGCACGTGGAACCCCCCCCGTCCGCCGCCCAGCGCGCCAAGGAAGGCGCGGCCGTGCCAGAAGGGGTTGCGCCAGGGGCGGTTCATCTCGCAGATGCGGCCGTCGGGATGGGTCACGGCAGCCGCCACCGCGTCCGCCCGCCCGTGGCCGCGCGCGCGGAACGCCGCCAGCGCCCCGGGGCGCGGGCGCGCGTCGTCGTCCATCAGCACGCACCAGTCGGGATCGAACCGCGCCACGGCCGCGCGCAGCCCGTCCTCGAACCCCTGCGCGCCGCCGCCGTTCGCCGCGGCGAGCAGCACCGCGAGCCGCGGGTCGTCCTGCACGGCGAGCCAGTCGCGGCTGCCGTCGTCCGAGCCGTTGTCGACGACCAGCAGATGGTCGACGCCCTCCTCCAGAAGCCGCGCCACGGTCCGCCGCAGGTGGTCGAGGCGGTTGTAGGTGACGACGACCGCCGCGACCCGCATGCAGCCCCTAGAGCGGCTTCGCCGAGAAGGCGGGCAGCGCGTCGCCGGCCGCGAACGCCGCCCCGGCCATCCGCGCGCAGTCGAGCGCCTCGCGGATCGTCACGTCCATGTCGAGGTAGCGGTAGGTGCCGAGCCGGCCCACGAACGTGACGCCCCGCTCGGCCGCGGCGAGCGCCGCGTAGGTCGCGAGCATCGCCTTCTCCTCCACCAGCCGGATCGGGTAGTAGGGGATGTCCTCCGGCCCGCAGAGCCGCGAGAACTCGCGGTAGAGGACCGAGTTGCCGTGCTCCTCCCAGGGGGCGAAGTGCTTGTGCTCGGTGATGCGGGTGTAGGGCACGGATTCGTCGCCGTAGTTCATCACCGCGCAGCCCTGGTAGTCGCCGTTGTAGGTGAACCGCTCGAAGTCGAGCGTCCGGTAGCCCAGGCGCCCGTGGTCGTAGTCGAACCAGCCGTCGAGCGGGCCGGAATAGAACACGTGATCGTAGCGCCCCGCGTCGGCCCGGTCGAACCTCGTGCCGAGCTCCACGCTGATCGAGGGATGGTCGAGGATCGAGGCCACCATCGCGGTGTAGCCGTTCCGGGGCATGCCCTGGTGGCGGTGCGCGAAGTAGTTGTCGTCGTAGTTGAACCGCACCGGCAGACGCTTCAGGATCGAGGCGGGAAGCTCGGCCGGCGCGACGCCCCACTGCTTCTGCGTGTAGCCCTTGAAGAAGGCCTCGTAGAGCTCGCGCCCCACGAAGCGCAGCGCCTGCTCTTCGAAGGTCTGGGGGTCCGTGATCGAGGTGTCGGCCTTCTCCTCGATGAAGGCGCGCGCCTCGTCGGGGCGCAGCGTCAGGCCGAAGAACTGGTTGATCGTGTGCAGGTTGACCGGCAGCGAGTAGACGCGGCCCTGCGAGGTGGTCTTGACCCGGTTCTTGTAGGGCTCGAAGGTCTCGTGGCGGTTGACGTAGGCCCAGACCTCGTCGTCGTCGGTGTGGAAGATGTGCGGGCCGTAGACGTGGACGTTGACGCCCGAGGCCTCGTCGCGGACCATGTGGCAGTTGCCGGCGATGTGGTCGCGCGCGTCGACGATGTGGACGCGGTGGCCGGCCTCGGCCAGATGGCGGCCGATCACGGCTCCGGAGAGCCCCGCGCCCACCATCAGAACGGTCTTCGTCTGCATTCCCGGGATGTCCTTCGGCGTTGTCCGGCCTTACTGGCCGTGTTCCGTGCTGTCAACGAAACGCGCCGTGGCTTGCGCGCGTTCCCTGTCCGCCGCAAGGTCGGCACGGGCCCGCGCGCCCCGAGGATCCGCCCATGCCCTTCGACCCGACCGACGCCGCCGAGCTGATCCGCATCGCCCGCCATGTGGCGGCGACCGAGGTGATGCCGCATTTCCGCGCGCTGGACGCGGATCGCGTCGCGACCAAGGCCGATGCGCACGACCTGGTGACCCCCGCCGACACCGCCGCCGAGGCGGCGCTGACGCAGGCCGTGCGCGCGGCCTTCCCCGATGCGCTGGTGGTGGGCGAGGAGGCGGTCGCGGCCGATCCGGGCGTGCTCGACCGGCTCGGGCAGCCGGGGCGCGTGATCGTGATCGACCCGATCGACGGCACCTGGAACTACGCGGTGGGGCAGGCCAACTTCGGCCTGATCCTCGCGGTGGTGGAGGACGGCGCGACGGTCTTCGGCCTGCACCTCGACCCCGCGATGGACGACTGGATCATGGCGCACCGGGGCGGCGGGGCCTTCCGCGTGCGGGGCGGGACCGGGCACCGGCTGAAGACCCGTGCCCCCGCCGCGATGGCCGACTGGGTCGGGTTCCTCGCCATGCCGCTCTTCGAGCCGGAATACCGCGCCCGCATCAGCGCGACGATGCCCGGCTTCGGCCGCGTCCTGTCGTGGCGCTGCGCCGCGCAGGAATACCGGCTGGTGGCAGAGGGGCACGCGGCGTTCTTCATGAACGCCCGGCTCAACCCCTGGGACCATGCGGCGGGCACGCTGATCGTGGCCGAGGCGGGCGGGCATTCCGCGCTGATCGGCGGCGCGCCCTACACCCCGCGCAGCCGCCGCGGCACGCTGCTGACGGCGGCCGACCGCGCAACGTGGGACCGGGTGGCCGAGGTCTATTCCTTTCTGGCGGATCGGTAGGGGGCGGCGATGTTCAGGGCGCTGGTGGTCGAGAAGGCCGACGATCGCACCACCGCCTCGGTGCGGCAGGTGGACGACGACCGCCTGCCGCCGGGCGAGGTGACGGTGGGCGTCGAATGGTCCTCGCTCAACTACAAGGATGCGCTCTGCCTCGGGTCCGGCGGGGGCCTGGTGCGCGCCTGGCCGCATGTGCCGGGGATCGACTTCGCGGGGACGGTGGAGGCGTCGGACGACCCGCGGTTCGCCCCCGGCGACCGGGTGGTGCTGACCGGCTGGCGCGTGGGCGAGGTGCAGTGGGGCGGCTTTGCCACCCGCGCCCGCGTGAAGGCCGACTGGCTGGTGCCGCTGCCCGCTCCGCTGACGACGCGCGATGCAATGGCCGTGGGCACCGCCGGGCTGACCGCGATGCTGGCGGTGATGGCGCTGGAGGATCACGGGCTGGCACCGGGCGGCGCCGAGGTGCTGGTGACGGGGGCGGCGGGGGGCGTGGGGTCGGTCGCGACCGCGATCCTGTCGAACCTGGGCCACCCGGTCGCCGCCGTGACGGGGCGGCCCGAGACGGAAGGCTACCTGCGCGACCTCGGCGCGACCCGGATCGTCCCGCGCGCGGACCTCGCCGGGACGGTCCCGAAGCCGCTGGAGGCCGAGACCTGGGCCGGCTGCGTCGACGCGGTCGGGGGCGCCATGCTCGCGCGGGTGCTGGGGCAGATGCGCTACGGTGCCTCGGTCGCGGCGGTGGGCCTCGCGGGGGGCGCGGCCCTGCCGGCCAGCGTCATCCCGTTCCTGCTGCGGGGGGTGAACCTTCTGGGGATCGACTCCGTCCTCTGCCCCCTGCCCCGGCGGACGGCGGCCTGGGGCCGCATCGCCGGCGGCGACCTGCCGGTGGACCGGTTGCGGGCGATGGTCGTGCCGGCGGGTCTCGCCGACCTGCCCGACCTCGGCCGCGCGATCCTTGCGGGGCAGGTCCGGGGCCGCGTCGTGATCGACGTGACCGCCTGACCTCAGGCGTTGCGCCGGTTCCAGCGGATCGAGGACCAGAGCGACACGCCGATCAGCGCGGCGCCCCCGAGGCCGGTGACGACCTCGGGCACGCGCACGAGCGTCTGGACGTACATCACCACGGCGAGGATGATGATCGCGTAGAAGGCCCCGTGCTCCAGGTAGCGGTACTGCGCGAGCGTGCCCTTCTCCACCAGCATGATCGTCATGGAGCGCACGTACATCGCCCCGATGCCGAGGCCGATCGCGATGATGAAGAGGTTCTGGCTGAGGGCGAACGCGCCGATCACCCCGTCGAAGGAGAACGAGGCGTCGAGCACCTCGAGGTAGAGGAACGCGCCCACGCCCCCCTTGGCGGCCATGTCGAGCGCCTCCTGGCTCTTGTCGAGGATCCCACCCACCAGCTCCACCAGCAGGAACGTGAGCAGGCCGTAGATCGCGGCCTTGGTGAAGACCTGCGCCTCGTAGGGCTCCAGCAGGCGCGAGACGACCAGCATCAGGATCAGCACCACCGCGACCTCGATCCCCTTGATCGTGGAGTAGCGCGCCATGAACCGCTCCAGCGCGCCGACCCAGTGCACGTCCTTCTCGTGGTCGAAGAAGTAGGACAGGCCCACCATCATGAGGAAGGTGCCGCCGAAGGCCGCGATGGGCAGGTGCGCCTCGTACATGATGCGCGCGTATTCCTCGGGCCGCGCGGCGGCCAGGACCACCGCGTCCACGGGTCCGATGTTGGCCGCGATGACGACGATCAGCAGCGGGAACACGATCCGCATCCCGAAGACCGCGATGATGATCCCCCAGGTCAGGAACCGCCGCTGCCAGACCGGGTCCATGGTCTTCAGCTTGTTGGCGTTGACGATCGCGTTGTCGAACGACAGGCTGATCTCCAGCACCGCGAGCACCGCGCAGACGAAGAAGACCTGGAGTGTCCCGCCCAGCGTCCCGGTCGACTGCCAGCCGAGGACGGCGCCCAGCGCGAGCCCCGCCGCGGTGACGGCGAAGGCCGCGGTGAAGTAGCTGAGGGTGGAGCGGTCGGCGGGCTGCATCATGGGGAGGGAACCTCGCGGCAGGGTCGGAGAAGGCCCCTAGACCGCCCGGCCCCCGCGCGCAAGGCCCAGCCCCCGGATCAGCGCCGCGCTGCCCCCATCACCAGGCCGAGGGCGGGGTTCGGGAAGCGCCGGTCGAGCGTGACGGCGTGGAACGTCTCGGTCAGCCCCGGCAGGTGCGCGGCGGTGGCGAGGGTGCCCGCCTGAAGCTCGTCGCGCACGGCGATGGGGGGCAGGACCGCCAGCCCCGCGTCCTCGCGCGCCAGAAGGCGCATCATCGCGATGTCGTCGACCTCGGCCGCGATCCGGGGGCGCACGCCCAGCCGCTGCGCCAGCGCATCGAAGGCCGCGCGCAGCGCCGTCTCGGGCGTGGGCAGGACCAGCGGGTGGAGCGCGAGCAGCCGCGGCAGCGCCCCCCCGGCGCCGATCCGCTCCGGCGTGCCCACGAGGTCCACCGGCTGCTCGTCGATCCGCTGGGCGACGAAGGGGGCCGCCGCGTCCCGGGCGGGCGGCTGGTTCGTCAGCACCACGTCGAGCGCCAGCGCGGCAAGCATCCGAAGAAGCTCCGCCTGCCCGCCCGACCGCAGGACGACCTCCACGTCCGGGCGCCCCAGCGCCGGCCGCAGGAAGGCGATCTGGAAGTTGCGCGACAGCGTCGCGAGCGCCCCCACCCGCAGCGCGGACCGCGGCGTGCCGGTCTGGCGCAGCGTCCCGAGAAGCTCGTCGCCGGTCTTGAAGATCGTGTCGGCATGGTCGAGCGCGATGCGCCCGGCCTCGGTCAGCACGAGCCGCCGCCCGACCCGGTCGAACAGCGGATGCCCCAGCCGGTCCTCGAGCGCGCGGACCTGCACGGACAGCGCCGACTGCGACAGGTTGAGGCGCGCGGCCGCACGGGTCAGGCTGCCCTCGTGCGCGACGGCGCGGAAGTAGCGCAGGTGGTTGTAGTTGAGGTCGGCCATCCGTTCGCTTTTATCGAACTTCTTGGTTCAGACAATGTAGTTTTCCGATCACGGTGGCGCTGCTACCTGTCCGCTCCGACCGACCCACAGGAGCCTGCCGATGCACCCCGCGCTTGCCGCCCTCCCCTTCCTCGCGCCGCTGCTGCTCGCGGCGGCCGCCGTCGCGGCGTTCCGCGGGCCCGCGTTCCGCCCCCGCCGGACGCTCCGCCTCGCCGAATGGGCGTCGGTCGGGGCGCTGGGGGTCGCGATGGCGATGCTCGTGGCGCTGGACCTGACGGCGCCGGCCACCTCGGTCCTGATCGGGGCCCGGGGCTTCGGGCTCTCGGTGCGGACCGATGCGGTCAGCGTGACGATGACGCTGCTCGTGGCCTTCGTGGGCTGGATCGTGCTGCGGTATTCGGCGACCTACCTCGACGGGGAGGCGCGGCAGGGCCCCTTCACCGGCTGGATGGCCCTGACCCTGGCGGCGGTGCTGGCGCTGGTGACGGCGGGCAACCTCGGGCAGCTGGTGCTGGGCTGGACCCTCGCGGCGGTGGGGCTGCACCGGCTGCTGCTGTTCTACGCCGACCGCCCGCAGGCGCGGCGCGCCGCGCGCAAGAAGGCGATCACCGCGCGGGTCGGCGACGCGGCGCTGGTCGCGGCCGTCGCGCTGCTCGTCTGGGCCTTCGGCACGGGCGACATCGCCGCGATCAACGCCGCCGCCGCCACGGCGCAGGGGCCCGCGCCGATCGCCGCCGCGATCCTGCTGGCGGTGGCCGCGCTGCTGAAGTCGGCGCAGTTCCCGACGCATGGCTGGCTGACCGAGGTGATGGAGACGCCCACCCCCGTCTCCGCATTGCTGCACGCCGGGATCGTCAATGCGGGCGGGTTCCTGCTGATCCGGCTCGCGGACGTGATGCTGGCGACGCCCGGCGTCCTCGCGGTGCTGGTGCTGGTGGGCGGGTTCACCGCGCTGGTGGCGGGGCTCGTGATGCTGACGCAGACGGCGGTGAAGACGGCGCTCGCCTGGTCCACCATCGCGCAGATGGGGTTCATGATCCTGCAGTGCGGCTTTGCCCTGTTCCCGCTCGCGCTGCTGCACATCGTGGCGCATTCGCTCTACAAGGCGCATGCCTTCCTGTCGTCGGGCACGGCGGTCGAGGCGGTCGCGCGGATCCGCCGGCCCGGCCCGGTGGCCGTGCCGGGGGGGGCCGCGGTGCTGCGGGCCTTCGCGCTGGCGCTGGGCATCTATGCGGTCGTGGGCTGGACCTTCGGCTTCGCCGACAAGGCGCCGCAGGTGCTGGCGCTGGGCGCGATCCTCATCTTCGGGGTGGCCTACCTCATCGCGCAGGGCCTCGCCGACGCCGCCCCCGCCGCGCTGACGCGGCGCACGGCGGCGGCCTCGGTCCTCGCGGCGGTCAGCTACTTCGCGCTTCAGGCCGGGGCGTTCCACGTCACGGCGGGCACGCTGCCCCCGGTGCCCGCGCCGGGTCCGCTCGAATGGGCGCTGATCGTGCTCAGCCTCGCCAGCTTCGGGGCGGTGGCGCTGGCGCAGGGGCTGTTCCCGCTGTGGGCGGGGCATCCGGCCGCGCAGGGGCTGCGGGTGCACCTGGCCAACGGGCTTTATGCCAACGCGCTGTTCGACCGCCTGACCGGCGGCTGGGCCACCGACGCCGCGAAAGGGAACTAGGACCATGCTGATCAAGCACCGCGACAACTTCACCGGGCCCTTCCTTCAGATCGTGGACGCGGCGGGCCGCGCCGCGCGGGCGGTCCCGCCGGTCTTCCCGCTGGCCGCGACGGTGGCTGTGAACCCCTTCCTCGGCCAGACCGGCGAGGGGCTGGCGCAGGCGGCCGCGCGGCTGGCGCGGGTGGGCGGGGTGCCGGTCACGATGCCGCGCGCGCACTACCGCGCCAAGGTCGCCTCGGGCGAGATCGCGCCGGCCGACCTCGACGCGGCGCTGGCCGGGCAGGACGGGCTCGACCGCGCCGCGCTGGAGGCGGCGCTGGCCGAGGACCCCGCCCCGGCCCGGGCGCTGCCCACGGTCGCCGACCTCGTCGCGCGGGCGACGGGGCGCGACTGGCCGGGGATCGTCCTCGACCGGATCGGCGCCTGGGCCGCCGCGCATTTCGACCAGGGGCAGGCGCTCTGGCCGGCCGTGCCGGGCCGCGGGGCCTACGACGCCTGGCGCGCGCAGGCGACGCAGGACCTCGGCCCCGAGATCGCGGGCCTGACGGGCTTCGCCGCCCATGTCGCGGCCGCGCCCGACGACGCCTGGGCCGCCATCGCCCGCGCCTCCGAGCGCCTCGGCCTCGCCGCCGACGCGGCCGAGACCTATTTCCACGCGCTTCTGCACGGCCTCGGCGGCTGGGCGCAGGTCGCCCGCTGGACCCTGTGGGAGGCGGAGCTGCAGGGCCGCGACGATGCCACCCTGACCGACCTTCTGGCGATCCGCCTCGTGTGGGAGGAGGCGCTGATGGACCGCTTCGGCGCACCCGTCGCGGCCGATTGGGCCGGGGTCCTGGCCGCCCATGCCGCGCCGCTCGCGCCGTCGCGCGACCAGCGCATCGACGCCGTCCTCCAGGCGGCCGCCGACCACGCCGCGCAGCGCGCGCTGGCCGCGGCGCTGGCGCGGCCGCTGGCCCCCGCCCCCGCCCCCGATCGCCCCGCGCTGCAGGCCGTGTTCTGCATCGACGTGCGGTCCGAGGTCATCCGCCGCGCGCTCGAGTCCTGCGCGCCGGGGATCGCGACGGCGGGCTTCGCGGGCTTCTTCGGCCTGCCGCTCGCGCACCGCGACTTCGGCGCGACCGGGCCTGCCCCGCACCTTCCCGTCCTGCTGAACGCCGCCATGGCCAGCGCGCCCGCCGCCGACCCCGCGGCCGAGGGCCGGAGCCGGATCGCCCAGCGCGCGACGCGCGCCTGGGGGCGGTTCCGCCAGGCGGCGGTGTCGTCCTTTGCCTTCGTCGAGGCGGCGGGGCCCCTCTACGCGGGCAAGCTGGTCCGCGACGCGCTGGGGACGGGCCACGGCGACGCGCCCCGGGTGCCCGCCCCCCGGATCGAGGGGCTGACGCCCGAGGCCCGGATCGCCACCGCCGAGACGGTGCTGCGCGCCATGTCGATGACGGCAACCTTCGCGCGGGTCGTGCTGCTCGCGGGGCACGGCGCGAGCGTCACGAACAACCCGCAGGCCAGCGCGCTCCACTGCGGGGCCTGCGGCGGGCGGACGGGCGAGGTCAGCGCGCGGGCGCTGGCGGGGCTGCTCAACGACCCCGCCGTGCGGCTGGGCCTCGGCGCGCGGGGGATCGCGGTGCCCGCCGACACGCTGTTCGTGGCGGGCCTGCACGACACCACGACCGACGACGTCGCGCTCTTCGACCGCGACACGCCCTCGCCCGCGCACCTCGACGATCTGGCGCAGCTTCGCCGCTGGCTCGCGCAGGCGGGCCGGGTCGCGCGGGCGGAACGCGCGCCGCGCCTGCCCCGCGCCACCGCCGACGGCATCGCCCGGCGCGCGCTCGACTGGGCCGAGGTGCGGCCCGAATGGGGGCTCGCGGGGTGCTCGGCCTTCGTCGCGGCGCCGCGCGCGCGCACGGCGGGGCGCGACCTCGGCGGGCGCGTGTTCCTGCACGACTACGACTGGCGCGCGGACCGCGACTTTCCGGTGCTGGAGCTGATCCTGACCGCGCCGGTGGTGGTCGCAAGCTGGATCAGCCTGCAGTACTACGGCTCGGTGGTGGCCCCGGATGCGTTCGGGGCGGGCAACAAGCTGCTGCACAACGTCGTCGGCGGCTTCGGCGTGCTCGAGGGGAACGGGGGCGCGCCGCGCGCGGGGCTGGCGTGGCAGTCGGTCCACGACGGGCAGGCGCTGCGCCATGATCCGCTGCGCCTGACGGTGGCGATCGAGGCACCGGCCGAGGCGATGACCGACGTGCTGTCGCGCCATCCCGGGGTGCGCGCGCTGTTCGACAACGGCTGGCTCGCCCTGTTCGCGATGGACGACCGGGGCCGGCTCGCGCAGCGCTACGCCGGGCACCTGCTCTGGCGGACGCAGGCGGAGCCGACGCCGGCGGCCGCCTGACCGCGCCAGATGTCGGGCCGCGTTGACAAATGGCGGCCCGCCTCCGCATCATGCGCGCATGACCGAGGCCAGTTCCCTTGCCCCGCCCGCGACCGTGCCCACGGAGTTCGAGGACGCGGTGGTCTGGGCCGCCTGGCTCTACTATGCCGACAACCTGACCCAGAGCGAGGTGGCGGGCCGCCTGAACGTGGCCCGCGCCACCATCGTGAAGTACCTGCGCGAGGCGCGCGAGCGCGGCATCGTCACGATCCGCATCAGCTCCGAGGCGAACGGGCGGACGCAACTGTCGCGGGCGCTGGCCGCGCGCCACGGACTGGCCGGCGCGCTGGTGATCCCCGCCGGGCCCGAGGACCGGCTGGTGCCGCGGCTGGGCGATGCCGGCGCGCGGCTGCTGGCCGACCGCATCGCGCCGGGCGACACGATCGGGGTGGCCTGGGGGCGCACGGTGCTGGCGGCGGCGGGCCAGATCGTCCTGCCGGAGCCGCGCCCGAACGTGACGGTCGTGCAGGTCTCGGGCAGCTCCACCGGCAGCGCGGACTTCTCGGCCGAGCTGTGCACCTCGGTGCTGTCCGCGCGGATCGGGGCGCGCTGCGTGAACCTGCTCGCGCCCGCGATCCTGTCGAGCCGCGCCCTGCGCGACACGCTGCTGGCGGAACCCGTGCTGCGGAAGCAGTTCGCGCTGATCCATTCGACGAACCACATCCTCCTCGGTGTGGGCGACATCGGCGCGGGCAGCACCGTGCGCGCCTCGGGCATCGCGTCGGAGGAGGAGATCGACGCCTACGCCGCGCGCGGGGCGGCGGGCGTGATCATCGGCCGTTTCATCGACGCCGAGGGACGCGCGGTCGCGGGCGATCTCGACGAACGGATGGTCGGGATCAGCCTCGACGACCTCCGCCGCGTGCCGAACCGGATCTGCCTCGCCGGCGGGGCGCACAAGATCGCGGCGATCCGGGCGACGCTGGCGGGCGGCTATGCCACGCATCTCGTCACCGACGCGGACACCGCCGAGGCGCTGCTCGACCGATGACCGATCCGCGCCGCCTCGTCATCGGGATGGACAGCTCCACCCAGTCGGTCAAGGCCGTGGCCTGGGACCGTGCCGGCAATCCGGTGGCCGAGGGGCGCGCGCCGCACACCCTGTCGCAGCCCTCGGCGCTCGAGGCCGAGCAGGACGCGCGCGAATGGTGGCAGGCGGCCTGTGCCGCGCTGCGCGCGGTGACGGCGGAGGTCGACCCCGGGCGGATCGACGGGATCGCCATCTCGAACCAGCGCGAGACCATGGTCCTGCTCGACCGGGCGGGCGAGCCGCTGGCCCCGGCGACGCTGTGGCTCGACACCCGCGCGCAGGCGACGACGAGCGTGCTGGCGGCCGAGCTGGGGGCCGACCTGCTGCACGGGACGAGCGGCAAGCCCGTCGACGTCTGCGCCTGCGTCTACCGCCTGCGCTGGATGCGCGACCACCGGCCGGACCACCTCGACCGCGCGGCAACGATCAACGGGGTGCAGGGCTACCTAACGCTGAAGCTGACGGGCACCGCGACCGACACCTGGACCAGCGCCGACCCCTTCGGGACCTTCGACATCCGGGCGAAGCGCTGGGCGCGCCCGATCCTCGACCACCTCGGGATCGCGGAGGCGCAGGTGCCGCCGGTGGCCCGCCCGGGCACCCGGATCGGCGCCGTGACCGAGGCCGCCGCCGCCGCCACCGGGCTGCGGGCCGGGACGCCGGTGATGGCCGCGGGCGGCGACGGGCACTGCGCGGGGCTGGGGGTCGGCGCGATCCGGCCGGGCGTCGTCTACCTCAATCTCGGGACGGCGGTGGTGGGCGGGATGTGGTCCCCCGCGCCCGAGATCGGGCGCTACTGGCGCACCCTCATCTCGCCCACGGGCGAGGGCTACCTGCTCGAATCCTGCCAGCGGGGCGGCGCGTTCTTCGTCAACTGGTTCATCGACACCTTCGCCGGGGGGCGCGACGACCCCGAGGTCTTCCGCCGGCTCGAGGCGCGCGCGGCCGCGCTGCCCGTAGGGTCGGAGGGTGCGACCGCCTGCACCTACATCCTCGGCTGCATGGATCCGCACTGGGACGGCGAGGCCACGGCCAGCTTCTCGGGCCTGAACCCGGGCCATACCGCCGCGCACCTCTTCCGCGCCAGCCTCGAGGCGATCACGCTCGAGTTCGCGCGCGCGCTCGTCGCGATGCGCGGATCGGGGCTCGACCCGCGCGAGGTGCTCGTGATCGGCGGCGGGGCCACCAACCGGATGTGGCTGCGGATGCTCGCGGATGCCACCGGCCTGCCGATCGTGCGCAGCCTGTCGAACGAGGCCTCGGCGCTGGGCGCGGGAATGTCGGCGGCGGTGGCGGCGGGCTGGTACCCGGGCTTCGGGGCCGCGGTCGACGGCATGACCCGCACCGCCGGGCGGGTGGAGCCCGACCCCGCCGCCGGCCCGGCGTGGGAGGCGCTCTCGCGCCGGCAGGCCGCGGCCTACGCCGCGCTGCGTCAGGCCAGGGCGGCGGCGCCGGGCTGACCGGACAAGTCCGTTGACAAATGCCGAGCCCTCTTGTCACTTGTCCGGGTGCGGCACCAGCGGGGGGCTCCGGTGAACACTCCGGCCATGCAGGACGGCTTTCGGACGGCGCCGGACGGCGGCTGGACGGCGCTGATCGACGACATGGTGGCCGGGCGCTGGATCAACCCCGAGACCGGCGCGCCCGCCCCGGTGCCCTACGAGTCGATCGTCATCGCCGAGAGCCTCGACGGGGCCGAGGCCGACCTCGTGCGCGCGCTCGGCCTCGGGTCCAGCTTCACCGTCGTCGCCGACGCCGCCACCTGGGAGGCGATGGGCGCCCGCGTCGCCCGCGCGCTGGAGCGGCTCGGCCCCGTGACGCCGCTGGTCCTCGACGCCCCCCACGCCGACATGGCGACCGCCGCGGCGGTCGCCCCGGCCCTTGCGCGGACCGAGGCCGTGGTCGCGGTGGGGTCAGGCACGATCAACGACCTGTGCAAGTACGTCACCGGCCGCGACGGGCGGCGCTACGCGGTGTTCGGGACGGCCGCCTCGATGAACGGCTACACCTCGTCCACCGCGTCGATGACGCTGCCCTCGGGCCTCAAGGTCTCGCTGCCGTCGCACGCGCCCGCGGGGTTCTTCGCCGACCTCGCGGTGACGGCCGCGGCCCCCCGGCACCTGTCGGCGGCGGGCTTCGCCGACTGCCTCGTGCGGTCGGTGGCGCAGGTCGACTGGTGGCTGTCGCACCGGCTGCTCGGCACGCTCTACGCCCAGGTTCCCTATGACATCCAGATGGCGGATGAGGCGGAGCTGAACGCCCGTGCCGGGCTTCTGCCCCGGGGCGACATCGCCGCGAACGGCTACCTGCACCGGGTGCTCACCCTCTGCGGGCTGGGCATCAGCTTCACCGGCATGTCGAACCACGGCTCGATGGGCGAGCACCAGATCTCGCACTACATCGACTGCTTCGCGGGCGACCGGCACCGGGGCACGCTGCACGGCCAGCAGGTCGGCGTCGGCGTGCTGACGATGGGGCGGCTTCAGCAGGCGATGCTGGACAGCGAGACGCCGCCCGTCCTGCGCCCGACCCGGCTCGATCCCGACGACATGGCGCGGCGGATGGGCCCGGCCGTCGCGGCCGAGTGCCTCGAGGCGATCCGGCCCAAGGTGCTCGACGCGGAGGGGGCCGCGGTCCTGAACGGACGGCTCGCCGCGATCTGGCCCGACCTGCGGCGCGAATGCGCGGCCTTCCGGATTCCGGTGGCCGAGATGGACCGGCTGCTCGCCGCCGCCGGGGCGCCGCGCACGGCGGCCGACCTCGGCCTGCCCGCCGGCTTCTACCGCGAGGCGGTGGTCCACTGCCGCGAGATGCGCAACCGCTTTTCGTTCCTCGACCTTGCCGCCGACAGCGGCATCCTCGCGGATTTCGCGGCGGGGGAGGGATGACCGTCGCCCGCGCAAGACGCCTCGTGATCTCGGATTCGCCGATCCCCTGGCTCGCGCCGCTGGTCGCGTTCCTGATCGTGTTCACGGTCTTCCCGCTGCTCTACAACATCTGGCTCAGCGTCCACGAGTTCTCGCGCGCCGAGCGCGGGCTCGTCTTCGTGGGGATGGAGAACTGGATCACGCTCGCGGGCGACGACCGGTTCTGGTCCGCGCTGGGCATCACGCTGGTCTACTTCGCGGTGGCGCTGACGGTGCAGCTCGTGCTGGGGATGGCGATCGCGGTCCTGCTCGACGCGGAGCTGTTCGGCTTCGGGCTGCTGCGCGCGGTGCTGTCGATGACGCTGGTCATCCCGCCCGCGATCGTCGGCATGATGTTCCTGCTGATGCAGGACCCGCAGTTCGGGGTGCTGACCTGGATCTTCGTGCGGATCGGGATCCTCGATCAGGCGGCACCCATCCTCGCCACGCCGTCCACCGCGCTGGCGGGCGTGCTGCTGGCCGAGATCTGGCAATGGACGCCCTTCATGGTGCTGATCTTCCTCGCCGGCCTGCGCTCGCTGCCGCCGGAGCCCTTCGAGGCGGCGGCGATCGACGGCGCGTCGGCCTGGCAGATGTTCCGCCGCCTGACCCTGCCGATGATGAGCCGGGTGATCGCGGTCGCGATCCTGCTGCGGGGCATCGACCTGTTCCGGGCCTTCGACTACGTCTTCGTCATGACCTCGGGGGGGCCGGGGACGGCGACCTACACGCTTCCCTACTACGCCTGGCAGCAGACCTTCGCATCGACCAACTGGGGCTACGGCGCGGCGCTGGGCCTCGTCAGCCTCGCGGTCGTGCTGGTCATCGCGAACCTGTTCCTCGCGGTCTTCAAGGTGCGGTGGTAGGATGGTCCAGTCGCGGTCCGCACGCCTGATCAGGACGCTCGCCGCGTGGGTGGTGGTCGGGCTGTTCTTCTTCCCGATCTACTTCTGGACCTCGGTCGCCTTCCGGTCGTCGCGCGACATCTTCAGCTGGCCGCCGATCCTCGTCGGGTTCGAGCCGACCCTGCGCAACTTCGGCGAGGTCTTCGGGCTGAACTTCGGCAACGAGTCGACGGCGGGGGGCGGCAACTTCTTCATGGGGCCGAACCTGCTGAGCTCGGTGATCGTGGCCACGTTCTCGACCGCGCTCGCGATCGCGGTGGCCACCGTCGCGGCCTACTGCCTGTCGCGGATGGACTTCCGCGGGCGCCACCAGTTCGTGGGGTGGGTGCTGTCCACCCGGATGATGCCCCCCGTCGCGGTCGCGATCCCGATGTTCTTCCTTTATCGGGACATCGGGCTGATGGACAGCTACACGGGCCTCATCCTCATCCATGCGCTGATGAACCTGCCGCTGGCGGTGCTGCTGATGAAGTCGTTCTTCGACGACATCCCGGCCGAGATCGACGAGAGCGCGCTGATCGACGGCGCCTCGCGCTGGACGATCTTCCGCCGGATCGTGCTGCCGATGGCGAAGGGCGGCGTCGCGGCCTCGGCCGTGCTGTGCTTCATCTTCAGCTGGACCGAGTTCCTGTTCGTTCTGACCCTGACGCAGAGCCCGGACCTGAAGACCGTGCCGGTCGTGTCCTCCACCTTCGTCACCTCGATCGGCACCGCCTGGGGGAACATGGCGGCCCTCGGCGCGGCCGCGATCGTGCCCGCCTTCATCGTGGTGCTGCTGGTGCAGCGGCACCTCGTGCGCGGCCTGACGATGGGCTCGCTCAAGCAATGACGCCCGGGAGGGGCGCCGACGACCCGGGAAGGCGAGGACGCCCCCGGCCAACAACGAGGAGGAAGTGTCGATGCGAATGAAGGAAAGCCTGAGGAAGTTCTACCTCGCCCAGGTGACGGACCGCTTCGTCAGGGGCCAGATGAGCCGGCGCGACTTCATGGCCGCGGCGACGAAGCTCGGCCTGGGCGCCACCGCGCTCGGGATGGGCCTCGGCGCGCGGCCCCACGGCATCCGCGCCGCGAACGCGCAGGAGGGGCTGGTGCCGTCGCAGGCCAACATGGACTGGCTACGCGAGGTGGGCAAACCCTTCGCGGGCACCACCCTGAAGCTGGCCACGGAAGCCACGCCGCCGTCGAACGTGCTCAACAGCCAGCTGAAGCAGTTCTTCGAGGAAGCAACGGGGATCACGGTGGAGATCGAGATCCTGCCGCTGGAGCAGGTGCTCCAGAAGCTGACGCTCGACGTGGCCTCGAGCCTCGGCACCTACGACCTCTACTACATCGACCAGAGCTGGGCCGCGAGCTTCAGCCAGGACGTGTTCGACCCGCGCGAGCAGACCGAGGCCAACGCCGACCTCGCGATGCCCAACTGGAACATCGACGACTTCCTGCCCGCGCTGGTCGACGGGATCAGCCGGTACGAGGACCGGCTGGTGGGCGTGCCCTACGACATCCCGATCTTCATCATGATCTACCGCCGCGACATCTACGACCAGTTCGGCCTGAAGGCCCCGGCGACCCTGGCCGAGCTGCTGACGAACTCGCAGACGATCACCACCGAGCTCGGCCCGAACACCTACGGCACGACCGGCCAGATGAAGTCGGGGCACTACAGCCTCGTGACCGACTGGACCGCCTGGCTCTGGGGCCACGGCGGGTCGATCTTCGGATCGGACGGCCGGTTCAGCGGCAACGACGAGCGCGGGCTCGAGGCGATCGCCTACTGGGACGAACTGGTGAAGACCATGCCGCCGGGCGTCCACGGCTGGACCTGGGACGGCCAGGGCCAGTCGGTCGCGCAGGGGGTGGCCGCCTCGATGATGTCGTGGGGCGAGTTCTTCCCCTACTTCGACGACCCGAACGAGACGCGGATCTCGGGCCTGTGCGAGGTGGCGGTGCCCCCCGCGCCGACCCGCGCCCTGCGCACCGTGGCCGAGACCGGCTTCGGCGAGATCCCGGGCGTCGGCCACCAGGGCGGGTCCGCGCTCGCCGTGTCGCGCTACTCGAAGAACCCCGACGCGGCGTGGCTGTTCATGCAGTGGGCGACCAGCGCCGACACGCAGGCGCTGATCACGACGCTGGGCGGCGGGACCGGCCCGACGCGAACCAGCGTCTACGACGACCCCCGCGTCCTCGCGAATGCGCGGGTCGGCGCCGGCACCACGCGGCACCTGCCGGTCGTGCGCGAGACCATCGCGAACCACATGGGGTCCGAGCCCGACCTGCCGCAGTGGGCGGAGCTGTCGTCGGACGCGATCCCGGTGCGGCTGGGCCAGTACTACGCGGGCGGCTACGGCTCGGCGAAGGAAGCGATGGACGACATCGCGGCCGAGGTCGACCGGATCGTCGCCGGCTGAGCGCCGCCGCGCCTGCGATCCCGACCCGGGCCGCCCCGCGCGGCCCGGGCCACCCTGCGGGCGATGGGCAGGACCCCCACCACCCGGCCCAGCCACCAGGAGCGTCATGGCAACCGTCGAATACAGGGGCATCGGCAAGTCGTACGGCGCGGTGACCGTGATGCGCGACGTGTCCTTCGGGATCCGCGACCGCGAGTTCATCGTGCTGCTGGGCCCTTCGGGCTGCGGGAAGACGACGCTGCTGCGGATGACGGCGGGGCTCGAGGCGGTGAGCCAGGGCGACCTGCTGATCGGCGGGCGGCGCGTCAACGACGTGCACCCGCGCGACCGCAACATCGCGATGGTGTTTCAGAACTACGCGCTCTACCCGACGATGCGGGTCCGCGACAACATCGCCTTCAGCCTCGAGGTGGCGAAGGTCCCCGCCGCCGAGATCCGGCGCCGGGTGGACCGCGCGGCCGAGGTGCTGAACCTCACCGACTATCTCGACCGCTACCCGAAGGAGCTGTCGGGCGGCCAGCGCCAGCGGGTCGCCATGGGCCGCGCGATGGTCCGCGAGGCGGAGGTCTTCCTGTTCGACGAGCCGCTGTCGAACCTCGACGCGAAGCTGCGCGCCCACATGCGGACCGAGATCCGCCAGCTTCACAACACGCTGGACACCACCACCATCTACGTCACGCACGACCAGATCGAGGCCATGACCATGGCCGACCGGATCGTCGTCATGAAGGGCGGCGCGGTGGAGCAGATGGGCACCCCCGATGAGGTCTACGACCGCCCGGTCAGCAAGTACGTGGCCGACTTCATCGGGACGGGCGCGATCAACTTCCTGCCGGGCACGGTCACCTCGGACGCGGGCCGTCCGGTCGCCGAGACGGCGAGCGGGCGCATCCGGCTGGAGCCGGGCATCGCCGCGCGGCCGGGGCAGAAGGTCGTCTGCGGCATCCGCCCCAACGACGCCGCACTGGCCGAGGGCGGGCCGATCGCCGCCACCGTCATCCTGACCGAACGGATGGGCCATGAGGCGCAGCTCTGCGCCGCGACCCCCGACGGCGAGTTCTTCGTCCTCGTCGACAAGGGGCTGCGCCTGCCCGAGGGGACGCCCGTGCGATTCGACGTGCCCCCCGGGAAGGTCCACGTCTTCGACGCCGCGACCGAGCGGCGGCTCTGATCCCCCGGGCGCGAAGGGTTCCCCATGCAGTCGAGATGGTCCGACGACGAATGCCGCGCCGCGGTCGCACGCTACAGGGCAAGGGGCGCCAGCGCGGATCTCGCGATCCGCACCTACACGACGCGCCTGCTGGGGTCCGACCCCGAACTCGTCCTGCACGGGGGGGGCAACACGTCGGTGAAGACGCGGGTCCCCGACGTGCTGGAGGGGTCGGTCGCGGTGATCTGCGTTAAGGGCAGCGGCTGGGACATGGCCACGATCGAGCCCGCCGGCCTGCCCGCCGTGCGGCTGGACCCCCTGCGGCGGCTGGCCGATCTGGACCGGCTGTCGGACGACGACATGGTCCTGATGCAGCGGCGGATGCTGATGGACCCCGCCGCGCCCAACCCCTCGGTGGAGGCGGTGCTGCACGCCATCGTGCCCGGGGCCCACGTCGACCACACCCACGCCAATGCCGTCGTCGCGCTGACGAACCAGCCGCAGGGGGGCGATCGCGCGCGCGAGCTCTTTCCCGACGCGGTGCACATCCCCTACGTGATGCCCGGCTTCGATCTCGCGCAGGCCTGCCGCACGGCGCTGGCGACGCAGCCCCGGGGGCAGGGCATGATCCTGTGGAACCACGGGATCTTCACCTGGTCCGACGATCCGCGGGACAGCTACGAGGCGATGATCGCCATGGTCGACGCGGCGGAGCGGCGGCTGGCGCGCGGCAACCCCCGCCCCTTCCGCGCGGCGGCCCTGCCCGCCGCCGTCGCCACCGCCGCCGACGTCGCGCCGATCCTGCGGGGGGCCGTGGCGCTGCCCGGGCCGGTCGAGGGCCGACCGCGGCGCTTCGTGCTGGCGCACCGCGCCGACGAGCGCATCCTTGCCTTCTGCAACGCCGGGAACGCGGCCGAGCTTGCGTCGCGCGGGAACGCGACCCCCGACCACGTGCTCCGGATCAAGCGGACGGGCGTGGCCCTGCCCGCGCCCGAGCCGGCCCGCCTCGACGCCTTCGCGGCGCTCGCGCGCGAGCGGGCGGCCGCCTACGCCGCGGACTACGAGGCCTACTTCGCGCGCAACGACGCCCGGGTCGGCGGCGGGCGCCGGATGGTCGACCCCAGCCCCCGCGTCTTCTACGTCGCGGGCGTCGGCCTGTTCGCCGCCGGCCCCACCGCGAAGGAGGCGGGGGCTGCGGCCGACGTCGCGGCGGCGACCATCGACGTGATCGCGCGGGCCGAGGGCATGGGCGGGTTCCGGGCGCTGCCCGAGGCGGACATCTTCGACCTGGAGTACTGGTCGCTGGAGCAGGCCAAGATGCAGGCGCTGGTCGAGCGGCCGCTGACCCGGCAGGTCGCGGCGGTGACGGGGGGGGCCTCGGGCCTCGGCCTCGCCATCGCCCGGGCGCTGCGGGCCGAAGGGGCGGAGGTCGCGATCCTCGACCGGGACGGGGGGGCGCTGGCCGAGGCGGCCCGGGGCCTCGGCGGCCTGGGCCTCGGCTGCGACGTGACGGACGCCGCCTCGGTCGACGCGGCGATGGACCGGATCGCCGCGCATTTCGGAGGCGTCGACATCCTGGTCTCCAACGCGGGCGCCGCCGTGTCGGGCGGGCTGCTCGATCTGTCCGACGCCGCCTTCCGCGCCTCGCACGACCTCAACTTCTGGGGCCACCACCATGCCGCCCGCGCCGCCGTGCGGGTGATGCGCGCGCAGGGGACGGGCGGCGCGCTGGTGTTCAACGTCTCGAAGCAGGCGGTGAACCCCGGCCCGGATTTCGGCGCCTACGGCACGGCGAAGGCCGCCCTCCTGTCGCTGGTGCGCCAGTACGCGGTGGAGTTCGGGGGCGACGGCATCACCGCGAACGCCGTCCACCCCGACCGGATCCGCACGGGCCTCATGACCGACGCGATGGTGGAGGAGCGCAGCCGCGCGCGCGGCGTGACACCGCACGACTACATGCGCGGCAACCTGCTGCGGCGCGAGGTGACGGCCGAGGACGTGGCGCAGGCCGTCGTGCACCTCGCCCAGGCCCGGGCCAGCACCGGCGCCGTGCTGACGGTCGACGGGGGCAACGTCGCGGCGATGATGCGCTAGGCCGGCGAGTACTTCGCGTCGAGCGCGTCGATGGCGGCGACGTTCGACGCGCTTCGCCCCTGCGGGTCGAAGCTTCGGGCGAGGAAGGCCTCGGCCACCGCCTTGGCAAGCTCGGGCCCGATCACCCGCGCGCCCATGGTGATGACCTGCGCGTTGTTCGACAGCGCCGCGCGTTCGGCCGAGTAGGTGTCGTGGCAAAGGGCCGCGCGGATGCCCGGCACCTTGTTGGCCGCGATGCTGACCCCGATCCCCGTCCCGCAGACGAGGATCGCGCGGTCGTACCGGCCCGAGAGCACCCCCTGCGCCACGCGGTCCGTCAGGTCGGCGTAGAACTCCTCGCCGCCCGCCGGCGGGTCGGAGAGGTTCGTCACCGCGTGCGCGGCCGCCAGATGGTCGGACAGGACGCGGGCCAGCCCCGCCCCCGCCCCGTCGCCCGCGATCGCCAGCCTCATGATGCCCTCCGTCAAAGAATGGCCGCGACGCGGCCGAGGATGTCGCGGTAGCCCGCCACCTCCCAGGCCGCGCGGCCGATGAACAGCCCGTCGACATGCGGGCAGGCCGCGAGGTCGGCCGCATTGCCCGCGTTGACCGACCCGCCGTAGAGGCAGGGCACCGCGCGGCCCAGCGCGCCCGTCGCCACGGCCGCGATGGCCGCATGGCGCGCATCGGCGTAGTCGGGCGTGGCGGGGCTGCCGCCGGCGCCGATCGCCCAGACCGGCTCGTAGGCCAGAAGGACCGGCGCATCGCCCACGACGAACTCCAGCGCCGCGAGGACCTGCCGTTCGAGCACCGCGTCGGCGCGGCCTGCGTCGCGCTCGGCCCTGGTCTCGCCCACGCAGACGAGCGGGGTCAGCCCGTGCCGCGCCGCCGCCGCGACCTTGAGGCCCACCGTCCGGTCCGTCTCGGCGAAATGCGCGCGGCGCTCGGAATGGCCGATCTCCACCATCGAAGCGCCGCAGTCGGCGATCATCGGGGCGGAGATCTCGCCCGTCCAGGCGCCCTCGTCCTCCCAGTGCATGTCCTGGGCGCCGACGCGCACGTCGGTGCCCGCCAGCATCGCCGCCACCTCGCGCAGGACGGTGAAGGGCGGGATGACGAAGCGCCGGATGCGGGGATCGCCGGGCGCGTCGCGCAGGCCGTCGCAGAAGGCGCGGGCCTCGGCCAGGCGCTTGTGCATCTTCCAGCTCGTGCCGACCCAGAGCATCGGTCCCGCCATCGTCATCCCCGCAGGTCCGCCTCGCCGGTGTCGATGTGCGGGGCCCAGTAGGCCACGCTTTCCGCAAGCTCGGCCACCACGGCGCGGTCGTCGGGCTCGCGCTCCCTCCACGACAGCTCGAGGCAGATCTCGTTGTCCCGCGCGCCGCCCTCGCGCAGCGCCTCGAGCAGCGGCCCGGGCCGGATGCGCCCCGCGGCGTTGTGGCGCGCGGTGAAGGGGCGGTGGCCGCCCTTGTCCATCAGGCTCTGCTTGATGTGGATGATGGGCGAGACGCGCGGGGTCGCCCGCGCCCAGGCGTAGGGATCGTGGTCGGCGGGATCGGCGCTGGTGACGTCGCCGTGGTCGATGTCGGCCATCATCCGCAGCGGGATCGCCATTCCCGCCGCGTCGATCCGCGCCTGCAGCGCCAGCGCCGCCGGGATCGTCTCGCCGAACTCGCGCCCGACGCTCATCGGCTCCCAGAAGAGGAACGAGAGCCCCGCGCCCTTCGCATGGTCGGCCACCGAGGCCCAGCAGTCCAGCGCGGCCGCGACCAGCGACTCGCGCCGCGCGGGGTCGTCGTGGTCGCGGCGGGTCAGGATCGCGAACTGCGTGCCCAGCGACGCGCCGCCGAGATCGCCGATGATGTCGGCGAAGGCCCTGAACCAGTCGACATGGTACCGCCGGACCCCGGCGTCGGGGTGGCCGAAGTGGTTCAGCCGCCCGTAGGGCCCGGTCATCCCGCTGGTGATGCGCACGCCGGTGCGGTCGAGCGCGCGGCGCATGGCGCGCGTCAGCCGCCGGACCACGGGCGCGGGCCAGCCGGGATTGATGAACTCGTGCGTGAGCTGCACGTCGCGGACGCGGATGCGATGCGCGACCGTGTCGATCAGGTCGTCCGGCTCCGCGAAGCGGTTGACCAGCGGGTTGGTGTTGATCGACAAGGTCAGCGGCATCGCGTCGGTCCCCTCGCGCCCGACGGGGATACCCCGCTTCGGGTCGCCGGGTCCACGCTTTTCGACATTTGTCGCGCCCGCGCGTCATCTGGCTCCCGCCGGGCGGGGCCGTTCAGTCGCCCGCGTCCGCGGGGTCCGCGGCGGCCGGGCCCGGCTGCGCCCGGAAGACGTCGGGCATCGTCCAGTCGGGCTGGCGCCCCAGCAGCATCTGCAGGAACCCGGCCGAGAACGTCGCGTCCTGCATGGTGTTTTCCCGGAACGACCACCAGTGGCGAAGGTCGTCGATCGCCGGGTCGATCGCGGTCCCGGCATGGAACTCCTGCGCCGTGGCGGCGGCATGGACCGACAGGCAGAAGATCGTGCAGCAGTAGCCTTCGGGCCAGAACGCGGCCGCAGAGCCGGGCTGGGCCAGCGTCGGGCGGCCCTCGGCCCTGACCGGCATGTCGGCGGCAAGCTCGCGCATCATCAGGGCGGCGGCGAACTCGAAGAAGGCGCGCCGCTGCGCCTTGTCGGCCGGCCGCTGGATCTCGATGGCGTCGAGCCACCGCGTGAAGGCCGAGGCGAGCTTCGTCTCGTCGACCTCCAGCCGGCAGCCGAGTTCTGCGGACATCGCCTCCGCATGGCGCAGGAAGGCCGCCTTGAACCAGCGGAAGCGGCGCACCGCGATCCGCAGGGGCTCGTTGGTGGCGGGAAGGGCATCCTCGTGGAGCCGGACGCTACACATGATCGACGTACTTCCGGTACAGCGCCGCGATGCCGTCGAGGCGCCGGGCCCCGATCGTCCCGGCGATCTCGGCGGCCCTGGCGACGGCGATGTCGGCGGCCGCCTCGAGCGCGGCATCGTTCTCGCCGTCCGAACGGCTGGACTGCAGCCACAGCAGGACCGCGAAGACGGCCACGGGCTCGGGCTGGAGGAGGGCGGCGCGGCGCGACCGGTCCGCCTGCGCGGCGCGGATGACGCGCGCGTCGATCAGCCGCAGCGTCAGGTCGGCCGCCCGGTGCCGCGGATCGCCGTCCGGCAGGCCCTGCCGCCACGCGGCGAAGGTCGTGCGGGCGGTGAGCTCGCTGACGAAGGCGCTTCCGGCCCCGAGCCGCTCCAGCACCGCGACGAGCGCGCGGTAGACGGCCTGCGCGAATTCCCGGTCGGCGGTCCCGTGGCGGGCCAGCTCCTCCAGCGCCGCGGCCGAGGTGCGGGCTCCCCCGAAGACCTGCTTGGCGGCGGAGGCGGCGGCGGTGTCGGCCGACCGCGCGAGGTCCTCGATCTCGCGCAGGACCGTCTTCGCGAAGTCCGAGGCGGGTTCCGGCAGGGTGTCGAGCGGCAGCGTCTCGGCGACCGTCTCGCCCCCTCGGCGCAGAAGGAACCGCAGACCGCGAAGGGCTTCGCGCAGGGGCATCGCGTCGGCTTGGCTCAGGAAGGGCTGTGTCACGGTCCGGTCCCCCTCGCCGACCGAAGATAGGTCAGTCCCCTGCGGATACCAAGCTGTCGTTGCGTTCACGTATGGGCGTCCCGGCCATGAAGGCCAGCGTCGTCGCGAAGTCCGTCACGCCGGCCTGGCTGCCGAGGCCCGTCGCGTTCTGCGCGGAGGAGGCCTGGCCGACCTGAACGGCGTCCCGGAGCGTCAGGCCCCTGACCAGACCGGTCGCGAAGCCGCCGTTGAAGCAGTCGCCGCAGCCGCAGGTGCACTTGACCTCGACCGCGTAGGCCGGCGTGTGAAACTCGGTGCCGTCGCCGTGCCGGCAGTAGGCACCATCGGCGCCAAGGGTCAGGATGACACAGCCCGCGCCGCGATCAATCAGGAACTGCGCGAGGTCCCGGCGCCCGCGCAGGCCCGACAGCGCGCGCGCCTCCTCCTCGGACGGCAGGAAATAGTCAGTATGCGGAAGGAGGCGCGCGACCTTCGGCAGGTCGTCGGGGGTCGAGGCGAAGACGTCGAGGGTGGTCACGACGCCGCGCCGGCGGGCCTCGGCCATGATCTCCCCGGTCCGGCCCCGGTCCATGCGGTCCATCAGCCCGACGCCGCCGACATGCAGGATCCGGGTGTCGAGCAGGTCGTCGATCTGGCTGTCGTCGATGTAGAAGCCGTCGGTCGCGCCGCGCTTGTGCAGCGCGGGCCGCGCGCCGTCGGGCCGCGTGGTGACGATCGACGACGAGGTGGCGAAGCCCGCGCAGCGCGCCATCATCGCCGTGTCCACGCCAAAGCGCGCCAGCTTCATCAGCACCCAGTCGCCCATGTCGTCGCATCCGACGCCCCCGACGGCGCGGGACCGCAGCCCGTGCTTTGCGGCGACGATCACCGCGCTGCCCGCCGCGCCCGACACCGCGAGCGTCAGCTCCTCGACGAAATAGGTGTCGCCGCCGGGCGGGATCTGCGTCACCGGCCGGCAGAGTGCGTCGAAGGTGATGAATCCCATCGCCGTGTAGTCGAATCGCGGGCTCATGCGGGGGCCCGGATGCGCTGGCCGTCCTCGCCGAAATAATAGAGGCGGCCCTCGTCGAAGGCGATGCCGACCGGCGCGTCGACGTCGGCGCGGTAGTCGCGCGCGGCCTTGACCTCGATCGTCCCCGACCCGGCCAGGACCGTCAGGTAGGTCACGTCGCCGGTCGGCTCCACCCCGTAGACCCGCCCCCGGAGCGAATCGCCGCCGATCCGGCAGTCCTCGGGGCGGATGCCCAGCACGACCCGTCCCCCGACGCCGTCCGGGCACGGCGCGGCGATGTCGGGGGCGGTGAAGCGGCCATCGCGGGCGATGCCCTCGATCAGGTTCATGGGCGGGCTGCCGATGAAGCCCGCGACGAAGGTGTTTGCGGGATCGGAGTAGATCTGGTCGGGCGTTCCGACCTGCTGGATCGCGCCGCGGTTCATCACGACGATCCGGTCGGCGAGCGTCATCGCCTCGATCTGGTCGTGGGTGACGTAGACGGTCGTGACCTTGAGCTGGCGCTGCAGGTGCTTGATCTGCAGCCGCATCGACTGGCGCAGCTTGGCATCGAGGTTCGACAGCGGCTCGTCCATCAGGAAGACCTGCGGCTGGCGCACCACGGCGCGGGCCAGCGCGGCCCGCTGCCGCTGCCCGCCCGACAGCGCCCCGGGCTTGCGGTCGAGGTAATCGCCGAGCTCGACCATCGCGGCCGCCCGCCGGATGCGCGCGTCGTGCTCGGCCTGCGGCACCCCGCGCATGCGCAGCGGGAAGCGGATGTTCTCGTAGACCGACATGTTGGGATAGAGCGCGTAGCCCTGGAACACCATCGCCACGTCGCGGTCGCGGGCGTCGACGTCGTCCACCACGGTGTCGCCGATGGTGATCCGGCCCTCGCTCGGCTCCTCCAGCCCCGCGATCATCCGCATGGTCGTGGTCTTGCCGCAGCCCGAGGGGCCGAGCAGCACCACGAACTCCTCGTCCGCGATGTCGAGCGACAGGTGCTGCACGCCGGTGAAGCCGCCGTAGCGCTTGACGATGTTCTGAAGCCGGATCGACGCCATGGATCAGCCCTTGACGGCCCCCATCGTCAGCCCGCGCGACAGGTGCCCCTGGATCAGGACGACCAGCAGCAGGATCGGCGCGAAGGCGATGAACGAGACGAGCGCGATTGCGTTGTAGATGATCCCGTCGGACCCGCCGGTGAAGTTCGCCAGCGCGACCGACATGGTGTAGGCGTTGGCGGTCGAGGCGATCAGAAGGGTGAACAGGAACTCGTTGATCGCGAAGATGGCCGCGATCACGGCGGCAGTGATGATCCCGGGCAGGCAGGCCGGAATCATGATCTCCCACAGGATGCGAAGGTCCGACGCCCCGTCGGTGCGGGCCGCGTCCTCGATCTCCTTCGGGATGTCGAGCATGTAGCTGCGGATGATCCAGGTGACGAGGCTCAGGTTGATCGCCGCATAGACCAGCATCAGCGCCCAGACGGTGTCGAGAAGGCCCATCTGCCGGAACAGGAAGAAGATCGGTACCGCGACGATGGCGGGGGCCATCATGCGGGTCGACAGGATGTAGAACCCGATGTCCTCGCGCCCGCGGAACTCGTACCGCGCAAGCGCGTAGGCGGCCGGGATCGCCAGCACGAGGTCGATCACGACCGATCCGGCCACGGCGAGCAGGGAGTTGCGCAGGTAGCGGGCGATCGGCCAGTCGCTGACCAGCAGCCGCCAGGCGTCGAGGCTGAAGGTGGGCCAGTAGATCGGCCGGGGGGTGATGACCTCGGTCCGGGGGCGGAAGCCGATCGACAGGAACCACAGGATCGGCAGAAGGCAGACCAGCGCCCAGGCCCCGAGCACGGCATAGCGCAGAAGTCGCCCCTCGCCGCGCGATCCGCGGGCCCGGAGCATCACGCCTTCCCCGACCGGAAGGCGCGCCGCACGACGGTCTGCGCGACGAGGATGGTCAGCACCAGCATCAGCACCGAGGCCGCCGAGGCGTAGCCGAAGTTGAACATGCGGAAGCCCTGCCGGTAGATGAAGTAGCTCATCGTCTCGGTGGCGCCACCGGGCGAGCCCTGCGTCATCACGAAGACGTTGGTGAACATGGTGGTGATGTCGATGCCCCGCAGCGTCACGGCGACGACGATCACCGGGCGCATCATCGGCAGGCTGATGGTCCAGAAGAGGCTCGACCAGCTTGCGCCGTCCAGCCGCGCGGCCTCCTCGATCTCCTGGTCCTGGCTCTGCAGGGCGGCGACGAAGATGATGAAGAGGAACGGCGTCCACTGCCAGACGTCGGCCACGACGAGCGTGAGCCGCGCCAGCCAGACCGAGGCGAGCCAGTCGACGTTGCCGTCGACGAGGCCGAGGCGCATCAGCAGGTCCGACACGACGCGGCCGTCGTTGAAGGCGAGCTTCCAGAGGAAGGCCACCGCCGACGGCATGAACAGCATCGGCATCAGGAAGACGATCCGCCAGCCGCGGATCAGCGGATCGCGGTAGGCGAAATAGGCCAGCGCCAGCGCGATCCCGGTCTGCAGGGCGAGGGCGATCCCGCCGATGATCGCGGTGTTGGCGAGCGCCGCCCAGAACTCGCGGTCCTGCAGGATCAGCGCATAGTTCCCGAACCCGTTCCAGGTCCAGTTGACGAAGCGGACGACGAACAGGCTCTGGTAGATCGCGAAGGCGCCCGGGTAGAGCGTGATCGCCAGAAGGTAGGTCACCGCCGGGGCGAGAAGCAGGTAGGGGAAGGCCCGGCGGCGCGCGCGGCTGCGGCGGCGCACCGGTCCCGGCCGGCGTCCGGAAGGGGCCGCCGCCGCTTCCGGAACCGGGATCGGGGGCGCGTCCGCGGCCATCCGTCAGAACGGAAGCGGCTTGCCGGCGCCGACATAGAGGCCCGGCGCCACGTCCGCGTAGTTGATGGGACCCGTGCCGTTCGCGAAGCCGTTCTTCGCCATGATCGCCGTCCAGGCGGCCTGCCCGTTCTCCAGCGCCTCGCGGCCCGTGATCTGCCCGGTGATCGCCCGGTTGATCTCGTTGCCGAGCGCCTGCTCCATCTCGAACATGCCGGGCAGGCGCGGGCTGCACCAGGCGTGGTCGAGGCTCGCGGCCCAGACCTCCATCGGCTGGCTGACGGCGCGCAGCCGCTCGTTGGACAGGACCGAGCGGTAGCCCGGCGCCACGCCGTTGGCGTTTGCCTCGTTCATCGCCATGATCGACGAGGTGGTGAGGAAGGCAAGCATCAGGAACGCGGCCTCGGGGTTCGGGCTCGTCGCCGTCACCACCGACGTGGAGCCGGCGATGTTCGGCGGCGCAAAGACCCCGCCCTCGATCCGCGGCTCGTAGATCGTCACGAAGTCGCCGACGATCTGGCTCTGGTCGGGGCGCATCGCCTGCGTGCCGCTGTCCTGCCACGAGATGTTGGCCGCGACCTGCCCGCCGAGCCAGGCCGCGCGGTTCTCGCCCCAGCCCGCGCCCGTCACCCCCTCGATGGCGTTCTTCGACAGCGCCAGAAGGATGTCCATCCCCTTCATCCCGGCATCGGTGGTCAGCGTCGGGTTCCACTGGTCGTCGAACAGCATCATCCCCGCCTGCGCCGCGATGTGCTGCCAGGTGTAGGTCGACCAGAAGCCGCGCGCGCCCAGCATTCCGAGCCCCGCGACCCCGTTGCCCAGCCGGTTGGCCTCGGCCGTGACGCGGATCAGCTCGTCGTAGGTCGGCACCGAGGCGGCGCGGTCGACGGGTCCGCCCAGCACCTGCTCCATGATCGAGGTGCGAAGGTGGACCATCTGGATGTCGCAGTCGAAGGGGATGCCGACGAGCTGGCCGTTCACGTAGCCGTAGTTGAGCCGGTAGGTGTCGTAGAAGTCGTCCAGCGGAAGCGCCCACTTCGCCGCGTAGTCGTCGAGCGGCGCGAGGAAGCCGGGGGCCGCGAAGTCGCCGAGCCAGGCCGAGAAGAACTGAAGCGCGTCGAACGAGGCGTTGCCCGAGATGAACTCGGCGATGGCCTTGTCGTAGATGCTGTCGTCGGGGATCGGCACCAGCTCGACCTCGATCCCGGACAGCGCGGTGAAGGGCACCAGCCCCTCGGCCGCCGACTCCTGGTCGGCCGCGCCGATCGCGAAACGCACCGTGACGCCCGCGAACTCGGACCGCACGGCCTCCCAGTCGACGGTGCGGATCCAGTCCCGTGCCGGATCCCACAGCGGCTCGTCGGTCATGCCGTAGAGCGCGCGGTAGTCCTCGCGCACGTAGTTGGCGACCGAGATGGCGTCGAGCGTCGCCTGGATGTCGGGCAGCGCCCCCTGCGCGAAGGCCGGCGCCCGCGGGCCGAACGCGCCCGCGGCGAGGCCCATGGCCGCGCCCGTGCGCAGGAACGAACGGCGGGACAGCCCGCCACGGCGAATGATCATTTGTCGTCCTCCCTCTGACGGATCTGGTCTGGTCGTCCGCTTCCCGCCGCCGGGCGCGCCGCGGCCGCAACGGCGGGCTGCGGCGCGTCGTGAACTTCGGTTCGGCTTTGGCAGTGTGTGTTCTGTGCTGGAATTGTGTCAATTGTTATTTTCGCGACCGTCATGCGACGGCAACCGTGAACTCTTGACCTCGATGCATACAGAAGTGCATGGTCTTGGCGAAGCAGGGTCAACCGGGGACAGCGCATGGCCACCAACGTCGCCCTCACCGGGCTCGCCCGCGACCTCGCCGCGCGGGCCGAAGCCGGCAGCCCGATCCGGATCGGGCTGGTCGGGGCCGGCGAGATGGGCACCGACATCGTCAGCCGCGTCGCCCACATGCGCGGAATCGCGATCGGCGCGATCAGCGAGCTCAAGCCGGGGGCCGCGGCGCGCGCGGTCGAGATCGCCTACGGCGACCGCGCGCGCGCGCGGGACGTGGCCGGCGCGGATTCCGCGAACGCCGCGATGGAGGCCGGCGCCATCGCCGTCACCGACGACGTGGACGCGCTGCTCGGGGCCGGGCTGATCGACGTGGTCGTCGATGCGACGGGGATTCCCGCGGTCGGGGCGGAGATCGGCCTGCGCGCCATGGAGCGCGGCAAGCACCTCGTGATGATGAACGTCGAGGCCGACGTGACCATCGGCGCCTACCTGCGCGCCGAGGCCGAGCGGCTGGGGGTGGTCTACACGCTGGGGGCGGGCGACGAGCCCTCGTCCTGCATGGAGCTGATCGAGTTCGTCAGCGCCATGGGCCACCGCATCGTCTGCGCGGGAAAGGGGAAGAACAACCCGCTCGACGTCGACGCCACGCCCGACGCCTATGCGGACGAGGCCCGGCGGCGCCACATGAACCCCCGCATGCTGGTCGAGTTCGTGGACGGGTCGAAGACGATGGTCGAGATGGCCGCCATCGCCAACGCCACCGGCCTCGTCCCCGACAGGCCGGGCATGCACGGGCCCGCCGCCGGGCGCGAGGCGCTGAGCAGGGTGCTGGTGCCGGCGTCCGCGGGCGGCGTGCTGTCCTCGGGCGAGGGGCGCGTCGACTACACGGTCGGCAGGGGCGTGGCGCCCGGCGTCTTCGTCGTGGCCGAGATGGAGCACCCCCGCATCCGCGAGCGGATGGAGGATCTGAAGATGGGCGACGGCCCCTACTTCACCTTCCTCCGCCCCTATCACCTCACCTCGCTCGAGGTGCCGCTGAGCTGCGCGCGTGCCGTGCTCTACGGCAAGGCCGACATGGTTCCGCTGCCGCGGCCGGTGGCCGAGGTCTGCGCGCTGGCGAAGCGGTCCCTCGCGCCGGGCGAGAGGCTCGGCCAGATCGGCGAATACGGCTACCGGGCCTGGATCATGACGGCCGACGAGGCCCGCGCCGCGGGGGCGGTCCCCTGCGGCCTGCTGGCCGGGGCGACGGTGACCGCGCCGATCCCGAAGGGCGGGCTGATCACCGCGGCCAACGCGGCGGTTCCGCCCGACAGCCGCATCGTCGCCCTGCGCGCGCGGCAGGACGCGATGACCGGGCTTCGGCCATGAGCGCGCCGGGGGCCGTCGCCGCCGACAACCGCCCCTTCGCCGTGCGCACCTACGCGCCCGAGCGGCTGCGCGAGGCGCTGCGGCGCATGTACCTGATCCGCCGGTTCGAGGAGGGCGCCGAGGACAGCTACATGCGCGGCCTGATCCACGGCACGATGCACCTGTCGATCGGGCAGGAGGCCAGCGCCGTCGGCGCCTGCCTCGACCTGACCGACGACGACAAGATCACCTCGACGCACCGGGGCCACGGGCACTGCATCGCCAAGGGGGCGGACGTCGGCCGGATGTTCGCCGAGTTCTTCGGCAAGGAGACCGGCTACTGCCGCGGCCGCGGCGGGTCGATGCACATCGCCGACGTGAAGACCGGGAACCTCGGGGCCAACGGCATCGTCGGCGGCGGGCTGCCGATCGCGGTCGGCGCGGCGCTGGCGGCGAAGCGGCTGGGGCGGCCCGACGTGACCGTCTGCTTCTTCGGCGACGGGGCGAACAACGAGGGCGCGTTCCACGAGTCGCTCAACATGGCGTCGGTGTGGCGGCTGCCCGTCGTCTTCGTCTGCGAGAACAACCGGTATGGCATGTCGACCCCGGTGGACCGGTCCACCGCGGTGCCCCGCATCGCCGACCGCGCCGCGGCCTATGCCATGCCCGGCGTCACGGTCGACGGCAACGACCTCTCGGCGGTGGCCGAGGCGGTGCACGCGGCGGTGGCCCGCGCGCGGGCCGGCGAGGGGCCGAGCCTGGTCGAGAGCCTCACCTACCGCTGGCGCGGCCATTCCAAGTCCGACCGCAACCGGTACCGGACGAGGGAGGAGATCGAGGCGTGGATGGCGCGCGACCCGATCCCGCGGTTCCGGGCCGAACTCATCGCGCACGGCATCCTCGACGACGCGGCCGCCGACGCCGTCGCGGCCGAGGCCGCCGCGGCGGTGGAGGCGGGCATCGCCTTCGCCAAGGCGAGCCCCGCGCCGTCGGTCGCCGACCTCACCCGCTTCGTCCATGCCGAGGGCTGAGATGAACGCCGTGGCCGAAGCCGACGCCGGCCTGCGCGTGCTCTCCTACGCCGAGGCGCTGCGCGAGGCGATGGCGCTCGCGATGGAGGCCGATCCGACTGTGGTGCTGATGGGCGAGGACATCGGCGTCTACGGCGGGGCGTTCCAGGTCACGCTGGACCTGATCGACCGCTTCGGCCCCGACCGGGTGATGGACACGCCGATCTCCGAGCTCGGCGGCGCCGGGGTCGCGGTGGGCGCGGCGCTGACCGGGCTGAAGCCGGTCTTCGAGTTCCAGTTCTCGGACTTCGCGATGCTCGCGATGGAGCAGATCGTCAACCAGGCGGCGAAACTGCGCTACATGCTCGGGGGCGAGGCCTCGGTGCCGGTCGTGTTCCGCCTTCCGTCGGGGTCGGGCACCGGGGCGGCGGCCCAGCATTCGCAGTCGATCGAGGCGTGGTTCGGCCACGTGCCGGGGCTGAAGGTCCTGCAGCCCGCCACGCCCGAGGACGCCAAGGGGATGCTCCTGGCCGCGCTCGCGGACCCCGACCCGGTGATGATCTTCGAGCACAAGCTGCTCTACAAGCTGAAGGGCCCGGTGCCCGAGGGGTCCTACCTGACCCCGATCGGGCGGGCGGCGGTCCGGCGCGAGGGTGCCGACCTCACCATCGTCGCGGGGTCCGTGATGGTGCACCGCGCGCTCGACGCCGCCCGGGCGCTGGCGGCCGAGGGGATCGGCGCCGAGGTGATCGACCTGCGGTCGATCCGCCCCATCGACCGCGGGACGATCCTCGCGTCGGTCCGCAAGACCGGGCGGCTGATGGTCGTCTACGAAGGGGTCAAGGCCTTCGGCGTGGGCGCCGAGATCAGCGCGATGGTCGCCGAGAGCGATGCCTTCGACTTCCTCGACGCGCCGATCCTCCGTCTCGGCGCGGCCGATGCCCCCGTCCCCTACAACCCGGATCTGGAGCGCGCGTCGGTCCCGCAGGTCGACACGATCGCGGCGGCGGCCCGCCGGCTGGCCCGGCGCGAGGTCTGACCGATGCCGGTCGAGGTGGTCCTGCCCAAGGTCGACATGGACATGACCCACGGGACCCTGGCCGCCTGGCACGTCGAGCCGGGCGGCAGGGTCGCGAAGGGCGCCCCCCTGTTCGACATCGAGACCGACAAGGCCGCGATGGAGGTCGAGGCACCGGCCTCGGGACGCCTCGGGGCGGTGACGGCCGGGCCGGGAAGCCGCGTCCCGGTCGGGACGGTTATCGCGCTGATCTACGCCGAGGGCGAGGCGGCGGAAGCGGCGGAGGCGGCGGGCCCCGGCCCGGACGCCGCCCGGCCCGGGCCGGCCGCCGCCCCGTCGCCACGAGACCCGGTCCCCGGGGAGGGGCCGTCAGGCGGAACGACGCCCTCGATCGCGGCGGGGTCCGCGTCCCCCGGGCTGAGGGCGACCCCGGCCGCGCGCGCCGAGGCGCGCCGGACGGGCATGGACCTCGCGCGGATGGAGGGGACCGGCCCGCAGCGCCGCATCCAGCGCGACGATGTCGCGCGCGCCGCGCGGGCCGAGGCCGCCCCCCCGCCCGGGGCGGCGCCGGCGCGGCCGGCGGGCCGGCTGCACGTCTCGACGCGCGGCGGAACCGGCGTGCCCCTCGTGCTGCTGCACGGGTTCGCCGCCGACAGCCAGGGCTGGGCACCGCTCGAGAAGGCGCTCGGCCCCGACCGTGCGCTGATCCGGATCGACCTTCCGGGCCACGGCCGCTCGCCCCGATGGCCGGTGGCGGGCTTCGCGGCGCTCGCCCGGATCGTGGTCGAGGCCTTCGACGAGGCGACCCGCGCGCTGGGCCGGGTCGACGTCCTCGGCCATTCGCTCGGCGGGGCGCTGGCGCTGGCGCTGGCCGATGTCCGGCCCCGCCGGATCCGGTCGCTGGCCCTCATCGCCCCGGCCGGGCTCGGGCCGGAGATCGACGCGCCGGCGCTGGCCGGGATCGCGCGGGCGACGCGCCCCGAGAGCCTCGCGCCGTGGCTCCGCCGCCTGACGGCCACCCCCGAGGGGATCGGCGACGACTACGTCCGGGCCGTCATGCGGCAGCGCGCGGATCCGGCGCTGCGGGCCTATCAGGCCGACCTCGCCGAAGCCCTCTTCCCGGATGGCGTCCAGGCCTTCGACCTGCGCCCGGCGCTGTCGCGGACCGGCTGCCCCGCGACGCTGGTCTGGGGACGGTCGGACCATGTCCTGCCCTGGCGGCAGGCGGTCGCGGTCGCCGGCGATTTCGCGCTTCACCTTTTGCCGGGCGCGGGCCATGTTCCCCAGATCGAATGCCCCGAACGGGTGGCCGGGATCCTCGCGCGGCATCTGGCGCCGGCACCCCCGACCCCGTAGCGACGCGGAGGCCGAGGAGGGTCGATGGAGCCTGTGAGGCCGGCCGCGCAGGCCCAGAGCGAGGCCGACCGCCTGCGCGCGCGGGCGACCTGGCTCTATCACGTCGAGGGCATCACCCAGAACGACATCGCCCAGCGGCTCGGCATCAGCCGGGTCATGGTCGTCCGCCTGCTCGCCGACGCCCGGCGGCGGAACGAGGTGCGGATCACGGTGTCGTCCGCGCTGGCCGAACTGACCGAGCTGGAGCGGCGGATCGAGACCGGTCACGGCGTCGGTCGCGCCATCGTCGCCCCCTTCGCCGACCCCGAGGGGGACCCGGTCCGCGTCATCGCCGCCGCCGCGGGCACCTTCATCTCCGGCCTCATGCGGTCGGGGATGACGGTCGGCGTGGGCTGGGGCCGGACGCTCTACAACTCGCTGCCCTTCATCCGGGGCGAGACGCTCGAGAGCTTCCGCGTCGTCTCGCTGCTCGGCGGCATCGCCGCCGCCCGCCGCTTCAACCCGGCCGAGTTCGCCTGGCAGTTCGCCGAGCTTTTCCAGGGCGAGGGGTTCCTGATCCCCGCGCCTGCCGTCGTCGACAGCCCCGAGACGCGGTACGCCCTGATCGAGCGCTGCGGGCTGGCGGCCATCTTCGAGATGGCCAGCAGCCTCGACGTGGTCCTGCTGTCGGTCGGCGGCATCTCGACCCTGACGACCAGCTACCGCACCGGCCACATCACCGAGGCCGAACGGCGGTCGCTGATCGGCGCGGGGGCGGTCGGCGACGTGCTCTACAACTTCATCGCCGAGGACGGAGCCCCGGTCCCGCACGAGGTCAACGCGCGCGTGATCTCGGCCGATCTCGCCCGTCTTCGCCGCTGCCCCGAGAGGGTGCTCATCTCGGGCGGCCAGGAGAAGCGGCTGGCCCTGCGGGCCGCGATGCGGACCCTGAACCCGACCACGCTCATCACCGACGAGCAGACGGCGCGGAGCCTCGTCTGACCGGCGCGTCCCGCGGCCGACCCCGGCGGCGGGGGGCGTCGGCGGGGGGCGTCGGCGGGGGGCGTCGGCCGGGGGTGCCGAAATGGCTGTTGCGCGACGGGCGGCCCTCGGCGAAGGTCGGGGCGCGCGGCGCCCTCGGGCGGACACCGCGCGCCGGGCCACGCGGGAGGCGGCGGACCGGACGATCATTGCGGACGCCCGGCGCGGCCGCATCCTTGGGAGGTTGACGATGAAGCATGTCCTTGCAGCCCTCGGCCTCGCGGCCGCGCTGGCGGCGCCCGCGTTCGCGCAGAACTACGTCATCATGGCGCCGGCCAGCCCCGGCGGCGGCTGGGACCAGACCGCGCGCACCATGCAGGAGGTGATGCAGGCCGAGGGCATCGCCGAGGACGTGCAGGTCCAGAACGTGCCAGGCGCGGGCGGGACCGTGGGCCTCGCGCAGTTCGTGAGCAGCGCGGCGGGCGATCCCTCGCAGCTCATCGTCGGCGGCTACGTGATGGTGGGGGCGATCCTGACGAACGCCTCGCCCGTGTCGCTCGCCGACGTGACGCCCATCGCGCGTCTGACGGGAGAGGCGGTGGCGGTCGCGGTGCCGGCCGACTCGCCCTACCAGACCATCGGCGACCTCGTCGCGGCGCTGAAGGCCGACCCGGGGGCGGTCAGCTGGGGCGGCGGCTCGGCCGGGGGCGCGGACCACATCACCGTGGGCCTCCTGGCCAAGGCCGCCGGGGTCGACCCGACCGCGATCAATTACATCGCCTTCTCGGGCGGAGGCGAGGCGCTGGCCGCGATCCTCGGCGGGCAGGTCACCGCGGGCGTCTCGGGCGTGGGCGAGTTCCTTCCCCAGGTCGAGGCGGGCGCGATGCGCATCCTCGCGGTGTCGACCGCCGAGCGCGCGGCCAACGTCGACGCGCCGACCCTGAAGGAGGCGGGCTTCGACGTCGCGCTGCAGAACTGGCGGATGGTGGCGGCCGCCCCGGGCCTGTCGCCCGAGCAGGTCGCGGGGATCACCGCCGACATCGAGGCGCTGGCCGCCTCCGAGGGCTGGAAGGCCGCCCTGGCCGACCGGGGCTGGGCCGACACCTTCCTGTCGGGCGAGGCCTTCGCCACCCAGCTCGCCGCCGACACCGAGCAGACCGCGGCGATCCTGAAGGACATCGGCCTCGTCCAATGACGCGCCGTGCCGACCGCGCCGGGCTCGGGATCGCGGCGCTGCTGCTCGTCGTCGGCGCGGTCCTCGTGCGCGAGGGCGCGGTCCTGCCGGCGGCGGGCGGCTATGCCGGGGTGGGCGCGGGCGACATCCCGCGCCTGATCGGCTGGGGCCTGGTCGGCCTCGCGGCCTGGACGGCGGTCGAGGCCGTCCGCGCGCCGGCCTCCCCCCGGCCCGACCGGCAGGAGCCCGGGCCGGTCCTCTGGATCACGGGCGGCCTCGCGGCGCAGCTTCTGCTTCTGGGCGTCGCGGGGTTCTCGATCGCGACGGGCCTGCTGTTCGCGGCTACGGCGCGGGCCTTCGGGCAGCGGCGGCTGGCTGTCACGGTGCCGGTGGGCATCCTCCTCGCGCTCGCGGTCTACGGGGTCTTCGACCGCCTGCTCCAGCTCAACCTGCCGGCGGGCCTGCCCGAACGGCTGGCCTACGGCGGCTGAGGGGGGGCGGTGGACACCTTCGGCTACCTCCTGACCGGACTCTCGGTCGCGCTCGACCCGATGATCCTGCTCTACGCGCTGATCGGCGTGGTGCTCGGGACGGCGGTCGGCGTCCTGCCGGGGATCGGGCCGGCGCTGACGGTGGCGCTGCTCTTGCCCGTGACCTACGGGCTCGACCCGGCGGGGTCGCTCATCATGTTCGCGGGCATCTACTACGGGGGCATGTACGGCGGCTCGACGACCTCGATCCTGCTGAACACGCCGGGGGAAAGCGCCTCGATCGTCACCGCGCTCGAGGGGAACAGGATGGCGCGGGCCGGACGCGGCGGGCCCGCGCTCGCCACCGCCGCGATCGGGTCCTTCGTGGCGGGCACGCTGGCCACGCTCGCGCTCGCGTTCCTCGCGCCCCAGATCGTCAGGCTCGCCTTCGTCTTCGGACCGCGCGAGTACTTCGCGCTGATGGTGCTCGCCTTCGTCACGGTCTCGGCGGCCTTCGGCGATTCGACGCGGAAGGGGCTCGTCTCGCTGTTGCTCGGGCTCGCGCTGGGCACCGTCGGGATCGACGGGCTGACCGGGCAGGCGCGCCTGTCGTTCGGCGTGCCGCAACTGCTCGACGGGGTGGAGGTCACGACCCTCGCCGTCGCGCTCTTCGCGGTGGGCGAGGCGCTGTTCGTCGCGGCGCAGGGCGCCCGCGGGCCGGAGACGGTGCTCGCCGTCAAGGGCTCGGTCTGGATGACGCGCGCCGACTGGGCGCGGTCGTGGAAGCCCTGGCTGCGCGGCACGGGGATCGGCTTCCCCATCGGCGCCATGCCCGCGGGGGGGGCCGACATCGCCTCGTTCCTCTCCTACGCCGCCGAGCGCCGCGCCGCGCGCCACCCCGAGGAGTTCGGCCACGGCGCCATCGAGGGCGTGGCCGGCCCCGAGGCCGCGAACAACGCGGCCGCCGCGGGCACGCTGGTTCCGCTGCTGACGCTTGGCCTGCCCACGACCGCGACGGCCGCGATCATGCTTGCGGGGTTCCAGCAGTTCGGGCTGCAGCCGGGGCCGCTCCTGTTCGCCACCAGTCCCGACCTGGTGTGGGGCCTGATCGCCTCGCTGCTGATCGCGAACGTCATGCTCGTGGTCCTGAACCTGCCGCTGATCGGGCTTTGGGTGCGGCTTCTGACGATCCCGCGGCCGTGGCTCTATGCGGGGATCCTCATGTTCGCGACGCTGGGGACCATCGGCGTCAACCCCTCGCCGGTGGAGCTGGGGATGCTGCTGGTCTTCGGCCTGCTGGGCTACGGGATGCGCGTCCACGGCTACCCGATCGCCCCGGTCGTCGTCGGGCTCATCCTCGGACCCATGGCCGAGCAGCAGCTGCGCCGCGCGCTCGCGATCAGCCAGGGCGATCCGATGACGCTGGTGCAATCCCCGGTGGCGGCGGCGCTGCTGGCGCTCGCGGCGCTGGCCCTCGTGCTGCCGCTCGTCCTGCGCGCCACGGGGCGCGGCCGGGTGCTGTCGCAGGTCGCGGGCGACGAGGACTAGCCATGCATCGGGCGCATGGCGGGTCGACGCGCGGCGCGTTTGCGCGCCCCCGCGCGCGACCCCATCTGAGGGGAAACGAAAGGAACCCCGCCATGCGCACCGCCCTGTCCAAGCTCGCCGACGCCCTCGCCGTCTTTCGCGCCGCGGTCGCGGCGGCCGCCGCGGTCCGCGCGCGCGTCCAGCCTGCGCGCGCCGACCTCGCCCGGCTCGGCATCCCCACGGACCGCCCCCTGCCCCTTCCCTGAGGACCGGGCGGTCGGGCGACCCTCGCGGCGCGACAGGGGGTGGACGCGCCGGAACCCTGCGGCGGCGGTGCCGGACGGCCGGAGATGACAGGTCTGGCGCGGGCGCCGCGCCGGCCGCCGGCAGCCTCGCGTCGCCACGCGGAGGCCCGGGCGCCGACGCCGTGACCCCCGTGGCGGAGGCGGTGGGATTCGAACCCACGGCGGGCTTGCGCCCGCGTCGGTTTTCAAGACCGGTGCAATAGACCGCTCTGCCACGCCTCCGACCGCCACCGGTTAATCCCCGCGCCGCGATTCGGGAAGCGCGCGGGGCACGAAGGCGTGAGCGGAGGGCACCGCGCCGGATCGGCGCGGGCCTTTCCCTGCGCACGGTCAGGCGGTATGGTTGCGCCGCAACGGCGGTCGGGACGGCGCAGCGGGGCCGGCCGGACCGCGACGGACGCGTCGGCTGAAGAACGCGGCAACGGGGGCAGGGGCGGGTCATGGCGCTGAACAGGATGGGGCGGCTTCTGGTGCTGGGCATTGCCGCCGGGGGGCTCTCCGCCTGCGAGCCGGGGACGAACCCCTTCGGTCCGCGGGCCGGGGCCGATCCGACCGTCGACGCGACGGTGAACGCGCGGGCCTCGGGCTCCACCCGGCTGGTCGACCGCGACGTCGAGGCGCCCGAGGTCTTTCAGGCGACCGACGAGGCACTGTGGGACGGGCGCCCCTCGCTCGGCGGGGTCTGGGTCGCCTCGCCCGAGGCGACCGACCCCGAGCGGGTCGTCCTGCGCAACCCCGCCAACGGCCGGTTCGTGATCGGCGCGCTGTTCCGGCGCGAGCGGGACAATCCGGGGCCCCGGCTCCAGATCAGCTCGGACGCCGCCGAGGCGCTGGGGCTGCTGGCGGGCCAGCCCGCGACGATCAGCGTGACCGCGCTTCGACGCGACGAGGCCCCGGCGGGCGAGCCCGACGCCGCCAACCCCATCCTCGCCGAGGCCGAGGGCGTGGCGGAGGCGGGCGTCGACACGACGATCGCCGCGGCCAGCGCCGCGATCGACGCGGCAGAGGGTGCGATCACCAGCGCGCCGCTGGACGAGCCCGCCGCCGCGCCCGCGTCCGGCGGGACCCCGGCGGCGGCGCCCGCCGCCGCGACCGGCGGCCCGCTGCGTGTGCAGATCGGGATCTTCAGCGTCGAGGCCAACGCGACCCGGGCGGTGGCGCGGCTGGCCGAGGCCGGCGTCGCCGCCGGCGTGCGCCCCGAGCAGTCGGCCGGCAAGTCGATCTGGAGCGTGGTCGCCACGGGCGGCGGCGACCGCGCCGCGCTCCTGTCCAAGATCCGCGGCCTCGGCTTCGCCGACGCCTACTTCCTGCGCTGACCCCTCCGAAGGACGACACGCCGATGCTGCGACGCCTGATCCTCTGCCTTTCGCTTCTGGCCCCCGTGCCCGCCGCCGCCTTCGAGACGGCGGCAACGGCCGCCTGGGTCTACGACATGACCACCCAGACGGTGCTGATGGACAAGAACGGCCAGGTGCCGCTTCCGCCCGCGTCGATGTCGAAGCTGATGACGCTCAACATGCTGTTCGAGGCGCTGCGCGACGGGCGTGTCACGATGGAGACGACCTTCCCCGTCTCGACCCGGGCCCGGCAGATGGGCGGATCGACCATGTTCCTCAACGAGCGGGACCGTCCCACGGTCGCCGACCTGATCCGCGGCATCATCGTCAACTCCGGGAACGATGCCTGCGTCGTCGTGGCCGAGGGCCTTGCGGGGACCGAGGAGGCGTTCTCCGCGCAGATGACCGAGCGCGCGCGCGCCCTGGGGATGGAGCAGTCGGTCTTCAAGAACTCGTCGGGCTGGCCCGAGCCGGGCCAGGTGATGAGCATGCGCGACCTCGGCATCCTGTCGGTGCGCCTGATCGAGGAGTTCCCCGAATATTACCCGATCTTCGCCATGACCGAGTTCGACTACCTCGGCCGCGCCCCCGGCAACCGCTTCAACCGCAATCCGCTGCTGAAGCTGAACATCGGGGCCGACGGGCTGAAGACGGGGCACACCGTGGAGGCGGGCTACGGGCTGGTCGGCTCGGCCAAGCAGGGCGACCGGCGGATCGTCTTCGCGATCACCGGGCTCGAGAGCGAGGCGGCCCGCGCCGAGGAGGCCGAGCGGATCGTGAACTGGGCCTTCCGCCAGTTCTCGATGAAGACGATCGTCCGGGGCGGGCAGCGCGTCGGCGACGCGAAGGTCTTCCTCGGGGCCGCGCCGACCGTGGGGCTGGTTCCGGCCGAGGACGTCGTGCGCCTCGTGCCCGCGCTGGTGCAGGGCGAGGTCACGGCCGAGGTGGCCTACACCGGCCCGCTCCGCGCGCCGCTGACCAAGGGGCAGTACGTGGCCGACCTCGTGATCCGCATCCCCGACCAGCCGGACGCGCGCGTGCCGCTGGTCGCCGAGGCCGACGTGGCGCGCGGCGGCTTCCTGCAGCGCCTGTCGGCCGCGGCGCTGGTGCTGCGCGACCGGTTCTGGCCCGCGGACGCGGCGCCCGCCATCTGAGATGGCGCGGGGCGGGCGGTTCCTCAGCCTCGAGGGCATCGACGGATCGGGCAAGAGCACGCAGGCGCGCCGTCTGGCCGGGTCGCTGCGCGCGCGGGGCCACGCGGTGGTCCTGACGCGCGAGCCCGGCGGAAGCCCCGGCGCCGAGGAGATCCGGCGGCTGGTGCTGGAGGGCGAGCCCGACCGCTGGTCGCCCGAGACCGAGGTCCTGCTCTTCACCGCCGCCCGCCGCGACCACCTGGAGAAGACGATCCGGCCCGCGCTGGCGCGGGGGGACGTGGTCGTGTCGGACCGCTTCGCCGACAGCACGCGGGTCTACCAGGGCCTGTCGCGCGGCGATCTGCGGGCCATGGTCGACGCGCTGCACGACCGGATGATCGGAACCGAGCCGGACCTGACGCTTCTGATCGACCTCGACCCCGCGACCGGCCACGGCCGCGCGAGCGCCCGCGCGGGGGCCGAACAGCGGTTCGAGGCGATGGGGCCGGACCTGCAGGCGCGGATGCGGCAGGGCTTCCTCGACCTCGCGGCCGCAGACCCCGGCCGGTTCCGCGTGGTCGACGGGGCGGGCGAGCCGGGGGCGGTCGCGGCGCGCGTCCTCGACGCCGTCCTCGCCCATCTCGCGGGCTGAGGGGCATGGCCCTTCCCCCCGAGGACCTGCCCGACCCCACCCAGGTCGAGGGCGCCCCCCACCCGCGCGCGGCGCCGGGCCTTTTCGGCCAGGACGCGGCGGAGGCCGAGTTCCTGCGCGCCTTCGCCAGCGGCCGGCCGCACCACGCCTGGCTTCTGGCCGGGCCGCGCGGTGTGGGCAAGGCGACGCTGGCCTGGCGGATCGCGCGGTTCCTCGTCGCCGCGCCCGACGGCGGCCCCTCGGCCCCGCCGCCGGACACGCTGGACCTGCCCCCCGGCCACCCCGTCGCGCGGCGGATCGCGGCCGGGTCCGAGGGGCGGGTCTTCCATCTGCGGCGGGGCGCGAACGGGGCGGGCACGGCCCTGTCCGACGACATCCGCGTCGACGAGGTGCGCAAGCTCCGCGCCTTCCTCGCGCTCAGCGAGACGGACGGGGGGCGGCGCGTCGCGATCATCGACAGCGTGGACGAGCTTGCCGCCTCGGGCGCCAACGCGCTGCTGAAGCTGCTCGAGGAACCGCCGGCGCGGGTCACGCTGCTTCTGGTCAGCCACCGGCCCCGGCGCCTGCTGCCCACGATCCGCTCGCGCTGCCGGGTGCTGCGTCTGGTGCCGCTGGGGCCGGCGGCCATGGCGGCGGCGCTGGCGCAGGCCGGGGTCGACGGGGATGCGGCCGCGCTTGCGCAGCTTTCGGGCGGGTCGGTCGGCGAGGCGCTGCGGATCGCCGGCGGCGACGGCGTGGCGCTCTACGCGGGCCTCGTCGCCCTGTTCGGAAGCGTTCCGGGGCTCGACCGCGCGGCGGCGCTGGCGCTGGCGGAGAAGGCCGCCGGGCGGGCGGGCGAGGCGCGGTTCGACCTGACGCTCTATCTCACCGACCTGTTCCTGTCGCGCGTGGCGCGGGCGGGCGCCCTCGGCCACGCGCCGCCCGCGATCGTGCCGGGCGAGGCCGCGCTGATCGCGCGGCTGGCGCCGTCGCCGCAGGCCGCGCAGGGCTGGGCAGACCTTGCGCAGGGGCTTGGGCTGCGGGCGCGGGCGGGGCGGGCGGTCAACCTTGACCCTGCCGCCCTTCTGCTGGATAGCTTCCTCAGGATCGACGAGACGGCGGGCCAGCTCGCCCGAAGGTAGCCATGACCCCCCCGACCCCCGCCGGCCCGCCGCCCGATCTCGTCGACAGCCACTGCCACCTCGATTTCCCCGACTTCGCGGAGGAGCTGCCCGCGGTGGTCGCGCGGGCGCGGGCGGCGGGCGTCCGGCGGATGGTGACGATCTGCACGCGCCTGCGCCACGAGCCGCGCGTCCGCGCCATCGCCGAGGGCCATGCGGGCGTCTACTACGCCGCCGGCACCCATCCCCTGAGCGCGGCCGAGGAGCCGATGGCGACCGTGGAGGCGCTGGCGGCGCTGGCCCGGCACCCGCGGTTCGCGGGCATCGGCGAGAGCGGGCTCGACTACCATTACGCGGCCGACACCCGCGCGGTCCAGCGCGAGAGCCTGCGCATCCACATCGCCGCCGCGCAGGGCACCGGGCTGCCGCTGATCATCCACGCCCGCGACGCCGACGACGACGTGGGCGACCTGCTCGAGGAGGGCTTCGCGGCGCGGCCCTTCGCCTGCGTGATGCACTGCTTCTCGTCCGGCGAGCGGCTGGCGCGGCGCGCGCTCGACATGGGGTTCTACCTCTCGATGTCGGGGATCGCGGCCTTCCCGCGGTCGGAGGCGCTGCGCGCGATCTTCGCGGCCGCGCCCCTCGACCGCATCCTGCTCGAGACGGACAGCCCCTACCTCGCCCCCCCGCCCCACCGCGGCCGGCGGAACGAGCCGGCCCATGTCGCCCACACGGCCGCCGCCGGGGCCGCGCTGTTCGGGATGGACCTTGCGGCGTTCGCGGCGGCGACCACGGCCAACTTCGACCGCCTCTTCGTGAAGGCCGCCGCGTGACCTGGCGCTTCACGATCCTCGGCTGCGGGTCCTCGGGCGGGGTGCCGAGGCTGGGCGGCGACTGGGGCGACTGCGACCCCGCAAATCCCCTCAACCGCCGCCGCCGCTGCTCGCTGCTGGTGGAGCGGATCGGGGCGCAGGGCACGACGCGGGTGCTGATCGACACCTCGCCCGACATGCGCGCGCAGCTTCTGGACGCGGGCGTGGGCGAACTCGACGGCGTCGTCTACACCCATTCGCATGCCGACCACATGCACGGGATCGACGACCTGCGGCAGGTCGTCTACAACATGCGGCGGCGGCTGACCGTCTGGGCCGACGCGCCCACCACGAAGGCGCTGACCGAACGCTTCGGCTACGCCTTCGCCCAGCCCGAGGGATCCCCCTATCCGCCGATCCTCGACCTGGAGCCGATCGAGGGCCCGGTCGCGGTGCCGGGCGCGGGGGGCGTCGTGGTGCTGCGCCCCTTCCGCGTCGACCACGGCTCGATGGAGGCGCTGGGGTTCCGCATCGCGGGCCTCGCCTACCTGCCCGACGCGCTCCGCATCCCCGAGGCGGCCTGGTCCGAGCTTGCGGGGCTCGACTGCTTCGTGGTCGACGCGCTGCGGCGGAGGCCGCATCCCACGCACGCGCACCTCGGGCTCGCGCTCGACTGGATCGCGCGCGCGGCCCCCGCCCGCGCCGTCATCACCAACATGCACCTCGACATGGACCATGCGACGCTGATGGCCGAGCTGCCGCCCCACGTTCGCCCCGCCCACGACGGCATGGTGATCGAGCTGCCGGACCCGGACGGTTGAGCGCGCTGCTCGACGTCATCCTGCCCGTCTTCCTCGTGATCGGCTTCGGCTGGGCCGCCGCGCGGTCGGGCCTGCTCTCGGCCGGGGCGGTTGACGGGATCATGCGCTTCGCGCAGACCTTCGCCCTGCCCTGCCTGCTGTTCCGGTCGGTCGCGACGCTGGACCTGTCGGCCGCCTACGACCCTGCGCTGATGGCGGCCTTCTACGTCGGGGCCTTCGCCGGGTTCGCGGCGGGGATGCTGGGGGCGCGGCACGCGTTCGCGCGGTCCTGGACGGATTCGGTGGCGATCGGCTTCGCCTGCCTCTTCTCCAACTCGCTGCTCCTCGGGCTCGCGATCACCGAGCGGGCCTACGGCGCGGCGGCGCTGGCGGGGAACGTCGCGATCATCTCGGTCCACTCGCCGCTGCTCTACGCGGTCGGCATCACCGCGATGGAGCTTGCGCGCAGCCGGGGCAGCGGCCTGCCCGCGCGCCGCGTGGCGGGCCAGGTCGGCCGGTCGATCGCGACGCAGCCGCTGGTGATCGGCATCCTCGCCGGGTTCGCGGTGAACCTGTCGGGCCTCAACCCGCCCGGCTTCGTCATGGATGCGGTCGGCATGATGGCGCGCGCGGCGATCCCGGCGGCGCTGTTCGGACTCGGGGGCGTGCTGGTCCGCTACCCGGTCGCGGGCGACCGCGCGACGATCGCGATGGTCTGCGCGGTGTCGCTGATCCTGCATCCGGGCGTGACCTGGGCGCTGGGGCGGCTCGTCTTCGGGCTCGACGCGGCGGGCCTGCGGTCGGCGGTGGTCACCGCGGCGATGCCGCCGGGGGTCAACGCCTACCTCTTCGCCTCGATGTACGGGGCGGCGATGCGGGTCGCGGCCTCGGCGGTTCTGGTCGCCACGGCGCTGGCGCTGGGGACGGTTTGGCTCTGGCTCCGGGTTCTGCCCTAGGCGGGCGTGACGCCCCGCAGCCGTTCGGACCGGCGGCGCAGGATCTCCACCGTCGTCAGCAGAAGGATCGACACGACGACGAGGATCGTCGCCACCGCCAGGATCGCGGGGCTGATCTGCTCGCGGATGCCGTTCCACATCTGGCGCGGCAGCGTCTGCTGGTCCGGCGCGCCGAGGAAGATCACCATCACCACCTCGTCGAACGAGGTGACGAAGGCGAAGAGCGCGCCCGACACCACCCCCGGCAGGATCAGCGGCATCACGACCTTGAAGAAGGTGGTGGACGGCGGCGCGCCGAGCGAGGCCGAGGCCCGGATCAGCGACTGGTCGAACCCCACCAGCGTCGCCGTCACCGTGATGATGACGAAGGGGATGCCCAGCGTCGCATGCGCAAGGATCACGCCGGTGTAGGTCTGCGTCAGGCGGAAGCAGGCCGGCTCCAGCCCCGTCCAGGCGACCAGCGTGCAGGGGTTGGAATAGAAGAAGAAGATCCCCGTAGCCGAGATGATGACCGGCACGATCATCGGCGAGATCAGGATCGCCATGATCGCCTTGCGCCAGGGCATCTCGGCCCGCGCGAGGCCCAGCGCGGCCAGCGTGCCCAAGACGGTCGCGGTGACCGTGGCGAAGAAGCCGATGATGATCGAGTTCCGGGCGGCCCGGATCCAGGCGGCGTTGTCCCAGGCGTCGGCCCACCAGGCCGCGTCGCGCGGCGCCTCGGGGTTCGCCATGCCGAAGGTCAGCAGCGTGTCGTACCACCGTGTCGAGTAGCCGGCGGGATCGAGCGCCAGCATCCGCTCGGTGAAGGTGAAGTACGGCTCCGCGTTGAACGACAGCGGGATGACGATCAGGATCGGGGCGACGAGGAACAGGAAGATCAGCCCGCAGATCACGAGGTAGGCCACGCGCCAGGCGCGCTCGAGCGGGGTGGCATAGACGGGCAGGGCCATGGCGGTCGTCTCCGGCGGGGCGTCAGCCGAGCTTCAGGTTGTCGATCCCGACGATGCGGTCGTAGAGCCAGTAGAGCAGCAGCACCACCACCAGCAGGATCGCCGACAGCGCCGCCCCCAGCGACCAGTTCAGGCTGTCCTGCATGTGGAAGGCGATGAGGTTCGAGATGAGCTGCCCCGAGGCCCCGCCGACCAGCGCCGGCGTGATGTAGTAGCCCACCGCCAGGATGAAGACGAGCAGCGCGCCCGCGCCGATGCCGGGCAGCGTCTGCGGCAGGTAGATCCGGCGGAACGCGGTCCAGCTCGTCGCGCCGAGGCTGCGCGCGGCGCGCACGTAGGACGGCGGGATCGGCCGCATCACCGAATAGAGGGGCAGGATCATGAACGGCAGCAGCACGTGCGTCATGGCGACGATCGTGCCCATCTGGTTGTTGATCATGGTCAGCCGCCCGTCCTCGGGGATGATGCCGAGCGCGACGAGGCCGTTGTTGACGACCCCCTGCCCCTGCAGGAGCACGATCCAGCTCGTCGTGCGCACGAGGAGCGAGGTCCAGAAGGGCAGCAGCACGAGGATCATCAGCAGGTTCGACCAGCGCAGCGGCAGCGTGGCGAGGAGATGCGCGACCGGGAACGCCAGCACGAGGCAGATGACGGTGATCAGCCCGGCGAGCAGGAAGGTCCGCACGAAGAGGTTGACGTAGACCTGCCGGTCCTCCGGCGCGCGGACGATCCGGCCCTCGGCGTCGCGCGCGAGATCGACCGCGGCGAGCAGGAAGCTCGCGGTGTAGGCGCCGGACGCCGACCGCATGACCGACCAGAGCCGGGGGTCGCCCCAGCGCGCATCCTTGGCGACCAGCGCCTCGCGGAAGGGCGGCTCCATCCCGCCGACGGCGCGGCCCGTCGACTTGACGAGCGACAGCACCCCCGGCATGTCGTAGTTGAGCCGCGTGCTCACCTGCCCCACCGTCCGCGCCTCGGCCGCCGCGCGCAGGTCGGCCACGAGCGCGGCATAGGCCTCCTCGGTGATCGGCGATCCCGGCGGGTTGTCGGCGAACCACCGGCCGAGCGCGGGCATGTTCGACGAGAACTCGTCGTTGTAGATCGCCTGCCGCAGCATCTGCCCGATGGGCAGCACGAAGGTGACGACGACGAACAGCAGGAGCGGGGCGACGAGCAGGAAGGCCCGCCGGCGCGCGTGCGACTGCGCCCGGGCCAGCGCCGCCCGGAGCGGGCGGCCGTCCGACGTCGTCAGCCCCGGCTGCGGGGCGGACTGCGGCGCGGTCGGCGATGCGGTGAGTTCGGCCATGCGTCCGGCGTCCCCTGCGGAGGAAGCCGGGGCGGGAACGGGCCCGCCCCGGCCGGTCGTCAGCTGGCGGCCAGCCACGCGTTGAAGCGCTCGTTCAGCTCGGCGTCGCGGTCGGCCCAGAACTCGTAGCTCGAGGGCAGCGCGTTCGCGAGGTTGGCCTCGGCGGTGGGCATGTGCGGGGCCATCTCGGTCTTGCCGTCGTTGAACAGGCCGACGAGGGGGCCGGACGACTTCCGGGCCGGTCCGTAGCTGATCCAGCTCGCCTGGCGCGCCAGCTGCTCGGTCGCGGTCGCGAACTTGATGTACTCGAGCGCGGCCTCGGCGTTCGGCGCGCCCTTCGGGATCGCGAAGACGTCGTATTCGTAGACCTGCCCGTCCCAGACGACCTGGAACGGCTTGTTCTCGGTGATCGCCGCGTTGAAGATGCGCCCGTTGTAGGCGGTGGTCATCACGACCTCGCCGTCGGCCAGAAGCTGCGGCGGCTGCGCGCCCGTCTCCCACCAGACGACGTCGGACTTGATGGTGTCGAGCTTGGCGAAGGCGCGGTCCAGGCCCTCGGGCGTCTCGAGCATCGCGTAGACCTCGCCGGCCGGCACCCCGTCGGCCATCAGCGCCATCTCGAGATTGGCCTTGGCCCCCTTGCGCAGGCCGCGCTTGCCGGGGAACGTCTCGAGGTCGAAGAAGTCGGCGATGGTCGTCGGCCCCTCGGGCAGCTTCGAGGTGTCGTAGGCGAAGACCGTGGAGAACACGATGCTCGCCACCGCGCAGTCCGTGACGGCGCCCGGCAGGAAGTCCTCGGTCGCGGGCGTGCCGTCGGGGGCCGGCGGAAGGACCGCGGCGTCGATCGGCTCCAGCATGCCCTCGTCGCACAGGCGCACGGCGTCGGCGTATTCGAGGTCGACCACGTCGACCGTGACGTTGCCCGCCTCGACCATCGCCTTGATCGGGGCGTTGGGGTTGTCGGCGGCAACCATCAGGACGGGCGTGCCGGTCGCCGCGGTGAAGGGCTTGTTGTAGCCCTCGACCTGGCTCGTCTCGTAGGCCCCGCCCCACGACATCACGGTGATCTGGGCCTGGGCGGCGAAGCCCATGCCGGTCAGCGCGGTCGTCAGGATCAGCAGTCTTCTCATGCGGTCGTCTCCCTTGTTGCAGTCCGGTCGTCTTCTTGGCCGCGGAGCGCGGCTGTCCCCGTGGCCGCGGCGCGGTCACATCGGATCGAGCGCGCGCGCATCCGCCGGCGCCCAGCCGACGCGGATGCGCTCGCCGGGCGCGAGCATGCGCTGGCCCTGGGTGTTCCTCGACTTGATGATGAAGTCGTCGCTGCCCGCGACCCGCAGGCGGGTGCGGAACAGGTCGCCCATGTAGATGAACTCCAGCACCTCGGCGTCGAGCGTGTGGGCGTCCGGGGGCAGCATCTCGGGCTTGTACTCCACCCGCTCGGGACGGATCGAGACCAGCGTGGGCTGGCCCTTCGTCGCCACGTTGACGGGCGTTGCGTCGATCAGCTCGCCGGTGGGCAGGCGCACCAGCGCGCGGCCGCCCGCGATCGCCTCCAGCGTGCCGGGCAGCGTGTTGTTCTCGCCGATGAAGCCCGCGACGAAGCTGTTCTCCGGGCGTTCGTAGAGATCCGAGGGCGGGGCGAGCTGCTGGATGCGCCCGTCGTTGAAGACGGCGATCCGGTCCGACATGGTCAGCGCCTCGCCCTGGTCGTGGGTGACGTAGACGACCGTGATGCCGAGGTTCTCGTGCAGGTGCTTGATCTCGAACTGCATGTGCTCGCGCAGCTGCTTGTCGAGCGCGCCCAGCGGCTCGTCCATCAGCACGAGCTTGGGGTCGAAGACCAGCGCCCGCGCCAGCGCGATGCGCTGCTGCTGGCCGCCCGACAGCTGCGCGGGCCGGCGGCTCGCGAAGGCCCCCATCTGCACCATGTCGAGCGCGCGGGCGATCCTGGCCTCGCGCTCGGTCCGGGGCATGCCGCGCACCTCGAGCGGGAAGGCGAGGTTCTCGCCCACCGTCATGTGCGGGAACAGCGCGTAGTTCTGGAAGACCATCCCGATCCCGCGCCGGTGCGGGGGCACCTGGTTGATGGGCTGCCCGTCGAGCCGGATCTCGCCGCTGGTCGCGGTCTCGAACCCCGCGAGCATCATGAGGCAGGTCGTCTTCCCCGAGCCGGAGGGACCGAGCATCGTCAGGAACTCGCCCTTCGCGATGTGCAGGGTCAGGTCCTTCACGACGAGGCTCACGCCGTCGTAGCTCTTCTGCACGCGGTCGAAGGCAACGAACCGGTCGCTTGCGGTGTCCAAGGCCAACCCGCTCTCCCCTTTGGTCCCCGGCAGGTTCACCTGCGCTTTTCGGAAGCCGACTAAAGCGAAGGTTCGGGACCAATGCAACAGCCCCGTCGCCCCCGCCGACGATCGCGTCAATTTGCGGCAGTCCGATGCGCGGATGCGACCGTTCCGGGCGGATTTGCGCAATTCCAAGGCGCCGGACGCCCCGGCCGGCCGATGCGGCGCGCGGGCCGGCGGCTGTCCGGACGGGACGCGTCGCGGGCCGGGAGGGCGGCTGGTGCGGATGAAAGGACTCGAACCTTCACGGGTGTTACCCCACAGCGACCTCAACGCTGCGCGTCTACCAATTCCGCCACATCCGCATGCCGTGGGCTTGGTGCGCGGCTGTCTAGCGAAGCCCGTGCGGGATGGGAAGGGGGATTCTGCGGCGCGCGGCCGGTTGCGCCCGGCCCGCCGCCGGACCAGACTGCGCCCCATGGACGCCCCCGAATGGACCCTCCTGCCCGGCCTGTCGCCCTATGCCGCGACTGTCGCCGCGATGGAGGCGCGGGCGGCGGCCATCGCCGCCGGCAGGGCGGCCGAGGCGGTCTGGCTGCTCGAGCATCCGCCCCTCTACACCGCGGGCACCAGCGCCGATCCGGCCGGCCTGACCGACCCCCACCGCTTCCCCGTCCATGCCACGGGGCGCGGCGGGCAGTACACGTACCACGGGCCGGGACAGCGGGTGGCCTATGTCATGCTCGACCTCAACCGCCGGGGGCGCGACGTGCGCCGCTTCGTCTGCGCGCTGGAGGACTGGGTGATCGACGCGCTCGCGGAGTTCGGCCTGACCGCCGGTCGGCGCGCGGGCCGCGTCGGCGTCTGGGTGGACCGGCCCGACAAGGCCTCGCTGCCCGATGGCACCCCGCGCGAGGACAAGATCGCGGCGATCGGCGTCAAGCTGCGCCGCTGGGTCAGCTTCCACGGCGTCGCGGTCAACGTGGAGCCGGACCTGTCGCACTACGCGGGGATCGTCCCCTGCGGCATCGCGGGGCACGGCGTGACCAGCCTCGTGGACCTCGGGCTGCCGGTCGGGATGGGCGATCTGGACGCGGCGCTGATGCGGACCCTCGACGGGGCGATGGCGCGGCGGATGGGCGGCTAGGCGCGCTCGTCCTTGGGGCTGGCCATGACCACGTAGGTCGTGATCGAGGTGACGCCGGGCACGGTCCCCAGCACCTCGGTGTGGAAGACCTTGAAGGCGGTCAGGTCCGACACCTCCACCCGCAGCAGGTATTCGATCGTGCCGGTGACGTTGTGGCATTCGCGCACCTGCGGGGCACCGCGCATCGCCCGCTCGAACCGGTCCTGCGAGTCCTTCGTGTGATCCTTGAGACCCACGGCCATGTAGGCGACGAACCCCGCGCCCCGCGCCGCCGGATCGATCACCGCGCGGTAGCCCCGGATGACGCCGCGCCGCTCCAGCTCCTGCACGCGGCGCAGGCAGGCGGAGGGCGAGAGGCCGATCCGCCCGGCAAGGGCGAGGTTGCTGACCCGCCCGTCGCGGGCCAGCTCCTGCAATATCCGCGCGTCGAACGTATCCATGATCGTCCTTCGTTGCGCGCATCGGTGTAGGACGCCGCAGTTCGCAATTCAATGCCGCGACCCCTCGCATAGCGTTGCGCCATGACCTGGGACCAGTTCGCGGCACTTGCGTTGTTCTCGTTCGTCACCTCGGTCACGCCGGGGCCGAACAACATGATGCTGATGGCCTCGGGGGCGAACTTCGGGCTGGCGCGGACGGTCCCGCACGCGCTGGGCGTGGCGCTGGGCTTCGCGGCCATGGCGATGATCCTGGGCGCGGGGCTGATGCAGGCGTTCGAGTGGTTCCCCTGGCTTCACCAGGCGCTGCTGGCCGTCAGCATCGCGTTCATGGCCTGGCTCGCGTGGAAGCTGCTGGGGGCCGCCGCCCCCGGTTCGGGCGAATCGCGCGGCCGGCCCGTCACCTTCCTCGAGGCCGCGGCCTTCCAGTGGGCCAACCCGAAGGCCTGGGCCATGGCGCTGACCGCGCTCAACACCTATTCGCCCGACCCGTCGCTGGGCAGCGTCGCCATCGTCGCCCTGCTGTTCGCGGCGATCAACCTGCCCTCGGTGTTCGTCTGGGCGGTGGCGGGGCGCGAGGTCGGGCGGCTGCTCACGAGCCCCGCGCGGCTGCGGGCGTTCAACGTGACCATGGCGGTGCTGCTGCTGGCCTCGCTCTGGCCGATCCTGCGGCCCTGACCCGGCTTTTCGGCCCCTGCGGCATCGACGATCATTGCCCGCGCGGCGCGGCCGCAGTAGACAGGCCGGCGAAGGGGAAGGCCCGGCCGACCCGCGAACGCATCCATACGGGAGACGCCAATGGCCGACGCCGCGATCCATGGCCACGACGGGGACAAGCGGGGCTTCTTCACCCGCTGGTTCATGTCGACGAACCACAAGGACATCGGAATCCTCTACCTGTTCACCGGCGGGCTCGTCGGCTTCATCTCGGTGGCCTTCACGGTCTACATGCGGATGGAGCTGATGTATCCGCAGGTGCAGTATTTCTGCGCCGAGGGGCTGCGCCTGATCGCCGACGCCTCGACCCCCTGCACGCCGAACGGGCACCTCTACAACGTGACGATCACCGCGCACGGCATCCTGATGATGTTCTTCGTGGTGATCCCCGCGCTGTTCGGCGGCTTCGGCAACTACTTCATGCCGCTGATGATCGGCGCGCCGGACATGGCCTTCCCGCGGCTGAACAACCTCAGCTACTGGCTGTTCGTCGCGGGCACCTCGCTCGCGGTGGCCTCGCTCTTCGCGCCGGGCGGGGGCGGCGACCTCGGGACCGGGGCGGGCGTGGGCTGGGTGCTCTACCCGCCGCTGTCGACCACGGCCGAGGGCGGCTTCGCGATGGACCTCGCGATCTTCGCCGTGCACCTGTCGGGGGCCTCGTCGATCCTCGGCGCGATCAACGTCATCACCACCGTGCTGAACATGCGCGCGCCGGGCATGACGATGCACAAGATGCCGCTCTTCGCCTGGTCGATCTTCGTCACCGCCTGGATGATCCTGCTCGCGCTGCCGGTGCTGGCGGGGGCGATCACCATGCTGCTGACCGACCGGAACTTCGGCACCACCTTCTTCTCGCCGCAGGGCGGGGGCGACCCGGTGCTCTACCAGCACATCCTGTGGTTCTTTGGCCACCCCGAGGTCTACATCATCATCATCCCGGGTTTCGGGATCATCAGCCACGTCATCGCGACCTTCTCGCGCAAGCCGATCTTCGGCTACCTGCCGATGGTCTACGCGATGGTGGCGATCGGGGTGCTCGGCTTCGTGGTCTGGGCGCACCACATGTACACGGCGGGCATCTCGCTCGCCCAGCAGAGCTACTTCATGCTGGCCACGATGGTGATCGCGGTGCCCACGGGCATCAAGATCTTCTCGTGGATCGCGACGATGTGGGGCGGCTCGATCGAGTTCAAGACGCCGATGCTCTTCGCCTTCGGCTTCCTGTTCCTGTTCACCGTGGGCGGCGTCACCGGCATCGTGCTGAGCCAGGCCGCCGTCGACCGCTACTACACGGACACCTACTACGTGGTCGCGCACTTCCACTACGTCATGAGCCTCGGCGCGGTCTTCGCGATCTTCGCGGGCATCTACTACTGGATCGGCAAGATGTCGGGCCGGCAGTACCCGGAGTGGGCGGGCAAGGTGCACTTCTGGACGATGTTCGTCGGCTCCAACCTCACGTTCTTCCCGCAGCACTTCCTCGGCCGCCAGGGGATGCCGCGCCGCTACATCGACTACCCGGAGGCCTTCGCCTACTGGAACTGGTTCTCGTCGGTGGGCGCTTTCATCTCCTTCGCGTCGTTCGTGTTCTTCATCGGCGTCGTCGCCTGGACCCTGCTGTATGGCCGCCGCGTGACCGAGAACAACTACTGGAACGAATACGCCGACACGCTGGAATGGACCCTGCCCTCGCCGCCGCCGGAGCACACCTTCGAGCAGCTGCCCAAGCGCGAGGACTGGGACCGCGGCGTCGCCCACCGCTGAAGGCCGGCGGGCGGACGGTCATGCCGTACGAGTGGATCGACACCGAAGAGGGGGCCGCGGCGCGATCCGCGGCCCCCTCGCCTGCCCCGCGCCCGCTGGCGCGGCTGCATCTTTGGCCCTACCGGTCGCTGACGCCGCGGGGCTTCGTCTGGTTCATCGCCGTCACCATGGCGCTGATCACGCTGCCGCTGGTGTCGGTGCTGGGCACGCCGGTGATGTGGGGGCTGCTGCCCTTCGCGCTGATGGCGCTCGGCGGCGTGTGGTGGGCGCTGCAGCGCAACCTTCGCGACGCGCAGGTGATCGAGGATCTGACGATCTGGCCCGATTGCGTCACGCTGGCCCGGCACGGCCCCCGGGGACGCCGCCAGACCTGGGAGGCGAACCCGCACTGGGTGCAGGTCGTGCTCCACCCCGAGGATGGGCCGGTGCCGAACTACCTGACCCTTCGCGGCGGCCCGCGCGAGGTGGAGATCGGGGCCTTCCTCTCCGAGGAGGAGCGGCTGGCGCTGCGCACCGAGGTGCAGCGGGCGCTGGCCCGCGCGCGCTAGGCGCCGGGCCCGCCGTCGGGACGTCCGCCCTCGGCATGGTCGGGCAGGTCGCGGTGGCCGGTCGAGGCGGGCGCCTCGAGCTCCGCCCCGGTCATCGACCGGTCCATCGACCGCGCCGCAGCGCCAGAGTCGTCCGCAGGCATCTCGCCGCGCTTTGCAGACAGGGCCGCGCCCGCGGCGCGTTGCCGGGCCGTCGATGCGGCGGGCATGGGTCGCTCCTGCACGGGGGATCGCCCGGACCAACCGGCGCGGCGGCAAGGGGTTCCTAGGCCAGCCGGTCCTTGACGCGCGGGCCGACCGCGCCGAAGTCCATCTGCCCGGCGTAGCGGCCCTTCAGGATGGCCATGACCTTGCCCATGTCGCGGACCGTCGCCGCCCCCGACTCCTCGATCGCCCGGGCGATGACGCCGTCGATCTCCTCGGCGGTCAGCTGGCGCGGCAGGAACTCGTTGATGACGCCGATCTCGTCGAGCTCCTTGGCGGCCAGCTCCAGCCGCCCCCCCTCCTCGTAGGCGCGCGCGCTTTCCTGGCGCTGCCGGACCATGCGCGCGAGAATCGCCGTGATCTCGTCGTCGCCCACCTCGGCCGCCTCGCCGCGCGCGGCGATCTCGCGGTCCTTGATGGCGGCGTTGATCAGGCGCAGCGTCGACAGCCGGTCCGCCGCCTTGGCGCGCATCGCCTCCCTGAGGGCGGTCTGAAGGCGGTCGCGCAGGGTCATCGGGCATCCGTTCGGCGGGGTCGCAGGGGGCACCCTACCCCGCCGGGCGGCGGGGAGCAATCGCGCCGCCTCCGGTCCCGCGGAAAACCGGGGGCCGCGCGGGCGCCGACCGGGCCTTGACCCTGCCCCGGGGCGGGCCTAGGGTCCGGCCGTTTCCGCACACCCCGCCGGACGGAGCCGCCGATGACCGCCAGCCCGACGCCCCAAGGCGGGGCCACCGCCTGCCTCGCGCTGGCCGACGGCACGGTGTTCCACGGACGCGGCTTCGGCGCCGCGGGCGAGGTGGTGGCCGAACTCGTGTTCAACACCGCGATGACCGGCTACCAGGAGGTGATGACCGATCCGTCCTACGCCGGGCAGATCGTGACCTTCACGTTTCCCCATGTCGGCAACACCGGCGTCAACCCCGACGACGACGAGACCGCCGACCCCGTGGCGGCCGGCATGGTGGTGAAGTGGGATCCGACCGCCCCGTCGAGCTGGCGCGCGACGCAGGATCTCGACCGCTGGCTCGCGGCGCGCGGGCGGGTCGCCATCGGCGGCATCGACACGCGCCGCCTGACCCGCGCGATCCGCCAGCAGGGCGCGCCCCATGCCGCGCTGGCGCACGACCCCCGGGGGCGCTTCGACGTGGCGGCGCTGGTCGCCCGGGCGCGGGCCTGGCGGGGGCTGGAGGGACTGGACCTCGCCCGAGACGTGACCTGCGCCCAGTCCTACCGCTGGGACGAGACGCGCTGGGCCTGGCCCGACGGGTTCGGGCGGCGGCAGGGCCCCGGGCTGAGGGTGGTCGCGGTCGACTACGGGGCCAAGCGCAACATCCTGCGCTGCCTCGCGAGCGCCGGGTGCGAGGTCACGGTCCTGCCCGCGACCGCGACCGCCGACGAGGTGCTCGCGCACGACCCCGAGGGGGTCTTCCTGTCGAACGGGCCGGGCGACCCGGCGGCGACGGGGGCCTACGCGGTCCCGGCCATCCGGGGCATCCTCGACCGCGGGCTGCCGCTGTTCGGCATCTGCCTCGGCCACCAGATGCTCGCGCTGGCGCTGGGCGCGCGGACGGTCAAGATGAACCACGGCCATCACGGCGCGAACCACCCCGTGAAGGACCTGGAGACGGGGCGGGTCGAGATCACCTCGATGAACCACGGCTTCACGGTCGACGGCCAGACCCTGCCCGCCGGCGTTGCGGAGACGCACGTATCGCTGTTCGACGGGTCGAACTGCGGGCTGCGCGTGACGGGGCGGCCGGTCTTCTCGGTCCAGTATCACCCCGAGGCGAGCCCCGGCCCGCAGGACAGCGCCTACCTGTTCGAGCGCTTCGCCGAGGCGATGCGCCGGCGCCGGACCGCCCGCGCGGCCGGCAGCGCGGATTAACCTTGCCTTAACCACTTCGCCGCCAGTCTCCCGGCGGGGCAGGAAGGCAAGGGGATGGAACGACCGCGACCCGGCCATGCCGATGGGATGCCCGCAGGCAGGGCGCACGGCCTCACCCCTCCGGCGCAGGATCCCGGCCCGCCCGACCCGAGGCTGCTCGACCGGTTCGGGGCTGCGGCCGCGCTGCGCGAGGGGGTCGTGCCCTGGCGCTGGGCGGGCGGGGCCACGCTGGTCCTCGCCACGGACGGGCCGGCCTTCGCGCGCAACCGCGACCGGCTGGAGGATCTGTTCGGACCGGTGATCCCCGCGCTCGCGGCCCCGTCGGCGCTCGAGGCGGCCGTCCTGCGGCTGCGCGGGCCGGCGCTGGACCGGGCGGCGCGCAGCCGTGTCGCGGCCGAGGAAAGCTGCCGGGGCTGGACGCGGGGCGGGCCCCTGCCCTGGGCCCTGCTGCTGGGGCTGTCGGCGGTGCTGGTCTACGCGCCGGGCGCTCTGGTCGGGGTGGTGGCACTCTGGGCGCTGGCGACGCTCGCGCTGGCCACCGCGCTCAAGATCGCCGCCGCCGTCGCCGCGCTGCGCCGTCCCCCGCCGGAGGGCGAGCCGCCGCTGATCGCGCGCTGGCCCGTCGTGTCGATCCTGGTGCCCCTGTTCCGCGAGCGGCGCATCGCGGCGCGGCTCGTCGCGCGGCTGGCGCGGCTCGACTATCCGCGCGACCGGCTCGACGTGATCCTGATCGTGGAGGAGGCGGACCGCCCCACCCGCGAGGCGCTGGACGAGTCCGCGCTGCCCCCCTGGATGCGGGTCGTCACGGTCCCCGACGGCCCCCTGAAGACCAAGCCCCGCGCGCTGAACCACGCGCTGGGCCTTGCGCGCGGGTCGATCGTCGGGGTCTACGACGCCGAGGACGCGCCCGCGCCCGACCAGGTGACGCGCGTGGTGGAACGGTTCCACCGCCGCGGCCCGCAGGTCGCCTGCCTGCAGGGCGTGCTCGACTTCTACAACCCGCGCTCCAACTGGATCGCGCGCTGCTTCACCATCGAGTATGCGGCCTGGTTCCGGCTGATGCTGCCCGGCCTCGCGCGCCTCGGCCTTCCCGTCCCGCTCGGCGGCACCACGCTGTTCTTCCGCCGCGCCGCGCTGGAGGCGCTGGGGGGCTGGGACGCGCACAACGTCACCGAGGATGCCGACCTCGGCATCCGGCTCGCCCGGCACGGCTACCGGACCGAGCTGATCGACACCGTGACCGAGGAGGAGGCGAACTGCCGCCCGATCCCCTGGGTGCGCCAGCGGTCGCGCTGGCTGAAGGGCTACATGATGACCTATGCGGTCCACATGCGCCGCCCCCGCCTGCTGCGGCGGCAGCTCGGCTGGTGGCGGTTCGCGGGCTTCCAGGTCTTCTTCCTGACGACGCTGTCGCAGTTCCTCCTGGCCCCGGTGCTGTGGCTGTTCTGGCTGGCGCCCTGGGGCCTCGCGCCCGTCCCGCCCGGCCCCGGCGGGCCGCTGCTCTTCGGCCTGTTCCTCGTGGCCGAGGCCACGCTGCTCGGGGTGAACCTGGTCGCGATGCGGCTGACGCCGAACCGGATGAACCCGGCCTGGGTGCTGATGCTGCACCTCTATTTTCCGCTCGCCACCGCCGCCGCGCTCAAGGCGCTGTGGGAGACGGTCGCCTGCCCCTTCTGGTGGGACAAGACGAGCCACGGCCATCACGACCCGGCGGCGCCCCCCGGCCCCCCCGCGCGCAGCCGGATCTCGCCCGCCTCGATCCGCAGCCGCGTCTCGTAAGCCTGCGAGATGTGGCCGCGCAGGGCCGCCTGCGCGGCCTCCGCGTCATGCGCCTCGATCGCCGCGACGATGCGCGCGTGCTCCTCGATCGCCTCGCGGTCGCGCCCCTCGGCCGCGAAGGACGTGTCGGCCATCAGCGCCATCGACCGGTGCACGAGATCGAGCTGCTGGACGAGGAAGCGGTTGTGCGAGGCAAGGTGGATCTGCTTGTGGAAGCGCTTGTTCGCGCGGGCCAGCGCGCGCGGGTCCCCCCCCACGAGCGCGCGGTCGTCCTCGACCATCCGGCGCAGCACCCGCGCCTCCTCGGCGGTCGCGTGGCGCGCGGCCAGCGCGGCGGCGAGGGCCTCGAGCTCGGTGCGCACGGCGTAAAGCTCGGCGAGCTGGTTGTGGTCGAGGCTGGCGACGATCAGGCTGCGCCCGTCGCGGGTGAGCATGGCCTGGGTCTCGAGCCGCTGGAGCGCCTCGCGCACGGGGGTGCGCGACACGCCCAGCCGGTCGGCCAGTTCCGATTCCACCAGCCGGTCGCCGGGCTTGTAGACCCCGCCCTCGATCGCCGCGAGGATCAGTCCGTAGGCATCGCGCTGCACCGTCACCACCCCCCGGTCGGCGCAGCCTAGGCCCGCGCGGCGCACGGGATCAAGGCGCGGCGTTGCCCCGGAGCGGGGCCCGCCCTATCTGTGCCGCATGCCCGATCCGGTCGACGTCGACATCCTGATCTCGGGCGGCGGGATCGCGGGGCTTGCCGCGACCGCCGTCCTCGCGCGTGCGGGCTTCTCGGTGCTCTGCGTCGACCCCGCGCCGCCGGTCGTCGAGGGGGCCGCGGCCGACCTGCGCAGCACGGCGTTCCTTCAACCCTCGGTCGACCTGCTGGCTTGGGCGGGTCTCTGGGACCGCCTCGCCCCCGCGGCGACGGCGCTGCAGGTCATGCGGATCGTCGATGCGGGCGGGGCCGACGGCGCACCGCGTGCGGTGCACGACTTCGACGCGGCCGACGTCTCGGACCGGCCCTTCGGGTGGAACCTGCCCAACCGGGCGCTGAGGCGCGAGATGGCGGCCCATCTGGCGGCCGTCCCCAACGCCGCGTTCCGGGCCGGCGTCGGCACCGCCCGCGTGACCCTGCGCGAGGCCGAGGCGCGGGTGGCGCTGTCGGACGGCACGCCCGTGCGCGCGCGGCTGCTGGTCGCGGCCGATGGAAGGGACAGCGCGGTGCGGCAGATGCTGGGCATCCCCGTGCGGACCTGGCGCTACGGCCAGAAGGCGCTGACCTTCGCCGTGACGCATCCGATCCCGCACGGCCACGTCTCGACCGAGGTTCACCGGACGGGCGGCCCCTTCACCCTGGTGCCCCTGCCCGACCACGAGGGGATGCCCGCCTCGGCCGTCGTCTGGATGGAGCGGGGACCGGAGGCGGAACGCCTAATGGCGCTCGATGACGCGGCCTTCGCGGCCGAGGCCACGGCGCGGTCGTGCCATCTGTTCGGTCCGCTGACGCTGGCGGGCGGGCGCGCCGCCTGGCCCGTCGTGACGCAGACCGCCGCCCGCCTCACCGCCGGGCGCGCCGCGCTGGTGGCCGAGGCTGCACATGTCATGCCCCCCATCGGCGCGCAGGGGCTGAACACCAGCCTTGCCGACATCGCCACCCTGCGCGACCTCGCCGTGGCCGATGCGGCGGGGCTGGGCGGCCCGGCGATGCTCGACGCCTACGAGGCCGCACGGCGGCCGCAGGTGGAGCTGCGCGCGCGGGGGGTCGACGCGCTGAACCGCGCGTCGATGGCCGGCGCCCCGCCGCTGCGCGACCTGCGCGCGGCGGCGCTCGCGGTGCTGCACGGCGCCGCCCCGATCCGCCGCACGCTGATGCGCGCGGGCCTGGGCCGCCCGGGAACGGGTGCCCCCGCCTGACGCGCCCCCGCCGGACCGGGCGGCGCGGTCGCCGTTGCATCGCTTGGCGAAATCGCTAGAACCGCCCCGACCGCACAGGGACAGGGAACGACGGCGATGCGCGTGTATTACGACCGGGACTGCGACATCAACCTCATCAAGGACAGGAAGGTCGCGATCCTCGGCTACGGCAGCCAGGGCCACGCCCACGCGCTGAACCTGCGGGACTCGGGCGCAAGGAACGTCGTCGTGGCCCTGCGCGAGGGCTCGCCAAGCGCGAGGAAGGCCGAGGGCGAGGGGCTGCGCGTCATGGGGATCGCCGAGGCGGCCGCGTGGGCCGACCTCATCATGTTCACGATGCCCGACGAGCTTCAGGCCGCGACCTACCGTACTTACGTCCACGACAACCTGCGCGACGGCGCGGCGATCGCCTTCGCCCACGGGCTCAACGTCCACTTCGGGCTGATCGAGCCGAAGAAGGGCGTCGACGTCATCATGATGGCGCCCAAGGGCCCCGGCCACACCGTGCGCGGCGAATACGTCAAGGGCGGCGGCGTGCCCTGCCTCGTCGCTGTCCACCAGGACGCCTCGGGCCGCGCGATGGAACTCGGGCTCAGCTACTGCTCGGCCATCGGCGGCGGGCGGTCCGGCATCATCGAGACCAACTTCCGCGAGGAATGCGAGACCGACCTCTTCGGCGAGCAGGCGGTGCTCTGCGGGGGCCTGGTGGAACTGATCCGCATGGGGTTCGAGACGCTGGTCGAGGCGGGCTACGAGCCGGAGATGGCCTACTTCGAGTGCCTCCACGAGGTGAAGCTGATCGTCGACCTCATCTACGAGGGCGGCATCGCCAACATGAACTACTCGATCTCCAACACCGCCGAGTACGGCGAGTACGTCAGCGGCCCGCGCATCCTGCCCTACGACGAGACCAAGGCGCGGATGAAGGCCGTGCTGCGCGACATCCAGACGGGCCGCTTCGTGCGCGACTTCATGGCCGAGAACGCCGTGGGCCAGCCCATGTTCAAGGCGACCCGCCGCCTGAACGACGAGCACCAGATCGAGAAGGTGGGCGAGAAGCTCCGCGCGATGATGCCCTGGATCAGCAAGGGCAAGATGGTGGACCGGGCGCGGAACTGACGACATTCCCCGGCGTGACGGATCGGGGCGGCCGTCGGGCCGCCCTTTCCTTTTGGCGCGACCGCGACGATGCTCCCGGAAAACGGGAGGGATCCATGGGTCAGAGGCTTGCGGGCAAGGTCGCGCTGATCTCGGGCGGCGCGACCGGCATGGGCGGTGCCGCCTCGGTGCTGTTCGCGTCCGAGGGCGCGGCCGTGGCCATCGTCGACCGCAACCTGGCCGAGGCGCGGGCGCGGGTGGCGGAGATCGAGGCGGCGGGGGGACGCGCGGTCGCGCTGGAGGCGGACGTGGCCGACGCCGCCCGGGTGCAGGCGGCGGTCGGGGCGGCGACGGCGGCGCTCGGCCCCATCACGGTGCTGTTCAACCACGCGGGCTCCATCGTGATCAAGCCGTTCCTCGAGACGACCGAGGAGGAATGGGACCGGCTGCACGCGGTCAACGTGAAGTCGATGTTCCTCATGACCCGCGCGGTCCTGCCGGGGATGATCGCGGCGGGGGGCGGGTCGATCGTCTGCACGAGTTCCATCAGCGCGGTCGCGGCGACCCCGATGGAGGTGCTCTACGACACCACGAAGGGCGCCTGCCACATGTTCGCCCGCGCCATCGCGGTGGAGTTCCGCGACCGGGGCATCCGCTGCAACGCGGTCTGCCCCGGCTTCATCGCCACGCCGCACGGCCTGCGCGAGGTGCGCGAGCTGCAGGCGCTGGGCGTCGACGTGTCGGAGGCGGCGATCGCGGCGCAGCAGGGGCGCATCGGTACGGCCGAGGAGGTGGCGCGGGCCGCGCTGTTCCTCGCAAGCGACGAGGCGTCGTTCGTGAATGGCGCCCACCTGTTCGTGGACAACGGCTTCACCGCGACCTGACCCGTCACAGGACCCGCAGGCTGTCGCCAAGCCAGGGCATCGCGGCGCGGGCGGGGCGCACGACCTGGCGGCCGAGCAGGTCGCGCAGCATCGCGGCGACCCGCGCCGGCCGGTCGCGCAGCACGCCCGCGCGCGCGGTCAGCGCGATGCGCCGTTCCAGCGGGGCGAACGGCAGGGGGCGCACCTCGACCTGGCCGGCGAAGCGGCTGGCGTGGTGCAGGCCCAGCGGCGTCAGGATGGTCCAGCCGCTGCCCGCCGCGACCATGGCGAGGATGGCGTGGTAGCTGTCGGCCTCGAAGGGCGCGGCGAAGCGCTGGTCCTGCCGGACAAGATGCGCGGCGATCTGGCGGCCCATGACGTGCCGGGTCGAATACTGGATCAGCGGGTTCGCCCGCATCCACCCCGTCAGGTCGTCGGGCGCAAGGGCCGCGCGGGGCAGCACCACGACGAAGGGCTCGGCCAGCAGGGGATGGGTCTCGTAATCGGCCGGGGGCAGGGCCGCATCCCCCGCCGCCACCGCGATGTCGAGCGCGCGCGCCTCGAGCTGGTCGACCAGGCGGTGGCTCGGCCCCGTCTCCAGAAGGAAGCGGCAGCCGCGAAGATCCTCGGCGAGGCCGGCCAGCAGGCCGGGCGTCACGTCGGCGTCCAGATCCTCGATCATGCCCAGCCGAAGGGTCATCAGGCCGGGGCCCCCGGCGGCCGCGAGATCGGCCCGGGCCTCGGCCGCGGCGTCGAGCATGGTGCGCGCATGGCGGCGGAAGACCTGCCCCGCCGGCGTCACGCCCATGGGGCGCGAGGCGCGGTCCAGAAGCGGGGTGCCGAGAGCGCCCTCCATCGCCGAGAGCTGCTGGCTGACGGCCGACGGGCTGACCGACAGGCGGCGCGCGGCGGCGCTGATCGAGCCTTCCTCGGCGGCGGCGAGGAAGACCTCGATCCCCCACAGCGTCAGGCGCGGGTCGGTCATGACCCGCCGGCCGTCACAGCTTGCTCAGGCGGGCCTGCAGCGCGGCCAGCTCGGCGCGGATCTGCGCCACATCCTCGGCGGTGGCGGGCGGCGGGGCCGGCTGGGCGGGCGGCTCGGCGGCGGCGGCCGGGGGCCAGCCGGGGACGCCCGCCATCAGCGACTTCAGGAACGCCTCCTGCTGACGGCGCATCACCTCGAAGCCGGGCACGGCCGCCATCGGGTTCGGGAAGGCCTGGAGGTTCTCCACCATCTTCGCGTTGCCCTCGCGCAGCATCTCGAAGCTCATGGCGAGGAACTGGGGGACGATGCTCTGCATCCCCGTGGCATAGCTTCGGACGAGGTCGGTCAGCACCGCGACGGGCAGGACGTTCTGCCCCCGCGCCTCGTGCTCGGCCACGATCTGCAGCAGATACTGCCGCGTCAGGTCGTCCCCCGACTTCAGGTCGACGATCCGCACGTCGCGCCCCGCGCGCACGAAGCCCGCGATGTCGTCGAGCGTCACGTAGTCGCTGGTCTCGGTGTTGTAGAGACGGCGGCTCGCATAGCGCTTGATCAGCAGCGGCTTTCCGGGTTCGGCCATCGGGCAAGCCCTCGCGTTCGGTCCTGCGAAAGCCTAGGCTAGCCCCCCGCGAAAGGAAAGGGCGGGCACGACGGCCCGCCCCGTGGGTCCTCCGTCGCCCGCTGGGACGGTCAGACGGGCGCCCCGCCCGCCTTCCGCGCCATGCCGGTCATGTCGACCGCGGCCTTCTGCATCGTCGCGGACGTCTCGGTCGAGGCTTCCTTGCCGGCCGAGAGCATCAGCTCGACCGTCTCCATCTGCACTTTCTTCGCGACCTCGGCGAAGGCGGCCATGTGCTGGGTCGCCATCTCGGTCGCGGCCTGCGCAAGCTCGCTCGCGGCGCGCCCGTAGTCGGCGGGGTCGGTCTTGGCGCGCGACGCCTCGGTCATCTTGGCGATCGCCTCGTTCGCCCAGCGGGCGCTGATCTCGGTCGACTTCTGCGCGGCCTCCAGCGCGACGCGGCTGAACTTCTCGCTCATCGCGGCCTGGTTGCGGAAGGCGTTCTGGAAGGCCTGCGTGTCCATCGGCATCGAGGCCATCATGTCCTGCATCATCTTGGTGAAGTCGGGGGTCGTGTTCATCAGAGGCTCCATGCGGGGTGCCGAGGGGCGGCACCGTGTCGATCGTCACGATCTATATGCTGCACCGCAGCATTTCAAGGGGATTCTGCGGCGCAGCATCGCCTACGGCGCCGGGGCCGGCGGTTTCGCGCCTACGGCGCCGGATCGCACGTAGGTGCCCGGCGCATCGCCCAGCGGCGGGTTGTCGGGCCCGCCCGGCGGCCGGGCCGGCACCGGGCCGTCGGACCGGGCGCGCAGCCAGTCGGCCCAGCGCGGCCACCACGAACCGGGCTGGTGCGCCGCGCCCGCGCGCCACGCCTCGGCGCTGACGAGGGGCGCGTCGTTGACGTAGTGCCCGTACTTGCCCCGGCCCGGCGGGTTCACGATGCCCGCGATGTGGCCCGACTGGGCGAGCACGAAGGTCTTGTCCGCCGCGCCGAACTGCCGGATCCCCGCGAACGAGGCGGTCCAGCCGGCGATGTGGTCGGTCTCGCAGGCCACGGCGAAGACGGGCACCCGCACGCCCGCCATCGACACGGGCTGCCCGAACACCGGAAAGCTGCCCCGCGCGAAGCCATTGCCCTGGCACAGGCCGCGCAGGTACTGGATCGCCATCGGCCCCGGCAGGTTCGTGCCGTCGCCGTTCCAGTAGAGCAGGTCGAAGGCCGGGGGCGGCTCGCCCATCATGTAGCTGCGGATCGCCGGCCTCCAGATCAGGTCGTTCGACCGCAGGTAGCTGAAGGTCCGCGCCATGAACCCGCGGCCGAGGACGCCGTCGACCGCCACCTGCCGCTCGATCCCGCCGACGAAGTCGTCGGTCAGGAAGACCGCGAACTCCCCCTGGTCGGCGAAGTCGGTCAGCGTCGTCAGGAAGGTGGCCGAGCGGACCGAGGCATCGCCCATGCGGTCGAGGTGCGACAGCGTCAGCGCCAGCGTCGTTCCCGCGATGCAGTAGCCCACCGCGTTGACCTGGGGCGCGCCCGTGATCCGCCGCGCCTCGGCGATGCCGCGAAGGACGCCGTCGCGGATGTAGTCGTCGAGCGTCACGTCCGCATGGCTGGCGTCGGGATCCGCCCAGCTCGCCACGAACACGGTGAAGCCCTGCCCCACGAGCCAGCCGATCAGGCTGTTCTCCGGGCGGAGATCGAGGATGTAGTACTTGTTGATCCAGGGCGGGAAGATCACGACCGGGATCGCCGCGACCTCTGCGGTGGCGGGGGCGTACTGGATCAGCTCCATCAGCCGGTTGCGGTAGACGACCGCACCCGGGGTGGTGGCGAGGTCACGCCCCACCGCGAAGGCCTCGGGGTCGGCCAGCGTCACGGCGAAGTCGCCGCGGTTCGCCTCGATGTCGCGGACGAGGTTCGTCAGCCCCCGCACCAGGCTTTCGCCGTCGGTCGCCACCGCGCGCTCCAGCGCGTCGGGATTGGTCGCGAGGAAGTTCGTGGGCGCCATCATGTCGAGGATCTGGCGGGTGAAGTAGGCGACGCGGCGGGCGTCGACCGGGTCCAGCCCCTCCAGCCGGTCGACGGCCTGCGTCACGGTCTCGGCGGTGGCGAGATACTGCTGCTTGACCCAGTGGAACCAGGGATGCGTGTCCCACAGCGGGTTGGCGAAGCGCTTGTCGGCGGCAGGCTGCGGGGCCGGCGGCGCGCCCGTCGCCAGCGCGGTCTGCGCCTCGACGTAGTTGGCGAGCGTGCGGGTCCAGAAGCTCGCCTGCCGCTCGATCAGGCGCGCCGGATGCTGCGCCGCCTCGGCCATGAAGGCCGCGCCCGCCTTCAGCCAGACGTCCTGCCCCGGCCCGTTCAGCCCCGGGTCGACCACCCGGCGCTGCGCCATCGCGAGCGCCAGCCTGCGCGTGAGATCCTCGATCCGGGCCAGGTTCTCGCGAAGCCGGGCGGCGCGTGCCTCGTCCTCGGCGGTCCGCCCGGCGTCCCCCTCGGAGCCGGCGGCGGGGCCGCGGCCGGGAGGGATGCCGGGAGGGATCGGGTCATCGGTTGTCATGGCGCGGTTTCCGGCCTATCTTCGCTGCTGTGCAGCATGACCCGTCCGGTCGCTGCCGCCATCGGGATCGTGGAAGGACATGGCATGAAGTATATGGCGGCCTACGATCTCATGGAAAGCCTGCGCAACACGAACGAGTGGCTGGGGGCCACGGCACGGGCCATGGCATCCTACCCGGCCTTCGCGCTGTCGATGAACCCCCTCGTGCCGCTGACGGCCGCCTGGGGCGACGTGACCGTGCGGTCCTTCAGCCGCATGACCGCGAAGCCCGCCTGGGGCATCCGCCCGCTGGTCGGGGCCGACGGGCAGGATCACATCGTGGACGTCGTGCCCGTGGTGGAGCGGCCCTTCGGCGACCTCGTCCATTTCGCGGTGCGCCGGCGCGCGCCGATGCGCCGTCGGGTGCTGCTCGTGGCCCCGATGTCGGGGCACTATGCCACGCTGCTGCGGTCGACGGTGGCGAGCCTGCTGCCCGACTGCGACGTCTACGTGACCGACTGGAAGAACGCGCGCGACATCCCGGTCTCGGCCGGCACGTTCGACGTCGAGGACTACACGCGCTACCTCTCGGACTTCATGCGCGCGCTCGGCCCCGACATCCACGTGGTCGCGGTCTGCCAGCCCGTCCCGCTGGCGCTGGCGGCGGTGGCCGACCTTGCCGCGCAGGACTTCCGGGCGCAGCCGCGCAGCCTGATCCTGATCGGCGGCCCGGTCGACCCCGATGCCGCCGCCACCGAGGTGACGGACTTCGGCCGCCGCGTGACGATGGGTCAGCTTGAGCAGTTCGCGATCCAGCGCGTGGGCTTCAAGCACAAGGGCGCGGGCCGGATGGTCTATCCCGGCCTGCTGCAGCTTCAGGGGTTCATCTCGATGAACCTCGAGCGGCACGCCACCGCCTTCTCGGAGCAGATCCTGCGCACCGCCCGGGGCGAGGCGTCCGACCACGACCGGCACAACCGCTTCTACGACGAATACCTGGCGGTCATGGACATGACGGCCGAGTTCTACCTGTCGACGGTGGAGCGCATCTTCAAGCGGCGCGAGATCGCGCGGAACGCCTTCGCGCTGGACGGACGGCCCGTGGACCTCGGCGCGATCACGGACGTCGCCGTCATGACGGTCGAGGGGGCGAACGACGACATCTCGGCCCCCGGCCAGTGCGTCGCGGCGCTCGGGCTGCTGACGGGTCTTGCCGAAAGCCGCAAGGCCCGGCACCTCGAGCCGGGCGCGGGCCACTACGGCATCTTCGCGGGCAAGAGCTGGCGGCTGAACATCCGCCCGCTGGTCCTGAGCTTCATCGACGCCAACACCGACACCCGCCGCGCGAAGCCGCGGCCGCGCCTCGCCCCCGTCCCCTCAGCGAAGCAGTAGCGGCCCGGCGAGGAACCGGTCGAGCGCCGCGCTGGTGGCCGCCGGCGCCTCCAGCGGCGGGATCTGACCCGCGCCGGACAGGACCTCGAGCCGCGCGAAGGGGGCAAGGCCGGCCGCGAAGTCCTGCCGGCGGGGGGGCATCGCGGCGTCGTCGGCCCCGATCAGGAACAGCATGGGGATCCGCGACTGCCGCAGCACGCGCTGCTGGTCGGGCCGGCGCTGCATCGCGCGCGACTGCGCGACGTAGCAGTCGAGCCCCATCGCATGGGCCATGTCGCCCAGGATTGCCTGCGTCTCGGCCCGCTCGGGCGTGTCGGCCAGCGCCATCGCCGGCACCTCGTCGCGCATCGCCTGCGGCAGCCGGCCGGCGCGCGCCGTCACCAGCCGCGCCTCGCGCAGGGCCGAGGCCCGGGGGGTCTCGGACAGGGGGTCGGTGGCGATGAGGGCGATCCGCGTGACGCGGTCGGACGCGCGCCGAACGACGTCGAGCGCCACGTTTCCGCCGAGCCCCAGCCCCGCCAGCGCGAAGGCCGCAGGTGCCGCCGCCAGCACGGCGGCCGACATCGCCTCCACCGTGGCGCCCGGATGGGGAAGCGCCACCATCACCGGGCGACCGCGCGACAGATGCGCGATCTGCGCCCCGAAGACGCGCGCGTCCTGCATCAGTCCGGGGATGAGGATCACGGGTTCCGGCATCGGCGCAGCACGTCCTCCAGGGTGTCGGCGACCAGCGCGAGGCAGTCGGGGGTGGAGAAGCGGTGGTCCGCCCCCTTCACCAGCGTCAGGCGGATGTCGGGGCCGGCGGCATGGTCCAGCAGCCGCAGGGCGACCGCGGGCGGCACGTCGGCGTCGGCCGTGCCGTGCAGGAGGCGCACGGGGAACGGCAGGTCGAGCGGATCGCGCAGGACGAGGTGCCGCCGTCCGTCCTCGATCAGCCGCCGGGTGACGACATAGGGCTCGCCGTGGTCCGACGGCCGCGCGATCCGCCCGTCGCGCGTCAGGGCCGCGCGCTGGTCCGCGGTCGCATCGGCCCACATCAGGTCTTCGGTGAAGTCGGGGGCGGCGGCGATCCCCACCAGCCCCGCGATCCGGCCGGGCATCCGCCGCGCGAGCAGCAGCGAAAGCCAGCCGCCCATCGAGGAGCCCACCAGAACCTGCGGCCCGTCGCAGGCCGCCAGCACCGCCGCGGCATCCTCGGCCCAGTCGCCGATCGCCCCCTCCTCGAACCGCCCGGCGGACTCGCCGTGGCCCGAGCAGTCGAACCGCGTGACGGCCCGCCCCCGTGCCGCAGCCCAGTCGGCCACCGCCTGCGCCTTGGCTCCCCGCATGTCCGACCGCAGCCCGTGCAGGAACACCACGCCCGGCCCGGTGCCGGGGCGGCGACGGACGGCGATCCGGCGGCCCTCGGGCGTGACGAGCGTCTCGGGTTCGGCCATGGTCCCTCCGGTTGCGCCATCGCTATAGCCCGGCCGGGGCGCGCGGGCCACCCGGTTGACAAGCGGGCGGCCGCGTCGCAGAACCGCCGGACCTGCAACCGGGCGCGATCGTGGGCGCCGAACCGACAAGGACGCGCGCCATGGCGCAGATCACCCTGACATTCCCCGACGGCAACCGGCGCGCCTTCGACGCGGGCGTGACGCCCGCCGCGGTCGCGGCCGCCATCTCTCCCGGCCTGGCCAGGCGCGCGATCAGCGCGCAGGTCGACGGCGCGCATGTCGACCTGCAATGGCCGATCGAGCGCGACGCCGCCATCGCGATAAACACCATGGCCGACGAGGGCCCGGCGCTGGAGCTGATCCGCCACGACCTCGCGCATATCATGGCCCGCGCCGTGCAGGAGATCTGGCCCGAGGTGCGCGTGACCATCGGCCCCGTCCGCGACGAGGGCTGGTTCTACGACTTCGACCGGGCCGAGCCCTTCACGCCTGAGGACCTCGGCACGATCGAGGCGCGGATGCGCCAGATCATCGGCGCCCGCGACCCGATACGGACCGAGGTCTGGGACCGCGCCCGCGCCCGCGCCCACTACGAGGCCGCGGGCGAGCCCTTCAAGCTGGAGCTTCTCGACCGCATCCCCGAAGGCGAACCGATCCGCATGTACTGGCACGGCGACTGGCAGGACCTCTGCCGCGGGCCGCACCTCCAGCACACGGGCCAGGTGCCCGCCGACGCCTTCCGGCTGACCCACGTTGCGGGGGCCTACTGGCTGGGCGACGCCACGCGCCCGATGCTGCAACGCATCTACGGCGTGGCCTTCCGCAACCGCGACGACCTCAGGGCGCACCTCGCGATGCTCGAGGAGGCCGCGAAGCGCGACCACCGCAAGCTCGGCCGCGAGATGGCGCTGTTCCACCTGCAGGACGAGGCCCCGGGCATGGTCTTCTGGCACCCGAACGGCTGGACGATCTACCGCGCGCTCGAGGATTACATGCGCGGCCGGCTGCGCGCGGCGGGCTACCGGGAGATCCGCACCCCCCAGGTCGTCGACCGGGTCCTGTGGGAACGGTCGGGCCACTGGGAGGCCTACCGCGAGAACATGTTCCTCGTGGAGGTCGAGGAGGAGCACGCGAAGGAAAAGCGCGTCAACGCGCTCAAGCCGATGAACTGCCCCTGCCACGTCCAGGTCTACAACCAGGGCCTCAGGTCCTACCGCGACCTGCCCCTGCGGCTGGCGGAGTTCGGGTCGTGCCACCGCTATGAAAGCAGCGGCTCGATGCACGGGCTGATGCGCGTGCGCGGCTTCACGCAGGACGACGCGCACATCTTCTGCACCGAGGACCAGATCGAGGCGGAATGCGCGGCCTTCCTCGACCTGCTCTCGTCGGTCTACCGCGACCTCGGGTTCGAGCGGTTCGAGATCAGGCTCTCGACCCGGCCCGACGTGCGCGTGGGCTCGGACGCGGTCTGGGACAAGGCCGAGACCGCGCTGGCCCGCGCGATCGAGGCGGCGGGCTATCCCTGCACCGTCGCCGAGGGGGACGGGGCCTTCTACGGGCCGAAGCTCGACTTCAAGCTGACCGACGCCATCGGGCGCGAGTGGCAGTGCGGCACCTTCCAGGCCGACTTCAACCTGCCCGACCGGCTGGGGGCCGAATACGTGGGCGAGGACGGGCTGAAGCACCGCCCCGTCATGCTGCACCGCGCGGTGCTGGGCTCGTTCGAGCGGTTCATCGGCATCCTGCTCGAGAACTACGCGGGCAAGCTGCCGTTCTGGCTCGCCCCCCGGCAGGTCGTCGTCGCCTCGATCGTCTCGGACGCCGACGGCTACGTGCGCGAGGTGACGGAGGCGCTGCACGCGGCGGGCGTGCGGGCCGAGGCCGACACGCGGAACGAGAAGATCACCTACAAGGTGCGCGAGCATTCGGTGGGCCGCGTGCCGGTGATCCTCGCCGTCGGGGCGCGCGAGGTCGAGGGGCGCACCGTCTCCGTCCGCCGCCTCGGCGACGCCCGGACGGAGAGCCTCGCGCTCGACGCGGCGGTGGCGGCGCTGTCGGCCGAGGCGCGGATGCCCGGCGCGGCCTGAGGCGCCGCCGGAACCCCCTTGCAAAATCGCGGGATTTTGGCATCCTTTTCCGCGCGTGACAGTCCTTCGGAATGCCTCCTGCTCGACAGCCGGGCCTTGCGGAAAGACCTGCGGCACGGCCCCCGGCAGCCGCCGGCGGGTGGACATGATGGAGATCGGAACGATGCCCACCGGCACCGTGAAATGGTTCAACGCCACCAAGGGATACGGGTTCATCGCCCCCGACGACGGCGGGAAGGACGTCTTCGTCCATATCTCGGCGGTGGAGCGGGCGGGGCTGAAGGGCCTGAACGACAACCAGAAGATCGGCTACGAGCTTCAGTCGGGCCGCGACGGCAAGCAGTCGGCGGGCGACCTACGGCTGCTCTAGCAGCGCGGTCTGCACGCCCTCGTCCCAGCCGAGGAACCAGCGGTCCCCGTCGCGGATCACGGGACGCTTCAGGACGGCCGGCTGGGCGGCGATCTGTGCCTCGGGCTCCGAGGCGCGCAGGAAGTCGGAAAAGCCGCGGTAGGTGGTGGACTGGCGGTTGACCGCGCGGTCGCCGAAGGCGCGCACGATGGCGGCGATCTCGGCCTCGGACAGCGGCTCGGCGCGCACGTCGCGGAACGCGACCTCGCGCCCCGCGTCGCGGATCGCGCGCAGGGCCTTCTTGCAGGCGTCGCAGGTGGACAGGCCGTAGAGGATCACGCCGCGCCCCCCGTCAAGGCCCCCGTGACCGCGACCCCCGCCCAGGCGGAGACGGCCGTGAGCGCCGTGCCCCAGGCGAGGTCGGTCGCCACCATCGTCCAGTGCCAGTCCCTCATGATCGCGTAGCTCGTGAACTCGTAGGTGCCGTAGGCCATGGCCCCGATGATCGCCGCCGGGACCAGCGGCGAGGTCCCGTCCCGCAGCGCGGGCCAGGACACGAGATACACGAGCCCCGCGAGATAGGCGAGGTAGAAGAGCACCGCCGGCAGGACCCGGATCGCCTCCAGCATCTGCCCGCCGATGTGGCGCTGGAACAGGGGCTTCATGACGGCCGACAGCATCACCGCGTCGAGCGCGAGGAAGATGAGGGCGGTGGCGGCGTAGAGGATGAGGGGGGTCATCATCGAACCGCCTCCGTCCCGACCGTGCGCGCGGCGAGCCACCGCGACAGCGGCCAAAGCGCAAGCGCAAGCGCGATTCCAGCGTAGCCGTCGATCGCGTAGTGCCAGGCCAAGGCCACCGACCCGACGAGGATCACCCCGAGGAAGGCGACCATCGCCCACCCCATCCAGCGCCGCAGCGTGAAGGCATAGCAGGTCATCACGACGGTACCCGCGACGTGCATGCTGGGCATGGCGGAAATCCCCTTCATCGTCCCCCGGCCGAGATAGCCGTCCCACAGCATCGCTTGGACGTCGAGCGCGGGCAGCCAGGCCTGCGTCCCGGCCTGCGCCAGCGCCGCCATCAGCGGGTCGTAGACGTCGCCGAACCCGAGCCGCGCGTAGTAGACCGGCCCCGCCGACGACAAAAGCGTGGCGAGAAGGTTCCCCCCCACCGCCCATGTCAGCACCATCGCGATCAGGAACGTCATGCGCCCGACCGGATCGCGCCGCGTGAAGGCGGCGGCGAAAAACAGCAAGAACATCAGCATGAACCACGCGTGGTAGGCCATGTTGATCGCCGACAGCAGCGCGGGGCTGTCCATTACTGCGCCCAGCCATTCGTGCGGGTACCGCCCGAAGTGCAGCGCGCGGTCCCATGCGGCGAAGGTCTCGTCCCAGGCGAACGGCACCAGCACCGGGATCTGCGCCTTGAGGAACGCGAAGGACTGCTGGAAGAGCGCGATGCAGGCCATCGCCACGAGGCCGCCCATCATCCGGTCGGGATCGGCCAGCGTCGCGCGCGCGTCCGCCGCGATCCAGGCGAGCGGCCGCGCGGGCCGCGCGACCCGCACCATGTGCCGGAGCCGCAGCATCAGCATGACCATCACGTAGACCGGCGCCTGGATGGTGAGCAGGAGCCACAGCGCCCAGAGGAACCCCCCCGTCCATCGCCGCCCCCGTCCGCGCCGAGACGAGGAGCGCCACCCCGAAATGCGCGAGCACCAGCGAGATCAGGACCCGGTGGTCCCGCAGCACCCGAAGGGCGGGGCTCGCGGCCGCGGCGATGGCTGACATGGCGGACGATCCCCGGGATACGTGGCGGACTGTGCGCTGGTGCGGGACAATCGTGGCGGAAGAGGGGCGGAATGGGGGCGGGGGTTCGAGGCAAGGTCCGGATTGTAGGGTGCGCATTCGTTGCGCACCCTGGCGGGCAGGGGGAGAGGTGCGCGATGAACGCGCACACAACGGTTCATCTATCCTTAATCATGCCATGCGAACGGAGGCCCCTGCCGCGCCACACCCGCCCCCGCCGTCCGGGCGCCACCGTCTTCTTCACCGTCGCCCTCGCCACCGAGCATCCGACGCGCTCGTCCGCCACGTCGACGCCCTGCGCGACGCCGTCCGCGCGACCCGCGCCGAGCGGCCCTTCCGCATTGACGCCTGGGTCGTGCTGCCAGACCACATCCACGCCGTGTGGACCCCGCCGGAGGGGGATGCCGACTACTCGACCCGGGGGGCCGCGATCAAGGCGCGCTTCACGCGGTCGATGAAGGAGGACGGATGGGCCCGTAGGGCGGGCTTCAGCCCGCCACCTTCACCCTTGCACGTGGGCCGCAACGGCGGGCTGAAGCCCGCCCTACGGGTTCGCAAACGCGAGGCGGGCCTCTGGCAGCGCCGGTTCTGGGAACACCACATCCGCGACGCGGCGGACCTTGAGGCGCCTGTGCGGTATTGCTGGCTCAACCCCGTGAAGCACGGCCTGGCGGCGGAGCCAAGCGATTGGCCGCATTCGTCGTGGCACCGGGATCATCGCGTGCCGTAGGGTGCGCATTCATTGCGCACCATGGCGGGCGGCGGGGAGCGGTGCGCAATGAATGCGCACCCTACGGGTTATTGGCCAACGTTTTCAGCGAGTCATTTCAAACTTTTGCCGATATCCGTACCCGCAAAATGAACGGGCGACAGCAGCTAAAATTTGTTGTGCAACTACGACAAGTTCCGCAATTTTTAATGCTTCAATTTCAATATTTCCATAACGTTCGCTCACTAGCGGCGGCAATACTTCAAGATTATTCAATACCATTTCAGAGTCCTTCCCAAGATTATGTCTGATGTCTGAAAAGTTCTTTACTAAATCATGGGAGATGTGCGTCTTGATCCACTTGTCCGACCTACCATTCGCTGCATGCAGCGCCTTTATGGCTAGTTCGGAGGAGATAAGAGCGGATTGCGCTGCACCTCTACTTGCAGTTCTTTGAGACACTGTAGCCACCGCGGCCGTAAGGTGAAAAGTAGCAAGGTTAAACAGTTCTGCCACGCGGCCATCCAAATGGACTTTTCCATCTAGAGGACCTAGCTGAGTTCCGATATCCCATACATCGCAGACTTGTTTGAAACAAACATCAAACTCGCTTGGGACCCTGTAAATCCTCCGAAGTTGCCATTCTGTTGCATCCGTATGATTGAAAGGTTCTACACTACAAGAACCAAAAATGATTGGAACGTGAACCTGATAGGAGAATCCGAGGTGCGTCATTAATCCAATGAAGATACTTGGCGCTCCTCCATCTTTTGGTCGGAAGAAGTTCCTAGTAAGAACCTGTAGACGCTCGACAAAAGGATCTCTAACCACACCAATTGAGAAAGTATGGCCCAGTCTTCTACAAACTTCCACAACGCAATTGAATTGCCGAGCGCTTAGATGGAGACCTTGCAAATGTAACTGGCGATCCTCTTCGTCAATCATTAGCAAAAGATCATTATCAGAGAGATCACTCACCCCCACACCCCCACGAACTCCCGCCATTCGCCCTTGCTCATCCCGCTCTCCTCGAACCCCACCGCCTCCCCCGCCAGCCGCCGCTTCAGCACCGCGACCGCCTTCGCGCTAAGCCCGACCCCGCCCATCCGGTAGTCCTCGAACGCCGCCCAGGCCAGCGGGACCCAGTCCTTCACCATCCCCGCGATGACGTCGGCATAGACGCGGATCTCGTGCTGCGCGTGGGCGTCCGCCCTCAGGCGCAGGAAGTGGAACAGGTTGTGCAGGTCGGTCTTCCAGTACCACTGGGTGTAGACGTTCATCGGCAGGTTCATCCGCGCAAGCTCGCGCGCGAGGCCCTGCTGGCCCTCGGTGCCCAGCATCGCCTCGTAGTGGTCGTAGGCGCGGTCGGCGTCCGCGCGCAGCGTATCCAGCACGCGTTGCGCCTCGGCCCCCTCCAGCACGGCGCCGCGGCCCTGGTTGTTGACGGTGCTCTGCGCGGCGAGGTGCTCGGGTGCCGGGATGTAGAACTCGCGGTCGAGGATCGAGTAGCGGGCGGAGTATTCGTTGACGTTCGCGGTGCGGTGGCGGATCCACTGGCGCGCGACGAAGACCGGCAGCTTCACATGGAGCTTCACCTCGCACATCTCGAATGGGGTCGAATGCCAGTGCCGCATCAGGTAGCGGATCAGCCCCTCGTCGTTCGACACCTGCTTCGTGCCCGCGCCGTAGCTGACGCGCGCGGCCTGCACGATGGCCGCGTCGTCCCCCATGTAGTCGACCACCCGCACGAAGCCGTGGTCGAGCACGGCGACGGGCCTGTGCAGGCGCGCCTCCATCCCCGGGGCCACGGCGCGGACGGTGGGGCGGGGCGCGGCGCGCAGCGCCTCGGCCTCGGCGATCTGGTCGGGGGTGAGCGGCATGGGGGGCTTTCCGTCGGTCATGAATCGGCCCGACCATAGCAGCCGGCGGGTGGCGCGCAGCCCGATCCTGCGGGTCGCGCGCGCGATGATGCGCCTCTGCACCAATCCGGGCCGCAGGGGGCCGCGGCCGCGCGCGGCACGTTGACGGGGGCCGGCGATCCGGGGCAGCGTCCCGGCCAGAGGTGAGGGGGACGGACGATGGTTCGCAACACGGTCGCGGTTCTGGGGCTGGCGCTGCTCGCCGGCTGCAGCGGAAGCTCGCTGGGGCCGGACGGCGGCGGCGGGAACGGCGGCGGCACGACCCCGCCGCCCGGGGCGGTGACGGTGCCCGAGGCGCTGGCGCAGAACCTGCGCGCGGCCACCTACGACGCCCGGCGCCAGACGCTGACGGTGGACCTGCGCTCGCTCGACACGGGCGACCGGGTGCGCGGGGCCTACCGGCGCGACGCCTCGCGCGACGTGGCGGGCTACACGGGATTCTCCGCGCAGGAGAACAGCAGCCAGCGCGTCTTCACCGGGCTGTTCCGGCGCAGCCCGGACGGCTCGCTCACCGCGGGCGTGGTGGGCGACGGCGGGCAGTTCCGCAACTACTTCTCGGGCGGGACCTACCGGCGGTCGGGCACCTTCACGATGCCCGCGCGGGGGCTCGCGAGCTATGCGGGGACCTACGCGGGGCTTCTGAACGGCGGCCCGGCGGTGCCCGGCCCCGGCCCCGGCTTCGACCCGCAGCAGGCGCTCCGCACGCGCGGCAATGTGCTGATCAACGCCGACTTCGGCAACATGACCGTCAACGGCGGCATCCGCAATCGCCGCATCGTGGAAACGGGGGCCGCCCTCTCGAACCAGGAGTTCGAGGCGACCGACATCCGCGCGAACGGCACGTTCGGCGACGTGATGGGCCCTAACGCGCAGGAGGAATCCGGCCAGTACGCCGGCGTCTTCGGCGGGCGCAACGCGGCGGCGGTCGCCGGCATCGCCCGGTTCAACCCGGTCCAGGGCAATGACGACATCATCGAGACCGGCGTCTTCGTCCTGCCGAAGTGCGCCGGCGGCTCGCCCAGCCCCTGCCCGTGAGGCGCCTTCTCGCGGCGGCGCTTCTCGCGCTCGCGGCGGGCGGGCCGGCAGACGGAGCGGCGGCGCAGGAGGTGACCCTCTCGCTCGGGGAGGCACGCGGGGTCGCCGTGCAGGCCCTGGCGCAGGGCGACCCCGTGCTTGCGGCGACGCTCGCCCGCGGGCTGCTCGAGGCCGATCCCGCCGACAGCCAGGCGCTGACGATCCTGTCGGTCGCCTCGGGGCTGACGGGCGACACCGGCGGCGCGCTCGACTACGGCCGCCGCGCCTGGGCCGCGGCCGACACGCCGATCGAACGCTTCGACGCGGCCTCCGCCACCGCGCGCGCGCTGGCCGCGCGGGGCGCCTACACCCGCGCGCAGGTCTGGCTGCGCCGCAGCGCCCAGGCCGCGCCCTCGGCCGAGGCGCGCGCCGAGGCCGAGGCGAACTTCCGCTGGACCCGCGCGGCGAACCCGCTTTCGCTGCAGTTCAGCCTGTCGGTGGCGCCCTCGTCCAACGTCAACGCCGGCTCGTCAAGCCGCTTCGTCACGCTGTTCGGCCTGCCGTTCGAGCTGGGCGCGGACCAGCGCGCGCTGTCGGGCACGAGCGCCGTGGCCGAGGCCTCGCTGGGCTACCGGCTGCCGCAGGCCGATCCGCGGATCGGCACCGAGCTGACCGTCTCGGCCGTCGGCCGCGGCGTGGCCCTCTCGTCCGGGGCGCGCCGCGACGCGCCGCGGGCCAGCGGGTCGGATTACGGCTACGCCGCGGTGGAGGTGGGGCTGCGCCACCGCATCGTGCCCGGCGACGCGCCGGTGGCCTGGACGCTCGAGACGGTGGCGGGGCGCAACTGGTCGGGGGGCGACCTGCTGTCGGATTTCCAGCGGGTCGAGGGCGGGGTCGAGACGCCGCTGGGCGACGACGGCCTGCTGCGGCTGGCGCTGACGGTGGAGCGTCAGGACCGCCGCGACGATCCGCGACGGTCGGCCGATGTCGTGGCCTTCCAGGGCGATGTCGTCCGCCGGCTCGCCTCGGGCGACCGCCTGTCCGCCCGCGCCACGGTGCGGCGCACCTGGTCCGACGGGTTCGACATCGGCAACGTCTCGGTCTCGGCCCGTCTGGGGTGGGAACGGGGGCGCGCCGTCACGGGCGTCGGCCTTGGCGCGGGCATCACGGGCGGATGGCAGCGCTTCGACCTGTCGCCCCTGGCGCCCGGGGGCGACCGGCGCGACCGGACGCTCGGCGCGGACGTGACGCTGACGCTGGAGCGGCTGGACTACATGGGCTTCGCGCCCACCGTGACCCTCTCGGCCTCGCGCACGCGGTCGACGCTCGCGATCTACGACCGCGAGGATCTGGGGTTCGCGGTCGGGTTTCGCTCGTCGTTCTGACCGGCGCGTTCCGGCGGCCCGTTCGGGCTGGCGCGCGCGCGGCCGCGCGCTAGGATGCGCCGCACCGGAGGGGGAGACGCCATGACGATCCGCTACCTGCACACGATGGTCCGCGTGAAGGACCTCGACGCCACCATCGCCTTCTTCCGCCTGCTGGGGCTGGAGGAGACGCGGCGCCACGACAGCGAGGCCGGGCGCTACACGCTCGTGTTCATGGCGCCGCCGGGCCAGCCCGAGTGCCCGGTGGAGCTGACCTTCAACTGGGACGGCGACGAGGGCCTGCCCTCGGACAGCCGGCACTTCGGCCACCTCGCCTATGCGGTGTCCGACATCCACGCGACGTGCGCGCACCTTCAGGCGAACGGCGTCACGATCAACCGCCCCCCGCGCGACGGCCGCATGGCCTTCGTCCGCAGCCCCGACAACGTCTCGGTCGAACTGCTGCAGGACGGCCCCGCGCTCGAGCCGGTCGAGCCGTGGAAATCCATGCCCAGCACCGGCCACTGGTAGGACGGGCCCCGGCAGGACGGACCTGAGGGGGGACGGGGCCCTGGCTCGTCAGGCGTAGTCCGCCAGCCGGGCGGCATAGCGCGCCATCGTGTCGACCTCGAGGTTGACCCGGTCGCCCGGCGCCGTCGCGCCCCAGGTCGTGACGGCCTGGGTATGGGGGATGAGGTTCACGCCGAAGCGCGCCCCCTCGACCTCGTTCACGGTCAGCGAGGTGCCGTTCAGCGCGACCGACCCCTTGGGCGCGATGAACCGCGCGAGCGGCTCGGGGGCGCGGACGGTCAGCCGCAGGCTGTCCCCCTCGCGCGCGAGCGCCGTCACCTCGGCAAGGCCGTCGACATGGCCCGAGACGATGTGCCCGCCCAGCTCGTCGCCCACGCGCAGCGCACGCTCGAGATTGATCCGCCGGCCCGGCGCCCAGCCGCCGACGTTGGTCCGGCCCACCGTCTCGGCCGAGACCTGCACCTCGAACCAGCCGCGAGGGTCATGCCCCAGCGCCACGACGGTGAGGCAGACGCCGTCGCAGGCGATCGACGCGCCGATGTCGATGCCGTCGACCGCATAGGCGGTGGCGATCCGCGCGCGCAGGTCGCCCCCGCGCGCGACCGAAAGGATTTCCCCCACGTCGGTGATGATGCCCGTGAACATCGCGGCCCCTGTCCCTCCGGGCCCGAGGTAGACCGGCCGGCGCGCGGGCGCAAGGCCGGGTCCGGGGCGCGGCGGCAACGCCCCGGGGCCGCGCGGCCCGCCGACGCCGATTCCTGCGGCGGGGCGGGGCCGGCCCTGCTAGCATGCCGCGCAGATGGGGCCGCGATGACCGAGGACCGCCCGCGCACATTCCTGTTCCTGCAGGGGCCCCACGGCCCCTTCCTCGACCGGCTGGCCCGCATGCTGCGCCGCGCGGGGGCGCGGGTTTGGCGGGTGGGCTTCAACGGCGGCGACCGCGCCTTCTGGTTCGACGCCGCGAGCTACATCCCCTGGCGCGGCGCGCCCGAGGACTGGCCCACGGCCTGCGCCGGGCTGATCGCGGACCGCGGCGTCACCGACCTCGTGGTCTACGGCGACACCCGGCCCGTCCATGCCGCGGCCATCGCCGCGGCCCGCGCGGCAGGCGCCACCGTCCACGTCTTCGAGGAGGGCTACCTGCGGCCCCACTGGGTCACCTACGAGAGGGGCGGGGCGAACGGCCATTCGCGGCTGACCGCGCTGACCCTGGCCGAGATGGAGGCGGCGCTGGCCGGGACCGACGCCGAGCCGCCCGATGCGCCGGCGCGCTGGGGCGACATGCGCCAGCATGTGTTCTACGGCGCGCTCTACCATCTCTGCGTGATCCTGGGCGCGCGGGCCTATCCCCGCTTCCGCCCGCACCGCGCGCTGACCGTGGGGCAGGAGTTCCGGCTCTACGCGCGGCGGCTGCTGCTGATGCCGGCGCACCACCTTGGCCGCGCGCTCGCGACGCGCCGGATCGCGCGCGGCGGCTTTCCCTATCACCTCGCGCTTCTCCAGCTGGAGCACGACGCGAGCTTCCGCGCGCACGGCCCCTTCGCCTCGATGACCGATTTCCTCGCGGCGGTGGTCGAGGGCTTCGCGGAGGGGGCGCCGTCGCACCACCACCTCGTCTTCAAGGCGCACCCGCTCGAGGACGGCCGCGTGGACCTGGCCCGGCAGATCCGGCGGCTGGCGGGGGCGGCCGGACTTGCCGACCGCGTGCATTTCCTGCGCGGCGGCAAGCTCGCGGCGCTGCTGCGCGACGCGGTCAGCGTGGTCACGGTCAACTCCACCGCGGGCCAGCAGGCGCTGTGGCGCGGCCTGCCGCTCAAGGTCTTCGGCCAGGCGGTCTACGCCAAGCCCCAGTTCGTCTCGCAGCAGCCGCTGCCCGCCTTCTTCGCCTCGCCCGACCGGCCCGACCGGCGGGCCTACCGGACCTTCCGGCGCTACCTGCTGGAGACCTCGCAGCTGCCCGGCGGGTTCTACGCGGCCGCGGCCCGGCGCGCGCTGCTGCGGCAGGTCGTCGACCGGATGCTGGCCCCGCGCGACCCCTACGACACGCTCGCCGCGGCGACAGCGGCACCCCGGCAACAGTTGCGTCTCGTTCGCCGGCCGCCCCCGGCGACGGTGGAATTGTCCACAGGCTTTGCTAGGATCGCCCAAAACGATGGGCAATCTCCCTGAAGGGACCCGAGCAGTGACGTCATCGGCCGGACCGGGCGCGCGCGCCCTTCTTGCGTTTGCGCTGGCCGCGACGCTGGCCTCGTGCGGGCTGCCGCGCTCCGGCCCCAACAAGACCGAGATCTTCGCGGGCTCCGTCCTCGATCGGGGCGACGCCTTCGTCGTCGCGGTCAGCGGGCCGGTGACGCGCGCCACGGCGGCGACGCCCGCCTTCGGCTTCGGGGCCGACTTCCGGAACGCGGGGCTGGTCGGGTCGGACACCATCGCGGCCGGCGACACCCTGGGCCTCACGGTGTTCGAGAACGTGCGCGACGACCCGCTTCTCGGCAACACCGGGCAGCGCGTCTCGGCGCTGGACCAGGTGCAGGTCGACGGGCAGGGCTACATCTTCGTGCCCTACGCGGGCCGCGTGCGCGCGGCGGGCCAGACGCCCGAGGGCTTGCGGCAGGCGATCACCCGCCTGCTGGCGCCGCAGACGCCCGACCCGCAGGTCACGGTGCAGCGGCTCGCGGGGGACGGGGCCACCGTCACCGTCTCGGGTTCTGCCGCGGCCCAGGGCGTCTATCCGATCGAGCGGGGCACGCGCACCCTGACGGGGATGCTGGCCAAGGCGGGCGGGGTCGCGATCGAGCCCGCGGTGGCCCTGGTGCGGGTGACGCGCGCCGGGCGCAGCGGCCGCGTCTGGCTGCTCGATCTCTACGAGAACCCGGCGCTCGACATCGCCCTCCGGCCGGGCGACATCATCACGGTGGAACGCGACACCCGCGCCTTCACCGCGCTGGGGGCGACCGGCACGCAGAACCTCGTGCCCTTCGAGACGCAGCGCCTGTCCGCGCTGGAGGCGATCGCGCAGGTGGGCGGGCTCTCGACCACGCTGGCGGATCCCACGGGCGTCTTCGTCTTCCGCAACGAGCCCGCCGAGATCGCGAACGCCGTGCTGAACCGGGGCGACCTCGTGGGCGACCAGCGCTTCGTCTACGTGCTCGACCTCACGCAGCCGACGGGCCTGTTCGAGGCGCGCGACTTCCTGATCCGCGACGGCGACACGCTCTATGTCACCGAAGCGCCGTTCGTGCAGTGGCAGAAGACGATCAACGCGATCACCGGCACCGCCTCCGCCGCGGGGCAGGTCGGCTCGGCGGCGGGCGGCTAGGCCCGATGCCGGCACCCCACCCGGGGGAGACTGCCGCCGGGGCCGCCCCCCGGCGGCTTTTTTTCTACAACGCGGGCTTCGCGGTCCAGCCGCGCCTGCGCCGCATCCTGGCGCTGGCCGGCCACGAGCTGCGGCTGGGCCTGCCCGGCCCTGGCGACGGCGTGGCGGTCTGGGGGCGCAGCCCGCGCGCCCGCCGGGGCAAGGCGGTGGCGGCATGGCGCGGCGTGCCGCTGGTGCGGGTGGAGGACGCCTTCCTGCGGTCGGTCCACCCCGGCCGCAGCCGACGGGACGGGCCGCTGGGCCTTCTGGTCGACCCGCTCGGCGTCCATTTCGACGGCGCCGTCCCCTCGGCGCTCGAGCGGCTGCTCGCCACCCATCCGCTCGACGACGCGCGGCTGCTGGCGCGCGCGCGCGACGGCATCGCGCGGATCGCCGCGCTCGATCTGTCGAAGTACAACGCGCACGATCCCGACCGGGCCGTCCCCGCGCCGGGCTACGTGCTGGTGGTCGACCAGACGCGCGGCGACGCCGCGATCGCCGGCGGCGGGGCCACCGCGGCCACCTTCGGCGCCATGCTCGCGGCGGCGCGGGCCGACCATCCCGGCGCGCGGATCGTCGTCAAGGTCCATCCCGAGACGGCGGCGGGGCTGCGGCCCGGCCATTTCGGCCCGGCCGATGCGCAGGCGGGCGCCACGCTGCTCGCGGACCCCGTCTCGCCCTGGCGGCTGCTGGCCGGTGCCGTCGCGGTCTACGCCGTCAGCTCGCAGCTGGGCTGGGAGGCGGTCCTGGCGGGGCACCGGCCGGTCCTCTTCGGCCGGCCCTGGTACGCAGGCTGGGGGCTGACCGAGGACCGCGCGCACCCCTGTCCCCGCCGCGCGCGGCGCCTGACCCGCGCCCAGACATTCGCCGCCGCGATGATTCTCGCCCCCCTCTGGCACGATCCGTGCCGCGACCGGCTCTGCACCTTCGAGGAGGCGGTGGACCAGCTCGAGGCCGAGGTTCGCGCCTTCCGGCAGGACCGGGCGGGCCATGTCGCCGCGGGCATGCGGCTCTGGAAGCGGCCGCACCTGCAGGCGATGTTCGGCGGCGAGGGCCGGCTCGTCTTCCGCCGCACGACCGCGGGGGCGGCGGCACTGGCCCGGCGGACGGGCCGGGGGCTGCTGGTCTGGGGCGACGCGGCCGTGCCGGCGGGCGCGGCCCCCCTGCGCCTCGAGGACGGGTTCCTGCGGTCGCGCGGCCTCGGCGCGGCGCTGGTCCCGCCGCTGAGCCTCGTCGCGGACGACCTCGGCCTGCACTGCGACCCCGCCCGGCCCAGCCGGCTCGAGACGCTCATCGCGGCCCCCCTTCCCCCCGGCGGGCGGGCACGGGCCGAGCGGCTGGTCGCGCGGATCGTGGCGGGCGGGCTGACGAAGTACAACCTGCACGGCGGGGCGGCCGGGGCTGCGGGCGCGGGCGACGGGTGCGCGGGCGCCGTCCCCCGCCGGATCCTCGTCGCCGGGCAGGTGGAGGACGACGCCTCGATCCGCCTCGGCGCGACCGGTCCGGTGCGGACCAACCTCGACCTCCTGCGCGCGGTGCGGGCCGCCAATCCCGGCGCGCGCCTGATCTGGAAGCCGCACCCGGACGTGGAGGCGGGGCTGCGGCCGGGCCGGGTCGATCCGGCCGACCTCGCGGGCCTCGCGGATGCGACCGCGCCGCAGGCCGACCCGGCCGCGCTGTTCCCGCAGGTTGACGAGGTCTGGACGATCACCTCGCTCCTCGGGTTCGAGGCACTGCTTCGCGGGCTGCCGGTCACCTGCCTCGGCGCGCCCTTCTACGCCGGCTGGGGGCTGACGACCGACCTCGCACCCGTGCCCGGACGCCGTCGGCGCGCGGCCGACGGCCATCCCCTGCCCCGTCCCGACACGGTGGCGCTGGCCCATGCGGCGCTGATCGCCTGTCCGCGCTACCGGGATCCCGTCAGCGGCCGGCCCTGCCCCCCCGAGGTCGCGCTGGACCGGCTGGCGGACGGCGGCCGGTCCGCCGACGGCCCCGCGAACCGCCTGATGGCGAAGGCGCAGGGGCTGCTGGCGGGGCGGGCCCGGCTCTGGCGCGGCCGCTAACGGGCCGGGGGGGCGCCGCCGGGGCCGCGCGGGCAGACCGGACCGGGCCTAGTAGATGTAGCGGATCTGTTCGGCCCAGTAGCGTTCCATCCGCCGGAGCGCCTGCGTGATGTCCTCCATCCCGGCGGCGTCGATCATGCCGCGGCGCTCCAGCCCCTCGGCATGGCGGGCGAACAGGTCCGACAGGATCGCCCGCACCCGCCGCCCCTTCTCGGTCAGCCGCACGCGGACCGACCGGCGGTCGATCTCGGACCGCTGATGGTGCATGTAGCCGAGGTCCACGAGCTTCTTCAGGTTGTAGCTGACGTTCGACCCCTGGTAGTAGCCGCGCGTCTTCAGCTCCCCCGCCGTCACCTCGTTCTCGCCGATGTTGAACAGCAGCAGCGCCTGGACCGGGTTGATCTCGAGAAGGGCCAGCCGCTCGAACTCGTCCTTGATGACGTCGAGCAGAAGCCGGTGGAGCCGTTCGACCAGCGCAAGGCTGTCGAGGTAGCCCATCATGAAGGCCTGCCGCGACCCGTCGAGCAGGGGCACCTGCGGCAGGCCGGTCGTCCGAACGCTCATCCTGAATCCCCGCCCGTCGCGAACCCGCCCATTCCCGGCAGATTCGGCACAAAGCCCGAAGATTTCGTAAATCCGTCCCGGCGCGCCCCGGCGGCGCCCCTAGGCGCGCGGACGCAGCCGGTCCCGCGCGAAGGCCGCGATCCGGGCGACCAGCGGCGCGTGGGCGGGCGGCGGCGGCTCCTGCCCCAGCATCCAGCGCAGCAGGTCCTGGTCGTTCTCCTCCAGCAGGGCCTCGTAGGCGGCGGCATCGTCCAGCCCGGCCAGATGCGCGTCGGCCCATGGCCCGAGGATCAGGTCCATCTCGCGCGTGCCGCGCCGCCAGGACCGGACGGACAGCCGCTTCAGCCGTGTCTCGCGCGTCTCCATGCCCTGCTCCTTGCCGCCTCCGCCCGCGCATCCTATGACGGCCGGACCGATTGTCATCCCCTTGCCGAGGATCCCCGATGGCCTTCCTGTCCGACACGCTGGCGCGGGTGAAGCCCTCGCCGACCATCGCCGTCACGACGAAGGCGGCGGAGCTGAAGGCCGCCGGGCGCGACGTGATCGGGCTCGGCGCGGGCGAGCCCGACTTCGACACGCCCGCCAACATCAAGGAGGCCGCCAAGCGCGCGATCGACGCGGGGCGCACGAAATACACCGCCGTCGACGGCATCCCCGAGCTGAAGGCCGCGATCTGCGGGAAGTTCCTGCGCGAGAACGGGCTGACCTACACGCCCGCGCAGGTCACGGTGGGCACCGGCGGCAAGCAGACGCTCTACAACGCGCTGATGGCCACGCTGAACCCGGGGGACGAGGTGATCATCCCCGCCCCCTACTGGGTCAGCTATCCCGACATGGTCCTGCTGGCGGGCGGCACGCCGGTCGCGGTCGCGGCGGGGGTCGAGACGGGCTTCAAGCTGACGCCCGACCGGCTGGAGGCCGCGATCACCCCCCGGACGAAGTGGTTCGTCTTCAACTCGCCGTCGAACCCCACGGGGGCGGGCTACACGAGGGCCGAGGTCCGCGCGCTCTGCGACGTGCTGCTGCGCCACCCGCATGTCTGGATCCTGTCCGACGACATGTACGAGCATCTCGTGTTCGACGGGTTCGCCTTCACCACCCCCGCGCAGGTGGAGCCCGCGCTCCACGACCGCACGCTCACCTGCAACGGGGTCAGCAAGGCCTATGCGATGACCGGCTGGCGGATCGGCTACGCGGCGGGGCCGGTGCCGCTGATCCGCGCGATGGGCACGATCCAGTCGCAGTCCACGTCGAACCCCTGCTCGGTCTCGCAATACGCCGCGCTCGAGGCGCTGATGGGGCCGCAGGATTTCCTTGCCGCCAACCGCGCGGTCTTCCAGCGCCGCCGCGACCGCGTGGTCGGCGCGCTGAACGCCATCCCGGGCATCCGCTGCCCGGTGCCCGAGGGGGCCTTCTACGTCTACCCCGACATCGCCGGGCTGATCGGCCGCACCAGCGCCGGCGGCCGGGTCATCGCCGACGACGAGGCCTTCGCCACCGCACTGCTGGAGGAGGCGGGCGTCGCCGTCGTCTTCGGCGCGGCCTTCGGGCTATCGCCGAACTTCCGCGTCAGCTACGCTACCTCGGACGCGGCGCTGGAGGCGGCCTGCGCGCGGATCGCCGATTTCTGCGCGGGGCTGGCGTAGGGGGTTTCGGATGACGGGCGACCTGCCGGCGTACTACTTCCGGGTGCGCGACAACGGCGCCGCCGTCTACCGCGTCGACACCGAGAACCGCCAGCGCCGCATCGACATGATCGAGATCGCGGTCGTGAACGTCCGAAGCGGCAACATCCGCGCGCACGGCGACACGCCGCTTTCGCCCGAGGACATGGACGCGATCCGGGGATGGATGGCCGAGCGGCTGGCGCTTCTGGCCGCGCGCGACGTGGACGACATCCTGCGCACCGTCGATCACCTGAACCTGACCGCGCAGTGGATCCAGTCGAAGGCGACCGACGCGCAGCTCGACGCCGTCACCGACCCGCTGCTCCTCGCGATGCACGACCTGCGCAGCGTCCTCGTGCGGCGGAAGGCCGACCGGCTCGCGAAGGGGCCCGTCGGCTAGGCGGGGCGCGGCGCGCGGCTCCAGAACCGCCACATCAGCAGGCCAGCCGCCACCGTCAGCCCGGCGACGAGGCCGAGCCACAGACCGTCGGCCCCGAGACCCGCGCCGAAGGCAAGCCCGTAGGCGGCGGGCATCCCCACCGCCCAGTAGCTGACGATCGCGATGACCATCGGCACCTTCGTGTCCTGCACCCCGCGCAGCAGGCCCAGCGCCATGACCTGAGCCGCGTCGGCCATCTGGAACAGCGCGGCCATCGTCAGCAGCGAGACGCCCACGCCCAGGATCGCGGCGCTTTCCGGCTTCGCCTCGTCGAGGAAGATCGAGACCAGCGGCGCGGGCATGGCGAGGAACAGCGCCACCGCCAGAAGCCCCAGCCCCATCGACAGGCCGACCGCGACGATGCCGGCGCGCCGCAGCCCGCCCGCGTCGGCCGCGCCGTGGAAGCGGCCGACCCGGATCGTCGCCGCGTTGGACAGGCCCACGTGGACCATGAAGGTCAGCGCCGCAAGCTCCAGCGCGATGCCGTGGGCCGCCAGCTCCACCGTGCCGATCCAGCCCATCATGACCGCGGTCGCCTGGAACAGGCTGCTTTCGGCGAGGCTGGTGAAGCCGATCGGCAGGCCGAGGCGGAACACCCGCGCCAGCGCGGCCGGGTCCGCCCGCCAGAACCGCTGGAACAGGCGGAACCGCGACAGGCCGGGGCACATCGCGGCGTAGAGCGCCAGCGCCGCGAAGGTCAGCCCCTGCGTCAGCACCGAGGCGATCGCGGCGCCCTCCACCCCCAGTTCGGGCGCGCCCCAGTTGCCGAAGATCAGCGCCCAGTTGACGGCTGCGTTCACCGCGACGCCCGCCACCGTCACCCACAGGACCACCTGCGTGCGTTCCAGCGCGGCAAGGTGGCTCTTCAGCACCATGACCAGCAGCGCGGGGATCATGCCCGCGCCCGCGATGCGCATGTAGTCCTGCCCCAGCGCCGCGACCTCGGGCTGCTGGCCCAGCGCCAGGAGGATCGGCCCCGACCACCAGAACAGCGGGTAGCTGGCCACGCCGTAGGCGACGGACAGCCAGAGGCCCATGCGGGTGGCCCGGCGCACCTGCGCCTCATCGCCCTGCCCCAGCGCGCCTGCCACCAGCGGCATCACCGCCTGCGCGAAGCCCGCCCCGAGGATGAAGACCACGAAGAACGACGACGCGCCCAACACCACCGCCGCAAGCGCCGCCACGCCGTACCAGCCCACCATGATCGTGTCGGTCACGTGCAGCGCCATCTGGGCGAGGTGGCTGCCGATCAGCGGCAGGCCCAGCCGCAGCGTGGCGCGCGCATGCGCCGGGACGGAGGACTGCGGATGGGCCATGGGTCCCGGATAGCCCGGCCCCTCCGCCCCGGCAAGGGTGCCCCGGCGCGACGCGGCGCCGGGCTGCATCGGGACGGCCGCTTGCCAAGATGTTCGCGGAATGATCTAACCCGGCCATGCCCGACGACCTTCCCCCGGCCGGCCCCGAGGCCTACGACGCAAGCTCCATCGAGGTGCTGGAGGGGCTGGAGCCCGTCCGCAAGCGCCCCGGCATGTACATCGGCGGCACCGACGAGCGGGCGCTGCACCATCTGGTCGCCGAGGTTCTCGACAACGCGATGGACGAGGCCGTCGCGGGCCATGCGACGCGCATCGAGGTGGAGCTTCACGCCGACCACGCCTGCACCGTGCGCGACAACGGCCGCGGCATCCCGGTCGATCCGCACCCGAAGTTCCCGGGCAAGTCCGCGCTCGAGGTGATCCTGTGCACGCTGCACGCGGGCGGCAAGTTCGGCGGCAAGGCCTACGAGACGTCGGGTGGCCTGCACGGCGTCGGCGCGAGCGTGGTCAACGCGCTGTCCGACCGCATGACGGTCGAGGTCGCGCGCAACCGGGAGCTCTTCGTCCAGTCCTTCGCGCGCGGCGTGCCGCAGGGGCCCGTCGCGAAGGTCGGCCCCGCCCCGAACCGGCGCGGCACCAGCGTGACCTTCCACCCCGACCCCGAGATCTTCGGGCACCTGAGCCTGAAGCCCGGTCGCCTGATGAGGATGGCGCGGTCCAAGGCCTACCTCTTCTCGGGGGTCGAGATCCGGTGGAACACCGCGATCCCCGAGGACGGGGTGCCGCCCGAGGCGGTGTTCCGCTTCCCCGGCGGGCTTGCCGACCACCTGTCCGAGCAACTGGGCGGGGTGCAGACCTATGCCGACCGCCCCTTCGCCGGGAAGGTGGGCTTTCCCGACAAGTACGGCGTTCCCGGATCGGTGGAATGGGCGATCAACTGGACGCCCGCGCGCGACGGCTTCCTGCAGTCCTACTGCAACACCGTCCCGACGCCCGAGGGCGGCACCCACGAGGCCGGGTTCTGGGCCGCGATCCTGAAGGGCATCAAGGCCCATGGCGAGCGCGTGCGGAACCGCCGCGCCGAACAGGTCACCCGCGACGACCTGTCGGCGGGGGGCTGCGCGCTGCTGTCGGTCTTCGTCCGCGAGCCGCAGTTCGTGGGCCAGACCAAGGACCGCCTCGCGACCGAGGAAGCGGCGCGCTGGGTGGAGGGCGCGGTGCGCGACCACTTCGACACCTGGCTTGCCAACGACACGCGGTCGGCGGGCGCGATCCTCGATTTCCTCGTGCTGCGCGCCGAGGAGCGGCTGCGGCGGCGGCAGGAGAAGGAGACGGCGCGGAAGTCCGCGACGAGGAAGCTGCGGCTGCCCGGCAAGCTCACGGACTGCACCGCGAAGTCGCGCGAGGGGACCGAGCTCTTCATCGTCGAGGGCGACAGCGCCGGCGGGTCGGCCAAGGGCGCGCGCGACCGCGAGACCCAGGCGCTGCTGCCGCTCAAGGGCAAGATCCTGAACGTGCTGGGGGCCGCCTCCTCGAAGCTGAACGACAACGCCGAGATCCGCGACATCTGCGAGGCGCTGGGCGTGGGCATGGGCACCAGGTTCCGCCTCGACGACCTGCGGTACGAGAAGGTCATCATCATGACCGACGCCGATGTCGACGGCGCGCATATCGCATCGTTGCTGATGACCTTCTTCTACGCGCAGATGCGCCCGCTGATCGACAGGGGGCATTTGTATCTGGCGTGTCCCCCGCTCTACCGGCTGACGCAGGGGGCCGAGCGGATGTACGTCGCCTCGGATGCCGAGAAGGAGCGGATGCTGAAGACGGGCCTCGGCGGCAAGGGCCGCATCGACGTGCAGCGCTTCAAGGGCCTCGGGGAGATGGACGCCAAGGACCTGAAGGACACGACGATGAACCCCGCCACCCGCAGGCTGATCCGCGTGTCGATCGACGAGGACGAGCCGGGCGAGACCGGCGATCTGGTGGAGCGGCTGATGGGAAAGAAGCCGGAACTGCGCTTCCAGTACATCCAGGAGAACGCGCGATTCGCCGAAGAGCTCGACATCTAGCCACACCGAGGGGGATCCGATGACCGAGACCGTCCTGTTCCGCGGCCCCTTCTTCCGCGACTTCAAGCTCTTCCAGGTGCTGACCGGCGAGGAGGGCAACGTCCGCGAGGGCCGCACGGTCGACCTGGGCGAAGGGCTGTTCCTGACGACGCTCTGGACCCGCGGCCTTCTGAACGTCGAGCGCGTGACGGTCACGACCTTCGGCACGGGCGACGACGCGCGCTTCGTCTCCGCCCGCGCCTTCGGCCCCGAGGGGGAGCGGCTCGCGACCTTCGCGGGCTTCGACGTGGCCGTGGCCGACCTGCGGACGGGGGGCCTCGCCGCGCTGTTCCGGGGCGACGACTACATCCTGGGGAACGGGTTCCGGAACCTTCTGCGCGGCTACGACGGGAACGACACGCTGCGCGGCGGCACCAACGACGACACGCTGATCGGCAACGCCGGGCAGGACGCGCTAAACGGCGGGGGCGGCGGCGACCGTCTGCAGGGGGGCCTCGGGCGCGACGTCCTGGTGGGCGCGGGGGGCGACGACCGCCTGCAGGCCTTCACCGGGCAGGACCGGCTGAACGGCGGCACGGGCGACGACAGGCTGACCGGCGGGGGCGAGCGCGACGTCTTCCTGTTCCGCACCGGCGACGGGACCGACACGATCACCGACTTCCAGGACCGCATCGACCGGATCGAGATCGCGAGCGGCCCGACGGACTTCGCGGGCGTCACGGTGACCGACGCGGGCGCGGATACCATCGTCAGCTTCGGCGACGTGACGATCCGGCTGGTGGGGGTGGATGCGGGCCTGATCCGGGCGGGGGACTTTTTGTTCGGGTGACCGCCCGCGCCGGCGCTGCGGCGGCGCGCCCTGCCGCCGAGGCGCGCTCAGCCCCCGGCGCGCGCGCGCGCCCGCACCTGCACCGCAAAGGCCGCGAGGACCGAGCCGATGAGCATCTCGCCGCCGTCCTCCACCACGCCCGAGCCGAAGGTCAGGGGGGCATAGGCGCCCCCCGGCACCACCAGCGCGAAGACGCCGTGGATCGTGTCGACGGCGATCCCGAAGACGCCCAGCGCGGCGAACAGGACCGCGATCACCCGCGCCTCGTGCCGGGCGGCGGCGTCGGACCGCAGGTAGCCCAGCGCCAGCACGAGCACCGCCCCAAGCCCCAGCACAGCATAGGTGACGAGCCCCGCAAGGTCGCCGGCGCGGATCGTGCTCCGGTCGGCGATGGCGAACCGGTCGACGGCCCAGGCGTTGATCCGCTCGTGCAGCTCGAAGGCGTCGTCCATCAGGATCGCCGCGAAGACGATCCCGAGCGCGAGGTGGACCGGCTGGCGCGTGGCGCGGAAGGCCGCGGCCAGCGCAACGGCCGCCACCAGCCACTTCGCGTAGTTCCAGGCGCTGGGCAGGCTGTCCGCGCGTTCGATGTTCAGGATCCAGGGGATGCCCGCGCGCTGCCCCGTCGCGGCCAGCGCGGCGAAGAGAAGGAACGCCCCGATCAGCACGGCGTCCGCCAGCAGCAGCCGCCGCAGCAGCAGCGGGCGGGCGGGCCGTTCGGTTTCGGCGTCGGCGACGGTCATCGGCGCTCTCGTGGCGGGGACGGCGACCGTCCGCTTGTCATCAAACCGTCATCATACCCGGCGGGTTCCCGAATTCAAGGGCAACGCCGGTCACGGGCGGCGCGGCCGCTCGCAGAGACGGATCCCGGGGTCGAGCTTGACGAGGTCGCGCGCGCGCACGAGCGCCAGGTCGCGGGGGCCGGACCGGAACCGCCATTCCTTCAGGAACGTCTCGCGCACGCCGGCGCGGTAGAACTGCCCGATCTGCATGTCGAGGAAGAGGTCGACCGGCGGGATCCCGGTCTTCGGCCGCGCCCCGTGGAAGCCCAGCGTGGCGCCCGGCCCGACGCAGGCGTTGGGCAGCGTGAGGAAGATCGTGCAGGCGCTGTCGCAGCGCCCCCGTATCTCCACCCGGTCGGCCTCGGCCAGCTCGCGCCGGCGCGCCTGATACTCCAGCACGTTGCCGCCGTAGTCGTTGCGGATCACCACCGTCTCGGCCTGCGCCGAGGCAGCCACCAGCAGCAGGACCAGGGCGGCGCGGATCATGCGACCAGCCCCCCGTCGAGCCGGAGGGTGCGGTCCATCCGCGCGGCGAGATCCATGTTGTGCGTGGCGATCAGCGCCGACAGGCCCGTCTCGCGCACCAGCGCCATCAGCGCGCCGAAGACCGTGTCCGAAGTGGCCGGGTCGAGATTGCCCGTGGGCTCGTCCGCCAGAAGCAGGCGCGGGCCGTTGGCCAGCGCGCGGCAGAAGGCGACGCGCTGCTGCTCGCCCCCCGACAGCGCGGCGGGGCGGTGGCGGGCGCGCGCCGCGATGCCCACGCGGCCCAGGAGATCCATCGCCCGAGCCTCGGCCGCCGGGCGGGGCGTGCCGTTCGCCAGCTGCGGGATCACCACGTTCTCCAGCGCGCTGAACTCGGGCAGAAGGTGATGGAACTGGTAGATGAACCCCACCTCCGCCCGCCGCGCCGCCGTCCGCGCGGCGTCGGGCAGCCCGCCCATCGCGCGCCCGCCGTGCGCGACGGTTCCGGCGTCGGCGAGGTCGAGCAGCCCCGCGATGTGCAGGAGCGTGGACTTCCCCGCCCCCGACGGGGCGACCAGCGCCACCACCTCGCCCCGCGCGACCCGGAGCGTGGCGCCGCGCAGCACCGCGACCTCGGACGGCAGGCCGCGGTTGTAGATCTTCTCGATCCCCTCCAGCGCCAGAACCGGGTCACTCATAGCGCAGCGCCTCGACGGGGTTCAGGCGCGCCGCGCGGCGGGCGGGGAACAGCGTGACGAGGAACGACAGCCCCAGCGACAGCGCCACCGCCGAGGCGACGTCGCCCCATTGCAGCCTTGCGGGCAGCGCATAGATGCCGCGGATCGACGGATCCCAGGCCCCGCCGCCCGACAGCGCGTTCACCGCCGCGAAGATCGGGTCGATCCAGAGCGCGAAGAGGCAGCCCAGCAGCACGCCGAGCGCCGTCCCGACGATCCCCGTGAACGCGCCGCACAGGAAGAAGACCCGCAGCACCGACCCTTCGGTCAGCCCCATGGTGCGCAGGATGCCGATGTCGCGCCCCTTGTTCTTCACCAGCATGATGAGGCCCGAGACGATGTTCATCGCGGCGATGAGAACGAGGATCGCGAGGATCACGAACATCACGTTGTCCTCGATGTCGAGCGCGCGCAGGAAGGCGCCCGAGGCGTCGCGCCAGGTCCAGACCAGCGCGCCGTCGCCCGCGGCGGCCAGCAGCGGCGCGGTCATCGCGCCGACCGCCTCGGGGTCGTCCACCATGACCTCGATCTCGTCGGCGAAGCCCTCGCGGTTGAAGTAGGACTGGGCTTCCGCGAAGGGCATGTAGATCCGCGTGCGGTCGATGTCGTAGCGGCCGGCGGTGAAGATGTAGACGATCTCGTAGGCCTTGACGCGCGGCGTCGTGCCCAGCGCCGTCCGCACCCCGTCGGGCGAGATCAGCCGCAGCCGGTCGCCGAGACCGACGCCGAGATCCTCGGCCAGCCGCGCGCCGATGGCGATCCCCTCGTCGAACCGCGCGATGTCGCCCACCGCCGGCGATCCGAGGCCCACGCGCGGGATCGTCTCGAGATCGCCGCTGCGGATGCCGTAGACCTCCGCCCCGAGGTTGACGCCGTTGGCGGTGGTCATCACCTGCCCCTTGATCAGGGGCGCCGCGCGCGTCACGCCCGGCACCGCGCGCAGCCGCCCGGCCAGCGCGTCGAACTCCGCGAACCCCTGCTGCCGCACCCGCCCTTCGTCGTCGACCCGGTCGACGGCATAGACGGTGACATGGGCGTTGGCCCCGAGGATCGTGTCCACGAATTCCGCCCGGAAGCCCGCGCGCACGGCCAGGGTCGCGACCAGCGCGAAGACCGCGAGCGTGATGCCGATCAGGCTGATCCAGGTCATCACGCTGACGCCGCCCTCGGCGCGGCGGGCGCGCAGGTAGCGCCAGGCGATCATCCATTCGAAGGCGGCGAAGGGTCGGGTCCGGTCGGCCATGCGGGGCACCTTTGGCAGATGCCCCGCGCCCGTCAACCCGGTCCGGCCGGCCCGGGCACCCCCCGGCGGTCACGAAGCGCGGATCGCGGCGCTAGTCGGCCGGCTGCGCCGCCCCGTCGCGCGGGGTGATCCGCAGGATCGACCCCTCGGGGTCGTCCACGAGCGCGAGGATCGCCCCGTCGGGCGCGATCTCCACGTCGCGGATGCGGTTCTCGCCGGAGAGATACCGCGCCTCGCCCGCGACGCGGCCGCCCTCCATGTCGAGCCGCACGATCCCTCCGGGACTGAGGGACGCGGCGAGGATGTCGCCCTCCCACCCGGGGAACAGGTCGCCCTCGTAGAAGACGAAGCCGCCCGGCGCGATCACCGGGTCCCAGTAGTAGACGGGCTCCACGAAGCCCTCGCCGCGCGGCTGGCCGGTGCCGACCGGGCTGCCGTCGTAGTCCTCGCCATAGCTCACCTCGGGCCAGCCGTAGTTCGCGCCCGCCTCGATCCGGTTCAGCTCATCCCCCCCCGCGGGCCCGTGCTCCAGCGTCCAGAGCGTTCCCTCGGCGTCGAGGGCCGCGCCCTGCACGTTGCGGTGGCCCAGGGTGTAGACCTCGGCCGCGGTGGTGCCCTGGTCGGCGAAGGGGTTGCCCTCGGCCGGGCCGCCGCTCGCGTTCATCCGGACGACCTTGCCGTAGGTCCGGGTCACGTCCTGCGCGAAGACGCGCTCCTCGTCGCTGTAGCGCTCGCCGGTGGTGATGTAGGCGATCTCGCCGTCGAAGAGGATCCGGCTGCCGTACTGCAGCGGGGTCGGCGACGGCGGGTCCTGCGTGAACAGGATCTGCCAGTCGCTCAGTTCGCGCATGTCGCCGGACAGCACGCCCGACCCCGCGACGGTGGCCGAAAGCTCGCCCACGGGCCGCGAATAGGTGAGGAAGACCCGGCGCGACTCGGCGAAGTCGGGCGCGAGCGCTACGTCGAGAAGCCCGCCCTGGTCCTCGGCCAGGACCTCGGGCACGCCCGCGATCGGCTCGGACACGGTGCCGTCGGGGGCAACGTGGCGCAGGCGGCCGGGCCGTTCGGTCACGAGGTAGCTGCCGTCGGGCAGCAGGGCGATGCCCCAGGGGTTCTCCAGCCCGGTCGCGAAGGTTTCGGACCGGACGGCGTCCCGGTCCTCTATCTTCGGCGCGCGGGTCTGGTTCTCGAAGGCGGGGCGGAACTCGGGCACGTTCGGCTCGCCCCAGTCCCAGTCCTGCGCGAGGGCGGGGGCGGCGATGGACAGCGCGACGGCGCTCGTGGCCAGAAGGCGCGGCGGGGGGAACGGCATGGGGCTTCTCCATGAGTCGGTGGCGGCGATCTGGCCCAACACCCCGCGAAGGCCCGTCGTTCCCGCCGCCGGCCCCGTCCCGGCCCGGACGCGGCCCGCGGCCCCCCGCCCCGGCTCGGCAGCAGATGCGATCAAGCCATTGAAATCGCTTGGCCCAGTCCCCATATCGCGGGCATCATGAGCACCATCGAAATGTCGTTCCTACCGCCCGGGGCGGCGCCGTCCGAGGCCGAGATCACGCGGCGGCGCGCGCTGTTCGACGCGGCCGGCAGCCGGTTCTGCGGCGTCGAGTTCGTCAAGAAGGACGGCACGCTGCGCCGGATGCAGGTCCAGCCCGCCAAGGTCGACCGCGACTGGTGGGAACGCGGCCTGCCCCTCGAGCCTGCGCGCCGCGCCGCGTGGACGCGCGCGCGGCGTCATCCGCACCTGATCCCCGTCTGGGACGTGCGCAAGCGCGAGCCGCGCACGGTCAACCTGCGTACCCTGCGGCGGCTGGCGGTCGACGGCCGCGTCCACCGCTTCGCCACCTGACGGAACGCCCCGCGCCACCCCGCGTTCGCCCGCCGTCCGCCGGGAGGGACGCGATGGCCGGAACCAAGGGCAAGGGATCGAAGACGGCGCAGCGCGCCAACGCGAAGGCCTCGAAGGAAGGGGAGAGGAACCCCCGCAAGTCCTCGGCCGCGCAGAGCGCGCTGGGGAGGAAGGGCACCGCGTCGAAGGCATAGGCGCCGCGCCTCAGGTCCGGGCCGACGCGACCAGCCGGCGCAGCGCGCGGCCCGCCGCCTCGATCGGCGCGTCGCGTCCGAAGATGCGTCGCGACGCGAGCAGGCCCTCGGCAAGCAGGAAGGCTTCCGCCGCCGTGCCGTCGGGATCGCGCAGCCCTTCCATCCGCGCGCGCTGCGCCAGCTCGGCAAGCGTCGCCTCCTTCGCGGCGCGGGCGGCCCTGTGCGCGGGGTGGTCCGGCTCGCCGAACTCGGCCGCCGTGCCCTGCATCGGGCAGCCGAGGCAGTTCGGGTGCCGCACGCTCTCGATCAGCCGGTCGATCCAGTCGGACAGCGCGCGGGGCGCCGTCACGTCGGGCGGCGCGCCGGCCTCACGCTCGGCCGAGGCCGCGACCCAGGCCACGATCAGGTCGTCCTTCGACGGGAAGTGCCGGTAGAACGTGGCCTTCGCCACGCCCGACTCCGCGATCACCCGATCGATGCCGATCGCACGGGTGCCGTGGCGGTAGAACAGCGGCCCCGCCACCGCCAGGATGCGGTCGCGGGCCGAGAGCGGCGGCGCAGTGTCGGGGGTTGACATATAGACAGACCTGTCTGTATCAAGATGGAGCAGACGAACCTGTCTGTCCATAAAGGGACTGCGGGACGATGAACATAGGGATGATCGGCGGCGGCGGCGTGGCCCAGACCCTGGGCGCGGCGCTGATCGGGAACGGGCACGACGTCGTCCTGGGCCTGCGCGCCGTGGACGACGCGGCCCTGACGAAGGAGCGGCGGGGGGGCCTGCCGCTGCGCGACTGGATCGCGCGCACCGGTGGGCGCGTCGCCCCCCTGCCCGAGGCTGCGGCGCACGGCGCGATCGTCGTCAACGCGACAACCGGCGGCGGTTCGCTGGAGGCGCTCGCGCTGGCGGGGGCTGCGAACCTCGCCGGCAAGGTGCTGGTCGACGTGGCCAACCCGCTCGACTTCAGCCAGGGGATGCCCCCGTTCCTCGACCCGCGCTATTCGGGGCCGACGAGCCTCGGCGAGCAGATCCAGGCCGCCTTTCCCGAGGCGCGCGTGGTCAAGGCCTTCAACACCATCGCCGCGGCGGTGATGGTCGATCCCGCCCTGATCCCCGGCGACCACGACCTCTTCATCGCGGGCAACGACGCGGAGGCGAAGGCCGCCGTCACGCGCCTTGCGCAGGACGAGTTCGGCTGGCGGCACGTCGTCGACCTCGGCGACATCGTCGGCGCGCGCGGGACCGAGGCGCTGCTGCCGATCTGGGTGCGGCTGATGGGCTTGACGGGGGGCGTCAGGCACAACCTGCATCTCGGGCGGGGGTGACCGGGGGCAGGAAACCCTCAGGTCACGCGGTTCGGACCGCCAGCAAGAATGCGATCGGGTACGTGGCGACGATGAAGACGAAGACGGCGCTGATCCCATAGGGGAACGGCTGGCCCGCTCACCACAGAGGCATCACGAAGACCACCAGCCACACCAGCTTGTAGATCACCTGGATCAGGATCACCGGCGCGAAGAAGGCCGGCAGGACCAACCCGGCAATCGACGCCACCAAGATCGAGAACCAAAGGCTGCCGACCAGCAGACGCAGCCCTGCCGACTCCGGCACCCGCCCCTCGAAGACCGTCGCCGTGCCGCCTCCGAGGAACATGCTGAAGCAGATCGGGACGAGGATGACGATATTCAACAGGTAAGGGCCGATCAGCCAGTTCGGATTGGTCAATGCATGACGCCTTCCATACGCGCCGTTAGGATGCGGGGCCGGATTGCAGTCCGGGTCTTCCGCGCGGCTGCCCGTCCGGTCAGCCTGCGAGAGACACGTTCGGCAGTAGCGTGTCGGCGTGCCCGCGCCACCGGCAGGGTACTGGACCGGCACGATCCATCGTGCAGTCTACGTGGGTCGCGGTCGGCCGGATCACATCCCCGCGTAGACCTGCGCCACGCGATCAATCGCCGCCTCGGGGCTCATCGTCTCGGACTCGCCGGTGCGGCGGCTGGTCAGCTCCACCTTGCCCTCCGCCAGCCCGCGCGGCCCCACCGTGATGCGCCAGGGCAGGCCGATCAGGTCCATCGTCGCGAACTTGGCGCCCGCCCGCTCGTCCCGGTCGTCGTAGAGGGGGTCGAGGCCCCGCGCCACCAGCCCTGCGTGCAGCGCCTCGCAGGCGGCGTCGCAGGCGCCGTCGCCCTGCTTCAGGTTGACGATGCCCGCATGGAACGGCGTCACGCCCTCGGGCCAGATGATGCCCTTGTCGTCGTGGCTCGCCTCGATGATCGCGCCCAGCAGGCGGCTCACGCCGATGCCGTGGCTGCCCATCTCCACCGGCACGCGGGTGCCGTCGGGCGTGACCACCGTGGCCCCCATCGCGGCCGAGTACTTCGTGCCGAAGTAGAAGATCTGCCCCACCTCGATCCCGCGCCCGACCTTGCGGTGCGCCTCGGGCACCTGGTCGAACAGGGCCGCGTCATGGGTCTCGTCGGTGCGGGCGTAGAGCGTCGTGAACTCCTCGCAGACGGCGCGGACGGCGGCGCGGTCGTCGTAGTCGATCGCGCGATCCCCGAGCTTCAGCGCGGTCACGCGGTCGTCGTAGAAGACCTCGCTCTCGCCGGTGCCCGCGAGCACGAGGAACTCGTGCGTGTCGTCGCCGCCGATGGGCCCGCTGTCGGCGCGCATCGGGATCGCGGTGAGGCCCATGCGCTCGTAGGTGCGCAGGTAGCTGACCATGTGGCGGTCATAGGCGGCGAGCGCGCCCGCGCGGTCCACGTCGAAGGTATAGCCGTCCTTCATCAGGAACTCGCGCCCGCGCATCACGCCGAACCGGGGCCGCATCTCGTCGCGGAACTTCCACTGGATGTGGTAAAGCGTCAGCGGCAGGTCCTTGTAGCTGCCCACATGGGCGCGGACGATGTCGGTGATCATCTCCTCGTTGGTGGGGCCGTAGAGCAGCTCGCGCTTCTGGCGGTCGGAGATGCGCAGCATCTCCTCGCCGTAGTCGCCGTAGCGGCCCGACTCCCGCCACAGGTCGGCGGGCTGGATCGTCGGCATCAGGAGGGGGATGTGCCCGGCACGGCCCTGTTCCTCGTGGACGATCTGCTCGATCCGGCGCAGGACCCTGTAGCCGAGCGGAAGCCAGGAGTAGATCCCGGCGGCCTGCTGCTTGATCATCCCCGCCCGGAGCATGTAGCGGTGGGAAACGATCTGCGCCTCCGCCGGGTTCTCCCTGAGCACGGGAAGGAAATAGCGGGAAAGACGCATCGGTTCGGCCTCGGTCGGCGTTCGGGGTTGCGCATCGGGTAGCCGATCCGCATCTTGCAGGCAAGCCGGCGGGCCGTTCCCGCCGGGAACACGGGGGGCGGGCATGGCGCTGCCGGTTCGCGATCAGGCCAAGTACTGGGGCGTGGCGGCGGTCGTTCTGCTGCTCGTGCTGTGGCTCATGGGCGACGTCATCCTGCCGTTCGTCGTGGGCGGGGCCATCGCCTACTTCCTCGATCCCATCGCCGACCGGCTCGAACGGGCCGGGGCCAGCCGGGCGGTCGCCACGGCGGTCATCGCGATCATCATGACGCTGGTCTTCGTGACGCTCATCCTCGCGGTGATCCCGACGCTGATCAGCCAGGTCACGCAGCTGGTCAACGTGGCCCCGGAATACGCCGACCGCATCCAGGCCTACCTGCTGAGCCAGTTCCCGGAACTCGCGGACCGCACCTCGACCATGCGGCAGACCCTCGCCAGCATCGGCGAGGGCATCCAGGCGCGCGGGGCCGAGCTTGCCA
>ERZ1066123.41-NODE-41-length-116323-cov-18.170941_pt1 | contig 116323 bp, 120 predicted proteins | sample MGYA00382770_ERZ1066123 | MGnify/ENA primary metagenome ERZ1066123 (study PRJEB33369, sample SAMEA5778353) | biofilm metagenome | biome: Industrial cooling water; feature: Water cooling tower basin; material: Biofilm | place: United Arab Emirates | collected...
GCCGCAAGCCGATGCTCTCCATCAAGGCGCTGCAGATCAGCGAGGAGAAGGAAGCTGTGGCACAGTATGGCACGTCCGATTCGGGCGCCACGCTGGGCAACATCCTGGGCGCGGCCTTCAACAAGGCCCGCGAGGACGCCGACAAGAACTGATCCGCCGCCACGGCGGCAACCGGAACGCCCCGTCAGCCCACGCTGGCGGGGCGTTTTGGCGTGCGCAGTGCCGATTGTGGCATTGGGGTTGCAGAATCTTGGCAGGCGCGGCTTGACCGCCCCTCGCAATCCAATAGAATTGTCCGTAATTCAAAGGGGGAAGCGCCGTTTTGCCCGCCGGGGAACGGCAGCGGCGCAACGAAGGGGACGGCGCAATGATCAGGTCCGAGCTGGTTGCCAGCATCGCCGAACAGAATCCGCATCTGACCATCCGTGACGTGGAGCGCATTGTCGCCACCGTCTTCGACGAGATCAGCGACGCACTGGCCGAAGGGCGGCGTGTCGAATTGCGCGGCTTCGGCGCCTTTTCCACCCGCGCCCGCGAAGCGCGCACCGGCCGCAACCCGCGCACCGGCGCCGCCGTGCCGGTCAATGCCAAGCGCGTGCCTTATTTCAAGCCGGGCAAGGAACTGCGCGAGAAACTGAACGACTGATCAGCCGCGCCCGAGATGTTCGGGCCGATGGCCTGATTGCTGCCAATAGGCATCCAGCCCGATGCCGCGCGTGATCGCGGCAAAGCCGGGCAGCGCGTGAACCGGCGCCATCACCGGCGTGAACAGGAAATTGGTGAAGCGCCGGCGCACATCGTTGTGCAGGATCTGCCCCGGGCGCCAGCTGCTTTCCACCATGAACGGCCCGCGCTCCAGCAGAAAGCCCTCCACAACCTGCAGGGCCAGATCGGCCGCGCCCAGCTCGGCCAGCATCATGGATCCGATGACCGCCAGGAACGGCCCGCCCTGCGCCACCCTTGCCGTCACCGCCTCCACGCCCCGTGCCCGCGCCGCCGGGCTGCCATCGGCCAGCGCCGTCACCGCGTCCATCAGCATCGCGGCATAGGGCGGCGGCAGATCCGGCCGGCCCTCCCCGTCCTCCAGCATTGCCAGCGCCCGTTCCGGCCGGCCCGACATGGCGAACAGCCCCATGCGGGCGTTCCAGGTGGCAAAATGCCGGGGCCACAGCTCCAGACCGCGGGCACCGGCGCGATCGGCGGCCGCCAGGTTGCCGTTCATCCAGTGCGCATAGATCGATCGGAAATTATAGCCGGCGTGCAGCGGGTCCAGCGCCACGGTGCGCTGGCGCTGGCCATAATGCAGCTTCAACAGCCCGGCCCCGGCGCGCAGCTGCGCCAGCCCGTCCAGCGAGGGCAGATGATCGGGCACATCCTGCAGGATGGCAAGGAAGCCCTGTTCCATCGGCCACCAGTTGCCGTGAAACGGGCGCTGCAGCACCAGCGCCGCCCTGGCATCGGGCTCGCCCGGATCAAGCGCCAGCGCGCGCCGGGCCGCTGTCTCTGATTCGGCCAGCGTGGCGGCCACGCGCGGTGGCCGGGAAAACTCCGCCTGGCCGCGCAGCGCCAGCGCCAGTTGCCCCCACAGGCCGGCATCCTGCGGGGCAAGCCGAACCGCCTCACGCAGCAGGCCGACCCCCTGCTGCTCGGCCGACGGTTCCGCCAGCCGGGCGCGGGCGGCGGCCTCCGCTGCCAGCCGGGCAACGCGCGGCGCACGGGGCGGCGGCCGCGATCCGCGCCAGATCAGCCCCAGCCCCGCCGCACCGGCCACCCCGGCCAGCGCCAGCACCCACCGGCGGGACAGCCCCGCCGCACGGGCTGGCGCAGGTTCACCAGCCGCCGGCAGCCCGGGGAGGGGCAAGTCTGCCGCCACCACAAGCCGGTAGCCGGTGCGCGGGATGGTCTCGATCGCCGCTGTCGTGCCGCACGCCGCCAGCGCCTTGCGGGCCAGCGCGATCAAGCGGTGCAGGCTGTCATCGGCCACGATGCTGTTCGGCCACAGGCGGCCCATCAGTTCGGCCCGTGACATCACGATTCCCGGTCGCCCGGCCAGTTGCAGCAGCAGCCGCATCACCATCGGCTCGACATCGTGATCGCCCGCCGGCCCGGTCAGACGCAGCAGCGCCGGCACCATCAACAGATCATCGACCTGCAGCGGCGCGATATCCGCCAATGGCACGAGGCCATTGCTGGCATCATCCCTGGGCATTTCAGGTCACTCCATCGAAATCGGCAAGAAATCAGCGATTCCTCAGACCACCATCATTGCCCGAAACGCACGCGCCGACCAGCCTCGCAGCGATGCGTACCGGATGCTCGTCATGGTCCGGCTTGTCATCACCTGTAACCCGTCCTGTCATCCGTATCCGGGGGAAACATCATGAAGTTCACGTCAATCAGGCTGGCACGGCCGCTGCTGCTGGCGTTTGCCGCCCTGCTGGCCAGCGCGCCGGCCACGGCTGCCGTGCTGTCCTTTTCGGGCACCCGCACCAACGCAACGCCGGGCGGTGCGCCGGGCGGCCGCTGCGGTTCGGCCCTGCTCATCAGCTTCGCGCCCGACAGCTTCCAGGCCAGCGGTACCAGCACGCTTGGCAATTTCAGCTACACGGCCAGCCACTGCATCGCGGCACCGCCGCCGGGCAATTACTTCGACGGCCAGTTCACCTGGGACTTCGGCGCGGACACGCTGTTCGGCACCTATGAAGGCGCGCTGGCGGCGCTGGCACCGGGCCAGTTCAGCATCAGCGAACAGATATTGTTCACGGGTGGCACCGGGCGCCTGGCCGGCGCCACCGGCTCGGCGCTCTACACCGGCGTGCTGAGCTTTGGTCAGGTCAACGGTGGCTTTGCGACCTTTGCCGATGGCAGCTTTGCCGGCACGCTCGATGCGCCGGGCATTCCCGAACCGTCGAGCTGGGCGCTGCTGATCAGCGGCTTCGGCCTCGCCGGGGCCGTGCAGCGCAAGCGGCGGCTGCGTCACGCCTGACACCACCCTGCACTGCTTGCCGGTCTCCGCCACCCCGCCTATCAACGCGATGCGCGGGCGTGGCGGAACCGGTAGACGCAGCGGACTTAAAATCCGCTTTCCCATTGGAAGTGCGGGTTCGAGTCCCGCCGCCCGCACCATTCTTGGTGGCCGCCGGAAACCGGCCGACCCCCAACCCCGGTTTCCGGCGGCTATTTGCGTTTGTTGGCCGCCAGCGCACGGCCAGACTGCCTGTCCTTGACGTCAGCCGGCCCAGCCGGCATCACGGCAGGCGTTTCCGGCACGTGGTCACGGCGGCTTTGGGTGGGGCAGTTTCATGGGGGTTCGCAGCAAGGACGGTTCGGTCGTCTTTGAGTATCATCTGACCTCCACGGCCGAGTTCTGGCGCCGCTTCGGCGGCCCGCCGCCCCTTGCCGGCAAGCGCGTGCTGGATTTCGGCGCGTCCACCGGCGGCATGCTGCAACGTCTGCTCGAACTCGGTGCCGCCGAAGTGGTGGGCGTCGACATCAACCCGCGCGCCGTTGGCTATGGCCAGGAGCGTCTGAAGCCCTACGGGGATCGGGCCAGGCTGATCCTTGGCGATGTGCGCACCCTCGACATCGGCGAGTTCGACATGATCGTGTCCCAGAACGTGCTCGAACATGTGATGCCGCTGGAAGAGGTGGTGCAGGCGGTGGTGGCCAAGGCGCGGCCGGGGGCCGACATCTATTTCGGCTTTTCGCCGATGTGGTATTCGCCCTACGGGCACCACCAGTATCCGCCCACGAAAATCCCCTGGTATCACCTGATCTTCGGCGAGCAGGCGGTGCTGGATGCGATGTACAGAACATCGGGCAACCGCTTTGCCGACATTCACGACGCCGGCTTCAACAAGGCGACGCCCGACGAGTTCGAAGCGGTGTTCCGCCGCCTGCCGGTCGACATCGTCTCGCTGCGCCGCAACGTGGTGTCCAGCGGCTGGAAACAGGCACTGGCCGGCCTGTTCACACCCATTGCCCGCCTGCCGGGCCTGCGCAAATATCTCACCGTTTCCATCTACGCCCACATGCGCAAGCGCTGAAGCCGCCCGCTTTGCCGCATGGCCTTGCATTCAGGGCGGCAAAAGCCGATTGTAACAGGTGAACGACTGCCGGCGGGGCGATTCCCGCTGGCGGTGCGCTCGTCGCCGGTCCCGCCAGGCAGCGCGGTGCGGCTGATGCGTGAGGTGCTGCTTGCCCTTCCGGCACAGGACCAGGGATGTTGGAAGGGCTGGGGAAGTTGAATGTCTGACGGGAATGCCTGGATCGAGATCGTGCTGCTGGCGATGCTGGCGGCCTTCATCGGTCTGCGGCTGGTCTCGGTGCTGGGCAAGCGCACCGGGCCGGAAGAGCGCCCGATTGGCGAAAGCTTCCGCGCGCCTGCCGAAGTGACCGCCCCGCCGCGGCAGGAAGCCGAACGCCCGGCGCGCGGCCAGCTGCTGCTGCCGCCAGGGACAGACGCCGCCCTCATCGGCCCGCTGGAAGACATTGCCGACGCTGATCCCGGCTTTGCGCCCGATCGGTTCCTGGCCGGTGCGCGCAGCGTCTATGACATGGTGCTCACCGCCTTCTGGAGCGGTGACCTGTCCGGCCTCACCGGCCTTGTCTCCGACGAAATTCTCGACAATCTCGCCGCTGCGGTGGATGCGCGAGACGGCGCCGCCCTGCCCAACCGGCTTGTCGCGATCGACAGCGTCACCCTCCATGGCGCCGCTCTGGTGGGCCAGATGGTGGAAGTGACGGTGCAGTTCGTCGCCCGCCTGGCCACGGCTGACGGTGAAACCGCCACCCGCGACCTGTGGACGTTCAGCCGTCTGGCCGGGAACAGCGACCCGGCCTGGGTGCTGATCGCCACCGACAACGAGGATGACAGCGCCGATCTGCCGCCAGACCACGCGGCCTGATCCCGCCCATGCGCAGCCTGATCGCACTGGCCAGCCTGCTGGTGCTGGCGGCCTGCGCCGGCCGCGCCGAACGGCCCGCCACCCTGCCACCGGCCGCCCCGCCACCAGCCCCCCCGCCACAGGCACCTGTGCCGGCACCGGCGCCGACAGCGCCGCCAGCCGCCACCCGCGCCATCGATGCCGTGGTGGCGGCGCCGCTGCCGCCCATCGGGCCGCTGCCGGGTGCCCAAGCCGCGCTGGCCGCCTTTCGCACGTCATGCCCCGGCCTGTCCCGCCGCGAGGATCTGTCGGGCCTGACGCTGCGGGAAGAATGGCAGACGGTCTGCGCGGCGGCGGCGACCGTGGCGCCCGGCGGTGAAACCCGCTTCTTCAACGACCAGATGGTCGCCGTGCTGGTCACCGGCGGCAGCGGCTTTGCCACCGGCTATTTCGAGCCCGAGATCGCCGCCAGCCGCACCCGCCAGCCAGGCTACACGGTGCCGCTCTATCGCCGCCCGCCCGACCTGATCGACGTGCCGCTGGGCGATTTCGCCGCCAGCCTGAAGGGCCGCACCATCCGCGGCCGCCTTGAGGGCAATCGCCTCGTGCCCTATGCCCCCCGTGCCGACATCGATGCAGCCTTGGCCGGCAAAGGCCTCGAACTCGCCTTCGCCGCCGATCGGTTCGAGGCCTTCTTCCTCGAAATCCAGGGCAGCGGCCGTCTGCGCCTGCCCGACGGCAGCGTGATGCGCATCGGCTATGACGGGCAGAACGGGCGCGACTATGTCGCCATCGGCCGCCTGCTGATCGAGCAGGGCAAGCTGGAACGCGGCAAGGCCGGCATGGCCGAGATCCTCGCCTGGCTGCGCAGCCACCCTGACGAGGCACCGGCCATCCTGAATGCCAATCCGTCGAAGATCTTCTTCCGGGAACTGAGGGGCGACGGCCCCATCGGCGCGATGGGCGTGGCGGTCACGCCGCGCGTGTCGGTCGCCGCCGATCCGGCCTTCCTGCCGCTGGGCGCGCCGCTGCTGGTCGAAACCACGCTCACCCGCACTGGCCAGCGGCTGGTCCAGATGATGGTGGCGCAGGACACCGGCGGCGCCATCAAGGGCGCCAACCGCATCGACCTGTTCCTGGGCGCCGGTGCCGAGGCGGCCGCAGACGCCGGTGCCCAATCGTCGCCGGCGCAGATCATGCTGCTGATCCCGCGCGCCGCCGCGCAGCGCCTGAACCTGAATGCGCCGCCTCAGCGCCCATGAACGCGCGCTGTGGGCGCGCGTTGCCGCCAGCGTGCGGCCCATGCCGGGCAAACGGGCGGCAGAACGGCCGACAGCCAGCCCCCAAACGGCGCCGGCGGCCCCAGCCGCCTCAGCCGCCCCAGCCCTCTTGCAGGCGCCGCCCGCCACGCTGATCGAATCGCCGCCCGGCAAGGCCCTGACGGCCGGCCCTGCTGCCCGCCCGTCACCCCACCCGCTGGGTGCGCCTCTGGACGGAACGTGGGACCGGCAGATCAGCCGCGGGCGCATCGTGCCCGATCGCGTGCTGGACCTGCATGGCCACAGCGTTGCCGATGCCCATGCCCGACTGCTGGCAGCGATCCATGCCGGCGATGGTGCCCGCGTGCTGCTGGTGATCACCGGCAAGGGCCGGCCCGACCGCCCGGCCCGCATCCGCAGCGAACTGATGCACTGGCTGGAACGGCCCGACATGCGCGCCGCCGTGGCCAGCGTGCGCAGCGCCCACCCGCGCCACGGCGGCGGCGGTGCCTTCTACGTGATCCTGCGCCGGCCGCGCTGACCTGTTGGCAATCCCAGTCCCCGCGTGGCGCGCCAGCCGCTATCGTTGCGCCGGATTGGAGATGCGCCGGATTGGAGATGCGCCGGATTGGAGATGCGTATGAGCGAAGATGTGGTGCTGATCAGCCGCGATGGCCCGGTGGCCATCGTCACCATCAACCGGCCAGAGGCGATGAACGCGCTGTCCCGCGCCGTCAGGGCCGGCCTTGCCGCTGCCTTTCGCGCGCTGGAAGCCGATGACAGCGTGCGGGCCATCGTCCTCACCGGGGCCGGCACCCGCGCCTTCACCGCCGGGCTGGACCTGAAGGAACTGGGGCAGCAGGGCCTGGGCGCCGCCAATGCCGACACCGCCGACGAAAACCCGGTGAAGGCCATCGAGCAGACCGGCAAGCCGGTGATCGGCGCGGTCGGCGGCGTCGCCATCACCGGCGGCTTCGAGGTGGCGCTGGCCTGCGATGTGCTGATCGCATCGGAAAACGCCCGCTTCGCCGACACGCATGCGCGGGTGGGCATCATGCCGGGGTGGGGCCTGTCCCAGAAACTGTCGCGCCTGGTGGGGCCGTATCGGGCGCGCGAACTGTCGCTGTCGGGCAATTTCCTCGATGCCGCCACGGCGGAGAAATGGGGCCTGGTGAACCGCGTGGTGCCCGCCGATCGGCTGCTGCCCGCCGCCCTTGCCCTGGCGCACGACATGGCCGGCATCGCGCCGGCCTTCTCGCGCGCCTACAAGGCGCTGATCAACGATGGCTATGCCCTGCCGTTCGGCGCGGCGATGCAACTGGAAGAAACACGATCAAAGGCCGCCAATGCCAAGGTGTCGGCGGCCGACGTGGAAGCGGCGCGCGGCGCCGTGCAAGCCAGAGGACGCCAGCAATGACCGCCCAGGACAACACAACAGGGCCCTTCCCCGGTTTCAACAGCGACACGCTGGACAACCAGCTCGTCAACCCGGCCGCCTATGCCGATGAAAGCATCCACGAAGCCTATACCCGGCTGCGCCGCGAGGACCCGGTGCACTGGACCGAGCCCACCGGCTTTCGCCCCTTCTGGTCGATCACCCGCCATGCCGACATCGTCGCCATCTCCAAGGCCAACGACCGCTTCATCAACCGCGAACGCACCTACATCAGCCCCATCGAAGCGGAAGAATGGGTGAAGCAGACCACGGGGGACAGCCACCTGTTCCGCACCCTCGTCGATCTGGATGATCCGCTGCACATGAAGCTGCGGCGCATCACCCACACATGGTTCATGCCGCAGAATCTGAGGAAGCTGGAACCGCAGATCGCCGCCATCGCCAAGGCGCATGTCGATCGCATGGCGGCGCTGGGCGGCGCGTGCGACTTCGTGAACGAAGTGGCGCTCTGGTACCCCTTGCGCGTCATCATGATGATCCTTGGCCTGCCGGAAGCGGACGAAAACCGCATGCTGCAGATGACGCAGGAGATCTTCGGCCCGCAGGATCCTGATGTCGTCGCCCGCAGCCGCATCATCACGCAAGGGTTGGGAGGTGGGGGTCTGGGCGGCCCGGAAGCCACCGGCAATCCGCAGGTCGACATCTTCGCGCTGGTCCAGCAGTTCTTCGCCTATTTCGGCGAGGTGCTGGCCGACCGCCGCGCCAACCCGCGCGACGATCTTGCCACCGTGATCGCGCAAGGGACGGTGGATGGCGAGCCGATCGGCCTGCTGGAAGCCATCAGCTATTATGCCATCGCCGTGACTGCCGGGCATGACACCACCAGCAGCAGCACGTCGGGCGGCCTCCTCGCGCTGGCCCAGAACCCGGATGAACTGGCGAAGCTGAAGGCCGATCCGTCGCTGATCCCGCAGGCGGTCGAGGAAATGATCCGCTGGGTGACGCCGGTGAAGCATTTCATGCGCACCTGCACCGAGGATACAGTGATCGGCGGCAAGACCATTCGGAAGGGGGACGGCGTCGCGCTCTTCTACTGGTCCGGCAACCGGGACGAGGCGGTGTTCGAGGACCCGTTCCGCTTCCGGGTCGACCGCGCCAGCAACCCGCAGACCGCCTTTGGCAACGGCGTCCACCAGTGCCTGGGCCTGCACCTGGCGCGCATGGAAATCCGCGCCCTGTTCGCCGAGTTGCTGCCGCGCCTCGATGACATCGCGCTGGCCGGCGAACCGAAGCTGTCGGTGGCCAATTTCGTTTCCGGCCTGAAGGCGATGCCGATCCGGTACCGGATGCGATGAAGGGCGATCCAACGCGGCGCCAGGCCAGCGCCTATCCCGCCAGCCTGACGCTGGAAACCCGCTTTGGCGACATGGACGTGAACGGCCATCTCAACAACGTCGCCTTCGCCCGGCTGTTCGAGGAAACCCGCGTGCGCTTCAACCGGGCCGGCCTCGCGGCGCTGCCACAGGGGGGGCGCCGCTCCGGCTTCGTCGTCGCCCGCGTTGCCATCGACTATCTGGCCGAAGGCAATTACCCGGCGCCGGTGACCATTGGCTACGCGATCGCGCACATCGGCCGCAGCAGCTTCACGGTGGCGATGGCGGCGTTTCAGGACGGCCCCGGCGGGCCTGCGTGCATCGCCCTGTGTGACAGCGTGCTGGTGCACCGCGACCCGGAAAGTGGCCCGGCGCCAATACCGCCGGCCTTGCGGGAACGGCTTGAGGGCCACCTGCTGAAGGCCTAAGGAAGCCCGTCACCCCAACGGAGTTTCCCCCCATGACCGACATGCCGACCACCCTCACCCTCACGCTCGATACTGGCAATGGCGGGGGCGGCGATGTCGTCATCAAGCTGCGCCCTGACGTGGCGCCCGGCCATGTGACACGCATCACCACGCTTGCCCGCCAGGGCTTTTATGACGGCATCAAGTTCCACCGCGTCATCCCCGGCTTCATGGCCCAGGGTGGTTGCCCCAGGGGCACCGGCACCGGCGGCAGCGACCTGCCCGACCTGAAGGCCGAGTTCAACGACGTGCCGCATGTGCGCGGCGTCTGCTCGATGGCGCGCACCAGCGCCCCGCACAGCGCCAACAGCCAGTTCTTCATCTGCTTCGACGATGCCCGCTTCCTCGACCGCCAGTACACGGTGTGGGGCGAGGTGATCTCCGGCATGGAGCATGTCGACGCGCTGCCCAAGGGCGAGCCGCCGCGCACGCCGGGTTCGATCGTGAAGGCGACTGTGGCCTGATGTCAGCGAGCCGGCCGTGCCATCAGGGCCGGCAACTGCCCGGATAGTTGATGCGCCAGCCAGCGGCTCACATCCTCGGCGCCGCGGCTGTTCAGATGGCCATAATCGGCGAACAGCGCCGCATCATCGGCGACGAAATGCGCGTTCAGCACCGGGCCGAAGCCTTCATAGAAGGCCTGTTCCTGCAGGGTTTCCGGCCCGGTGTAATAGGGCAGCGCCACGAAGACCACGCGCGTGCCATGGGCGCGTGCCGCTGCCATGATCGCCCGCAGATAATGGCGTTCATCCCCGAACTCGACATCGGCCCATGAAGCCGGCAGCAGCGGCGGCGTGTTGCCGGCCTCCAGTTTCCGCACCCCGCGATTGAGCTCGCCCAGCGGCGCGGCCCCCTCGCCGGCGCCTTCGGGGAGGAAATCGCGCGCATCGATGCTGCTGCCGGCGTAACGTGCAGGATCAAACGCGGCACGCAGGCCCATCGCCCTTGGGAAGATCCGCGCCGCCGTCAGCTTCAGCTGGCGATACGGCAGATAGGCAAGGTCTGCCGGCCATTTCACGTTGGCGGGATGGCCGGGACTGGCCAGCCAGGCCGGCGGCGCCACATATTTGAAGGCGCTGTGGCCGAAGCGGCCCGGCTTTTCGATGACGCCGATCACCAGCAGGCGCGGGCGCTTGGCCTTGTAGAGCTCGTCGACCACCAGCGCGTTCATGTTGCGGCCGCTTTCCGGCAGCGCGAAATTGACGACGCGCGCCGCCGGCAGCCCCATCTCGCGCGCGATCAACGGCGCGTTCAGGCCGGCGCCGAAGCGCGAGGAACCGATGATGGCGATGTCGATGGGTTCGGGATCGAAATGGATGCGCTCATGGATCCAGCGCGCCCGCTTGTGGATCGTGTCATCCAGCAGTTGCCAGCGCTGGTAGGGATTGTCGGGCAGCAGCGCGGCGGCAATGGCGGCCAGCAGTGCCACCGCCAGCACGGCCAGAACGCTGCGCAGCGCGCGCGGGCCGGCCACGCCCATCATCTTGGCCGACGGGTTGAGGCGCGGTGAAGGTGCCATCCTAGCCCCCATCAGAAATTGAAATAGAGGAACACGGCGGCGCCACGCTGGATGAACATCACGCCGGTGAACAGCACCAGCCCGGCAAAAATGATGCCGGCGGCGTTGGGCTGCCACTGCCAGGCCAGCACCGGCCGGGCGCTGTCGCGCCAGTCGTCCCAGTTCCACGCCGGGTGATAGCGCGCCATGATCTGCTGCGTGTTGGGGGCCAGCGCCACGATGGCGGTGCAGGCGATCAGCGCCGCCACCAGCCCGGTGGTGAGCGCATCCGGGCTGCCCACCCCGTTCATCCCCAGCATGCCGGCCCAGATGTCGGTCGCCTGGCCCACGCTGGTCGCACGGAACATCACGTTGCCCAGGATCACGCAGAACAGGGTGAGCGCATGCGCCCACACCAGCGAGAAGCGCCCCGGTTCGGCCATGGCGACGCCCTGTTTCTTCAGGCGCCGCCGCTTCAGCCGCAGCTGTTCCCGCCACACTTCATGGCCGGTGACATAGATCCCGTGCATCGCGCCCCACACGATGAAGGTCCACCCGGCGCCGTGCCACAGGCCGGAAATCAGGAACGTCACCAGCGTCGGCACGCCGACACCGAGCAGGAAGAAGATCCAGCCATCAAGCCCGCGCCGCGCCGCCCAGCGATTGAGCGGGATGGACAGCGGCTGGAAGACATAGGCGACGATGAAGCGCTGCAACGTCATGTGCCAGCGCCGCCAGTAATCGCTGATGTTGGCGGCGCGCAGCGGCGAGTGGAAGTTCAGCGGCAACTGCACGCCGAACAATCGCGCCAGACCGATCGCCATGTCGGAATAGCCGGAAAAATCGAAATAGAGCTGGAACGTGTAGCACAGCGCCGCCAGCCAGCCGGTCACCAGGTCGGGCGATGCCGCACCCTCGCCATAGAAGGGATCGGAATAGCCGGCCATGGTGTCGGCAATCACCGTCTTCTTGAACAGGCCGATGGCGAAGATCAACGTGCCGATCATCAGGTTGCGGCCCGACACGCGGCCGAACCAGCGCGTTTGAAGCTGCGGCGCCAGTTCCTTGTAATGGACGATGGGGCCCGAAATCAGCTGCGGGAAGAAGGCCGCGAACAGGAAGAAATCCCGGTATCCCATCGGCTTGGCATCACCGCGCGCCGAATCGACCAGATAGGCGACCTTCTGGAAGGTGAAGAAGCTGATCGCCAGCGGCAGCGCGATCTGGGGCAGCGGCAGGTCGCTGCCCAGCGCCAGGTTGAGGTTCAGGACGACGAAATCGACATATTTGAACCAAGCCAGCAACCCGACATCGACGACCAGCCCCAGCGTCAGCAGGGTCTGTACCCGGCCCTGCTGGCCGCGGCTGCGCGCCTGCTGGATCAGCCCGCCCATCCAGCAGTTGAACAGGATCGAGAACAACAGCAGCGGCAGATGATCGGCGCGCCACCAGGCATAGAAGCCCAGCGACAGGGCGGTGAGCACCAGCCCGGCCGGCCGCCGCCCCCAGCGCCCGGCCAGGAAGAACAGCAGCAGCGTCGCCGGCAGGAAGCCGGCGAGGAAGATGAAGCTGTTGAACAGCATCGCCCGCTCAGAACGCGCTGTCGTGGATGGTCATCGGCAGCGCCGGCGCTGCCCAGCCGGCAAGATCGAGCCGCCAGTGGGTGGTGTCACCCTCGGCCCCGTCTGCAGCAAAGCCGAGCCTGGGATAATGGCCGGCCACCATCATGTTCTTGGCGCTGGGGATATAGGTGCCGATCAGCGCCGTGGCACCATCAGCGGCAGCGGCAGCAGCAAGATGCGCCAGGCACGCCTCCTCGATGCGGCGTTCCAGCACGCGGCAGCTCATCAGCCAGGTGTCGATCGCCCACACGCGCTGCCCATCGCGCAGGCCGCGGCGCGCGATGAGGACGGCGATGATGCCATTGTCCCCGAACCGGTCAGCCAGCCGCACCTGCACGGCGTGAACGTCCGCATCGGCCTCCAGCGCCGCCACCTCGGCCTCGCTGTAGCGGCGGGTGGTGAGGTTGAACTGGTTGGACTTGTTGATCAATTGCGCCATGCGCGGGCGGCTGACGGCATCGACGCGCCCAATGGTGCAGACCATGTCGAGGCTCTTCAGGAAGCCTTCCATGTCGCTGGCGCTGGCGGCGAGCGCGGCACGCTCGGCATTCTTCTGGTAGAGATCGGCGCGCAGCCGGTCTTCCTCCGACAGTGACAGAAGCTCGAAATAGCCGGCCGACAGCACGAGGCGCGGATAGAGCGCCGGGTCGCTGCCCACCTCCGGCACGGCCACCATCGGCAGTTCGCCGCGCACCTGCGCGCGTTCGGCCGGATTGTCATCGAGGAACACCAAGGCATCGATACCGATGTTGAGCGCCTTGGCGATGGCCTTGAGGTTGCTCGCCTTGTCCTGCCAGTTGGCCTGGAACACAGCGATATGCTCTTCCTTCAGCAGCATGTCGGGATGTTCGCGGAACGGCAGGCGCGCCGCCGCATCCTCGTTCTTGGAGCAGACGGCAAGGATGACGCCGCGCGCCCTGAGATCGAGCGCCATCTGCTGCACGGCGAGATGCGCCTCGCCGCGCGCATCGCCCTGGCCCAGCACGATGCCTTCCACGCCATCATCGCCGATCACCCCGCCCCACAGCGTGTTGTCGAGATCGAGGACGAGGCATTTCCTCGCCTTCCCGCGGATGGCGGCCATCGCGCGCACCACCAGATCGGCGTGCAGCGGCGCCGCATCGGGCGCCACGGCCAGCTTGGCCGTGTGCCACTGGCGCGGATCGTGCCAGCGCGCGAGACCCACGGCGGCGGCGGCGCGGGCGCTATCGACGATCACCACGCCGGCCCCTTGCGCCCAGCCGATCAGCGCGCGGTTGAAAGCCTCGGTGAGCGCCAGCGGCGCCAGGCCGGAGGCCGCATCCCAGTTGCCGAAGATCGGCTCCAGCGGCGGCACCAGCGTTTCCACCAGGATCGCCGAACCCACGCTGGGGCGAAGGCCGTCGATGATCGCCCTGACCTGCGCCAGCGCCTCGGCCACGCGGGCCTGCGCGTCATCGATGGACGCCGCCGGGCTGGCCAGCCCCAGCCCGCGCGCGTCGGTCATCAAGAGCAGCATGTCGGGCCGCACCGTGTGCAGGCGGCTCGCCGGGTTCAGGGCCTGCTGCAATGGCGCGCCGAAATCGCCTTCCACCACGTCGATGGCGAGGCCAAAGCGAGGGCCTGTGCCCATCAGCGCATCTGCTGCGAAATTGAGCGTCGTCCAGCCGACGAGCCCCAGCCGCACTGGCGTCAACCCGCCAGCTTCAGGGTCGGCGGCCAGCAGGGCCCGGGCCCGCTTGCCGACATGGGCGAGCTGCGACAGGTCGAGCCGATGCTGCGCCAGCGCCGCCAGACCGGCACCTGCCGCGCCATGATCGCCGGCATCGATCGCGGCGGAAATCGCCTTCAGCCGGGCGCGCGTGTCCTCCGGGGCAGGCTGCAGCCAGTCGAGATCGAGCAGCATCGGTCCACCCCCCGCGCGACCGGCCGCCTCAGGCCCCGTTGCCCGAAGGCGCCCCGTCCTTGGACTCGATCAGGGCAACAAGCTCGCCGACATTCTTCAGGCCGGCGATCTCGCTGTTTTCAAAGGTGATGCCGAAGCGCCGCTCGATCGCCACCATCAGGCGGATGTGGGACAGGCTGTCCCACTCCTCCACATCGGCGGCGGTTGTCGCCGGCCCGATGTCATCGGCGTCAATATCCAGCACGTCGGCCATGATATCGCGGATGATGGCAAGCACCGGTCAGTCCCCCTCGCTACGCTGCGGCGCACACACCGCCGCACGGCCAAGGGCTATGCCATCCGCGCCAGCCGCCAGCAAGACCCGACACCCACGGCGTGTCTCAGCGACCCGCCGGTGAGCGCCGGCCGCCACCGCCGGCGCGCTGCCCGCCCTGGCGATAGCCCCCTGGCGATCACCACCTTGGGGGCGGCCACCGTCCCGGCGGGGGGCGCCATCCTGCCGGGGGCGCTGGCCCTGATCAGGGCGGGCGCGATCGGGGCGGCCATGATCGGCACGGCCATGATCGGCGCGGGCCGGCCGGCCTTCGGGTTGCACCATGGCGCGCGGATCGCGCCCGGTGCGGCCATGGCGACTGTGGCCCCCGGGGCCGGCGGGACGCCGCGCGAAATCACGCTCCTCGCGCGGCGGCTCTGCGGCCACCGGGTTCGTCTTCACCAGCTTGGCCGTGCGGCCGACGAGGTCACGGAAATTGTCGGGCAGCGGCAGCGCGTCCAGGGTCATGCGGATGGTCCGCTCGATGGACTTGAGGTACGGCCGCTCGTCGGGCGCGCACAGCGCCACGGCGCGCCCTTCGCGGCCGGCGCGCGCGGTGCGGCCGATGCGGTGCACATATTGCTCGGGCACGTTGGGCAGCTCGAAGTTGAACACGTGGGACACCTGCGGGATGTCGAGCCCGCGCGCCGCGATGTCGGTCGCCACCAGTATCTTCAGTTCGCCCGACCGGAAGGCGGAGAGTGCCAGCGTGCGCTGCGCCTGGCTGCGGTTGCCGTGGATGGCGCGCGCCTCGATCCGGTGGGCGGCGAGCTGGCGCACCACCCGGTCCGCGCCATGCTTGGTGCGGGTGAACACGATGGCCGAGGCAACGTCCTCATTGCTCAGCAGATGGGCGAGCAGCGCCAGCTTTTCCGGCTGGGAGACATGGATCACAGCCTGCGACACGCGCTCTGCCGTCGTTGCCTGCGGCTGCATGGCGACCTTGACCGGATCGTGCAGGAAATCGCCGGCCAGCGCCTCGATCGGCGGCGGCAGCGTGGCCGAAAACAGCATCGTCTGGCGCTGGCGCGGCACCAGCCGCATAATGCGCTTCAAATCCGGCATGAAGCCAAGATCGAGCATCTGGTCGCATTCATCGAGCACCAGCATCTCGACCCGGCTGAGGTCGCAGGCACCCTTCATGACAAGGTCGATCAGCCGGCCCGGCGTTGCCACCAGCACATCGGTGCCGTGCACCAGGCTGCGCTCCTGCCGGCCGATCGGGACGCCGCCGAACACCGCCGTCACCGATGCCCGCATGTAACGGCCATAGGCGGTGAAGCTGGCGGCAATCTGCGCGGCCAGCTCGCGGGTGGGCGCCAGCACCAGCACGCGCGCGCCCAGCTTGAAGCGGTGGCGCGGCTCGGCGGCGAGGCGATTGAGGATCGGCAGCGCAAAGGCCGCCGTCTTGCCGGTGCCGGTCTGCGCCAGGCCCAATATGTCGTGCCCGGCCAGCGCCGGCGGGATCGCCGCCTGCTGGATCGGGCTGGGGGCGGTATAGCCCTTGTCGGCGATGGCGCGGGCCAGCGGCTCGGCAAGGGCGAGATCGGTGAAGTTCATCGTTATATCCATATGTCAGCGCCCGCCGCGCACCATGCGCCGCAGGCAAGGGGGTTGACCGGCAACCCGCGTGACATGGGAAGCTTGGCTTGGGGGGTGGGGCCTGGAGCCGGCTGGTCTGCCGTTCGCTCCGATCACGCGCCCATTGAACGATGGCGGCTCCCTGAACGCTTCCGGGCCGAAAGTCAATTGGCAGCCGGCCGGCAAGACCAGAGGGGCCGGCCCGGCGAGCCACCCTGACCAAGCCGTCATCAACCTGTCACCAATGTGTCATCTGGCCCGGCTAGGGGGACTGGCGCGCCAGGCGAATCCGGCTAGGTTCGCGGCTGCTTGGCGAGACAGGATATGGCGACCACCCTGAACCGCATCGACCCCAGTGCCGCCGGCACCCCCCTGGCGGCCCGCCTGCTGGGCGCGGCCAGCCTTGCCGGTTGGGCGCTGGCCGGCGGGCTGCTGGCCCGCGCCGTGTGGCTGGCGGTCACCCCGGCCGGCGGGCTGGGCACGGCACCGCTGCCGGTAGCGCCGCCCACGCTGGCGCTCGCCGCCGTCGATCCCTTCTTCCCGCAGGCGCAGGCGCCCGCAGATGCCGTCTCCGGCCTCGACCTCGCACTGGTCGGCACCCGCGTCGATGCCGCCTCCGGGCGCGGCTCGGCGATCATCGCCACGCCCGATGGCCAGCAGCAGAGCGTCGGTGTCGGCGAGGAGATCATGCCCGGCGTGCGCCTCGCCGCCGTGGCCTTCGAATCGGTGACGCTCGATCGCGGCGGCGCTCGCGAAACGCTCTACATCGATCAATCTGCCCCTGCCGGAGCGCCGCCGCAGTGAAGCGCACGCTTGCCACACTTGCCGCCCTCGTGCTCGCGCTGCCGGCGGTGCCGGGCTTCGTTGGCGCGGTCGCCGCCCAGACCACGGTGAACCTGCGCGATGCCGATGTGCGCGCCTTCATCCAGGACGTGTCGCGCGCCACCGGGCGCAGCTTCATCATCGACCCGCGCGTGCAGGGCAAGGTGACCGTGGTGTCCGATCGCCCGCTCGACCAGGCGGGCTATTTCGAGCTGTTCCTGTCCACCCTGCGCGCCAATGGCCTGGTCGTCACGCCGGCGGCCGGCGGCGCCTTCCGGGTGGCCCCGGCTGATGCCGCCGCCACCCAGCCAAGCTCCGGTATCGGCCGCGACCGCTTCGAAACCCGCGTGCTGCCCTTGAATTACATCGACGCCGCTTCCGCGCTGGAATCGCTGCGCCCGCTGGTCTCCCGCGAAGGCCAGGTGACGGCCAATCGCGCCGGCAACGCGGTGATCGTCGCTGATTATGCCGACAATGTCGCCCGCGTCATCACGCTCGCCCGCCAGATCGATCAGGATCGTGCCGCGGTGCGCGTCATCCCGCTCAAGAACGCCGGCGCGCGCGAGCTGGCGACATCGCTGGCACAGGTGGCGCAGGGCTCCGCCGAAGGTCGGGGCTGGCAGGTGGCGCCGGTCGATGCCTCCAACAGCCTTGTCCTGCGCGGCGATCCGGCCACGCTGGCCAAGCTGGCGCGCACGGTTGCCGATCTCGACCAGGCCGCCGCTTCGGGTTCCGACGTGCGGGTGTTCTTCCTGAACCATGCCGATGCCGAAAAGCTGGTACCGGTGCTGCAGCAACTGGTGGGCCAGCCGGTCAGCCCGGCCAGCCAGTCCGCCCCGCTCGCCCTGCCGGTCGCACCGCAACCGGCGGGCGGTCAGGACGGCCAGCAGCCGGCACCCCAGCCATTGCCGCAGGCGGCGGCCAGCACCGGCAGCCTTGGCACCTCCGGCTTCGTGCCCGGCGCCTCGATCGGCCGCGGGCAGGCGGTGATTGCCCGCTATGAAGGCGCCAACGCCATCGTGATTGCCGCGCCGGCCGACGTGCAGCGCCGGCTGGGCGAGGTGATCCGCCAGCTGGATGTGCGCCGCGAACAGGTGCTGGTCGAAGCGGTGATCGTCGAGATTTCCGATATCGCCGCCCAGCGGCTGGGCGTGCAGTTCCTGCTGTCGGGCACGGGGAACAGCAATATCCCCTTCTCGGTCACCAACTTCTCCAATGCCGCGCCCAACCTGCTGTCGATCGCCGGCGCCATCGCGGCCGAAAATCGCTATGGCAAGGATGACGAGACGGCGGTTGCGCTGCGCACCGCGGCGGTGAACAGCCTCTTGAATGCCAATGGCGGCCAGTTCGGCTTTGGCGGCGACCTGGGGTCGGGCGCGGTGTTCGGCTTTGTCATCAACGCGGTGAAGGCCGATACCGCATCGAACATCCTGTCCACACCGTCGGTCACCACGCTCGACAACCAGCCGGCGCGCATCCTGGTGGGCCAGAACGTGCCGATCGCCACCGGCCAGGCGCTGTCCAACAATTTCGACAATGCCTTCCGCACGGTGCAGCGGCAGGACATCGGCATTGCGCTGGACGTGCGGCCGCAGATCAATGCCGGGGGCTCCATAAAGCTGGCCCTGCGCCAGGAGGTGAGCAGCATCGCCACCGCCGTCGTCACCCAGAACGTGCCTGATCTCATTCTCAACAAGCGCGAGATTTCGACGACCGTCACGGTGGACGATGGCCAGATCATCGCGCTGGGCGGCCTCATTGACGAGAACGAGCGCCGCGCCATCGAGAAGGTGCCGCTGCTGGGCGATATCCCGCTGATCGGCAACCTGTTCCGGTCGAAATCGCGCAACCGCACCAAGACCAACCTGATGGTGTTCATCCGCCCGACCATCATCCGCAGCGCCGAGGACGCGCAGCGCATCGCCGGCGAGCGCTATCGTTATGTGAACGCCGAGCAGGCGCGACGCGAAGGCACCAGCGAGACCAGTCTTGATGCGCTGGTGCGCGATTATCTGCGCGCCGTCCCGCCGGGAGGCGCGCCGGCACCACAACCGCAGCCCCAGCCTGAGCCCCGGCCGCAACCGTGAGCAGCGCCGCCCTCTCCTATGCCTTCGCCAAGGCGCACGGTGTGATCGTCACCGCCGTCGGCGATGTCGCCGATGTCGCCCGCCGGGCCGGCAGCGACGCCGCCGCGCTGATCGAGGTGCGCCGGCTGGTCGGCCGGCCGCTCAGCCTGCGCGAGGTCGATGCCGCCAGCTTCGACCGGCTGCTGCAGGACAATTATGCCGTGGCCGCCTATGCGGGCGCCGCCGCTGGCCTGGGCGACCTGGCCGATGACCTGCCGTCGGCCGAGGATCTGCTGGCCAGCGACGACGAGGCGCCGGCCATCCGCCTCATCAATGGGCTCATTGCGGAGGCCGCGCGCCTCAAGGCGTCCGACATCCATATCGAGCCGTTCGAGACGGCGCTGGTGGTGCGCATGCGGATCGACGGCGACTTGACCGAGATGCACCGGCTGCCGCCCGGCGTCGCCGCCCGCCTCGTCAGCCGCATCAAGGTGATGGCGCGCCTCGACATCGCCGAACGCCGGCTGCCGCAGGATGGCCGCATGGACCTGGCGCTGGGCGGCAAGCGCCTCGACGTGCGCGTTTCCACCCTGCCGGCGCGCGGCGGCGAGCGGGTGGTGCTGCGCCTGCTCGACAAGGACAATGCCGGCATCGATCTGGCTGCGCTCGGCATGCCGCCGGCCATCGAACAGGGCTTCCGCGCCGCGCTGGCCGAACCCAACGGCCTCGTGCTGGTGACGGGGCCAACCGGCAGCGGCAAGACCACCAGCCTCTATGCCGGCCTCAAGCTGCTCAACGATGGCAGCCGCAACATCCTCACCGTCGAAGACCCGGTCGAATATGCGGTGGACGGGATAGGTCAGACGCAGGTCAACCCGCGCGTGGGCCTCAGCTTCGCCGCCGGCCTGCGCGCCATCCTGCGGCAGGACCCGGACGTGGTGATGGTGGGCGAGATCCGCGACGGCGAGACCGCCGCGATTGCCGTGCAGGCGGCGCTCACCGGCCACCTCGTGCTGTCCTCGCTGCACACCAACGATGCCGCCAGCGCGATCACGCGCCTCAAGGATTTCGGTATCGAGCCCTATCTGCTCGCCGCCACCGTGCGGGCCATCATCGCCCAGCGGCTGGTGCGCCGCCTGTGCCCCGATTGCCGCGCCCCTGCCGAGGCCGGCGCTGCGGCCGCCGCACTCACTCTGCCCGCCGGCGCCACCGTCTGGCACGCGCCGGGCTGCCCGGCCTGCCAGGGCACGGGCTATCGCGGCCGCGTCGGCCTCTATGACCTCATCCGCATGAACGACGCGCTGGCCGCCGCCATCAACGAGGGCGCCACCGCCGCCGATCTGGCGGCGGCCGCCGGCAGTCCGGGGCTGGCGGCGCTGGCCCGCCAGGCGGTGCTGGATGGCCTGACCTCGCCAGCCGAAGCGCTGCGCGTGATGGGGGCGGGCGATGGCTGAATGGGCCTATGAGGCGCTCGACATCGACGGGCGCGAGCGGCGCGGGCGGCTCAGCGCGCCGACGCCGGAAGCCGCCCGCGCCGACCTGCTGGAGCGCCGGCTGTTCGCCACAAGGCTGGAACCGGCCGGCACCCAGGCCAGCACCCAGGCCGGCACTGGGCCCGCCGAAACAGCGTCCCGCCACAAGCCGCTGAAACCGGCTGCCCTCACCCTGTTCACCCGGCAACTGGCGACGCTGGCGGCGGTCACCCCGCTGGAAGAGGCGCTGCGCACCATCGTCCGCCAGACCGAAGGGGAGCGCAGCCGGCGCGTGCTGGCGACCGTGCATGGCGCGGTGGTCGAAGGCCGCCGCCTGTCCGACGCGATGGCGCTGGAAGGCGCCAGCTTTCCGCCGCTCTATCGCGCCATGGTGGCCGCCGGCGAAGGCGCCGGCACGCTGCCAGCAACACTCGAACGCCTTGCCGCGCTGCTGGAACGCCAGGCCGAACTGAATGGCCGGGTGCGCGCCGCGCTCGCCTACCCCGCCGCGCTGGCCGTGGTGGCGACGCTGGCGGTGGCCGCCCTGATGATCTTCGTGGTGCCGCGCATTGCCCAGCAGTTCGCCGATATCGGCCATACGCTGCCGGTGCTCACCCGCATCGTGATGGCTGCTTCCCACGCGCTGGCCGCCGGCTGGTGGGTGATCCTGCTGCTGCTGGCGGCCGGCGCCGCGCTGCTGGCCCGGGCGCTGAAGGATGACGATTTCCACCGCCGCTTCGATGCCCGCCTGCTCACCCTGCCGATCATCGGCCGGCTGCTGCGCGACTGGCAGGCCGCGCGGCTGGCCCGCACGCTGGCCATGATGGTGGCCAGCCGCGTGCCGCTGGTCGATGGCCTGGCGCTGGCCCGGCCGACCATCGCCAACCAGGAATTGCAGGCCCGCGTCGCCGCCATGGCCGACGATATCCGCGAAGGCGCCAGCCTGACGGCCGCGATGCGCCGCGCCGCCGTGCTGCCGCCGCTGCTGGTCGCCATGGTGGCCGGCGGGGAGAGCGCCGGCCGGCTAGACACGATGCTGGAGAAGGGCGCCGAGGCGCTGGAGCGCGAGTTCGATGCCGTCACCCGCTCGGCGCTCGCCCTGCTCGAACCGGCGATCATCCTCGTCATGGGCGGCGCGGTGGCGGTGATCGTGCTGTCCATCCTGCTGCCCATCCTGCAACTCGAAAGCCTGGCCGCCGCATGACCCGCACGCGCAAACACGAAGAAGGCTTCACCCTCATCGAGCTGATGGTGGTGATCGTCATCATCGGCATCCTCGCCACCGTCGTCGTGCTGAACGTGCTGCCCGATGTCGATCGCGCCGCCGAAACCCGCGCGAAGGCCGACATCGCCAGCCTGGAGACCGCGCTCACCAGCTACCGTGCCGACCAGATGGCCTTTCCCACCACCGCGCAGGGCCTCGCCGCGCTGAAGAACCCGCCGGCCGATCTCGCCAGCCCCGACCGCTACCGCCCCGGCGGCTATCTCACCCGCCTGCCTGACGATCCCTGGGGCCACCCCTATCAATATGCCGCGCCCGGCCGCAGCGGGCCCTTCGACGTGTGGTCGATGGGTCCCGATGGCAAGAGCGGCCCCGGTGCAGACGCGGATGACATCGGCAACTGGAATCTCTGAACGGCGCGCGCCTTGCACCGCTGGCAGCGCCGGCTTCACGCGCGCAGCCCGCTTGCCGGGCAGCGCCGGATTCACGCGCGCAGCCCGCTTGCCGGGCAGCGCCGGATTCACGCTTGTGGAGCTGATGGTCGTCATGCTGATCATCGGCATTGCCAGCAGCGCCATCCTGCTCGCCCTGCCCGGCCCGCAGGATGATGTGCGCGCCAGCGCCACCCGCGTGGCGGCGCGCGCGGTGGCGGCGCGCGATCTGGCCATCGTATCGGGCCGCCCGGTGCGGCTGCGCCCCAGGCAGCAGGGGGCAGACGTGGGCGCGCTGGCGGCCGAGATCGCTGGCCCCGCCGGCTGGCAGCCCGTGCCCGAACTGCAACCACTGACGCTGGCCGCCCGCCAGCAGATCGAGGCGCCCGCCGCCATCGCCTTCGACGCCGCCGGCCTTGCCAGCCCGGCGCGGCTGATCATCCGGCAGGGCGATGCCGTGGCCAGCGTCACCATCGATGCGGCAGGAGGCGTGCATGCCGGCCCAACCTGACCTGCGGCCTGACGCGTTGCCCGAACAGACCGGCTTCAGCCTGATCGAGGTGATGGTGGCGCTGGCCATCTTCGGCCTCGCCGCCGTCGCGCTTGTGCGCCTCACCGGTATCAGCCTGGCCAGCGCCACCAGCCTTGCCGATCGCCAATGGGCCGCGACCGTGGCCCGCAACCAGGCGCTGGAGGCGCTGCTGTCGGCCCAGCCGCCCGCGCCGGCCCAGGGCCGCGAGCGCGCCGGCGCGCGGGACTGGGACTGGCAGCGCCGCATCGCCCCCGGCCCTGCCCCCGGCACAATGGTCGTCACGGTGGATGTGCGCGATGCCGGCCGCATCATTGCCCGCGACCAGCTGCTGTGGAGCCCGCCATGAGGCAGGCGGGTTTTACCCTTCTTGAGCTGATGGTCGGCCTGCTGATCTTCGGGCTGATGGCCAGCGCCGGCACGGCGCTGCTGGCCGGCAATGTCAATGCTGGCGCCCAGGCCCGCGCGCTCGCCGATGGCGCCGGGGACCGCACCCGCCTTGCCGCCCTGCTGGGCGCCGATTGTGCCCAGGCCGCGTCCCGGCCCTGGCGTGACGTCACCGGCACGGCCAGGCCGGCCTTCACGGCGGACGATGGCGCCCTGTTCACCGTCGTCCGCCGCAGCGTCACGCTGTCCGGCGAGGCGCCGCAGGCATCGGTCGAGCGGGTGAGGTGGCGGCTTGAGAACAGCCGTCTGGTACGCCGCACCGCCGCCATGATCGACGGCACCGATGCCGGCACCGACACCGTGCTGCTCACCGGCATCACCAGCGCCCGCCTGCGCGTCCACGACGGCACCGGCTGGCAGGAGCGCTGGACGGTGCGTGACCCCGCCACCCTGCCCCGCGCCATCGAACTCACGCTCACGGGGCCCGGCATCGGTACGGTGCGCCATGTGCTGCTGATGGGGCCAGGAGGTGCGACTTGACGCACCGACCCGCAAGAGTTGTCAGATGAGACCCGTGCCCCGCCACGAACAGGGCGCCGCCCTCATCAACGTGCTGGTGCTGGTCGGCGTGCTGGCGGCGCTGTCCACCACCCTGTTCGACCGGCTGCGTCTGGCCCGCCACCTCGATGCCAGTCGCAGCCTGGCCAGTGCCGCCCACGGCGCGGCGCTCGCCGCAGAGACGCTGCTGCTTGCCCGTCTGGCCAGCCCCGAACCCCTGCCCGCCAAACCGCTCAGCCTCGCCACGCCCGCTGGCCCGGTGACCGTTGCCGTGGCGCCCGGCGGCAATTGCTTCAACCTCAACAGCCTCAGCATCGGTCCGGCTGGGCGGGGCATCACGCGGCCACTGGGCGTCGAACAGCTGGCCCGCCTCCTCGCCCTCATCGATGTGCCGCAGGACGAGGCGCGCCGCATCGCGGCGGCCACGGCCGACTGGATCGATGCCGACAGCCAGCCGGGCGCCGGCGGTGCAGAGGATCCGGCCTATGCCCGCGCCGCCATCCCCCATCGCACATCAGGCACGTGGATGGCCGACGTGGCGGAGTTCCAGGCGGTGGCCGGGGTGACGCCGGCCATCTTCGCCCGCGCCCGGCCGCTGCTGTGCGCGCTGCCCGAAGCCGAGCTGTCGCGCCCCAACATCAACAGCCTTGCCGCGGCCGACGCGCCGCTGCTGGCGGCCATCGCCGGCGTGGAACTGGCCACGGCCCGCGCCGTCATCGCCGCCCGCCCCGCCGCCGGCTGGGCCAGCGCCGCCGATTTCTGGGGCCAGCCCCTGCTGAGCGGACGCAGCCTGGCCGCCGATGTGCTGCGCCAGGCCGGCACGCGCGATCATTATGTCGGCTTCCGCCTTGCGGCGGGGCCGGCGGCGCTGCCACTGGTCGAAACCGGGCTGATCGCGGTTGGCGGTGGGGATGGCGGTGGGGACAGCGGTGGAGACGGCGGTGGAGACGGGGCGGCGAAGCGGCAGGCCCGCCTGATCGCCCGCCGCTGGGGAGAGGCGGCATGAGGCTGCTGCGCCTCGCCCCCGCGCCGCTGTGGGAGGATTGGCAGGATGGCCGGATGGTCGCCAGCGGTGACGGCTGGCCGGCGCCGGGCGAGACGCTGGTGGTCGCCGTGCCCGGCGAGGCGGTGGCGCTGCACTGGCTCGACCTGCCCGATCTGGCCCCCGCGCAGGCGGCTGCCGCTGCCCGGCTGATGCTGGGTGATCGGCTGGGCGAGGCTGATCCGCACATTGTCGTTGCACCCGGCAGCGGGGTGGGCACCGGGGAGGGCAGCAGGGAGGGTGACGGGATGCGCGCCGTGGCCGTCGTGGCCCGCGCCGCGATGGCCGGCTGGCTGGCCGATTGCGCCCGCGCCGGCCTCACCCCGGCGGCGCTGGTTCCCGAACCCCTGCTGCTGCCGGAACCGGCCGATGGCTGGAGCCTCTTCACCCACGACGGCCGCAGCATCGCCCGCAGCCGCGATGCCGCGCTGGCCGGCGAAGCCGATCTTGTGGCGCTGATCATCGGCGGTGCGCCCACCGCGCCGGCCCGGCTGACGCTGCCCGATCCGCTGCCGCTCGACCTGATGGTGGGCGATTATGCCCCCGTTGCCCGCTGGCAGCCGCCGCCCGGCCTGTGGCGGCGGGCCGGATTGCTGGCCGCCGTGCTCGCCGGGCTGTGGCTGGCCGGCGATGTCGCGGCGCTGCTGCGCGCCCGCAGCGCCATTGAACAGGCCGATGCCGCCACGCTGGCCCTGGCGCGGCCGCATGGGTCTGCCGAAACGGCCGATGCGGCACTGGCGGCCCTGCGCGCCCGCGCCCGCCAGCGCGGCGCCGATGGCGGGCTGGCGGCGCTGGCCGCGCCGCTCACCGCCGCGCTCGCCGCCCAGAACGGTGCCCAGAACGATGCCCAGAACGATGCTGGCCTCGCCAGCCTGTCCTACACGCCCGATGGCGGCCTTGTCGCCGGGGTGGCGGGCGGCGAGGCGGCGGCTCGCGCGCTGGCCGATGCGCTGGTGGCACGCGGCCTTGTCGCGCGCCCCGGGCTCACCCGTGCCACCGCCGATGGCAGCATCACCGATGTCGTGGTGACCCGGCCATGATGGCGCTGATCGCTCCCTGGTGGCGGGATCGGACCCAGCGCGAACGCTGGCTGATCGGCCTGATGCTGGTGCTGCTTGCCGGATTGCTGGCGTGGCTCCTCGTGCTGCGCCCGCTCACCGCCGCGCGCCGGGCCGCGCTGGCCGAGGTGGCGGTGGCCGAGGCCCGCAGCAGCGAGGCGCGCCGGCTGGCCGCAGCCCTGTCTGCCCCGGCCCTGTCTGCCCCGGCCCTGTCCGCCGCGTCTGCCGCGCCCGCGGCCACGGCGGCCCCGGTGATCGACGTGCTGGGCCGCCGGCTGGCCGAAGCTGGGCTGCAACCGGCGCGGCTGGAAGCGCAGGGGCAGGGCCAGGCGGTGCTGGAGATCGCCGCCATCAACGGCCGGCTGCTGCTGGGCTGGGCCGCCGCGCTGGAACGCCGCGACGGGCTGGTGATCGCGGAACTGACAGCCAGCCGCAATGAAGACCAGTCGGTGAAGGCGCACCTGCTGGTGCGGCGGGCGCAATGAAGGCGCGGGCGCAATGACCGGCCGCACGCTTCTGGCGGCCCTCGCCGGCCTGCTGCTCGGCCTGATTGCCCTGCTGCCGGCGCGGCTGCTGCTGCCGGCGCCGCCGCTGGCGGCCGCGGCGGTGGACGGGTCGCTCTGGCGGGCGCGGCTGGCCGGCGCCAGCCTCGGCGGGGCGGCGCTGGGCGACATTGGCCTCACGCTGGCGCCGACGGCGCTGCTGGGGGGCCGGCTGCAATGGCAGGTGACCGGCGCCCTGGCCGGAGGGCTGTGGCGCAGTCTCGCGGGCGGCGGCGCCGAGGCATTGAGTGGCCGGGTGGCGGCAGCGCCACTGACTGGCCTGCCGGCCGACGTGACCCTGGCGGGGCTTCAGATCGAACTGGACGGCAAGGGCCGGTGCCGCACGGCCAGCGGGCAGGTGAGCGCGCAGCTGGCGATGCCGCTTGCCGGCCAGTCCAGCCTGGCGGGCGCGCCGCGCTGCGAGGGCGGCCGGCTGCTGCTGCCACTGGCCAGCGCTGATGGCCGGGTGACGCTGGACGTGAGCGCCGGCGATGGCCGCTGGCAGACGCGGCTGGCCGTGGCGGGCGCCGGCCCGGCCGAAGCGGCGGCGCTGGCCGGCGCCGGCTTTGCGGCCGAAAATGGCCGCCTTGTCCGCCAGGAGGAAATGCCATGGTGATCGCGCTGCTGCTCGCCGCCCACGTGGCAACTGCCCAGTTGGCCACTGCCCAGTTGGTCACTGGCCAGCCCCCGGCGCAACCGGAACCGGCGCCAGCCCTAGCCGAACTGCCGCCGCAGCCGCTGACCAGCGGCCAGTGCGCGCTGTTCCTGTGGGACCGCGCCTCGGGCCGGCGCATCGCCATGATCATGGCCAATCCGGCGATCCTGCGGCTGATGATCGACGGCCGCAGCACCGACCTTCCGCGCGAGGTGGCCGATGGCGGCGCCGTCATGGGCTTCGCGCCGGTCACCCGCTACCGCTCGGCCGCGCGCCGGTACGAGGTGCGGCTGACCATCCTGCCAGCCACCACCGGCGGCGCCGTGGTGCGCGACGGCAGCCTCGCCATCACCGAAGCCGATGGGAGCAGCCTGGTGCTGCCGGTCGCCGGGCTGGCCGGCTGCCCGCAATGAGCCGCCTCAAGGCGACCCCGAAGGAATGGGCGCTGGCCATCGGCGGCGGCCTCGCGCTGTCGGTGCTGCTGGTCGTGCTGCTGCGCGGCGGGGACGCGCCGCCGCCACCGTCCGCCACCATGCCGCCACCCACCGTGCTCACGCCGCCACCGGCCGTATCCGCGCCAGCTCCCGCCGTGACCGCGCCGCCACCGGCCGATCTGGCCCTGACCGGTTTGCGGTCCGGGCCGGACGGCGGCATGGCGATCATCGCGGTGGGCATTTCGACGGGCAAGCGGCAATATATGCTGCGCCCCGGCCGCAGCCTGCCGGGCGGCCTCAGGCTGCTGCGGGTAGAGCCGGGCCAGGCCATCCTGGCCGGCCCCAGTGGCGAGATGGTGCTGCGCTTCCCCGACGCGCCGGCACCGGCCGCCAGCCAGCCGTCACCGCCCGGCGGCGATCCGACACCGTGGCGCCTCGCGTTGAAACCGGTGCGCGCGGGCGGCGCCATCACCGGTTGGCGGCTGGACAGCCTGACCGGGCTGCCGATGCTGGCCAGGGCCGGGCTGCAGGTGGGCGACGTCATCGAGACGCTGGACAGCACGCCGTTGATTTCCGAAGAAAAAATCATCGAATTGCCGCAGGAACTGGCGGCCAATGGGCGCCTCAGGCTGGGTGTGCGCCGCGCCGGGACGCTGCGGGACGTGACCGTCGGCGGCTGACACGGCCCGCCACGGCCTGTCACAAAGCTGCAACCCAGTCGTCACCCAGATGCAACGGCGGCGTAACCCTGTCGCCACGAATCGCGCCTAATGCCCCTGCCCATGCGGGGGCGCTGCTGCGGGCCAAGGCACGCCTCTCCGACGTCCAACCACCGGGCCATGAAGGGGTGACCCATGAGCTTCCGTCTTCGCCACCTGCTGCTGATCGGCTGTGCTGCCACGCTGGCTGCCTGTGATGGCGCCACCAACATCGCCTCGCCAGGTGAAGGCACCATCGTCGTGCCGGCGCCGACCCCTGCCCCTGCCCCGACCCCGACTCCGACGCCAACGCCGACACCCACCCCCGGCCCGGCCGCCGATTGCCCGATGGGCACGGCGAATGTCGGCGTGATCAACAATCTGCGGAACTGCCAGGTGTCCGGCAACATCGTCGGCAGCCTGACGCTGCGCAACCTCGCCGGCGTCGTCTATTCGCTGTCCGGCCGCGTCAATATCGGCATCGATCTGGGCGCCGACCCGGCAGCGCCCGCAGCCGGCGGCCAGCAGGGCATCCTGACCATCGAACCCGGTGTGGTGATCTTCGGCTCGTCGGGCGCGGATGCGCTGGTGGTGAACCGGGGTTCGCAGATCTTCGCCGAAGGCACCGCCACCCGCCCGATCATCCTTACCAGCCGCTCCAACATGGAAGGCAATGTGAATGCCTCGTCCATCGGCCAGTGGGGCGGTGTTGTCATCCTCGGCCGCGCGCCCATCCACACCTGCATCGGCGCCGGCGCCACGCCCGGCACGGTGGGCTGCCAGTCGGCGGTGGAAGGCCTGACCGGCGCCTTCTATGGCGGCGCCTCGATCAACGACAATTCGGGTCGCCTGAACTATATCCAGGTGCGTTACCCGGGCTTCGAAGTCAGCCCCGGCAACGAACTCAATGGCATCACCTTTGCCGGCGTCGGCGCCAGCACCTTCGCCCAGCATATCCAGGTGCACAACAGCTCGGACGATGGCATCGAATGGTTCGGTGGCCGCGTGAACCACAGATATCTGGTGATCAGCGGCGCTGACGATGACTCGATCGACACCGATCTGGGCTACAAGGGCTTGATCCAGTACGCTCTGGTCGTGCAGCGCAGCAACGGCGGCGACCGCGTGATCGAGGCCGAAACCTCCGGCAACGAAACCCGCACGCCGCGCAGCTTCCCGCGCATCGCTAATTTCACCTTCATCGGCAACCGCACGCCCGACACGGTGCTGCTGCGGGGCGGCACGGATTTCGGCCTGGTGAACGGCATCATCCAGAACACCACCGCCACCGGCCTGTGCCTCGACATCGACGGCGCCCAGACCATCGCTGCTGCCGATGCGGCCAGCGATGAATCCGGCCCGCCGCTGTTCCGGTCGGTCATCTTCGGTTGCTCCGGCGCGGCGCGCGACGAAGCCGATGTGCCGCTGGCCGACATCACGCCGCTGATCACGGGCAACAACAATCGCCTGCCGCCGGTGAGCCTGACGCTGACCGACGTGTTTCTCCCCGGCAGCTTCGAGACCGGCGCCACCGCCACCGACCCGCGCAGCGTGTTCACGGGCACCGGCACCTTCTTCGATGTGACGACCTTCGTCGGCGCCTTTGCCACCGCCGCCGATCGCTGGTTCCAGGGTTGGACCTGCGGCATCGGCCCCGGCGCCACCGCCTGCGAAACGGCCCCGACGCCGATCCGGTGATCGCCCTGACGGCCGGGGCCACCGTGCCCCGGCCGCCTGCCAGACATACCAGGGGGCCGAACAAGATGAAGACGAACATGAAGCTGCGCATCCTGCTTACATCCACGATGCTGGCCGGCGTTGCTGCGCCGGCCTTTGCACAAGCCCAGCCGGCCGCCGAGCCCCCGCCTGAGGAAGAGGCGGTCGACGTTTCGGTGCCCGGCGGCAGCAACGACGAGATCGTGATCATCGGCCGCCGCATCCCCAACACCATCCGCGCCAGCCGCGAGGTCGTGTCGGTGCTCTCCGCCGCCGACATCGCCCGAACGGGCGAAGGCGACATCGCCGGTGCGCTGAAGCGCGTGACCGGCCTGTCGGTCGTGGGCGGTCGCTATGTCTATGTGCGCGGTCTGGGCGAGCGTTACTCGCTGGCGCTGCTCAATGGCCTGCCGATCCCCTCGCCCGACCCGCTGCGCCGCGTGGTCCCGCTCGACCTGTTCCCCACGTCGGTGCTCGCCTCCTCGGTTGTGCAGAAAAGCTATTCGGCCAATTTCCCGGGCGAGTTCGGCGGCGGCGTCATCAACCTGACCACCCGCGCCGTGCCCAAGGACGCCTTCTTCAGCGTCGGCGGCAGCGTCGGCGCCAACACGGCGACCACCGGCCAGCTCGGCTATGTCTATGCCGGTGGCCGGTTCGACTGGACCGGCTTTGACGATGGCGGCCGCAACCTGCCCGCCGGCCTGCGCGCCAGCCAGGATGGCGGCACGGCGCTTGCCGTGGGCCAGAACTACACGCTGCGCCAGCTGCAGGACATCACGGCCAGCCTCACCAACGCGCAGACCAATCTCATCTTTTCCAACGAGAATATCCCGGTGAACTGGGGCGCCAACATGTCGGGCGGTCGCGCGTTCGACGTGGGCGATGCACGCATCGGTTTCGTGTTCGCGGCCGGCTTCAGCCAGGATTGGCAGACGAAGGCCGGCAAGCAGCAGTTGTCGGGCGGGGTGGCCGTCGGCCCGGGTGGCGAACAGCGCCTCAATCCGGATCAGGATTTCGACTTTGTCGCCACGGAAATGCGCAGCGTCCTCAATGGTCTGTTCTCGATCGGCGCCGAATTTGGCGATCACCAGATCCGCTTTTCCAACGTCTATGTGAACGACACCATCAAGGAAGCCCGCATCCAGTCCGGCATCGACGACATCAACGTTGGCCGTGACCGGCAGCTGCTGCGCACGGCGACGGCGCATTTCCGCCGCCAGCTGATCGACACGCAGCTGGTCGGCGAGTTCAAGTTTGGCGATCTGACGCTGGATGTGCGCGGCACCTATGCCAACTCCAAGCGCCTCGCGCCCTACGAACGCTTCAACAACTATGCCTTTGCCGAAACGGTCGAAGGCATTGCCATCAACGACTTCGTGAACGACCTGCGCTCGCCGGGCCAGTCCAGCCTGGTCGCCTTCAGCCGCCTCAACGAGGATGTGTGGGGCGCCGGCCTTGACCTCGGCTACAAGATCCGCGGCGGTCCGTTCCCGATCCGCCTGACGGCTGGCTATGCCTACAGCGACACCAGCCGCGTTTCGGAGCGCTTCGACTATCGCTATCAGTCGAACGCGGCGCTCCCGATCGGTGTCATCCAGCAGCGCCCGGACGTGCTGCTGTCAGACTTCAACGTCTACACCTACGGCATCGTCCTCAACACGGTTTCCACCGTGGCGCCGCGCTATGAAGCCGACATGACGGTTCATGCCGGCTATGGCCAGGTCGAGATCGAGCCGGCCGATGGCGTGCAGTTCGTTGCCGGCGTACGCTATGAAAGCGGTGTCCAGAACGTCACGCCCATCGACGTGTTCAACGCCAACCCGGGTTCGGCCTTCAACACGCCGACCAACATCGACGAGGATTACTGGCTGCCGGCGGCAACGCTGACCTGGAACTTCGCCGAGGACATGCAGATCCGCCTGTCGGCCTCCAAGACCATCGCCCGGCCGCAGTTCCGCGAGTTGGCGCCGCAGCCCTATTTCGATACCGAGAGCGACCGCCTGAGCTTCGGCAACCAGTTCCTGGTGAACTCCGAACTGCTGAACCTCGAAGGCCGCTATGAATGGTATTTCGGCCGTGACGAGCGCATCGCGGTGGGCGCCTTCTTCAAGAACATCGACAATCCAATCGATTACATCGCCTTCGTGCAGGGCGGCACCTTCCAGACCACCTTCGCCAATGCGCCCAGCGCGCGCCTCTATGGCGCGGAAATCGAGGTGCAGAAATATTTCCCGCTGTCGGCCTGGGGCAGCTTCTTTGAAACCCGCCGCTTCCTGGTCGCCGCCAACTACACCTTCACCGATTCGAGCCTGCGCGTGCGCGATGGCGACACCACGCGCTTCCCGCTGTCGGGCGAAGTGGTGCCGGCCACCAGCATCTTCCGCAATGGCCTGCCCTTGACCGGCCAGTCCGACCATGTCGCCAACCTGCAACTGGGCTTCCAGGACGAGGATGGCCTGTCGGAACAGACGCTGCTGATCAACTATGCCAGCAACCGGGTCGCCTTCCGCGGGCCGGCCGGCCAGCCCGACCTCGTCGAGAAGCCCGGCCTGATCTTCGATGTTGTCATCCGCCAGGGCTTCAAGCTGCTGGGCAAGGAACTGGAACTGAAGCTGGAAGGCCGCAACCTCACCAACCGCGCCTACCAGGAATTCCAGACGCTGAACACCAGCCGCATCGACACCAACAGCTGGGTGCGCGGCCGCACCTTCCAGGCCAGCGTTTCGGCCAAGTTCTGATCCCGGTTCTGATCACCCCCTGATCGCGTGTCGCCGTCACCTCCAGGTGGCGGCGGCATGGCTCTTCAGACCGTCACGGCCGGGAAACGGCGGGCTCGCTCGCGAAACCAGGCGGTGATGACATATTTGGTGCCGGCCCTGACCGGCATGCCGGCGTGCAGGGTCTTGCCGTTCACACCCCCGTCCGGCAACCGGTTGTTCCACGCCAGCAGCTTGCCCGTCTCCGGCTGGAACAGCTTGTTCAGTTGGACAAAGCGCGTCGCGCCGCCGGCCTGCGGCTCGTTCAGATAGGCCATCATCGTCCAGGTGCGCTGGCCGCCATCGCCGGTATGCTCGAAATAATCGAGGCCGGTCGGCTCGAAATAGTCGGTGTGGGCCTTGAACTGCTGGCCGGGGGCATAGCGCTGGCCCTGCAGCCGCTCGGCATGGGCGATGGGCAGGCCGGCATAGTCAGCCAGTCGGCGATAGACGCTGGCCACCAGGGGGTGGTCACCGGGAAGATCGGCGGTCTCGCTGGTGCGGAAGGCCGCATCGGCACCATAGGCATCGGTGATGGTGGACGGCCGGCGCTCGGCATCGATGAGCGCGATCAGGCCGGCGCACTCCTCGGGTGACAGGAACGTCTTGCGGACATAAAGTTCCACCCGCTTGTCGGGCACGCGCTGGGCGCCGGCAAATCGCGTCATCACAGCAGCTCCTTCCACTGCGGCCCTACCCATAGCAAAAGCAGCGCCATTGCCGCCAGCAGCGCGCCGAACGGCAGACGGGTGGTGGCGACGATGGTGCGGCCACGCACCCTGTCCCACCCGGCCAGCGCAAGACCGAGCAGGGACGCCCCGGTGATGAGGAAAGGCAGGCTCCAAACCCCATGCAGCAGGCCCAGCGCGCCCAGCAGCTTGGGATCGCCGCCACCCAGCCCGTCGCGGCCGGTGCGCCAGCGATACAGCGCACCGATCAGCCACAGGCCGCCCAAGCCCAGCCCCGCACCCCACAGGCGTTCGGGCAGCAGCGGGCCGGGCACCAGCAGCGCCACGCCACAAAACGGCAGCACCAGCACATCGGGCAGCCAATATTCCTCCACATCCAGCACGATCAGCGCCAGCAGCCACCAGCCAGCCAGCGCCACCACGAGACCCTCCGGTTGCGGAAACCGCCACAGCAGCGCCGCACCGATCACGCCGGCCGCGATTTCGATGACCAGATTGCGAGAGGCAATCGCGGCGCCGCAGTGCCGGCATCGCCCGCGCTGCCACAGGAAGGAGAAGACCGGCACGAGGTCTGCAGCGCCCAGCCTGGCACCACAGGCATCGCAGACCGACCGGCCGGTGGGCGCCCGCCCCCGGGGCAGCCGCCAGGTGAGCAGCGCCACGAAGCTGCCCACGACAAGCCCCAGGCCGCTGCCCAGCAAGCCGGCCAACGCTGCCGGCAACTGCATCAGGGGACCAGGATCTGGCGCACCGCCCGGCCGCTGGCCAGCGCATCCAGCGCCGTGTTGATCTCGCTCATCGGCATCACGCCCGACAGCAGCCGATCAACCGGCAGCCGCCCGGCCCGCCACAGCGCGATATAGCGCGGAATGTCGCGCGCCGGCACCGCCGATCCCATATAGCTGCCGATCACGGTCTTGGCCTCGGCGACCAGGCTGACGGCGGGGATGGTGAAGGGATCAGCCGGATTGGGCAGGCCAACGGTGACAATCCGCCCGCCGCGCGCTGCGGTTGCATAGGCGTGTTCCAGCACCTTACCCTTGCCGACGCTTTCGATGGCAACGCGCGGGGCGCCATGGGCGGCAAAGGCCTCGGCCACCTCATCGGGCGCCACGGCTGCCCGGGCGCCCAACTCCAGCGCCAGCGCGCGCTTCTCGGCCACCGGGTCGATGGCGATCACCGGCTCCGCACCGGCCGCGATGGCGCCCATCAGGGCCGCCAGACCCACCCCGCCCAGCCCCCAGATGGCGACGCTCTCGCCGGGGCGCACGGCGGCCGAGTTGAACACCGCGCCCACCCCGGTGAGCACCGCACAGCCGAATAGGGCCGCGATTTCGGCCGGGATGTCATCATCGATCGGCACGGCCGAGCGTTCATCAATCACGGCATGGCTGGCAAAGGCCGACAGGCCGAGATGATGGTGAACAGGGTGCCCACAGTCCGACAAGCGCATGCCGCCGCCCAGCAGCTCCCCCTCGCCATTGGCCGCCGCGCCATTGCTGCACAGCCAGGGTTCGCCGCGATGACAGGCCGCGCAGTGCCCGCAGGCCGGCAGGAACGCCATCACCACGCGGGTGCCAGGCGCCAGCCTGCTGTTCGGGCCGGCCGCCTCCACCCGCGCCACGGCCTCGTGGCCCAGCGCCATCGGCATCGGGCGCGGGCGATCGGCGTTCACGACCGAAAGATCGCTGTGGCACAGGCCCGCCGCCTCGATGCGGACCAGAAGTTCACCGGGACCGGGCGGCGCCAGATCAAGGCTGGCCAACCGCAGGGGGCGGCTCTGCGCATAGGGGCGGGTGGCGCCCATGGCGTCCAGCACGGCAGCGGTGGTCTTGCTCATGCAGCGGAGCCTAGCCGGAAAGCCGCGCTGCCGCCAACGTGGCGCGCGCCAGCGCTGCGGTCGAATCGACCAACGGCACCGGCACGTCATCGGCGCCCAGAACCAGGGGCACCTCGGTGCAGGCGGCAATGATCACCTCCGCGCCATCGACCACCAGGCGCTCAGCGGCGCCAGCAAGGGCCGCGCGGGTGACCGCGCTGCGGTCGCCGGCCTTGATGGCGGTCACGGCCGGCTGCACCACGGCGAGATCGCCGGCCAGCACCGGCACTTGGCTGGCCTTGCCATAGAGATCAAGCGCCAGGGTCGCCCCCACCGCCAGCACGCCGATCCGGCGCGGGGCGTGCGCCATCGCTTCAGCCACGGCCGCATCGATCATCGAAACGAACGGCCCGGCGGTGATGGCACCGGCCCAGCCGTGCGCCGCATTGCAGGGCATGGCCAAGAGATCGGCTCCCTGCGCCACCAGCCCTTCAGCCATCGCGGCCAGCACCGGGCCGGGCGACGGCCCCTCTCCCCGCGCTGCCGCGTTGCGGTCGGGCACGTTGGGGTTGCTGTCCACCAGGACGCGCGGATGGTCGGCATCGCTGGCGGCGTCGGCCAGCGCCACCAGCCGCGCAAGGAAATCGGCGGTGGCCGCCGGCCCCATGCCGCCGATCACGCCGATCGTCCGGTAACGGGGCATCAGTTGTATTGCGGGTCGCGCAGCACGTCGGCAAAGGCCGCCAGCGAAGGCGCGCCACCGGTGTGCAGGAACAGCACGCGCTCATCGGCGAAGGCGCCCTGCCGCGCCAGGCCGATCAGTCCGGCCATGGCCTTGCCGCTGTAGACCGGATCGAGCAGCACGCCCTCGGCCTTCGCCACCAGCCGCACCGCTTCCACCATCTCGCGCGTCGGCAGTGAATATCCCGGGCCAACCCAGTCGGCCAGCGCCACGATGTCATCGGCCACCGGCTGCGGCGTGCCCAACAGATCGGCGGTGGCCTGTGCCAGCTTCAGCACATTGGCCTCCTGTTCGGCGCGCGGGCGCCGCACGTTGATGCCGGTGACGGGAATGCTGGCGTTCAGCGCCACCAGCCCGGCGATGAGGCCGGCATGGGTCCCGGCGCTGCCGGACGCGACGATGATGCGGTCGAACGCGACACCCATCTCGAAAGCCTGCGCCATGATCTCCTGCGCACAGGCCGCATAGCCCAGCGCACCGAGCGGCGAAGAGCCGCCGCCGACGATGACATAGGGGTGACCGCCGGCCGCCTTCACGGCCGCTGCCTCAACGCTGAGTTCCTCGGCCAGATCGGCACCGGCCTTGACCATGCGGATGCCGGCCGCGCCCATCAGATCGAACAGCAGATTGTTGCCAAGGGCATCGGGCGAATAGCTGCCCGGCACGCGTTCCTCGATCACCAGCCGGCAATCGAGCCCCTCCCTGGCGGCGGCAGCAAGGGTAAGCCGGCAATGGTTGGACTGCGGCGCCCCAACGGTGATCAACGTGTCAGCACCTTTCGCCAGCGCATCGGCCACCAGGAACTCCAGCTTGCGAGTCTTGTTGCCGCCGCCGGCCAGGCCCAGCAGGTCATCCCGCTTGATCCAGAGTTCCGCCTTGTCGCCATCCCGCGCAAGCAACGCTGACAGGTGCGGCAGCGGTTCGATGGGGGTCGGGCCAGCGGTATAGCGGCGGCGCGGAAAGCGGGCGAGGTGCATGGCCGCTGCCATGGCGCATTCGCACGCCAAAGAAAAGCGTTCGTCATGCCTTGCAGCCGACCAGCTTGACGTGGGCAGCGCCGGCGGCATGACTGACCGCGCCAATTCCGGCGCCAGGAGCAGCATTCCCCGTGTCGCAATCCAACCTGCCGGCGTGGATGCAGCGCCCGTTCCTGGGTGTCGCCCTCATCGCCAGCTGCCTTGTCATGATGGCGCTGACGGCGGCCGAATTTGCCCTGCGCAGGGCCGGCAGCAGCATCACTGTTCTCAATGATTTCGATGCCTTCCACATTGCCGGGCGCCTCTATTGGGAAGGCGCGATCAACGAGGTCTATGATGCCCGGCAGCTGATGGCGGCCCAGCAGCGTCTGGCGGGCGCCGTGCAGTTCACCCCGTGGACCTATCCGCCGCATTTCAACCTGATCGTGGCTGTGCTGGCGCTGGTGCCGCTGGCCGCTGGCTATGCCCTGTGGATCGGCAGCACGCTGGCCGGGTTCGGGCTGGCACTGCGGCGGCTGGCCGGACCGCAGACCGTGTTCGTGTTGCTGGCCCTGTTTCCGGCGATGCTGGTGTGCGTGCGCAACGGCCAGAGCGGCCTGTTCATCGGCGCCTTGATGGCGCTGTTCTGTCATGGCGTGCTGGCCGGGCGAGCCAGCGCCGGGCTGCCGCTGGCGCTGCTGACGGTCAAGCCGCACCTGCTGCCCGCGGTCGGCCTCTACCTGCTGCTCACCCGGCAGTGGCGGGTGATCCTGGTGGGGGCGCTGGCCACGCTGGTGCTGCTGGGCCTCGCAACGGCGCTGTTCGGCACAGGCATCTGGGCCGGGTTCCTTGGCGCGGTGCGCGATGCCGGCAGCTTTCTGGAACGCGGCGTCTACCCCTTCTACCGCATGGTCTCGCTCTATGCTGCGCTGTTCCGGCTGGGGGTGCCGGCCTCCATCGCACTGGCCTGCCAGATCGGGTTCGGCCTGTTGTGCCTTGGCCTCGTGCTGCTGGCCTGGCGCGCGCGCTGGCCGGCGCACCAGCTGCTGGCCGCGGCCCTGATGGCCAGCCCCATGCTGTCGCCCTATGCCTATGATTATGATCTGACCATCCTGGCCGTCGCGCTGGCGCTGCTGGCGCCTGACCTTGCGGCAACGGCGCGCGCCGGGTCGGCGAGCCTGCTGGTGCTGGGCGGCTGGGTGGCCGGCGGCAGCGGCCTGGCGCTGGGGCGGCTCGCCCAGGATCCGCCTGGCGCCTACACCGCCCCGTCCGTTGGCATCATCGGTGTGCTGCTGGTCAGCAGCATGGCGCTGTGGCTGGCGCGGCAGGCACCGCAGGGCAATGGTGCCCGGGGGCGGATTTGAACCACCGACACGGGGATTTTCAGTCCCCTGCTCTACCCCTGAGCTACCCGGGCCCACGTCATGCGCGGCGGGGCAAGCCGCGCGGGAGGCCGGCAATTAGCCAGCCTCATCGTCCTTGTCCAGCGGGGAGGATGCAGAAAGTTCATCCTCGCCCGCATTGCCCGGCAGGACATAGGCATCCGAAAGCCAGGCATTGAGGTCACGCGCCCGGCACCCGGCCGAGCAGAAGGGCCGAAACGCCGCTGTAACCGGCTGCTTGCGGCAATAGGCGCACAGACGCCCCGAATCAGCCTTGCTGGACATGGCTCGCACCTCCCGCGACCAGCTCGACCCGACCACCGGTCAGCCGGGCCAGTTCGTCCGTCAGCGCCGGGCGCTGTGCCAGCCATTCGGTCACGGCCGGCGGGCCACTGATCGTCACATGGCCGGTCATCCGCATCGCCCGCCTGAGCAATTCCAGGGCGGCAAAGCCCGGCCGGCGCGCCTGTTCGATGAACGACAGGCAGGTGCGTGGGCGGACGATCTGTACGAGGCCAAAGCCGTTCATCGCCGTCTTGTCGAACGGTGGTGGCAGGCGTTCGGTCAGGATCGCGTCCACCACGGCGCGCGGCGCGCGGCCGCCCAGCGAGGGGAAATCGACCACCACTGGCCCGCCGATGCCATGGCGGCGGATGACGGCGGCCACCGCCCGCGCCGCCGCTTCGGCCAGCCGCGCCAGATCGCCGCTGCCATCGACATCGATCACCAGCATGGCCGGCGTGTCAGCCATGAGCAGCCGCCCCCCCGGAAAATCGACCCGGCCGGTCTGCGCTTCCTCCACCAGCACATCCCAGCCAGCTTCGGCCAGATGGTCAGGTTCAAAATGGGACAGGAGCTGCACATCGTGACCAGCCAGCCGCTGCGCCAGCGTTGGCGCCGGACTGTCCGGGCCTTCGTGCGCCACCACGCGCGCCTGCTTGTCGCGCGCGCCATCGCTGCGGGCGGCCCGCACCACGTCGGCAAACCGCGTCTCGCCCTCTCGCCAGTCGGCCGGGGCCGGGTCCAGCAGCGCCTCGGCACCTGCGATCGCCACGACCGCGCGCGCGCCCTGGCGCTCGACCAGCCGCGCCGGCGCCACCAGGCCAACCGGAAGGCGCTCATCACTGCGCGCCAGATGCGCCTCCACCACTGTTTCACCATCCAGCACGAGCGCCCGTTCGGCGCCCGGCGCCGCTTCCAGCAGCGCCCTCATGCGCCGCTGGCGGCGAGCAGCAGCCGCGTCTCGTTCAGCGGCAAGCCAACGACGCCGCTGTGGCTGCCCGACAGGGCCCGCACATAGGCCTCGGCCGCGCCCTGGATGGCATAGCCACCGGCCTTGCCCTGCCAGTCACCGCGGCCAATCAGCCAGTCGATATCTCTGGGGGTCAGGCGCTGGAAGGTGACGATACTCTCGCTCAGCCGCGCCCGCATGTGCCCGCCGGCATCGATCACGGCGACCGCAGTGAGCACGCGGTGGCGCCGGCCCGACAGCAGCTTGAGGCAGGCCCGCGCCGTCGCTTCGTCTTCCGCCTTGGGCAGGATGCGGCGGCCGGCGGCTACCACGGTGTCGGCGGCCAGCACCACGGCACCGGGATGGCGAGCGGCGACCGCTGCGGCCTTCTCCCGCGCCAGCCGCTCGGCATGGGGGCGCGGCAATTCGCCGGGTCGCACAGTCTCGTCAATGTCGGCCGGATCGACCGCATCGGGCACCATGCCCAGCCGGGCCAGCAGATCGAGCCGTCGCGGGCTGGCCGAGGCGAGGACGAGGCGCATCACCCTCCCCACTGCACGCCATGCCACTGCACAGACTTGCCATGGGCATGGGCGTGGCCCAGCGGTGTCTCTTCGGCTCCCTGCCCGCGCCACAGCGTCAACCGGATGCTGGGCAGCGCCGGGTTGGCAGGATCATCCATTTCCAGGCGCAGCCAGGCCAGCGGGCGTTCTGGTGACGCAGCCCCTCCAACGCCGGCAAGCCGGGAGACAATGCGCGCCTGCGCGGCCGGCGGGAAATACTGGAAGGCGATGCTGTGATAGACGATGGTCGCCACGCGGTCGGCCAGGGCCAGGCTGGCGTCAAGCCAGTCGGCCGCATCACCCCTGACGAGCGGCGGCGGAAAGCGGCGGGCCAGCGCGATCGCGGCCTCGGTGCGCGCCAGCCGTTCCGGCTGATCGGCCCAGATGAACGCCAGCAGCCGCGCCGCCACGTCATCGTCGCTGGCGTCGAGCGGCGCGACATCCACGCCCTGCCTTGCCACCACGGCAAGGGCAGCGGGCGGTGGCCCCTGCCAGCGCGGCTGCACGATCACGGGACTGGCGGCGTCGCCGGCGGTGACGCCGCCCAGGTCGCAGGCAAAACGGTCCATGTTGAGGTTGAGCCCGGCGCTGGCGCCAAGTTCGTTGAGCGCCAGCGGCAAACCGGTGGCCGCCGCGACCACCAGCAGGCCCGGCATCAGCGCGCCGGCCCGGCCGACCTCGTTGGTTTGCGGCGCACTGTTCAGGAAGGCAGCGACCGCTCCATCCAGTTCAGCATCGTCAAACAGGTTGGCCAGGGCCGCATTCAGCGCCGCATCATGGGGCATGGCGGCCGGCGGATACAGCGCCGCCAGGGCCGGCGCGCGGGCGCTGCGCACCAACCAGTGCAGCGCGCCCGTCAGCCGCATCGGCAGCGCATCGGTCATCGGCTCGCCCGGCCAGGCCGCAAGCCGTCGCCCGGTCTGGCTGCCAGGCGGCACGGCATCGGCCAGGACCCGGCACAGCGCGCCGGTGAAGGGCGCCTGCAGCGCGGCGCAGAATTGCGCCTGCTGGGCAAGTGCGGCCCTGACCGGCTGCACCGGCTCAATCCTCCGGCGCGATGGTGACGGTCAGGCCGTCCAGCGCCGGGGTGAAGGGGATCTGGCAGGACAGCCGGCTGCCCGGCTGGTTGTGATCCGAGGAATCGAGCAGATCAGCCTCGTCGGCGCCGGCCGGGCCGGTGCGCGCCATGTCGCCTTGCGCCACATGCACATGGCAGGTGGCGCAGGAACAGCAGCCGCCGCACAGGGCCAGCAGCTCGGAAATGCCGGCATCCTTGATGATTTCCATCACGCTCATGCCGGGGGTTGCGGGCAGCACATGGCTTTGCCCGTCGCGGGTGATCACGGTGATGCTGGCCATTTCATCCTCATCCTGAGCTGGGTTCGGGCGTTCCTGTAGCGGCGCCGGGCGCTTGCCGCTAGGGGAGTGCAAAAGGGAGGACAAGATGCGCATCGCCCACCAGTTCGCTCCACCGATGTCGGCGCTGCTCGAAGGCCTGCCGGGCATCACGTCGGCCACCCACATCCCGCAGGACAGCCGCTGGGCCTTGCCGACCGACGTGGATGTACTGTTCGTGCTGCACGGCGAGGGCGAGGATCGCGATGCCGCCAACCACGCCCCCCGCCCCGCTGGCTGGCCGGGCGCGGTCAAGCTGGTGCAACTGGCCAGCGCCGGCGCCGATGACTATCCGCCGTGGATCTGGGAGGCGCCCAAAGTGGCCAGCGCATCGGGCACCACCGCCATCCCGATTGCCGAATATGCGCTGGCCGTGATGCTGGCCCACGCCAAGCGGCTGGCCGACGTCACCCTGAGGCCCGGCGAGCCGTGGCCCGACCGGCAGGCCTTCGTGAACCAGCCGCTGGGGCTGCTTCATGGCCGCACGCTGGGGCTGGTGGGGCTGGGCAACATCGCCCGGCGCGTGGGCCACCTGGCCAACGCCTTCGGCATGACAATCATCGCCGCGCGGGCCAGCGCGGCGCCCTCGCCCGATCCGTGGATCAGCGTCGCGCCGCTGGAGGAGGTGGTGAGCCGCGCCGATCACCTGGTGCTGGCCGCGCCGATCACGCCGGCCACGCAGCACCTGCTGAGCGCCGATCGCCTGGCGCGCATGAAGCGCGATGCCCACATCGTCAACGTTGGCCGTGGCGGCCTGATCGATCAGGATGCGCTGCTGGCCGAGCTGGGCAAGGGCCGGCTGTGGGCCAGCCTGGATGTCACCGAACCCGAACCACTGCCCACGGGCCACCCGCTGATCGGCCACCCGAGGGTCCGCATCACGCCCCACATCAGCTGGTCCAACCCCGACATCAACAAGGCGATCATGATGCGGCTGGTGGACAATGTCCGGCGGCTGGGGACGGGCGAGCCGCTGCTCGGCGCGATCGGATGACCACGCCTCAGAAGGGCAGGATGCGGCCCTTCTTGCTGAACTTCATGTAGCCGGCGTTCAGGCCCAGCCGCCAGCCAACGCCGAGCTTGATCGGCACGATCACCACATCATCGCGCTGCAGGTAATTGGCCGTGAAGCCACCGATCAGATAGGCCTTGCCCTCTGCCGCCGGATAGCGGCGGAACAGATCCTCGGTGTCGTTGAGGTTGTAGACCAGCGCGAACACCTTCGAACCATCGCCGCCGATGTCGAAACCGACGCTCGGCCCGGTCCAATGCACCTTGCGCTCACCTTCCACCTTGTGGAACAAGTTGCCCGAACCATAGCGCAGGCCAACGATGAACGCCCCGCCAGCCTCGCGCCCGACGATATAGCCATTGGGCTCGCCGCGATCCTTGAAGGTCTTGCGGATGATGTCCGCCAATCCTTCCGCGCCCTTGCCGAACACATCCTCGGCGGCGGTCAAAACATCCTGTTCCCGATAGGTGGCGCCGCTCCTTGCCGGGGCCGGGGCGGCCGTTGGCGCCGGCGGGCTGTCCTGGGCAGGCGCCGGCACGGTCTGCACCTCTTGCGCGGTGGCCGGCGCGGTCACTGCCAGCAGCATCAGGGCGAACATGGCGAGCCGGTTCCTGCACATCATCGACACAAAACTCCCTTGCGAACCCTGCTCTGGCGCCCTCAGCCTGAACCGCCCCTGACCTGCCGGGCGGCGCGGCCCGGCATCCGCTTGTCCTAGCGCCGCCCGCCGGCCTGTGCTAGCCGCAGCGCCGTCCATCCAGAATTTCGTGGAACACTATCGATGCGTATCGCCATGATCGGGTCCGGCTATGTGGGCCTTGTCTCCGGGGCCTGCTTTGCCGATTTCGGTCACACCGTGGTGTGCGTCGACAAGGACGCGAGCAAGATCGCCCGCCTCGAACAGGGCATCATGCCGATCTATGAGCCAGGGCTCGACACGCTGGTGGCCAGCAACGTCAAGGCCGGCCGGCTGATGTTCACCACCGATCTGGCCGCCGGCATCGACGGCGCCGAAGCCGTGTTCATCGCGGTGGGCACGCCGTCCCGGCGCGGCGATGGCCATGCCGACCTGTCCTATGTCTATGCCGCCGCCCGCGAGATTGCCCAGGCCATCAAGGGCTATGTGGTGGTCGTCAACAAGTCGACCGTGCCGGTCGGCACCGGCGACGAGGTGGAGCGCATCATCCGCGAAGAGCGCCCGGATGCCGAGTTCGCCGTGGTCTCCAACCCAGAATTCCTGCGCGAGGGCGCGGCCATCGGCGATTTCAAGCGGCCCGACCGCATCGTGGTGGGCACCGAGGATGACCGCGCCCGCGCCGTGATGAACGAGCTGTATCGCCCGCTGTTCCTCAACCAGTCGCCGGTGCTGTTCATGGGCCGCCGCTCGGCGGAGGTGACCAAATATGCCGCCAATGCCTTCCTGGCCACCAAGATCACCTTCATCAACGAGATGGCCGATCTGTGCGAGGCGGTGGGCGGCAATGTCCAGGATGTGGCACGCGGCATCGGCATGGATGGCCGCATCGGCTCCAAGTTCCTCAACGCCGGCCCCGGTTATGGCGGCAGCTGCTTCCCCAAGGACACGCTGGCCCTGATCAAGACGGCGCAGGACCATAATTCGCCGGTGCGCATCGTCGAAACGGTGGCGGCCGTGAACGAGGAGCGCAAGCGCCGCATGGCCCAGAAGGTCATCCGCCTCGCTGGCGGCAGCGTGGCTGGCAAGACGGTGGCCATCATCGGCCTGACCTTCAAGCCCAACACCGACGACATGCGCGATGCGCCGTCGATCGCCATCATCGATGAACTGCAGAAGGCCGGCGCCACCATCCGCGCCCATGATCCGGAAGGCACCGAACAGGCGCAGCTGGTGCTGAAGGATGTCAGTTACTTCGACACGCCCTACGAAGCCTTTGAAGGCGCCGATGTCGCTGCGATCGTCACCGAATGGGAAGCCTTCCGCGCGCTTGATCTTGCGCGCATCAAGGGCCTGATGAAGACGCCGGCCATCGCCGACTTGCGCAACATCTACCGCCCCGCCGAAATGGCCCGCCACGGCTTTGCCTATCTGGCGGTCGGGCGGTAAAGCTGTTGCCAAGCGGCGCTGTGGATGGCTATAGCGCCGTCCTCATTCGGAGTCGTGGGTGAGTGGCTGAAACCAGTAGTTTGCTAAACTGCCGATCTGGGTAACCGGATCCGAGGGTTCGAATCCCTCCGACTCCGCCACAAATCAGAAAAAATAATGTGAAATGATGAGGTTGCTGGCCATGTTGGCTGGCAGCCACACATTTGGCCTCACATCGGGGCTTTGCTGGCTGACCTGACCCCCTGATTTCATCCAGCGGGGATTGGAGCCGGGCGGTCATTGTTGCGCATGGGCGCGGTGGAAGCAATGGCCTGTGGAGCGGAGCCCGAAGGGCGCAGCGGAGCAGGCCATTGCTTCCACCGTGCCCCCGCGCCAGATCGGCCGTCTTTGCCCCGGCCTTGGCCTCCTTCAAAATCCCGATGATCTGCTCTTCCGTGAACCTCGTCCGCTTCATCGTCCGTCCTCTCCAAGGGCCGGACGCTAATCCATCGTGGAGGAAAATCAGGGGGTCAGGTCAGTCTTCGGTACGCACATATCTTTCCCGCTCCTTGTCCAAAGCGTCGCGCCACCTGGTGCGTAGAACGTGAGCGCGCTCAGGAATGACCTGCTCCAGAACATCCATCGCGAGCATCCGGTCGGTTCGGAAAAAACGGAAGTCGCCGCGCAGTTCGCACCAGGCGGCCAGAATTCGACCGGCGTCGCGGTAGCCCAGCATGACTGGCCAGATTGTTCTCGCGCTGCTCCTCTCCGAAGAATCGCGGTAGACGATGTGAACCTTGTGCCGGTCACGGATCGCACGCCGCAACGCAGCACTGCTGATCAGGTCGGCAGATGGTGGGACGGGGGACACCGAGGTGGTCGGAACAGTAATCTGGCCCCGCAGATCCTCCGGCACGACGGCCTCGAGCTTGGCAATGAGGTTGCGCGCAGCAAGCGCCATCTCTGGTTCGCCACGGGTCAGGACCCAGTTCGCGCCGAGAATGGCTGCATCGAGCTCGTCAGGGGTAAGCATGAGCGGCGGCAGATCGAACCCCCGCTCAAGGACATATCCGATGCCGGCCTCGCCCCTGATCGGCACCCGCAACGCCAGCAGGGCAGCCATGTCGCGATAGACGGATCTTTTCGACACCTCCAGTTCACTGGCGATTGTCTCGGCCGTGACGGGCGTACGCATACGCCGCAGGATCTGCAGGATCTCAAACAATCGCTCTGCACGCCGCACCGATCTCTCCTCAATCGGCTTGATGCATAACAGTAGCATGCTGACAGCATGCTGACAGTATGTTGGCAGCAGGGCCGTGGCACTTGGTGTCACACGTCAAGAAGGAGGGATGAAGGTATGAAACTGCGGCAAGCCCTGATTGCGACCCTGGTGGCTGGAGCGCCGGCCACGCAAGCCACCCCAGCGATGGCGCAGCCGATCTCCGTGGAGCGGTTTGGCCTCTACGTCCTGGCTGACGATGTCGAACGGTCCGCGCGCTTTTATGAGGGGCTTCTGGCGACGTCGCCCGAAGTGCGAACGCCCGCATTGATCGGTTTCAATATGGCGGGCGGCTTGTTCGGCATCGTCTCGCGCAAGGCCTATGCCGCACATGAGCCACGTGCCGGGAGCGTCCGCCCCTACATCAAGGTCACCGATATCAAGCAGGCCTTCGCGCATGCATCATCAATTGCGCCGGGCAGCATCGAGGCCCCCGGCATCGTGAGCGAGGGGCCTTTCAGCTTTTTCCGCATGACTGATCCTGACGGCAACGTCCTCGAGTTCTTCGAGTTCAAGCCCAGCGCTGGCTGAACAGGTTCGACGGGAGCTCCCATTGGCTGGCTGGGCGATAGGGCGGTGATCCGCGCGACATGCATCATTTGCGTGGCAAGCATCCTGCGTCGTGATCCTGAGCATTCTTCGGGAAGACGAAATCCTGTATCTCGACGCCGGCTGCCCGCAAGGACTGGAGGAAACGCGCGCAATCCAGCAGCGTCTCGGGCCAGACCGGCCCGGAAGGGGAAGGGCCATGGCCGTCCAGGTCCAGAAGCCTGCACGCTGCATGACCGACCGTATGCCCGGTAAGCCAGCCTTGTCCCCTTGGTGCCGACAATATGCGAACCAGCCTTGCCAAGCTGCCATCGGATTGCGTTCCGGATGCCTCGATATGCAGTTCATGTGATGGCGATGAACCTCTGCGACGGCCGAGAGACGCGCCCACGCCGATCGCGAAACTGACGTCGCGGGCTCCCGTCGCAAGCGCGACGCTCGGGACATCAAGAACATCCATGGGCCGACAGTGAAAACGGATTCCGTCGGGAAATTCGACCTCGCTCGCGTTGCTGGTCCGATCGACATAGGCCCATTCCCCGTCGGCACGAACGATGGCCCGATCAGGAAACGTCTTCACATCCTCCCTTGCGAGGGGCCCAACCGCGTCAAGGGGGTCGAAAATGGCGGTTAACCTTACCGCATCAACAACTGCCAAGCTGCGCGCGAGGTCGACAGCGGCAAGGGTCATGGCGCCAGCTTGCCAATGCCCGAAAACCGCTGCGCTGGCCTGGGAGTCGGATTGCGAGGCGGCCATCAGGAATGGAGCGATGTCCTGCGAAGTGCGCGCAATGCCGATGTGAGATATGCCCCGCTGCATTGCGAAAAGCGCGAGCTTGTCGCCGAGGTCAGAGACAGTGCTGACGACAAGGTCGATCGAGCCGAGATCATCAAGACACGTGCTGGCGTCTTCGCTGTCAAAGAAGGCGGTGCGGGCAGATCCAACCTCCATTGCCAGAGCTTCGCCCATCTCTGGCCGGCGACCGGCAATCAGGATCTCGAGGTCCTTGCTGAACGAGCGCAGTGTCCGGACGGCATGGCTGCCGACCAGACCATAGCCTCCAACGAACAAGACGCGCATCATGCCGATTGGACCTTCTCTGGGTGACCTGCAAATCGAGGGGCGTCATCGCCAATCACAGACCATTCCGGCTTCGCAGCGACGAATTCATGAAAAGCGTTTGCAAGCCGGAGCTCATCGTCAAAACAATTGGCAGGGATCGGGATCATTTCAGCCTCAGACATGATCTCGCCGAGCGAGGTGCCGCAGCGCTTGCAGAAGCTGCGCGGATAATGAAAGGGCGGGTCTGGCGCATAGACGGAGATCTCGTCCTCTCCGGTCACCAACTTGACCGAACTTTTCTGCACGAAGACGAATGGCGTAGCGCCCAGCTTTCTGCACCGAGAGCAGTGGCAAGTGGCCAACATGCTGGGCGATGGCTCGACCTCGAATGTCACCGCTCCGCAGCAACAACTTGCCTTCAACATGCAAGAGCCTCCATCCTTCAACATACGTGATAGAACGGCCCAACTGACAACGCGCGTCAGCAGTCGTTTGTGCCAATTGACCCTGTCCCGGAAAACATGTCCGATTGGAATGAGAAGGATCTGGCAAGATCGAAGTTGCTTTGAGCGGAGGGTTTTGCCGATGACCCGAAGGGCGGCGAAGCCAACAAGTCGAAGTTCACGGGCGAGCTGACCGCATTTGCCCATCGCATGGCGCAGGTGGCCACGCCGGTTGCCGAGATGTGCCGGAAGATGGGGTTGACCCCGGCCGATGACGTGCCAGATCTCTCATTCTGGCTGGATACGATCCCGGGACAGGGCCAACACGGTGGTTGCGGTGGTGACGAATGGCAGCGACCAAAGGACAAGGGCTGCCAAACGAAGCCTCTCGCTCGTTCCTTCCCCGGGAGAAGCGATCCTACGCAAGCCAGTTTGCCGAGGCTGAGCCCAATCGATTGGCCGGGCGATCCCACCCCATCGTCGCGCCCCCGATCCTGACCGGGGGCAGCAGGCGCTGGGCTGGCCCCCACGCCGATTGCTCCAGATCGACCCCATAGTCCCGTGCGGCGGCTTTCTCGAATTCGCGTTCGGCAGGAGAACTCCGATGATCCATTAGCAGCTTGGCTGTGCGTGCGAGGGACAGGCGTGCGGTGAGGCTACCCTTGCCTGTCGTTCTCGCGACGAGCGCCCGGATTGCCGCAGCGGCGAGAAGATAGCCGGTGGCATGATCCAATGCCTGGACCGGTAGCGAGACTGGCGAAGCCGATTGGCGCCAATCCATTCCTGCTGCGGCAATCCCGGTCGAGAATTGGACAAGACTGTCGAATCCGCGCCGCCTCTCCCATGGGCCGCTGTGACCGTATGCATTGAGTGAGATGTCAATCAGGCCGGGCCGAATGGCTTGCCGCGCGCTGGCATCGAACCCGATCCTGGCAAGTGCGTCCTTGCGGTAGCCATGCACCAGGATGTCGGCAGTGCTCAGCAATTGCCGAAGCCGGTGTCGGCCGTCCTCTGTCTTGAGATCAAGGCGCGCGCATCGTTTGCCGAGGGTGACTTCCGGAGCCACCGCATCTTCTTCCCAGTCGGGCGGGTCAATCCGCAGAACGTCGGCTCCATACCCCGCGAGGAAACGGGTTGCGACGGGCCCTGCAATGATGCGGGTAAGATCAAGAACCCGCAGGCCTGCAAGTGGGCGCGTTGGCGATGGCTGCCACGCTGTTTCTGGGGCATGTGCGCCGTCTTCCCAGATGATGAGCGGCTCAGCTGAGACGGCGCGACCTTGCGAATGAGATGCCCAGTCCTCGGCTGATCGCAGCCGGGCGGCGCAGCCTCCCGCATTGACAATGTCGGCTTCACATTCCTCTGCGCTCCTGTGCGCAATGGCATGGGCAACCAATTCCCGCTCCGGTTCGCATTTAAGGACGGCTAATGCCGCTTGGCGATGGTGAGGCGCATTGGTGTGGATCTTGATCCAGCCATCCTTTGCCCGGTAGTCGCCCGCGACCGCATCCCAGGGATCGGGCATGCTCCATCCCATGGGTTTGATCGACCAGCCGAACCAGAGGGAGGCAGACCTGCAGGACACCGAAACGGGTGGAGAGGGTGCCCGTAAGCCCACCAGTTCTGATATGGCTGCGGCAGCAGCGGCAACCGAGGCGGCGGCAAGATCCGATACCGGCCAGCAGGAAGGAAGTTGGTCCTCGTCCTCGAAGACAACATGCGCCTTCGATCGGTTTGGCAGCAGCAGTGCGCCGACCATGTCATCGAGCAGCCCGTCGGTTACATTGCCGGACATACGTCACCTCCCGGTATCGGGGGTGATGGTTGTTCCGATTGCCCTACCAATCAATCTTGATACAGCGAATCAACATGTCAGTCTGGATTCATCGCTCGGCGGCGTTGTCGCAATTGCGCGTCAAGGCGCAAACGCTTTACGCCTACGTGAGCCGCGGCCAGATCCGCGTGCAGCCCGATCCCGCAGACAGTCGGCGAAGCCTTTACAATGCAGCCGACATTGCCAGCATCTCGACCCGCAAGGCGCGCGGGCGGAGCCCACGCCGCATCGCTGCCAGCTCAATGGATTGGGGCGAGCCTGCAATCACGACTGCAATTTCGGGCATCGAAAATGGCAAGCTTAGCTATCGCGGGCGGGACGCAATCGCCTTTGCTTCAGTTGCCACGTTGGAGGAATCCGCGCAGCTCCTCTGGAATGTTGGCGACACGCTCAAATTCGAGGGGCGCCAGGTTCGAGCCGGCCAGAATGCATTTTCCCTGCTCGCGGACCTCATAAGCGAAAGTCAGCCCATTCTCGGCCGAGACCCGCAACATCTCGCCCGCGAAGCGGCGGCAATTATCGGCGACCTGGCTCTCGTCTGCGGCGCCCAGACAGGACGCGATCCGCTTCACCAGCGGCTCGCCCGAGGTTGGGGTGGAGGCATGGACTTGGCTGAGCGACTGCGCCAGGCTTTGGTGTTGATGGCCGATCACGATCTGAACGCCTCAACTTTTGCTGCGCGCGTGGCCGCATCAACCGGTGCGTCGCTTCCCGCTGCGCTTCTGAGTGGCCTGTGCACCTTGTCCGGGCCCCGCCACGGCGGTGCCGGTGAAGCGCTCCAGCACTTCATGCGCGATGCGCGCCTGCTGGGAACGAGGATCGCGGTGCAGAGCTGGTTGCAACGCGATCGGATGTTGCCGGGTTTTGGTCACAACCTCTACCCTGAGGGCGATCCCCGCGCTGCGGCGATGCTGGCCGATCTCGAGGTCGACGGCGATCTGAAAGACCTGGCGCGCGCTGTCTTCGATTGCACTGGCCTGCTTCCCAACTGCGATTATGCGCTCGCTGCGATGGCCGCTACGCATGCTCTACCGACTGATGCGCCCTTCCGTGTGTTCCTTCTCGGCCGCGCCGTGGGCTGGTGTGCGCATGTGATGGAACAGAAGAGCGACGGCAGGCTGATCAGGCCCCGCGGGCGCTACCTTGGCAGTGAATTGCTGGTCACTCATCTTTGATCGACGCTGCCGAAGGAAGGCTTGACGCCACCAATCCCCGGTCATGATCGAGGTCGATGCGCGATCCCGAAACGTGCCTGGCACCATCAATGGATTTATCGCGAGCCGGAGAAATTCAGCAGCCGATCCCATGGCTGACATTGGTGACCGCCTGCGCGGCGTTCCAAAACCGACCGCGCATCTTCAGGCCAGATGACGGGGCGGGGCGGCAACTTCGCACCGTTCGCCAACCGAGAATGCGCAAACCCGACCGAGGCTAGCGCAACACAGGCGATACGTCGACCAATGTGACGTCGCGCATCTGGTTGAGATAGGCCTCGTAACAAGGCTTGTGGGACGCGCCGACGATTGCAACCAATCTTGTCCCCGGCGCGCGGCCAAGAACTTCGCGGATATTGGCCACCATCCGGAGATTGCGTGTTTCCCAATAGGCCACGTAGCGGCGCCCGTAGGCCTGTTCGGATGGTTCCGTCAGCGCCGCACCCCAATCAGACTCATACGCCAGGGCGGCCAAGGACGGGGCGCTGAGCGCTCGACAGATGTCGAGCAGACCATTGGGTTGTCCCATCCCAGCGTAAAGTGCCCGATCCGCGGCAATGCGGGCCTTGTTCGCCGGATTGTCCCGCGCGCGCTCCATGGCCTCACCATAGGCCGTTTCATCGACAGGTGCGCCTACAAACGACTGATCATCCACGCTCCAGACCCGCTCCAGCCCGGACCGGGCGGCAAGCTGCGCCGCGATCAGTTCTGTCTCGCTTTTCCGCGTCAGCTGCGCTTGCAGGTAGGCAACGAGTTCGTTTGTCAGGCCCTGATCGACCCGGCGTTCGGCAGCGGGCAGGCGGAACCACTGCACCGTTGCCGATGCCGGTTCTCCGGCGGCGAGGAAGACCAGCGAGAGACGGCGTCGTTGCGGTGCCGACGGCGTTGCAGGCTTATTTGCCAGCATTCGCTCAGCCTCCGCATTGGCGGCTGTCACGTCGAGCCCGACAGCATGCCCGGCAGCGGCGGGGTCATGACAATAGGCTTCGACCGCCTCTAAGTGCCGTTCGCCCTGGCGACGCATGGCGTCGCATTGCAGGCCGGAAATATTCTCGCTGGCAACAGCCGTTGGGGCCCATCTCACTAGGCGCTGAAGGAGCGGTTCAACCATCCCCGGCGTGAAGCTGTCCGGCAAGTTTGAAAGGTGCGGGGAACCGACCACAAGCACTTCATTGGCGCGACCAGCCGGACGGTCCTCAAGCGCATCGGGCCGAAAGGCTGGTTGATGGCGCTGAGCGCTGGCCATCCCTGTGCAGCCTGCTGTCATGACCAGAAGAGCTGCCGTGAACTGCAAGATCATGCCTCTCCCCTCACTGTATTGCTTGAGTAATACGGATGGAGGAAATTCGTCAATGGCTTGGCTTAATTGCTGCGGTCACTATGGGAACAGCGGCACAGCGGCTTTGCCACCCTGCTGGAAAATTGCATCCGGTCGGGAAACGGCTCCGTTGCGGTCACAGTGCTGTTGGCAGACCTCACCGCAAGGCCATCATTCACGCGACGACAACAATCCCACTCATTCTTGCGGTGGCAGAACCTCGATATCTTCCAACCACTGCCTGGTCTGCCCGGGCCATTGTCGGGTGATCGGATCCGCGGTGGGCCGCAGGCCGAACGCATGCCCTCCCCTTGCATAAAGCCGCAAGTCAACCGGCACGCCGGCATCATTGAGTGCCAGGGCATAGGCCATTGGTTGCCGCACATCGTCGACGTCATCGTTCATCGCATGGATGATCAGCGTCGGCGGTGCCTTTGGACTGATATCGACCCAGGGTTGCAGTTCGAGATTGTTCCTGCCCTTGCTGTTGTCCAGCACCCGCGCGGTATAGGCAACGATGGCGAAGTCGGGCCGCGGTGATTGCCGATCCGCGGCGTCGGTCAAGGCATAGGTCCGTTCGACCGTGTTGCTCATGTTGATGACGAGATAGGCGCCTGCCGAAAAGCCGATCGTGCCGATCCGGTGCGGATCGATGCCATAGGTTGCGGCCCGTTCCCGCAGCAGGCTGAGGGCGCGCTGCGCGTCTTCCAGGCCGAGCAGGACCTTTGGTCGCTGCTGCTTTCCATCCACGCGCGGCCAGACTTGCGGCGTGCGGTATTTCAGCATGGCGCATGTCATGCCTTGCCGGGTTGCCCAGTCGCATATCTCGGTGCCTTCAAGGTCGGTTGCCACGGCGTGGAAGCCGCCGCCGGGGATGACGAGCATTGCGGCGCCGGTGTTGCGACCTTTCGGACGATAGATCGTCATGGTCGGCCGGGTGACATAGGTTGCCCAGTGCCATTTGCGTCCACCAACCAGTGGCGAACCGTTGCCGGTATATTCAGGATGGGCGCCGCTGTCTGGCGCCGCCAAGGGGACATTCACGGGCCAGAGCGGAAGCTGCGTTCCTTCACCATCCGGTTCCCAGACCCCTTCCTTCTCCACCTTCGGAACCTCGATCCGTTCGGGCGGGGTCGCGTTCCTGTTTGCCTGGCCGCCGGCAGACCCTGCAACGCCGAGACACAGGAGAAGGGACGTCACCAGAGCCGGATATCGCAGCATGTTTCGTGTCCCCATTCCTGTGCCAGGACCGGCATCGGAATTACCGGAAAGACGGCTGGCACGCTTTGGGGCGGCCGGCCAGACAGGCCGTGTCATCGCGCTTCCCCCCATCAGCCGTCACGAGACCAGAAACGCTGCCACCGATGGCGCGTCCAGGGCGCAGTGCCCACCATAAAGCGGATGCCACTCGGTCTGGACGCCGCGGGCGCGGGCGCGCCGGGCCAGCGCCTGTGTCCCTTCGAAATTGCCATAGGCGTCATACAGCCCGTTTGACAGATAGAGCGCCGGGGACTGGGGGCCGGCTTGCTCGATCAGGGTCAGCGGCGAGGCGACGCGCCATTCCCGGTCATTGCTGTAGTGGCGGCGGGCCAGCATCCAGATGCCGAAGGCGATCTTCGGATCAGCGCCGGTGCGGGCCAGGCCTGCCCTGATTTCGCTGATCGGCGAGAACGGGGAGACCGTGTAGACGCCAGGGCACAGCGCCGCGATGCGGGCAAAACGCTCAGGATGGGCCAGCCCCGCGACCAGCACGTTGAGACCGCCCATCGATTCCCCCAGCAGGATCCGCCGCCGGGGCGTGCCCAGTTTCTGCTCGATGGCGGGAATCCGCCCCATCATGTCGCCCAGCAGGCCGCTGTCGGGGGCAGCGCCCTTTGGGGACAGCAGCCAGCTCCCGCCGTAGGACAGGGTCACAACTGTGGGCGGCCGAACGCCCCTGGCCTGCCACTCAGCCTGCAGGAGGCCGGTGTAATAGGTCGCGTCGTTCCAGACCCGCGCGTCGAGATTGCGGCCATGCAGGTGATAGACGACATCGCCATTGGTCCCGCTGCGCGCGCGGTAGATGCAGTATTTCATGGGGCCGTTGCTGGCGCATTCCTCCAATGCGGGGGTGAAGGCCACGGTCTGCGCACCCTGCGGGGCCGTCAGTGTGCGCCAGCCCCAATAGCCGCAAGCCAACAGGACGGCGAGAATGCCGAGCGCGATCGCACGGCGGTGACGGCGCAAGGTCAGGCGCATGATGTTTTCCTTGCGAGCAGGCGGGCAAACAAGTCTGGCTGCGGCCGTGCAGGCGGCCTGGCGGCGGCAGTCCGCCGGTCGCGGGTGGGCTGCCCTGGCGGCAGCATGCAGGCGCTCAGCAGGTAACCGATGATCGCGCTGCCTCCGTATCCGACCAGCGGCGTCGGATGATTGTCGATCACGGCCGCCAGAAGGATCGCCAGCCAGACTGCGCCGAACACCGCACATTGCCGCACGTCATCCTCGTGCCGGGTGCAGAAGGCCGCAGCGGGCAGCAACAGCAGGGCGCCTGCGCTGGCAACAGCGATGCCGAGCAGTGGATGCACCTGCCAGGCTTGCGTGAACACGCCCTCGGCAAAGCGCACGGGAGGCAGGCTGTCGGCCCGCACAAGCGTGGTCAAAAAGCCCAACGCGCTCGCGGCAAGCACAAGTGCCACCTGCCGGTTGCGGTGCAGCAGCCATAGCATGGCCATCCCGGCAAGCAACGCGCCTGCCATTGCCCGGTCGGGCTGCATGGCCATGGCCGCCGCCGCGACCAACAGGGCCGCTGTGCCCGCAGCCGTCACCTTGCGCGCGAACATCATCAGCAAGGCGGGCAACAGGATCAGGCTCGATTGCACCATCAGCGGCCCGGCCGCGACCCATCGCACAACGCCATGGGACGAAACGCCGAACATGCTGGTCAGCATCAGCAATCCGGCCATGATGATCGATGCGTTGGTGCGGCCGCTGTCGGGAAGGCCCTGCCAGATGGCCGCCCCCGCCAGCAGCGCAAGACCGACACCCAGCGAGGCGGTGTTGACAAGAATCATCGATGCTGAGGCGTCAGCAACGTAGAAATGGATGACGCCGATCATCACGGCGGCAATGGCCGCAAATGCGGCAACAGGACGAGGTCCAAGGCCGTCGCGCGCACGGTCAACCGCATTGCTCAGTCGTGCCTTGATGAAGGTGAGCGCCAGACCCGAGGCTGCCCCGGCAGCAAAGCGCAGTGCTTCGCCGTCGTCGGCAATGGCGGCTGCTTCGGCCCGCACAGCCTCAGCCCAGTCCCGCATGCGCGCGGGTGCCAGTCCGACCAGTCGAACAAGCAGCCTGTCGGACAGTCTGCGCACAGCCCGGCGGCTCACGTGCGCGCCTCGCGTTGGGACAAACAGGCGTCCGCCGGCTCGACCGGGTTGGCCCGGGCCACATCGACCCCGGCTGCCGTCAGCCGGTAGGCATGGCGTGGCGGGCGTCCGGGTTCCGCCGGCGGCTGCCACGCGGTTTCGAGCAAGCCCTTCTCCTCCAGACGGATCAGCAAAGGGTAGAGGGTGCCAGATTTGACCCCGGTGATCTTCGCCAGATCATAGCCGTGGGACCACGACCTGCCATTATCAAGCAGGACGGACAGCACCAGTTTTGCAGCGGGCGAGAAGGCGCGTGTACGAGTCATTCACCTTAACTCTACCTATGTAGATTTAATGTCAAGCTGATCAGCGACAGGTCGGGCGCCACGGCCAGAAGCAGGATGCAGATATTCGGGCGCAGTCGTGCGACCCCCAGTGGGGACTTTTTGGCACGCGGCTGCGATGGCAATGGCGGGTGTGTTTTTGGGAGGATAGCTACGCGCTCCCCATCTCACCCCACGGTCGCCACAGGTTCGACCGTTGCGCCGGCAGCCCGGAGCGCGGTCGTCAGCGTATCCACTACCCTCGCCACATCGACAGCGGCCCCATCGTGCAGGGCCTCCGTCACCAGCAAGGCGCGCCGCGTGAACCCGCGCACGGCAGACCGGCCGCTCTGGCGATGCGTCCAGCGCCGGGAATGCGCCCAGCCTTCGACATCGCGGAAGATGACCTCGCCCGGCTCGGGGTGTTCTTCCTCCCCGGCGAACGTGGTGTAGCGTTCATCGCCTGTGGCGCGTGTGACGGTCAGCGGCAGAGCGATATGGTCCAGGTCGAAGATGGCGAGCGGAATGGCGAAGCCGGCCGAGACTGCGTTGCCGAAGTCGATGAGCGGGTGCAACGCCGGCATGTCGCCCTGCGTCCGCAGCCGGCGCAGGAGCGACTCCGACGCGCAGCGATACTGGGTGGGCTTCAACCCCATCGCCGCGAAGGCAGCGCGCCAGGCACGGATTTCCGGCAGGGCGCCCTCGGTTGTATCCGCGAGGCGGGCGCGCGCGACCGTGAGATGGCGGGCGGGATCAAGCGCGAGCGACGTGAGATGATCGGCGCCTTCGACCACCAGCGCCGCGGCGACAAGGGTTGGGAAATCGGCGCGCAGGGCGGGATCGTGGCGGATGATCGGGGTCATGGTGATACTCGTTTTTCGCGATAAAGATGGGACAGGCATGCTTTGTGGTCACGGCGAGCATCCCGGCGCCGGCCGACCTGCCGTGGGTTCATGCGATTCCTCCCGCAACGCGACGGGAGATAGAAGTTCCTCCGCTGGCGCGTCTTGAACGGAATTGCGCGTGTTGAGCGTTCGTGCGGAGACGGGTGCAGATTGCGTCAACTCGCCTTCGTTTATCGTGTGAAGCAAGAGTGACCGCTGAAACATCTCGTGGCAGATTGAGGGCTCACCGCCCAGTCACTGAAGAGTACACGAATGGCAGCCAACTCATTTTCAGTCCGGGGCAACGGCCTGCGTCAGGTTACTGCAGTCACTGCCAGCTCTGCGCTCAGCTTTCAGCGCCATTCGCACGACGAATATGGCATCGGCGTCATGCTGGCTGGTGCTCAGCGATCCTGGAGCGGCAGGGGGCACGTCGAGGCCTTTCCCGGCGACCTCATCACCGTGAATCCCGGCGAAGTGCATGATGGCATGGCGATCGGCGACAGCCGCAAGTGGGCGATGCTGTATCTGGACCCGCGCAAGGTGAGCGCGATCGCCGCCGATATCCACGAAGGCAGGCGCGACGCGGAGTTCATCAATCCGGTGTTTCGGAACGTGGCGGCCAACCATAGGTTTGCCGCTGCCTTTGCAGCCCACGAGAGCGGCGATGAAGATGCGATGGACGAGCAGCTCATTCTGCTTCTGGCAGGCGTGCTGGGCGATGCAACAGCGCCCGAGGCGCGGGTGCCGTCACGAATTGGCCAGATCAAGGAACGGATTGACGATGATCCTGTTGCCGATCATCCGCTCGATGAATTGGCCCGGATATCAGGGAGCAGCAGGTTCAAGGCGCTGCGTGGCTTCACCGCGCTGACGGGTCTGACCCCGCATGCCTACATCATCCAGCGGCGGCTCGACCTGGCCAAATCCTTGATCCGCAGCGGCGTTGGCCTCGCCGAAGCGAGCTGCGAAGCAGGCTTTGCTGATCAAAGCCATTTTCACCGCGCGTTCGTTCGGCGCTTTGGCATGACCCCTGTTGCCTATGCGGCGGCCATGCGCTGAGCGGCTGCAATTTCGTGCAAGATCACAGCTTGCCTCTCGGATAGGTCCCATGGATCGCCGCTGACGGGAGGACGTCTTTGGACCGGACCGCAGATCATGCCGAACCCCATGCCATCAGGCCGTGTTTCGAAAGTGAAAACCGGGCAATCATTGCCATCATCAACGATGCGGCAATGGCATATAGAGGCGTAATTCCGGCCGATCGGTGGCATGAGCCTTATATGCCATTGGGTGCGTTGGAAGCCGAAATCGCTGCCGGTGTGGGCTTCACAGGCTATACCATGAATGGTCTTCTGGTCGGCGTGATGGGCATTCAGAATGTTCGCAACGTCCGCCTCATCAGGCATGCCTATGTCCTGTCAGGCCATCAGGGTCGTGGTATCGGCTCGACGTTGATCACTCACCTGCGCGGCACCGGCGACACGCCCATCCTGATCGGAACCTGGGCCGCCGCATCCTGGGCCATCGGCTTCTATCAGAGACATGGTTTCGCGCTCACCCCCGAAACGGTGACAGCACAGCTCCTCAAGACATATTGGGATGTGCCGGAGCGGCAGATCGCGACATCCGTGGTGTTGGCATCGCCCGCACTGACGGTCGACAGCGCTCAGCAGCTGATCGCTGGCGCACAGCCGAACCAACCTGCGCCCGCGCCAATAGCCTAGGCGCTGATCCAATGTCGCAATCAAACTTCGGCTATCGTCCCTACGAACCGCAATTGCGCCTGATCCCCTGGGGAGACCGTATCTGGATAGTCAACGGCCCCGAGGTTCCTATTGGCTCAGTTGGGTGACCTTTCCCTGCCCAGGCCGAATGACGGTCATTCAGCTGCATGACGGAAATCTGTGGCTTCACTCGCCCGTATCTTGCGAGCCCGAGCTGGTCGCTGCTGTCAGCGCTTTGGGACCCGCGTCCGCGATCGTGGCTCCGATTTGGCAATCACAACAGGGCAATAATCATCGATGAACGAAACTCTCGGGCGCGTTCTGGAGATCGTGCGATATCCGGTGAAATCGATGGCGGGGGAGCGGATGCCTGTCGCCGAGCTGGACTGGCAAGGGCTGGAGGGCGACCGGCAATATGGGTTCGTGCGTCGTAGCAATCCAACACGTTTCCCATGGTTAACGGCCCGCGATTTTTCGGGCCTGGTGCTGTATCGAGCGACGTATGACGATCCTGAATGTCCCCGCAACTCGAAGGTGACGGTTGTTGCACCTGACGGCGTGGAGTTTGCGCTCAGCGATCCAGGACTCATCGCAGCACTGGAAGCAGAGGCCGGAGAACCGCTGAATCTGATGCAACTCGGTATCGGCGCTTATGACCTGATGCCCGTTTCGATCGTGACGACCGCGAGCTTGAAGAAGCTGGACGCGGTGCATGGCGCGTCGCTTGATCGACGCCGGTTCCGAACAAACATAACCGTTGAGAGCGATTGCCTGGACGAGGCATGGCAAGGGCAACGGATCGGGTTCGGCGAGGCCGGCGGCGCGGAACTGCTGATCGCTTATGGGGCGCCGCGCTGCGCCATGATCACGATAGACCCTGATACGGCCAAGCGCGACGCAAAGGTCTTACGCACCGTTGCGCAGCGTTTCGGAAACGCCTTCACAATGTATGCCTCGGTTGCACGGCCGGGTGCCCTCCGCGAAGGTGACGAAGTGAGAATCGTCGGGTCTTGAAGCCCAAATCGCGGGACGCCAACCGTTCGAATGAAATCCGAATGGATGGCGGACATCGGGGAGGCGTATTGGTTCGCCGCGCGACAACGATCGGGTGGCGATCAGTTCCACTGATGAGCGCCCGCGGCTGGATGGACGTGATCGACACGCCGTAGGAAAAGATGGCGATGGTGCCTTTATGGTCTCCCTTTAGCCCTGGAGTTGGTTCGGAGTGATAAGCGCTGACTTGACGCTTTCCCGGGGAATCGCCGCCCGGCTCTTGCTGTTTGCTGCTGCCGCGATGCTCTGCTCCGCGACTTCTGAGAACGACTATCGTCTCGCGGCCCGCGACCTCGACGTGAAGATTGCCAAGAACTACGCCTATCTGGACAAGCTGCCGGGCGAACAAGTGCCGCAATCGGACGTGCTGACCGCCGAGCGCGAAGCGGTTCACGATGAACGCACCCTTCTGGCCTATGCGGAAAAGCGCATGATCTCGCTCGCCGATCACCATGCCATCACCGGCAGCTCGTTTCGCGACAGCTGGGCTGTGGTCCCAACCTATGCCGACATCTGGGTGGTTGAGAAAGGCGACCGCTTTGTGGTGGATGCGGTGCGCGATGAAAGCCCGGCAGAGCAGCAGGGCATGGCGGCGGGCGATCTCATCACCCGCATCGATGGCGTGCCCGTCCCTCAGGCCGTGTCCGGGTTCTGGGAGGGCCTTGGGCTGAAGGTCACCCCGGCGCGCGCGGAATATGCAGCCCGCGTGCTGGTCGCTGGCCGCCGTGACCGTGCTCGCACTCTCACGATCCAATCCCGTTCCGGGGCGGTTCGCGAACTCGTGCTTCCTTCGATGTACGCCCAGAAGCAGGAGGCCCGCCCGCCGGTGAGTTCCTGTACCCGCAACAGGCTTACCGTCATTCGTTTCAACAACAGTCTTGGCGATAGTGCGACGATCGCCGCCTTTGATGGGGCGCTTGCCGCCGTTCCGCCGCGCAATGCGCTTGTCCTCGACCTGCGCGACACGCCGTCTGGCGGCAACACCACTGTCGCCCGGGCGATCATGGGATGGTTCGTCAGGAAGCCGAGGGGCTACCAGATCCACAACCGACCGGCCGAGGAACGGGAAACGGGCATTCCTCGCCAGTGGATCGAACAGGTCCTGCCGCGCAGTGGGCGTTATCGGGCCAGCCTGCCGACCGTTCTTGTCGGCCGATGGACCGGCAGCATGGGCGAGGGAATGGCAATCGGCTTTGCAGCGCTCGGCGCAAGGGTCGAAGGCACGCGGATGGCAGGACTGGTTGGTTCGGTCGAGGATCTGCAGGTCGGCCAGACCGATCTGTTTGTAAAACTGCCAACCGAACAACTTTTCTCCGTCACCGGTGCGCCGCGTGAAGCTTTCGTTCCCGAAGCCGTAGCCGGTGATGAAGTCAGTCGCGAAACCTGCAAAAGCTAGCCCTTTGCGAAGATGTTTTCTGCGAGTTCGGCTGACCTTGCAGTCATAGAGTATATCGGAACTTACGGCCCGAATATCTATGCCGCTTGGTATGGAGCAATTTGGGACAGGGCCACAGGGGTGCATGTCACCGTTGGCCCTCAGCAACAACTTGTGACGCGTTCGCACATTGAGAGTTCCATCGATTGCCTCAGGGAGCGCTACGGGTCCGTTCATCGGTGGATGCGCGGTGACGTGCACCCCTGAATTGGCGCCATTTTTGGGTAGAGCCCGTTTCTCGAGCAGACGGACGAATGAAGCGGCGCAGGTTATCGGCCGAGCAAACCATCGAGATCGTGAAAGAATGGAAGGTAGGTATGGCGGCAAGCGCGGCTTGTCACGACTGGGCCGTTGCCGTCTGAACTGCGGGATTGGGATGAGACCGATGAAGGCAAGACCAGCTCGAGGCGGCCGCGGTTCTGACCCAGCGTGGTTTGTGATCCCAGTTGCGGGCCGGAACGCTCCCTCAAACTGGCCGGACCGTTCCTGTTCGGGGTCTTTCTATTCCCTGTTTTGCAAGCCGCGGCTTCGCAAGAAAAATTATCTATTTTCAAGTGTATAACCCGATTTACAAGGCTGGGAGCAGCCCAAGAAATGTTCGAAATTCCTGTTTTGAATACGACAACAGGGAATATCAGGGCAGAGACCGGTTCGCAGCAGACTTCCTCCATCGCCACTTCAAATTCATGGATGCATGCGCCGGTCCCACAGGTCCGGGGTGGTCCGTATTGGCACACGGTCGGCCTCGCCACCACCATTGGCCAGACAGCCATGGGGAGCCGCACGATGAACATACGCCACAACGCCCTGATCCTGGTCGCCGACGGGCAGAAATATCTGCTGCTGCACAATCACGGTGATTTCCGGACGCCTGCGCTGAGGGTGGAAGGCGGCGCCGAACGCAGGGGCGCGCCAACACGGGACATGGGCACGGACAGGCCCGGTCGCAGCTTTGCCAGCGCCGGCACCGCCCGCAGCGCCATGGGCCAGACCGACCTGCAGCAGCAGGCAGAAGACCGCTTTGCCGCTGAGGCCGCTGCTGCGCTGGCCGGACGCGCCAATGGCAGCGAGGGCGACATCATTGTCGTGGCACCGCCGCGCACCCTGGCGGAACTGCGCCGCCACTATGCCGCTGCGGTGAAGGCCCGGCTGGTAGCGGAAGTGGACAAGGACCTGACCGGCCACAGCGTCGAGGATATCGCCGCCATCCTGTCGCGCTGAACCCCACCCGCGTGCGGCTTGCCACCGGGCCGGGCCGCTGATAGCCGACCGCGCGTGTCTGGCGATCTCCTCGCACTGTCCGGCCTGTTTGTCAGCGCCTTCCTTGCCGGTTCCATCCTGCCGGCCCAGTCCGAAGCGGTGTTGGCGGCCTTGCTGATCGACGGCGCGCACCCGGCCTGGCTGCTGGTGATGGTGGCCAGCATCGGCAACGTGGCCGGTGCCGTCCTGAACTATGCGCTCGGGCTTGGGGCCGAACGCCTGCGCCACCGCCGCTGGTTTCCGCTGTCCGCGGCCGGGTGGGCGCGCAGCGCGGCGTGGTTCAACCGCTGGGGCGTCGCCACCCTCCTCTTCAGCTGGCTGCCGGTGGTGGGCGACGGCTTCACGGTGCTGGCCGGGGCCGCCCGTACCCCCTTCGCGCTGTTTCTGGCGCTGGTCACGCTGGCCAAGTCCGGCCGCTATGCCGTTCTGGCGGCACTTCTAGGCTGAAGCCAGCCAGCGGTTGAGCCGGCTGGCCGGGTCTGCCAGCAGGGCCGCCGAAGGCCCCGTCTCCACAATGTCGCCACCCTGCATGAAGGCCGCCAGATCGGCAATGCCGGCCGCCTCTTCAAGATCATGGGTGACAAGGATCATCGGGGCAGCACTGGCCTGTCGCAGCCGGGCGACCAGCGCGATCAGGGCGCGGCGCACCGGGCGGTCCACGGCGGCAAAGGGCTCGTCCAGCAGCAGCACGGCGGGATCGCGGGCCAGCGCGCGCGCCAGCGCCACGCGCATCTGCTCGCCGCCCGAAAGCTGCGCGGGTCGGCGGCCGGTTACGCCGCCTTCCATCTGCACCGCGGCGAGCAGCGCACGCGCGGCATCCCGATCTGGCCGGCCTTGCGCGATCATCACGTTGCCCAGCGCATCAAGGTGCGGGAACAGGCCGCCGCCCTGCATCACCAGCCCCACACGGCGCCGCCAGGCGGGCAGGCCGCCGGCGCCATCCTGCCAGCTGGCGCCGTTCACCGTCACGCTGCCACTGGACGGCAGCAGACCAGCAATCGCCTTCAGCAGGCTGGACTTGCCGGCCCCGGATGGCCCGACCAGCGCCAGCGTCTGCCCTTGCGGGACATGGAGTGCGCCCGCCAGCGGCACTGGCGCTGTGGCCCGCAGATCAAGGCGCAGCCCGTCAGCCACGATCCGATCCTGGCTTGCGGCCCAGCAGGAACAGCAGGGTGATGGCCAGCACGCTGATGCCGGTGAGCAGCAGTGCCAGCCTTGCGGCGCCCATCATGTCGAACGCCTGCACGCGGTCATAGATGGCCAGGCTCAGCGTCGCCGTCTCGCCAGGGATGGCGCCGCCCACCATCAGCACCACGCCGAATTCGCCGAGCGTGTGGGCAAAGGCCAGCACGGCGCCCGTTGCAATGCCGGGCCAGGCCAGCGGCAGTTCCACGCGGCGGAAGGCCGCCCGCGGCGACAGCCCGCAGCTGGCGGCGGCAGCGCGCAGGTCAACGCCGACGCCCTCGAACGCCCTCTGCGCCGGCTGCACCGCCAGCGGCAGGTTGACGAGCACGGAGGCAAGGAGGATGCCGGCAAAGCTGAACACCAGCCGGCCGCCGGTGAGCGCCTCGAACGCCCTGCCGATAAGGCTGCCAGGCCCCATGCCCACCAGCAGCGCCAGGCCGACCACCGTGGGCGGCAGCAGCAGCGGCAGGAACAGCAGGGCTTCCAGCAGCGGCCGCCCGCGCCAGCGCGTGACGGCAAGCCAGCGGCCAAGCAGGATCGCCAGCGGCAGCAGGACGGCAACCGTCGCCAGTCCGAGCGCCAGTGACAGGCGCAGCGCTGTCGCATCAGCCAATGTCACGGCAGGTCAAAGCCCGCTGCAGCCAGCCGGGCGCGCGCCCTGGGACCCGTCATCCAGGCGGCGAAGGCCCGCGCATCCGCGCCTGCCCCGCGCGCCAGCACCAGCGACTGCGACAGCGGCGGATGCGCACTGGCGGGCAGTTCGTTCATCACCAGGCCGGCACCGGCGCGGGCGGTCGCGTCGCGGGCCAGCGCGGCCGAAACGATGCCGGCATCGGCCGCGCCACTGGCCACGAAGTGCACCGCCTGCGCGACATTCTCGCCCAGCGCCAGCGGCGGCTTCAGGCCGGCCCCGTTCAGCACGGCCTGCGCCGCGCGGCCATAAGGCGCCACGGCGGGGTTGGCGATGGCCACGCGCCGCACGCGCGCGGCATCTATTGCGGCGCGCAGGCTGGCCAGACCCGTGACGCCGCTGGCCCTGGTGGCCAGCAGCGCCACCCGCCCCAGCGCAAAGACCCGCGGGCGTCCATCGGCCTTCCCTGCAGCGACCAGCCTGGCCGGATAATCGGCATCGGCTGCCAGCAGCAACTGGTGCGGCGCGCCGTTCAGCATCTGCTGCGTGAGGCTGCCGCTGGCGCCGAACACCGGTGTCACCTGCCGGCCTGTGGCAGCGCGGAAATCGGCGATGATGGCCGGCAGCACGCCGCGCAGATCGGCAGCGGCGGCAATGGTGACCGGCGCGGCGGCCGCCGGCAGCGACCATGCGAGCATCAGGAGCAGGAAGGCGCGGCGCCGCATCACGCCGCCGTCATGCCAGCGCAACCGCCGCTGTGCAACGCAGGCCCAAAGCCGCTATGAGGCAGGCCATGTCCACGCGCCCCGACCCCGTTGAACCGTTCCACGCCATCGCCCTGTCCCGCCTCGCCCGCCAGCTGGAAGCGCAGGGCCGCGATATCATCCACATGGAGTTCGGCCAGCCTTCGACCGGCGCGCCCGCCGCTGCGATTGCGCGCGCACAGCAGGTGCTGGCCAGCGACCCCGGCAGCTATTGGGAATCCGAACCGCTGAAGGCCCGCATCGCGCAGCTTTACAGGGAGCGGCACGCGGTCGAAGTGGTGCCCGAACGCATCATCCTGACCTGCGGCGCCTCGCCGGCGCTGGTGGTGGCGCTCACCGCGGCGTTCCGGCCGGGCGACCGTGTGGCGATGGCGCGGCCGGGCTATGTCGCCTATCGCAACACGGTCCGCGCGCTGGGCATGGAACCGGTGGAGATTGCCTGCGGCCCCGAAACCCGCTTCCAGTTGACCGCGGCATGGCTGGAAGCGCTCGATCCCGCTCCAGCTGGCGTCATCATCGCCAGCCCGGCCAACCCTACGGGCACGATCATACCCGCTGACGAGATGGCAGCCATGGTGCGCGTTTGCACAGCGCGCGGCATCCGCATCGTGTCGGACGAAATCTATCACGGCCTGTCCTTCACCGGCCCGGTGGCAAGCGCGCTGGAATTTGCGCCAGATGCCCTGGTGGTCAACAGTTTCTCCAAATATTTCAGCATGGTGGGCTGGCGGCTGGGGTGGCTGGTGGCGCCCGATGATCTGGTGGGCGCGGCGCGGGCGCGGATGGGCAACCTGTTCCTCACCGCCCCCACACTGTCGCAGCACGCAGGGCTGGTTGCGATGGACTGCACCGACGAGCTGGAAGCCCATGTCGCCCGCTATGCCCGCAACCGCCAGCTGATGCTGGACGCGCTGCCGGGACTGGGGCTGACGCAGATCGCGCCGCCCGATGGCGCCTTCTACATCTGGGCCGATGTCGGCCATCTCACCGACAATGCGATGACGCTGGCCGAACAGCTGCTGCGCGATACCGGCGTGGCCACCGCGCCGGGCATCGATTTCGATCCGGTGGCGGGGCGCCACTTCCTGCGCTTCAGCTTTGCGGTCAACACGCCGCTGGTGGAAGAGGCGATCGGGCGCATGACGCCCTGGTTTCAGCAGCGCGGCTGAGCCTATTCGGCGGGTGCCACGACGCCGCGCCGGGCCATGGCGCGGAAGAACAGCACGGCGGTGACCCCGACGAAGACCAGCGACACCACAAAGGGCGCGCCGGGCTGATAGACGCTGGCCTCCGGCGCCGAGAAGCGGGCGAACACCGTCGTCATCAGCGGCGGGCCGATGATCGCCGACAGGCTCTGGATGGAGGCCACCGCGCCCTGCAGCTCACCCTGCTCGGATGGCGGCATCTCGGCAGACATCAGGCCCTGCAGGCAGGGGAACACCAGCCCCTGGCAGGCCGACACCGCGATGCCGAGGTAGACCAGCCAACCGGCATCGGCCATCGCATATGTGGAATAGCCGGCCACGGCCGACAAGAGGCCCACCTGGATGATGCGGCGCTGGCCAAAACGCGGGATCAGCTTGCGGCCCAGGAAGCCCTGCACGAAGGCGCCGGTGACGCCAACGGCGGCAAGGCTCCAGCCCACCTGTTCGGGCGTCCAGCCATAGCGAAGCTGGCCATGATAGCTCCAGATCGAATAGAGCGACTGGTAGGACAGCGTCCACACGAACACCGTGGCGGCCAGCATCAGCACCACCGGATGCGCAGACTTCAGCCGCATCAGCGCGCCCACCGGGTTTGCCCGGCGCCACTGGAATGGCCGGCGCTGCCCCGCCGGCAGCGATTCCGGCAACACGAACAGGCCATAGACGAAATTGGCCATGGCAAGGCCCGCCGAGACGAGGAACGGCACCTCCGTGCCATATTTCGCCACGAACCCGCCCAGCGCCGGCCCGATGATGAAGCCGAACCCGAAGGCCATGCCGATGATGCCGAAATTGGCGCCGCGCTTTTCGGCGGGAGTCACGTCGGCGATATAGGCATAGGCGGTCGGGAACGTGGCTCCGGTGATGCCGGCGACGACGCGCGCCGCCACCAGCCAGGCCAGAGTGGGTGCATAGGCCATGACGAGATAATCAAGGCTGAACGCCGCCAGGCTGGCCAGCAGCACCGGGCGGCGGCCGAACCGGTCGGACAGGCCGCCGATCACCGGGCCCATCAGGAACTGGATGCTGGCATACAGGAAGGCGATCCAGCCCGACACTTCGGCGGCGTGGGCGAGGCTGCGGCCGGTCAGCCGCACGATCAGGTCCGGAAACACCGGAATCACCACGCCAAAGCCGATCGCATCGATCAGCACGGTGATGAAGATGAAGGCCAGGGCGCGGTTCACGCGCCCGCCTGCCGACGACCCCGAGACATGCAGGGCTCGTTAGCGGCTTTTGCCGGCAAAGCCTATCCGCGTGTCGTCGGGGTTGCGCCCCTGCGGCAAAATGTGTTTTGGGGGATGCAAAGGAGACGCGCGCCCGTGTCCGTGCTCAAGACGATCTTCACCTGGTGGAACGGCCCCGGCCTTGGCACCCGCATCTTCACCCGCCGTCATGGCGAGGAAGTGGGCCGCGATGACCAGGGCAATATCTATTATCGATCGGGCAGCGGCGCCGCCGAAAGGCGCTGGGTGATCTACAATGGCGAACCTGAAGCCACCCGCATCCCGCCGGAATGGCATCTGTGGATGCACCGATCGGTGAACGAACCGCCCAGCGTGAAGCCGCTGGTCATCCGCAGCTGGGAGCGCGAGTGGACGCCCAACGCCACCGGCACCGCGCTGGCCCACAGCCCGAAGGGTGCGCTGGCTGCCGGCGGTCGCCGGGCGGCTGCCACCGGGGATTACACCGCCTGGGCTCCGGGCGACTGACCCGCCGATGGGCGACAGTATCAGGGACAATCTGGTCGAAGCCGCCATCGGCCTGCTGGTGGTGGTGGCAGCAGCGGCCTTCGTGGCCTTTGCCTGGGCGCGCACCGGTGCCGGCGAAGGCCAGGGCGGCACCAGCCTCACCGCGCGATTTCCCAACATCGGCGGCGTCACGCTGGGCACGGATGTGAAGGTGGCCGGCGTCAAGGTCGGCCGCGTCACCGGCCTGTCGCTCGATCCCGGCAGCTATCAGGCGGTGCTCACCCTGTCGGTTGATCCCGCATTGAAGCTGCCCATCGATTCCTCCGCCGCCGTCACCTCCGAAGGCCTGCTCGGCGGCAATTACATCGCGCTGACGCCGGGCGCCGAGGCCGACATGCTGAAGGATGGCGGCGAGATCATCGACACCTCGGGCGCGCCTGACCTCCTGGGCCTGATCGGCAGCGTGGTGAACCGGTCCGGCGGCGATTCACCTGCCGCATCACCCTCTGCACCTGCCGATGCGCCGTCGAACTGAACTGGCGGCAGCGCTGCTGCTGGCCCCGGTTCCGGCAATGCCGGTACTGGCCCAGGATCCGCCGATTGAGACCGCACCGCCGCGCCGCGCCGCCACGGCTGGTGTCACCCCGGTCAAGGATCGCGTGCTGGTGGTCGGCGCGCTGGTCAAGCGCACCGGTGAAACCCGCTTCCTCACCCTGAAGCCCGGGCAATATGCAGATTTCGCCGGCATCCGCATCACCGCCCGCACCTGCGAGACCACCCCGCCATGGGAACGCCCGGCCCTTTCTGGCGGCTTCCTGCAGGTGGACGAACGGCTGGGGACCCAGGTGAGGCGGGTGTTTTCCGGCTGGTTGTTTGCCGAAAGCCCCAGCCTGAATGTGATGCAGCACCCGCGCTATGATGTCTGGCTCAAGAGCTGCACGATGCGCTTTCCGGACGGGCCTTCACCCCGCACGGCTCCATTGGACCCACCTTCGTCAGCCGCGAAGAAATCGCCTGAGCCCGAGACCGCTGCGGCCAGCAGCCCGCGATAGTCGCTTGCCGGGATCTCGATCGCGCCAAAACCCGCCAGATGGGTGGTAAGGAACTGGGTGTCGAGCAGGGTGAAGCCCCCCGCCCGCAGCCGGGCGACCAGCGCCGCGAGGCAGCATTTCGACGCATCGCGCACCCGCGTGAACATCGATTCGCCAAAGAAGGCCGCGCCCAGTCGCACCCCATAGAGGCCGCCCGCCAGTTCGCCGTCCTGCGTCCAGGCCTCCACCGAGTGGGCAGCCCCGCGCGAGTGCAGCGCCTGATAGGCTTCGGCGATCAGCGGGTTGATCCAGGTCTCGCTGCGCCCCGGCGCCGACGCGGCACAGCCGGCCAGCACCGCCGCGAACGCCTTGTCCACCGTGAAGCGAAAGCGTTCCTGCTTCAACGTCTTGGCCAGGCTCCTGGGCAGATGAAACCGGTCCAGCGGCAGCACGCCGCGCTTGCGCGGTTCCACCCAGAACACGTCCGGGCTGTCGGCACGCTCGGCCATGGGGAAAATGCCGCTCGCATAGGCACGCAGCAGCAGATCAGGGTCGAGCCGGTTGGCAAGCGGGCGAGTCACGCCGCCATGGTGCGCAACTCTCCGGCCCTGCGCCAGCGGGATTTTGCCTAGGTGCTGGCCGCGGCCGCTGCTCTGGCGGCCAGCCAGCGTTCCAGCCACTTGATCGAATAATCGCCGTTCAGGAAATCGACATCCTCGATCAGCGCCTGGTGCAGCGGGATGGTCGTCCTGGGCCCGTGGATGACGAATTCCTCCAGCGCGCGGCGCAGGCGCATCAGGCATTCATCGCGGTTGCTGCCATAGACGATCAGTTTGGCGATGAGCGAATCGTAATAGGGCGGGATGCGATAGCCATCATACAGCGCCGAATCGACCCGCACATGCAGGCCGCCGGGCTGGTGGAAATCGGTGACGCGGCCCGGCGAGGGGGCAAAGGTCGCCGGGTCTTCGGCATTGATCCGGCATTCGATGGCGTGACCCTCGAAGTGGATATCGTCCTGCGTGACCGACAGTGGCAGGCCGGCCGCAACCCGGATCTGCTCTCGCACGAGGTCGAGCCCGGTGATGGCCTCGGTGACGGGATGCTCCACCTGCAGGCGGGTGTTCATCTCGATGAAGAAGAACTCGCCATTTTCCCACAGGAACTCGATGGTGCCGGCACCGCGATACTTCAGCCTGGAAATCGCGGCACGCACCACCTCGCCCATGCGCGCGCGTTCGGCTGCGCTCAGCGCCGGCGAGGGTGCCTCTTCCAGCACCTTCTGGTGGCGGCGCTGCAGCGAACAGTCCCGCTCACCCATGTGAACGGCGCCGCCCTGGCCATCACCGAAGATCTGGAACTCGATGTGCCTGGGTTCCGAGAGATATTTCTCGATATAGACGGTGTCATCGCCAAAGGCCGCCTTGGCCTCGCTCTTGGCCTGGCTCACCAGCGAGGGCAGGCTGGCGGCATCGGGAATCACCTTCATGCCACGCCCACCACCACCGGACGCGGCCTTGACCAGCACCGGATAACCGATCCTCTCGGCAACCTCGAGCGCCTCTTCCACGCTGCTGATCGGACCATCGGACCCCGGCACGAGCGGCAGGCCCAGCGCCGCGGCAGTGCGCTTGGCTTCCACCTTGTCGCCCATCTTGCGGATATGTTCCGGGTCCGGCCCGATCCAGGTGATGCGATGTTCCTGCACGATCTCGGCAAAGCGGGCATTCTCGCTCAGGAAGCCATAGCCGGGGTGGATGGCATCGGCCTGGGCGATTTCCGCCGCGGAGATGATCGCGGGGATGTTGAGATAGCTGTCGGTGGCCGACGGCGGCCCGATGCAGATGGCTTCATCAGCGAGGCGAACGTGCATGGCATCGGCATCGGCGGTGGAGTGCACGGCCACGGTGCGGATGCCCATCTCGCGGCAGGCACGATGCACGCGCAGGGCAATCTCGCCCCGGTTGGCGATGAGGACCTTCCTGAACATCGCGGCGGTTACTCGATCACCACCAGCGGCTGGTCATATTCGACCGGCTGTTCCGAATTCACCAGAATGGCCTTGATGACACCGCCCTTGGGCGCCGGAATCGGGTTCATGACCTTCATGGCTTCCACGATCAGCAGGGTGTCGCCCTGCTTGACGGTGGCGCCTTCGCTGATGAACGGCGGCGCCCCGGGTTCCGGCGTCAGATAGGCGGTGCCGACGATCGGCGACTTGACGACGCCGGGATGGCTCTTCAGGTCATCCCCGGCCGCAGGCGTGGCCGCGGCAGGCGCCGCCGGTGCAGCGGGCGGCGGGGCGGGCCAGCCGCCAGCGGGCGGCGCGGGCGCATAGCCGGCAGGTGCGGCAGCGGCCATGGTGACGGCGGCCGCGGTCCGGGCCACGCGAATGACGCGCTCTCCGTCCTTCACCTCGATTTCCGTCAGGCTGCTGGCATCCAGCAGTTCGGCCAGTTCGCGCACCAGCTTGGTATCGACGACGATTCCCTTGGACTCAGGCATGGCGATCCCGTTTCTTGCCCCTTTGAAGGGGCGCTTACTGCCGCAAAGCCGCCGCCGCGTCCAGCGCGAGCGCGTAGGATGCGGCGCCAAAGCCGGCGATGCTGCCCTTCGCAGCCTTCGCCACGAAGCTTTGATGGCGGAACTCTTCCCGCGCGTGCGGGTTTGACAGGTGCACTTCGATCACCGGCACCGTGATCCCCTTGATGGCGTCGTGGATGGCAATCGACGTATGGGTGAACGCCCCGGCATTCAGGATGACCGCCAGCGCACCGCGGGCGCCGGCCTCGTGCAGCCAGTCAACCAGATGGCCTTCGTGGTTCGACTGACGGATATCGACGGCGAGGCCAAGCCGGCCAGCCTGCTCCTCAAGCCGCTGCGCAATGTCGTCCAGCGTGTCGTGGCCATAGATATGAGGCTCCCGGCTGCCCAGCAGGTTGAGGTTGGGCCCGTTCAGCACCATCACGAGGGGTTGGTCGCTCATGCCTCAAGGCAAAGCACGCGCCGGCCATGCTGGCAAGACACCGCGCGACCGGCCGGCGATGACGCAGCAGGCGTCCGGTGCTAGGCTGTGTTTGCTGGAGACCCGCTGCGTGCGCCCGAACCGCCTCCTCTTGCCTGGCATTGCCCTCCTGCTCGGCGCCTCGTCCATCCTGTGGCTGGCCAGCCGCAACCGCACGGCCCGCGAGGCGGCGCTGGCGGCGCAGGCCCGGCAGCTGCCCACCCGGCACGGACCCATCGAATATGCGGACTGGGGTGAAGGGCCACCCATCGTCGTGCTGCACGGAGCTGGCGGCGGCTTCGACCAGGGCCGCCTGCTGGCAGAAGCGGTGGGAGACGCAAGGGGGGAGGCAGGGAACGCCCCTGGCCGGCGCTGGATCGCCGTTTCGCGCTTTGGCTATCTGGGCAGCCCGCTGCCACCCGACGCCTCCCCCACCGCCCAGGCGCAGGCGCTGGCGGATCTGCTGGATGGTCTTGGCATCGCGCGGGCCGACGTTCTGGCCATGTCGGGCGGGATGCCGCCGGCGCTGCAGTTCGCCGCCCGGTTCCCGGATCGCACCCGGCGCATGGTGCTGCTGTCATCCGCGCCGTTCACGCCCTTTGCCCCCGATGAACAGGCGCGCCCCATTCCCACCCGGGCATACGCCGCGCTGCTCGGCAACGACACGCTCTACTGGCTGCTGGCACGCACGGCGCGGGGCCAGCTGGCTGCTGCCTACGATGCGCGGCCCGAACTGCTGGCCACGGCGCCACCGGCGGATCGCGCTTTCGTCGATGCCCTGATCGACAGTTTCCCGCCGGCCTCCCGCCGCATCGCGGGGCTGGGCAACGAAGGCTCCGCCATTGCACCGGGCGAGCACTACCCGCTGGCCGCCATCCGCGCCCCGGTGCTGCTGATCCACGCCCGCGACGATCGCCTCAACCCGTTCCCTATTGCCGAGGCGCTGGCCGCGGGCATCCCGTCCAGCCGTCTGCTGGCACAGGATCGCGGCGGGCACCTGCTGATCGGCCATCATGACGAACTGCGCCGGGTGCTGGCCGATCATCTGGGCCGGCCTGAGCGGCTTGCCGACATCGACGCTTTGGGCCAAGTTCCCGGCCAAAGCGAAACAGGGTCGCCTCCTTCATGAAGATCATCATCGGCAACCGCACCTATTCCAGCTGGTCGCTGCGCGGCTGGCTGGCGGCGAAACAGTCGCTGATGCCGTTCGAGACCGAATTGCGCGTGATGGACACGCCAGACTGGATCTCGGGCGCCGCCAAGGCCGACATGCCATCGGGCAAGGTGCCGGTGCTGTGGGACCATGGCGAGCCGGTTTGGGATTCGCTGGCCATCATCCTCCACCTGGCCGACAAGGCGGGGCACGACCGCTTCTGGCCGCGCGAGGTGCCGGCCCGAGCGCTGGCCTATGCCATGTGCGCCGAAATGCATTCGGGCTTTGCGCCGCTCAGGTCTGGCTGCCCGATGGATCTGAAACAGCACTTCCCCCACTTCCAGCCCTCTGCCGACGTGATAGACGATGTGCGCCGCATCGAAAGCCTGTGGGAACAGGCGCTGACCCGCTTTGGCGCGGAAACCGGCGAGCCCTGGCTCTTCGGCCGCTTTGGCGCTGCCGACATCATGTTTGCCCCCGTCTGCACGCGCATCGACACCTATCACCTGCCGGTGGGCGATGCGGCGCGCGCCTATGTGGACCGCGTGCTCGCCCACCCGTGGATGGTGGAATGGCGCGACGCCGCCCTGGCCGAAACCTTTGATTTCACCCGCTACCACATCCCTGGTGGAGAACCCCGCCGATGAGCCCTGCCAATATCGCCCGCGCCACGCTGGCCGCCGCTGCACTTGTGGGGCTTGCCGGCCCGCTGGTGCGTTTCGACATCCTGGGCTGGGCCGCCGGCCTTGGCCTGTTCGTGATGGCCGCGCTGATCGCCGGCATCGGCGCGCTGTGGAGCCTGGCCAACCTGCTGCGCCGGCGTGGCGGCACGCTGGCCGTGGTGGCGGCTGCCGTCGGGCTCGCGGCGCTTGCCGTGCCGGTGGCGGTGATCGCCAATGCCGCCGACAAGCCGCCGATCAACGACATCAGCACCGACACCGATAACCCGCCGCTGTTCAAGGCCATCACGGCGGCGGTGCGCGGCGAGGATGCCGGCCCCATCGAATACAACCCCGCCTTTGCCCCGCAGCAGGCACGCGCCTATCCCGAAGTGCGCCCGCTCGATCTGCCGGTTCCCCCCAGCGAAGCGTTCGATCTGGCGATGCAGGCCTGCGACCAGGGCTGGCAGATCGTGCTGGCCGACCGCGCCGCCGGCCGCATCGAGGCGGTGGAGCAGAGCCGCTGGTGGGGTTTCCGTGACGATATCGTGATCCGCCTGACCGCCACGCCAACGGGCACGCGGGTGGATATACGGTCGAAATCGCGGGTTGGGGAAAGTGATCTGGGCGCCAACGCGCGGCGCATTGCCGCCTATCTTGACCGGCTGGCCGTGGCCATGCGCAAGGCTGGTACCTAGGGCCGGGGCATGACGATCGATCCTGTCGCGCTTACCCAGGCCCTGATCCGCTGCCCCAGCGTCACCCCTGCCGATGAAGGCGCGCAGGCGCTGCTGGCCGATGCGCTGGAGGCGCTGGGCTTCACGGTAACGCCGCTGCCCTTTGGCCACCCGCCCGACGGGCCGGTCAACAACCTGTTCGCCACCCGCAGCGACGGGCCGGGGCCGCATTTCGCCTTTGCCGGCCACAGCGATGTGGTGCCGGCAGGCGATCATGCCGGCTGGAGCGAGGAGCCGTTCGGCGCGGCGGTGAAGGATGGCTTCATCGTGGGGCGCGGCGCCGCCGACATGAAGGGCGCGCTGGCCGCCATGGTGGCCGCCGCGGCGCGGCACCTTTCAACAGGCCCGATCAAGGGCCGCCTGAGCTTCATCATCACCGGTGACGAGGAAGGCCCTGCCACCTTCGGGACAAACCCGATGCTGGACTGGCTGGAAGCGGGCGATCTGGTGCCGGATCTGTGCCTGGTGGGCGAACCCACCAGCCAGAACCAGCTCGGCGACATGATGAAGATCGGCCGGCGCGGCAGCCTCAATGCCTGGATCACCGTGAACGGCGCGCAGGGGCACGTGGCCTATCCGCACCGCGCGCTGAACCCGATCACGCCGCTGCTCGCCATCCTCACGGACCTCAAGGCGCGGGTGCTGGACACGGGCAACGACTGGTTCCAGCCTTCCAACCTCGAAGTCACCGACGTGTCGGTTGGCAACCCCGCCACCAACGTCATCCCGGCGCAGGCGCGCGCGCGGCTCAACATCCGGTTCAACACCGATCACACCGGCGCCGCGCTGGAGGCCTGGATCCGGCAGGTGGTGGCAGCCCATGCCGCCAGCGCGCACGTGGAAGTGCGGATTTCCGGGGAGGCCTTCCTCACCGAACCCGGCGCCCTGTCATCGCTCGTGTCAGACGCGGTCGAAGCCGCAACCGGCCGCACGCCGGAATTGTCCACTAGCGGCGGCACGTCCGATGCCCGCTTCATCCGCCGCCTGTGCCCGGTGGTGGAATTTGGCCTGCCCGGCCAGTCCATGCACAAGGTGGACGAGCATGTGGCGGTGGCCGATCTGGAGGGGCTGACAGCGATCTACGAAGGCGTGCTGGCGCGGGCGTTGGCAGGCTGATCAGCGCGGCGGCGCGGTGACCCCCGGCGGCGCCACAATCATCGGAAGCGTTTCAGGCACCTGCCGGCCGGCCTTCAGCACCTGTGCGGCACACCAGTCCAACAACCGGGCATCCTGGGGTAGCGGCGCATCAGCGCGATCGGCCTCCAGCCGGCAGACAGCGAGGCGATAGGCAGGGTCTTCCCAGGCCTTGACCATGTCAGGCTCTGAAAAGCGCAGGACAATCCCGCCGCGGGCATCATGAGGAAGCCCCACTTCGAAGTAACTGTCCTTCACACCGGCAGCATTGCTGGCCAAGGGCGCCGGCACCTTTGCCACCATGCGCCAGTCCTGGCGGCTCCAGGGCGTGGTATGGAAGGCGAAATTCGCTGGCGTGCCGCGCTGGGCAGTCTGGATGCTGACGCGCCATGTGACGCCGCCCACGGCAAAGCGGGCGCTGGCAAATGTTCGTGGTGGCTGTTGCATGTCTTCCGGACGCGGCCGCTGCCAGCCAAGGAATGCCGGTGGCACACCAGCAATTGCGCGCGGCGTGCAGGTGCCGGGTGCGAGAAGCCCTGCCATGCCGAAATTGGTCAGCAGGCTCCCGGCGGGCAACTGGTCGGGGCGCAGCACCACATGGCACAGGCTTGCCCGGCGCTTTGCCTCGTCAAGCGCGAGCAGCCACCAGAACTCCATCCGGTCGGCATAGATGCGTTGGACATAGAAAAAGCCCTGCAAGCTCTCCGCCAAAAGCTGCTGTCCGGCAGCCGGGATGATCTGCGGCAGCAACGGGGGGTCCTGCTGGATCAACGGATAGGGCCACGTCATGAGGCCATTGGGATAGCGCTGCTTCGCGGGCGGCATGCTGGAGGGCGATGCCACGTCCACCGGTCCGGCGCTCAGGAAGGCGGTCAGCGGCAACAACGGCTGCGCGGTCGGTGACGACTGCGCCTCGGCGCTGGCGGCCATGAGCAGTTGCCAGCCGGCCAGTAGGGGGACTACGTGTCGCGCCCTCACTGCCCCTCGCCATAGCGCGCTTCGAGGAACTTGCCCTGCACGCGCAGACCGTCGCGATCGGCCTCGGCCAGCGCGGCTGAGGCGCGGGCCAGTTCGGTTTCCACCGCCTTCAGCCCGTCGATCACCGTGGCTTCCGGGGTGCGGCCATCATGTTCCACGGTGTTGGCGCGCTGCAGGGGCGGGATACGGGTATAGCGGTCGACCAGTTCGGGCAGGTGATTGCCGAGCAGGCGCCCCACGTCCTGCGCCACAGGGTGATCGGCCGGCACACGCGCCAGCTGCTTTTCCAGCGCCGCCAACTGCACCTGGATGGCATCGAGCTGCGGCGCCGCCAGCCGCGGCAGCGTACGGCGCTGGCGTTCCAGCAGTGCCTCGGTGATGGCCGGCAGTTCGGCAGGGGCCGCCTTGTCGATATCGTCCACGTCCGGGCCGCCAACGGGCAGCAGCATGCCGCCAATGCCCGCCATCGGGATCAGCAGCAGGGCGAGCAGGAAGAAGCCGATGCCGGCGCCGCCCACCTGCCAGCCATAGACGGTGAAGGCCGCCAGCGCCGCGAAGAAGGCGATCATGCCGCGCGTCACCCGCGTGGCCATGTTGGCCTTGCGCTTTTCCCAGCGGCGCTGGCGGGCCATCTGCATGGCCTCGGCCCGCGCCAGCCGGCGGCGGCGGGCTTCGGCTTCACTTGGCGGTGTGGTGGCCATCGTCAGGAAAGTGCGGTCAGGCTGGTCTGCGGGCCGGCGTTTTGCGCCTCGGCCTGGCCTTGCGCGCGCGCCACATAGGCGCGGCTCTTCTCCACCTCGATGCTCAGCGTGTCGACCGTCGTCTTCATCGCTTCCAGCGACTTCAGCTTGAACGTGTCGATGGCGTCCATCGTCTGGTAGACATTCTGGAAGGCGCGCTGCAGCGTTTCCACCGGTATCGTGCTGCTGGCCGCCTGCTCGTGGATGGTGGCGGTGTTCGATTTCAGCAACTCGCCGGTCGAATCGATGATGCCGGCCGTCGTGGTGTTGAGGCTGGTGATCTGTTCCAGCACCAGCTTCTGGTTGGTCATCGCCTCGGCCACCGTCACCGCCGTCCGCAGCGCGGAGACCGTGGTGGTGCTGGCGCGGTCAACGCCCTTCATCAGCTCGACATTGTTCTTCTTGACCAGATCGAGCGCCAGATAGCCCTGCACCGACACCGCGAGCTGGGTCAGAAGGTCCTGCGTGCGCTGGCGCACATAGAACAGCGCATTCTCGCGGATCGCCTTGGCCTTGGCCGGGTCACTCACGTCCAGCTCGGCGGCGCGCTCCTCCAGCTTGTCGTCGAGCGCTTTCGACATGTGGACCATCTGTTCCAGCTTGCCCATCGCGTCCCACAATTTCGCCCGTTCATCCTCGATGGCGATATTGTCCTTCAGCAGCTCGTCCTTGCCGCTCTTCAGGGCGCCCAGGATGGCGTTGATGTTGCCCTGCGCGCTCTTGTAGCTGTCGAAATAACTGCGCAATTTGTCGCCGCCCAGTGGAATGAGCCCGAACAACTTGCGGCGACCGGTGGTCTTCAGCGACTTGCCGGGATCAAGGTCTTCCACGATCTTGCGCAGCTGCACCAGATCGGCGCCAATCCCCGTCTCCTTGTTGATGGCACGCGTCGGCCGGTCGAGGAAGCGGTTCGATTGTGCAGCTGCCCGCGCGATCTCGGTGGCGCCAAGGTTGGCCAGCGCATCGACCTTCTTGCCGAATTCCGGGCTGGCGGCATCGGTGGCGATCAGCTCGTCGATGAAGGCTTCGACCTTGGCATCAAGCTGCTGCTTCTCCTGCGTCTTCAGCGGCACCAGGCCAGCGGCCTTCTGCGGCGCAACGGCGCTCACCGCCACCGGGGGCTCCAGCTTGATCGCGACCTCTTCCGACATGTCCACCTCTTCCCAAATCCCGTCGAAGCGTGCGGCGCAGCTTATCAGCGCCCGGCCTGACTGCCTACTGTGTTAGGATTGCGACACGCTTTTGCAAGGGGTGTGCCGGCAAATTCGGGCCATCAGGCCTGTCCCATGATGTCCTGAAGCGTATCGTGCAGGGTGCCGATGCCCTGTTCGAGCCCGCCGATCAGCACATGATCGACCGCGCCCGACATCAGGCCCTCCTGCCCCAGCGCGGCGGCGCGGAAATCCTCTGATCCGAACACCGTGCCGTCCAGCAGCGCCCAGCTCTTCGCCCAGTGCCGTTCTGCCTTTTCATCGCGCGGCGGTTCCGGGATCAGCATGAAATCCTCGACCCAGGTCTCGCCCACGCCGCGCGGCATCAGCACCATGATGTTGATGTAATCCGGGCTGGCCACGATCACCGTGCCCGGCGTCAACGTGTAGGTGAAGGTCATGGTGCGCCTGAGGTCACGCATGTCGTCGAGATCGATGCCGTCCAGCGCCGTCAGCCGGGCCACGGCCGCGCGCGAATGCGGCCCGATGCGATCACCCGTCGTCACCCCGTCCTGGAAGAAGGGGGCGATGCTGTTCGCATGCAGCCGCAGCACATGGTAGCTTTCGGAAAAGGCATCCATGATCAGCTTCCAGTTGGCCGCCACCTTGTGGGTGCGCCGCGCATAGAGAAACTGGTCGGCAAGGCCGATGGCATCGAAATCGGCGGCCAGCGGCCCGGCGGCAAGTGCGAAATCCGGGGGATTGTCGCGGTCCAGCCCCACCCAGATCAGCCCGCCTGCCTCCAGGCTGGGCAATTCGACCAGCCCGCGACTCGCCTTGTCCAGCCCGGCAAAGCTTTCCGGGCGCGGCAGGCCCTTCAGGCGGCCATCGGTGCCATAGGACCAGGCGTGATAGGGGCAGACCAGCGCTGGGCCATGCTGAATCTCGCAGCCCTCCACCAGCCGCGTGCCGCGATGCCGGCACACGTTCATGAACACGCGCAGCCTCCCCTTGCCGTCCCGGGCGATCAGCAGTGGCAGCCCGAAACCATCGTGCGGCACCGCCATGTTGGGCTGCGGCAGCAGTGCCGATGGCGCGATCACCACAGGCAAGCACTTGAAAACATGGCTCCATTCACGGGCAAAGTGATCAGGGCAGGTATAGGCGCTGGCCGGCACCTCGCGCATGGCGCCGCTGGCCGGCCGGCCTGCGGCTGCGGGAATCGCGGCTGCCAGCGCGCGCATGGCCGGCGTCGGGCGCTTCGGGGCGAAGGGCTTGTCCATTGAAGCTCATGGTGACTCCGAAGCGCCGGCCGGGCAAGCAGGCACTGATGACAGGGCCGCGAGCCGGGCCACGAACCGGGCCGCCGGCAGGCCGGCTTCGAGCCTTGAATTTTTGCTGAAAATGATATAAAGTGAAAAGGTTAACGGTAGAGTTTGCGCGTGCGGGGGTGGGACATGATGCCAGTGATGAACAGGCTGCGGCAGGACCGTTCAGCCGCAGCAGCCGCCGAAATGGCGCTGCTGCTGCCAGTGATGATCGGGATGCTGTTCACGGTCGTCGAGCTGGGTTTTGCCGGCGTCGCCTACAGCTCGATGATGAGCAGCGCGCGCACCGGCGCCCGCGAGATGACGTTTGGCGCCAACGCCGCCAGCGCGCAGTCCACGGTGCGCAGCCAGTTGCCCGGCTGGGTGCGGTCCAGCGCCACCATCGTCGCCACGGAAAACCAGGCCGGCATGGCGCGGGTGCAGATCACGGTGCCGGCCACCCAGGCGGCGCTGGTTGGCGTGATCCCCTTCCCCGGCAACCTGACGGTCGACATCACCATGCCGCGCGTGGCCGACCGCTGAGGCGGGCCATTCTTCGTCACTGTGAGGATGCGCCCCGGGTCCGGCTGGAGACTGCGGACCCTCTTGTAATCTGCCGATTGCGGGCCGCGGGGCTGCCACGCCTGCCGGCGCCAGCAGCCCGGGAAACGACCGGCGCGGGGGAGGGGTTGGCGCGTGGATTGGCCAGCCCGCCCAATCGTCGCTCCGTTCCCTGACCCGCACCGGTCAATGGGTCCCGCACGGCGGCGTGCGGGCAAAGCTGTCTCGTCGGCCGATGAATGGCCTAGCCCACCAGGCGCACGTTGGCGTCCCCCAGCCGGCCGCTGTTCGGGCATTTCATGACGATGCGAATGTCGTCATAATCGGTATCGGTCCAGGCCGGATCGAGCCAGCTGCTCTTCGCGCCCGACTGGTTGGGCGGCCGGTCCTCGAACCCGAAATACATGTATTTGCCCGGTTCGCAGGGCTGGTTCTCGCGGCGACGCGAATTGCCGCGGTTGCGGCCCGACGGGATGATGGATGATCCCGAACCCGGCGTGCACTGGGCCGCCGTATCGCACCGCACCGTCTCCAGAATGTTGAAGCCCTGGAGGTCGAAGCGTTCGACCCAGTTCTCCAGCGTCGTGTCGGTGAAATAATTATGCTCGGGACGACCGGGACGCCGGCCGTCGATCTGGGCATTCTGGTTGTTCCACAGCACGCTGTGCGACTTGGCATGCCGGATGTTGCGCAACCGGATGCTCAAGGTCTGGCCCTCGCGGTTGCAGTTCGGCCATGTCGGCGGACGCTGCGGATTGGCCGTGATGCGGCCGCCTGAAATGGTCACGATATTGGCGCCTGGTGGCATGTTGTTGGCCACCAGCGTCATCTGGCTGCGCCGCGATGCCGCGCTGCCACTGCCCAGCGTGTCGAAACAATAGACATAGATCTCGTTGAAATCCCCGGCTTCCGGGTCCAGCGACTCGCTTTCGGGCGGCTGGTAGAACACGTTTGCCGGCCGCGCGGCAATGGCGGCCACGCGCTGCGGCAGAGGACCAAAGCCCAGGGCCGCGGACAGCACCTGCCCCACTTCGTTGCCCCGCCCGGTCGAGCGTTCCGCCACCACGCGAACGGCATTCACATTGGGGCCGGAATCCGGACGGAAGCCGCCTTCCTGGCCGTAGATGCCAAGGGTGACATCCGCGGCCGTCGTCATGCCATTGTATTCGGACGGCAGATTGCGCATCACCGATGTGACCGCGGTGTTGACGACGTCGCCGCCCCGCTCGATTTCGGCCGCCGCAGCCAGCGCGGCGCCGTCCACGGCGATCTGCATGCGATTGTTGACCATGCGATACATGGTGTAATCGACGCCCAGCGCCATGCCGCCGACCAGCATCGGCATCGCGAGCGCGAACACGGCAGCAGTCGCGGCGCGGCGATCGCCGCACAGCGCCCGCAGGCGGGACAGCTCAATCGGCATAGGGAAGCTCCTGCTTGACGGTCGTCTCGGCGGTGAGGGTCATCGGCACCAGCCGCGTCAGCAGGGCCACCGCACCAATCTGGTTGGACGTGGCTACCATGCGCACCCGGATGATGTTGACGCCGGGATCGCTGCTGTTCGATTGGGTGACCGTGGCCGTCACGCGCCCGCGCGCCCAGCCCGGCACCACGTCCAGCCCATCCAGCCTGGCCTGCGCCGGCGTTGCCAGATTGACCGCAAGGCGGCGCGCGGCAACGGCGGTGCCCATCTGCATCGCACTGTAGCTGTAGAAGATGGAGCCGAGTTCGACGGCGCCCAGAAGCATCATCGAAACCAGCGGTGTCAGCAAGGCGAACTCGGTCGCAGACGACGCCCTTCGGTCCGCGCACAGCGCGGCCGGTAATGAACGCATACCCACCATTACGCACCCCAATACTAGCGAATCAGTCTCGCTCGCCGATTCGGTTGAAGTATATCGAATAATGGTTTCTCGAATCTGAATCTCACCGTTTCGGCGAGCGATTAGTATTTATGAATCTGCAATTTGAATTTCGCGTTCAGTGTTAACTTTGGTGAATCAGCTGAATTTGCCGATGTGATCCTTGAATATAGATTTGCAATTAGTCTGGCTATTTTCGGCACCGCTTCGGCAGCCTCCCCATCCCTCACGTCGGCCCCAACGTCGGCCCCAACGTCGGCCCCAACGTCTGCCCCAACGTCTGCCCCAACGTCTGCCCCAACGTCTGCCCCAACGTCGGCCCCAACGTCTGCCCCAACGTCTGCCCCAACGTCTGCCATTGACAGTCCCCGCGCCGCCGCCATGGTGCCGGCCCATGGCCACCTCCCGTCCAGCCTCGCTCACCGCTGCCATCCGGCCCTATTTCGAAGCCGGACCGCTGGGGGCGCTGGCGCTCGGCATGGCATCGGGCACGCCCTATGCGATGATCGCCGCCACTCTGACCACGCGGCTGGCCGAAAGCGGCATCGACAAGAAATCGGTCACCGCCTTTGGCCTTGCCCTCCTGGTCTACAGCTTCAAGCCGCTGTGGGCGCCGCTGATCGATCGCGGGCGGGTGCCGGTGCTCGCCGGCCTCATCGGCCAGCGCCGGGCCTGGCTGGTCGTGTGCATCGCGCTGGCCAGCGCCGCCATCGCCTGGCTGGGCGTGGCCGATCCGCGCGCCGATCTCGCGCAGGTGGCGGCCGCTGCCGTGGCAGTGGGCTTTGCGGGCGCCACGCTCGACATCGTCATCGATGCCATCCGCATCGAATGGCTGCGCACCGACCAGATGGGTGCCGGATCGGGCATGACCCAATATGGCTGGCGCATGGGCAGTTACCTGGCCGGCGCCGGCGCGCTGCTGCTGGCGGCAAAGGGTTCATGGGCACTGGCCTACATGTCGGCGGCGCTGCTGTTCGCGCCGGCGCTGATCGCGGCCTTCGTGCTGGGCGAGCCACGACGGCCAGCAGCACCGCAATCGGGCAAGGGTGTCGCTGCCATGGTGCGCGATGCCATCATCGCCCCCTTGCGCGATTTCCTCACCCGCCCCGGCGCCTGGATCGTGCTGGCCTTCGTGCTGGTCCACAAGATTGGCGACACGGTGTGCCAATTGTCGGTGCGGCTGTTCTACAATGATCTGGGCTTCACCAAGGAGGAAGTGGCCTTCTACGACGTGAGCCTTGGCCTGTTCGGTTATCTGGGCGGCGTTTTCCTGGGCGGCATCCTCTACAAGCGGCTCGGGCTGGCCGGATCCGTCTTCCTGTCGCTCGTCCTGATGGGCGTGTCGAACGCTGCCTATGCCGGGCTGGCCATCATCGGCCATGATGTGTGGGCGCTGGCTGCCGTGCAGGGCTTTGAAAATCTTGCCAGCGGCATCGGCGGGGTCACCGTGGGGGCGTGGCTGGCGCTGCTGTGTGACCGGCGCTTCACCGCCACCCAGTTCGCGCTGCTGTCCTCTGCCGCTGCCATCCTGGGCCGCGCCTTTTCCTCCGGCACCGCCGGTGCACTCATCGAAAGCCTGGGCTATGTCGATTTCTACTGGCTCACCACGGCGCTGGCGCTGCCGGGCCTGCTCATCTTCCTGTGGCTGTGGCGCGCAGGACTTGTGGTGGCCGACGACACCGCAGAAACTGCAACCGGTGTGTAACCCGCCAGCCATGGCCCTGTAACGCCGCTCCGTTAAATGCCGGCAAACCGGTGGAGCCTGCCCGATGACCCTCACCCTCTCCCGCGCTGTCAATCCGGCACACCTGCCGCCAACGCCAACGCCGGCCATCTGCCGGGCCGGTCAGCTGGAGGTGCGGCTGGCGGCCAGCCCCGCCGAGATCGCCGCCGCCCAGGCGCTGCGCTATGCCATCTTCTACGACGAGATGGGCGCACGGCCGACGCCGGCCATGGCGCGGATGCGCCGGGACATCGATGATCATGACGCGGTGTGCGACCATCTGCTGGTGATCGATCATGCAGAGCCGGCCAACCCGCGCGTGGTCGGCACCTATCGCCTGCTCCGCCAGGACGTGGCCCTGCGCCATGGCGGTTTCTATTCGGCCGGAGAATATGATCTGGCCCCGCTGCTGGCCCAGTCGACACCGGCCACGCAATTGCTGGAACTGGGGCGCAGCTGCGTGGCGCCAGCCTGGCGCACCAGTGCCACCATCTCGCTGCTCTGGCGCGGCATTGCTGCCTATCTGCAGCAGCACAGGATTGGCCACCTGTTCGGTTGCGCCTCCCTGCACGGCGCCGATCCCGCCCTGCATGCAGCCGAGCTTTCCTATCTCTACCACCATCATCTTGCCCCGCCGGAACTGCGCGCCGCCGCACTCCCGCCGCACCGGGTGGACATGAACGCCCTGCCGGCTGCCAGCATCGACGCCCGCGCCGCCGCGCGGGCGCTGCCGCCACTGGTGAAGGCCTATCTGCGCGTCGGCGCCATGGTGGGCGACGGTGGCTTTGTCGATCACCAGTTCAACACGGTCGACGTGTTCGTGGTGATGCCGGTCGATCGCATCACCAGCCGCTATGCCGAGCGGTTCGGCGCCGCCAACGATTGAGAGCTTGCCCACCGCCGGCGGGCGGCTAGCGTGGCGGCATGACTGCCCGCGCCGTTCCCAAGCTGCTGCTGCTGGCCGCCTGCACGCCGTCTGCACCCGACCAGCCGGCGGCGCCCAACCAGCCGGCGGTGCCCAACCAGCCTGCGGCGCCCAACCAGCCTGCGGCGCTGGCCGGCCCCGTCCTCCCCGAAGAAGCCGCCATTCCCGCCGGCCCGGACGGCGATGCCATCCGCCGCGGACTGGCCATCATCACCGACACGCGCACCGCCGCCCCCGAAAACGCCGGCAATCACCTGCGCTGCGCCAACTGCCATCTCGATGCCGGCCGCCGCGCCGGGGCCGCGCCGCTGTGGGCGGCCTGGGGCAATTTCCCGGCGTTTCGGGCCAAGAACGGACGCATCAACAGCTTTGAAAAGCGCGTGCAGGATTGCTTCATCTACTCGATCAACGGCATGCCGCCGCCATTGGGCGGAGAGGTGCTGCTGGCAGTCTCCGCCTATGCCGCCTGGCTGGCGCAGGGGCAGCGCATCGGCGCCTCCCCGCCGGGGCGCGGGTTTCCGGCAATTGCCGCGCCGCCGCTGCCGCCCGATGACGCGCGCGGCAAAGCCGTGTTCAGCAAAGCCTGCGCCGCCTGCCACGGCGCGGACGGTCAGGGGTTGCGGGACGGCGGCACGGTGGTGAACCCGCCGCTGTGGGGTCCGAACAGCTACAACTGGGGGGCCGGAATGGCGCAGGTGGACAAGGCCGCCGCCTTCATCCGGGCCAACATGCCGGTGGGCAATGCCGGCACGCTGACCGTTCAGCAGGCGTGGGACGTAGCCTGGTATATCGACGGCCAGACCCGTCCGCAGGACCCGCGCTTTGCCGGGGACCTGGCCGCCACGCGGACGGCCCATCACGACCGTCCGTGGAGCAGGTATGGCACGCGCGTCGCTGGTGTTATGCTGGGGAACCCGGCCGTGACCCCGCCCCACCACACGCCGCCCGGCCATGAATTCTAGGAGGCACCGATGACTGCCGCGCCCCAATCTCCCCTGCGCATCGATTTCGTTTCCGATGTCGTCTGCCCGTGGTGCGTGATCGGCATGAAGTCGCTGGAGCAGGCGCTGGCCAATCTGGAGGGCGAGGTGGCGGCCGAGTGGCACTTCCACCCATTCGAACTCAATCCCGGCATGGCCCCCGAGGGCGAGAACAGCGCCGAGCATATCGCCCGCAAATATGGCCGGCCGGCTTCAGAGGGCGCCGCCGCGCGCAACCAGATCAAGGCGATGGGGGAGCAGCTGGGCTTCACCTTCAAGGGTGGGCCCGAAGCGATGATCTGGAACACCCATGATTGCCACCGCCTGCTGCACTGGGCCGAAAAGGCTGGCGGCAGCGCGGCGGCCCACGCCCTCAAGACCGCCCTGTTCGAAGCCCATTTCAGCCGCGCCGAGCCGCTGAATGACCCGGAAACCCTGGTGCGCGCCGCCACCGCCGCCGGCCTTGATGGCAACGCCGCCCGCGAGGTGCTGGCCAGCGGCCGCTATGCCGACGAGGTGAACGCCGCCCAGGCCTGGTGGCGGCAGGAGCAGGACATCCACGCCGTCCCCGCCATCATCTTCAACGGCAAATATGCCATCCTGGGCGGCCAGCCGCCGGCGACGTTCGAGAAGGTGATCCGGCGGATCGTTGCCGGCGAGGTCTAATCGGGCTTTCGCACCTCCAGCGGCAGGCCCAGTGCCTTGAGCTGCGGTTCCACCTTGGCGGCATCCCCCACCACCACCCACAGCAGCGTGTCGGTGCGGAACTGCTGGATGGCGCGGTTGAGGTCATCGGTGGTCAACGCCCCCAGCCGGCGCGCGGCGGTGACATAATGGTCATCCGGCCGGCCGAGCAGGCGGTTGCTCTCCAGCGCGCTCAGGAAGGCGTTGCCGCGCTCGAACTCGCCGGGCAGCGCCAGCACCGTGTTGGCAATGCTGCGCCTGCGCTCCTCGTCGCTGATCGGCCGGCTGCTGCGGATGGCGGTGACATCGCCGATCATCGCCGTGATGCTGTCGGCGGTGCGGTCCGTCTGCACCGGGGCATAGACGAGGCTGTAGAGCTGCCCCTTGCCGCTCGACAGGCCGGCAAAGGCGCCATAGGCCCAGTTCTTCTCCTCGCGGATGTCCATGCTGATCCGGCTGGTGGACAGCCCGCCCAGCACGTCGACCGCGGCGCGGTGGGCAATCAGGTCCGCCGTGCCCACCAGCGGCGTCAGGCTGCCGGCAAAGATCACGCTCTGCGGGCTGGCCGGGCGATCGACCAGGATGATGCGCGCTGGCTGCGGCAGCGGCGGCGCGGCAGACGGCACGGTGCCGGGCGCCACCGCCGGATCGGGGCGCCAGCCGCCGAAGTGGCGTTCGAGCAGCGGCTTCAGCTCGGCCGCCGTGATGTCCCCCACCACGAACAGCGTCGCGCGGTCGGGGCGGATCCAGCGCTTGTGCCAGGCAACGAGGTCATCGCGGGTGATGGCCTTCACGCTGCCCGGCGTGCCCAGGCCGCTGGGCGGCGCGCCATAGGGGTGATCGGGGCCATAGAGCGCCGGCAGCAGGATGCGCTGGGCCAGCGCCAGCGGGTTGGTTTTCTCCTGTTCCAGGCCGGTCAGCTGCTGGCCGCGCACACGCTCGATCTCGGAAGGCGGGAAATCGGGGCGCTGCACGATATCGGCGAACAGTTTCAGCGACGGTGACAGATTGGACGCGAGCGCGTCGAGCGTGAGCCGCGTCGCATCGAGCCCGGCCGAGGCGCCAATGCCGGCGCCCAGCCGCTCGCGCGCCTCCGCAATCGCCGGCCCGCTCATCCCGGCGGCGCCTTCATCCAGCAGGTTCAGCGCCAGCGACTGGATGCCCAGCCGGCTGCGCTCATCGGCGGCCATGCCGGCATCGATGCTCAGCAGCATCCGCACCAGCGGCACTGTGGTGCGGCGGGCAAACTCCACCTTCAGGCCATTGGCGAGCGTGAAACGCTCGATCGCCGGCCATTGCAGTGGCGCGGGCGGGCCAACGGCAGGTTCGGCCATGCGCTGCGGGCCCTTGGGGGGCGGGGCGGCGCCCGCCACCTTCGGCGGCGGCGGCACCTCTTCGGCCGGCGGGCGGTCGCCGGGCAGCACGGTCTGGATATAGGCGCCCTGCCCCAGCCATTGGCGTGCGGCCGCCTGCACGTCGGCCGGCGCGGCGCCCGCATACCAGCCAAGCTCCGTCCGGTAGAAATTCGCGTCGCCGGCATAGACGGCGCCTTCGGCCAGCGCGACCGCCTTGCCGCCAAAGCCGCCTACGGCTTCCAGGCCGCGGATGGTGTTGGAGACGGTGCGCGTGGCCACGCGCGACACCTCGTCGGCGGTGGGCCCCTTGGCGAGGAAATCGGCCATCACGGTCTTGACCGCGGCCTCCACCTGCTGCGGCGTGACGCCCGGCGCCAGCGTGACCTCCAGCTCGGCCATGCCGACCTTCTCGAACGCCTGCACGCCGCCACTCACCGCCACGGCAAGCCGCTGCTGTCTTACCAGCGCGTTGTAAAGCCGCGACGAGCTGCCACCGGCCAGCACGGTGAGCGCGATGTCGGTCAGCGCCGCTGCACGGTCGAGCCGGCCGGGCAGCACCCAGTTCCAGCTGACATGCGGGGTCGGGATGCGGTCGTTCAGCGTCTCGCGGCGCTCCTCCGTCCAGCGCGGCACCGGCGCTGCCAGCCGCTTGACGTCAGGCCCACGCGGAATGGCCCCGAAATAACGCTCCACCAGCGGCCGCGCGGTGGCGGCATCGATGTCGCCGGCCAGCACCAGCACGGCGTTGTTGGGGCCATAGTTGGCGCGGAACCAGGCCTGCACATCGGCCATGCTGGCGGCATTCAGATCGGCCATCGATCCGATGGTGCTGTGCGCATAGGGATGGCCTTCGGGAAACAGCGCCTTCAGGGTTGCATATTGCGTCAGGCCCATCGGCCGGTTGTCGCCCTGGCGCTTCTCGTTCTGGACGACGCCGCGCTGCGCATCGAGCTTGTCCTGCGTGACCGCGCCCAGCAGCCAGCCCATGCGATCGGATTCGAGGAACAGCGCCAGTTCCAGCGCCTGGGTCGGCACATTCTGGAAATAGTTGGTGCGGTCAAACCAGGTGGTGCCATTGGCATCGGTGGCGCCAACATCTTCCAGTTTCTTGAAGAACACGCCGTCGTTGTTCTCGCTGCCATAGAACATCAGATGTTCGAACAGGTGGGCAAAGCCGGTCTTGCCGGCCGGCTCGTCCTTCGAACCGATGTGATACCAGACGCTCACCGCCACGATCGGGGCCTTGCGGTCGGTATGGACAATCACGCGCAGGCCATTGGGCAGCGTGAACTGGTCGTATGGGATGCTGACCTGATCGACCAGGCGGGCGATGCTGGTCGGCGCGGCCCCAGGCGCAGCGGTCTGCGCAGCAGCCGGCATCGCGCCAAGGGCCAATGTTGCCGCCAGCAACCCAAGCACGAAACGTCTGAACATCGACCCGTCCCCACCTGTCATTCGAACCATTTGCCGGTTCATAGCGGCCCTGATACGCATCGCCAATGAACAAGCGCCTGCACGCCACCCTTCTCGCCCTGCCGCTGATCGCCGCAGCGCCCCTCGCCGGCCAGACGCCGCCAAATGACACGGCTGCGGAACCGCTGAAGGATCCGCTGGCGGCCTCGTTCCGCGCCCATGTCGCCTTCCTGGCCGACGATCTGCTGCAGGGCCGCGCCATCGGCACACCGGGACACGAGATCGCCGCCAACTATGTCGCGCAGGCCTTTGCCCGGGCCGGGCTGCAGCCGGCCGGCAGCGATGGCTGGTTCCAGCGCATCAGCTTTGCCGAAAGCCGTTTTGCCAGCGAACGGGAGACCGCGACGCTGGCGCTGCCGGGTGCCACGCTCACGCTTGAGAACGGCAAGCAGATGGTGCTGTCGCCCGGTGACACGGCGGGCGCCGAAACCATCTCGGGCGGGCTCGTGTTCGCCGGTTTCGGCCTCAAGGATCCTTCGCAGAACATCGACGACTTCGCCGGGCTTGATGTGCGCGGCAAATATGTGGTCGTGCTGGCCGGTGCGCCGGCCGGCATGAACAGCGAAGTGGCCGCCCACCTGGCGCGCACCTCGAAGGCCGTCGCTGCGGAAGCTGCCGGCGCCATCGGGATCATCACCGTGCGCACCCTGCGCGAAGCCCAACGCCTGCCCTGGGACAAGTTCGCCGCGCGCGCCCGCACCCCGCGCCGGGTCACCCTGGGCCCGGATGGCGGGCCGATGGGGGATGGCGCCGGCCTCAAGGTCCGCGCCAGCATCGACGATGCCGCGGCCACGGCGCTGTTTGCCGGGGCGTCGATGAACTTCGCTGCCGTGCAGGCGGCCGCCGCTGCCGGCCCGGTGAAGGGCTTCGCGCTGCCCGGCACCTTTACCGTCCGCCGTGCCACGAGCGTGGAGCGGATCAGCAGCCCCAACGTCATCGGCTATCTGCCGGGCCGCGATCCAGTGCTGCGCGACCAGATTGTCGTCATTTCCGCCCACCTCGACCATGTTGGCGTGAAGGCCGATGCCAAGCCCGGCGAGGATGCCATCTTCAACGGCGCCATGGACAATGCCACCGGCACCGCCACCCTGCTGGAAGCCGCCGCCGCGCTGGCAAAGACGCCGCCCAGGCGCACAGTACTGTTCCTTGCCACCACCGCCGAAGAATCGGGCCTCCTGGGCGCCAGCTATTTCGCCGCCAACCCCACGGTGGAGGCACGCCGCATCATCGCCGATGTCAACATCGACATGCCGATCCTGACCTGCGATTTCGGCGATGTCGTGGCCTTTGGCGGCGATCGTTCGACCATCGGCCCGGTGGTGGCGGCGGCGGCCAGGGCAGAAGGGCTTGGCACCTCACCCGATCCGCAGCCCGAAGAAGCGGTGTTCACAAGGTCGGACCATTATCCCTTCGTGCGCCGCGGCGTGCCGTCGGTGTTCCTGAAAACCGGCTGGACCGATTCAAAGGGCGGGATCACCTGCAAGGATGCCGAGCGCCAGTTCCGCCTCAACAGCTATCATGAAGTGTCGGACCAGCTCGACCTGCCGTTCGACTGGGCGGCCGCCGCGAAGTGGACCCGACTGAACATCGGCATCATCCGCCGCCTGGCCAACGGCAACGCGGCGCCGCGCTGGTATGAAGGCGATTATTTCGGCACCGCCTTCGCGCCGGAAGCGCCGAAGGCGCCGAAACCGAAGCCGCGCTGAGCGCGGCAAGCGGTTCCCCTTCACCACCTCAAAGGGGAACCGCAATCCATCACGCCGCCGCGCTGCGCCGACGGCGGCGCGACGCTGCACCTACCAGGCCAAAACCGGCGATCAGCATCGCCCAGCTCGCCGGTTCCGGAACGCCCGGCACACCGCCGCCGCCACCGCCGCCACTGTCGATAGCACGCCATTCAAAACGGATATTGTCGATGCCCAAGTTGAAGAGATCCGAACCCCACTGGAGGGTCAGCGGATCAGTCACCCACGCCGTATTGAGCGACACGGCGGCGCCGGCCGGGAAGTTCGTCGAAACTCCCGCGGCCGAAGCTAGCGTGCTGCCTCCCGCCGAGACCAGATAATCGAATGTGGCACAAGATGCGCGGTTGCCGAAGCAGCCCATGGCAAAATCGAGAAGGCGCACCTCAAATCCGGCATTGGGCGCGAAGATGAAGCGCGCCGCCAGACCAGCACCGGACGAGCCGTAAGCGACGTTCTCAAGATTGCCATAGCCAGTCGACCAGTGTCCGATAACATTGACCAGGCTGTTGTCGGCCGTGAAGGTGCCGCTGCTGACATTCACCCCGATCGAGTCACCATAGTTCTGGCCGATGCCTGAGCCGTTGCCGCAGGCCTCGTTGTTATCCACCCCGCAGATGTTGCCGGAAAAATCCAGCGTGGTTACGGTGGCCGCGCTCGCCGCCCCTCCCACACAGAGCGCCAGCCCTGCCGCCGCCAGCAATATTGATGCTCGTTTCATGTCACATCCCCTCACTACCACGCTCCACGACACCAAGCCCCGTGCAGGTGCCTCCAACCGGTAAAGCGCAGCGGTCGGATGAAACAGGTCAAAGAATTTTTACGCATTGTGCAGAATGAGAGGCGAATTTAATCTGGCCCTGTTGCAGTGGTGGGAGTGCGTAATGGATGGACGGCCGGCTGACATCTTGATCGCTGCTTGGCGCGAAGGCGATCTGGCCGCCCGCGATCGACTGCTGGAGCGCTTCGCCCCCGAACTGAAGGCCATCGCCTCAGCGCAGTTGCGGCGGGAGCGCGGCGTCTCCTTCTCGTCGGGTGATCTCGTCAACGATGCCATATTGCGGCTCGTGCAGATGGGCCGCATCAGCCTCAACGACAAGGCGCACATGCTGGCGCTGGCCGCCCGGCTGATGCGCCGTATCCTCATCGATCACGCCCGCCAGCGCCATGCGGACAAGCGCGATCATGTCCGTGTTGTCCTCAACGAGGAACTGGATGGCGAACAGGGCCCTGACCTGATTGCGCTGGAAACCGCGCTGATACGACTGGGCGCCATCGATGAAGGGCTGATGAGAATCGTGGAGATGCGCTATTTCGGCGGCATGGCGATGGGCGACATCGCCGAAGTGACCGGGCTTTCCGAAGCCACGCTGAAACGCCGCTGGCGCACGGCGCGGGCCTGGCTGGCCGATGCGTTGGGAGCGCAGGTGGCGCTGGACCGCGATGACTGACCCGGCCACCGAACGTGCCGCGCTGGCGCTGTTCGAGGAATTGATCGACATCCGCGAATCCGATCGCGACAGCTGGATCGCGGCGCGCACTGCCGATCCGGCGGTGAAGGCGCGGCTGGGCGCCATGATCGCGGCAGACCGCATCAGCAGCCTGGGCACCGGGGCCGCCGCGCTGGCCGCCATCGGCCCGGCGCCGGACCGCGTGGGCGCCTATCGCATCATTGGCCTGATCGGGCGCGGCGGCATGGGCGCCGTCTATCGCGCCACCCGCGACGCCGGCGATTTCGCGCTGGATGTCGCCATCAAGATCATCAAGCCGGGCCTGCTCTCCGATCAGCTCGCCGCCCGGCTGGCGGCCGAACGCCAGACGCTGGCCGCCATGAACCACCCCAATATCGCCCGGCTGTTCGACGGCGGCACGCTGGCTGATGGCGCACCCTATATCATCATGGAGCTGATCGACGGCCAGAACGCCGATCGCTGGGCGAAAGAAAAGGACAGGCGCGCCCGCATCGCGCTGCTGATCACCACCGCCCGCGCCGTCGCCCACGCCCACCAGCGGCTGATCGTCCACCGCGACATCACCCCGGCAAACGTGCTGGTCACGCCGGACGGCACGGTGAAGCTGATCGATTTCGGCATAGCCCGCAGCGCCGACGCGGCGACGACCACCGCCACCGATGTGCACGGCCTCGGCCGGCTGGCCGCCCGGTTGCTGCCCGATCCTGATGCGGAACTGGCCGCCATCATCGCCCGCGCCACCGCCGAGGACCCGGCCGCGCGCTACCCCACCGCCGATGCGCTGGCCGATGATCTGGCCGCCTTCGACCAGGGCCGGGTGGTGGCAGCGATGAACGGCGGCCGCCGCTATGCCATCGGGAAGTTCATCGGCCGGCATCGCGGCGAGGTGGCACTGGCCAGCATGGCGCTGCTGCTGCTGATCGGCGCGCTGGTCGCGGTGCTGATCGCCAACCGCACCGCCCGGCTGGCCGAAGCCGACAGCGCTGCCCGCTTCGAACAGACCCGCAGCGTGGCGAAAGCGCTGCTGTTCCCCGTTTATGACAAGGTGGCCCGCGTGTCGGGCAGCACCGCCGCCAAGGCCGAACTGGCCCAGACCGGCCTTGCCTATCTCGAAGCGCTGGCCGCCAGCCCCGACGCGCCGCACGATGTGAAGGTGGAGGCCGGGCGCGGCTTCGTGCGGCTGGCCGAAGTCACCGGCGGCGGCCAGGCCGGGCAGCTGGGCCGCTATGCCGATGCCGATGCGCTGCTGGCCCGCGCCGCGCAGTTGCTGGAACCGGCCTTTGCCGCGCGGCCCGACGACCCGGCCACCGCGCTGGCCTATGCCGCGCTGCGCCTGGAACAGGCCGGCACCAATCTCTACAACAACAACGATGCCGATGCCGCGCGCGGGCAGGCCGGCGCCGCCGAAGCCGCGCTGCGGCCGTTCGCCCGCACCTCGCCCGACACCGCCGCGCTCAGTATCACCGCCATGCAGACCCAGGGCGACAGTTTCGGCTGGAACGATGATTATGCCGCCGCCCGGCCGCACCATGAACGCGCCGAAGCCTTTGTGGCCGCACTGCCGCCGGCGCTGGCCGCGGCGGACCGTGTCGCCGAAGCCCGCAGCAGCAATCTGCGCCTGCTGGGCGAAGCCGCGCACAAGACGCAGCGGCCAGCCGAGGCCCGCCGCGCGCTCGATGCCGCCATCGCCATCAACCGCCAGCGCCTGGCCGCCGCCCCCGATGATCCGCAGCGGCTGCGCAAGCTGACCACCTCGCTGTGGTACGCCGGCGTCGTCCACCGCACCAACGAGCGGCTGCGCGAGGCCCGCGCCGCCATCAGCGAAGCCGTCGCGCTGGCCCGGCGCATGGTGGCGCGCGATCCCGCCGATGCCGGCGGCTGGCAGATGCTGGCGATCACCGGCGAGGTGCAGGCGCAGTTGCTGGCCGATGCCGGCGACGCCGCCGGCAACGCCGCCATCGCCGCCGAAATGCTGGCCGCCCACGACCGGCTGGTCGCGCTGGCGGGCGACGCGCCTGGCGCCCGCCGGTCCCGCACCGCCGCGCTGCGCACCCAGGGCACCAATCGCTGGTATCTGAAGGACACGGTGGGCGCCTGCCGCATCTGGCGCGCGGCGCTGGCCGGCTATGACGCGCTGGCCGCCCGGGGCCAGCTCAGCAAGCTCGACCAAAACAACAGCCGGCCCGAAGTCGCCGGCCTGGTGCGCGACCTGTGCGTGGGCCCGGTGCCTGTGTGGCGCAAGGTCGATATCTAGCTCCCCTCCCTGGGAGGGAGGGGAGCAGGCGCTATTTGCCCAGCCGGGTCACATGGCCCATCTTGCGGCCGGGGCGGGCCTCGCCCTTGCCGTACAGGTGCACGTGGGCGGCAGGATCGGACATCAGGCGCGGCCAGTCGGCGACATCATCGCCGATCAGGTTGGTCATGGTGACGCGCGGGTTGACCAGCGCGGTCGGGCGCAGCGGCAGGCCGGCCACGGCGCGGACATGATTCTCGAACTGGCTGGTTTCGCTGCCCTCGATCGTCCAGTGGCCGCTGTTGTGGACCCGCGGCGCCATCTCGTTGAAGCGCAGGCCATCGCGGCAGGCGAAGAACTCGCAGGTCAGCACACCGACATGGCCGAGCTTTTCCGCCACGGTGCGGGCCAGCGCCACCGCCGCCGGCGCCTGTTCGCGCACCAGCGCCGGCGGTGGCAGGCTGGACGTGGCGAGGATGCCGCCCTTGTGCAAATTCACCGGTACCGGCCAATCGACCATCGTGCCATCGGCACCGCGGCACAGGATCACGCTGTATTCATGGGCGAAATCAACCATGGCTTCAAGGATCGCCGGCTGCTGCCCGATCGCCGCCCAGGCAGCATCGGCATCGCTGGCCGTGTGCAGTCGCGCCTGGCCCTTGCCGTCATAGCCAAAGCGGCGGGTCTTCAGGATGGCCGGCACGCCAATCTGCGCGATGGCGCCGTCCAGCGCCTCCCGGCTGTCCACCTGCGCCCAGGGGGCGCAGCGGCCGCCCAGCCATTCGACGGACTGCTTTTCCGCCATGCGGTCCTGCGCCACTTCCAGGCTCTGGGCGCCGGGATGCACCGCCACCTGGCCGGCCAACTGGCGTACGGCGGCGCACGGCACATTTTCCCATTCCAGCGTGACGACATCGACGCGCTGCGCAAAGGCCGACAGCGCGGCCGTGTCGGCATAGTCCGCGCGCGTGTGGGCAGCGCTCACATCCGCGGCTGGCGGGTCGGTCTCCGGCGCGAAGATGTGGCAGCGATAGCCCAGTTCCGCCGCCGCCAGCGCCAGCATGCGGCCCAATTGGCCGCCGCCCAGGATGCCGATGGTGGATCCCGGTGGCAGCATCAGGCGGTGGCGACCGCTGGCGGGCCCGACGGCGCGTCGGCCACCGCATCGGTCTGCGCCTGTCGCCAGGCCGCCAGCCGGCCGGCCAGCGCCGTATCGTGCAGCGCCAGGATGGCGGCGGCCTGCAAGGCGGCATTGATGGCGCCGGCCTTGCCGATCGCAAACGTGCCGACCGGCACGCCAGCGGGCATCTGCACGATGGACAGGAGGGAATCGACGCCGTTCAGCGCCTTGGATTCCACCGGCACGCCCAGCACCGGCAGGCTGGTCATCGCGGCAGCCATCCCTGGCAGATGGGCTGCCCCGCCGGCCCCGGCGATGATCAGCCGGAGGCCCCGGCCGGCGGCCGCGCTGGCATAGTCATAGAGGCGCTGGGGGGTACGGTGGGCGGAAACGATGCGCACTTCGTGCGCCACGCCCAGCGTCTCCAGCATGGTGGCGGCGTGGCCCATCGTCTGCCAGTCTGACTGGCTGCCCATGATGATGCCCACCTGCGGTGCGGCGTTCGGGGCGTTCTCGCTTGCCATCGCTGCCTGCCTTGGCCCTTGGAAAGCGCGATGCCATAGCGGCGCGGCCGGGCGCGCGCAAAGGAAAATCGGCGGTCGCGCGCCCCAGTCCCGCCCCAGTCCCGCCCCAGTACCGCCCCAGTACCGGCTCAGCGCCCGCCTCAGCGCTTCTGCGCGAGCAGACCATCGATGGCGGCACGGATCACGCGGGCCGCGGCCGGGTGATCCATCTTGCGCCGGTCACGCAGCCGGCCATAGGCCTCCAGGCTCATCCACAGATCAAGCTGCTCATACCAGAGCGCGTCCGCACGATGAACGTCGGGCACGATACCCTCCAGCCGGCCGCGCAGCATGCGGTCGAGCGCGTCGAGACCGTGCTGCATTATCGATGAATGCTGGCGATAGGCCTCGGCGGCGCGGCGATAGGGCAGGATGCCTTCGAACATTTCCATGCGCCGCTCGAAGGATTCGCCCACCTGTTCCTGCCAGCTTGCGCCGGTATAGGGCCGCACCAGTGGCGTGTAGCGATGCCCGAGCCGGTCGAGCATGGCGACATAGAGGCCATCGAGATCGCCGAAATGCCGGAACACCGATCTGAGGCCGACCCCGGCGCGCTGGGCAATGATCTCGGCACCGGGAATGCCGTGGCCTTCCTCGATCAGGTCCAGCACCGCCGTGACAATGCGGTCCTTGCTTACCTGCGCGCGCAGGCGGCGGCCATCGGTTTCCGGTTCCTCCATCATGTCTGCACTCTACTACGTCCGCACCGGCATCCGGTTGCATCATTTGGCCAACATACTCAATTCCACCAGTAAACATAGGCCTCGCCGGCGCGGGGCGGCGTGCCCAGCGGGCGATCCAGCGGAATTGGCGAGCGGATCAGGCTGGGCCAGGCCGGCGGCCGCTGGTCGCGGTCATGCGCGGCCAGCATCGCCTTCATCTCGGCCACGCGGGCCGGCTGCTCGGCTGCCAGGTCGCGCTGTTCGGTCGGGTCAGTGCTCAGGTCATAGAGTCGGTCACTGGCCGGGTGGGTGAGGCTGTGCAGCTTCCAGCCATCGTGCAGCACCACCCGGTAGCCGCCTGACCGCCAGAACAGGGTGCGGTGCGGCGCGCCCGTCGCCTCGCCGGTCACGAAGGGCAGCAGGTCGACGCCATCGATCACGCGGTCAGCCGGCAGCGCCGCACCGGCAGCGGCGCTGGCGGTGGCATAGATGTCGAAATGGCTGACCGGGCTGCCCAGCCGCGCCCCGGCCGGAATGCGACGCGGCCAGCGCATCAGGAACGGCAGGTGCGTGCCCCCTTCATAGAAGGTCGCCTTCCAGCCGCGATAGGGCCGGTTGAGATCGGGCAGGCCGACATAATGAGCACCGCCATTGTCGGAGGTGAAGATCACCAGCGTGTTCTCATCAAGGCCCTGGCGCTTCAGTTCGGCCATCACCTGCCCGACGCCGCGATCGACGGCACGCATCATCGCGGCATAGACGCGCGCCCGGTGATCCTTGATGTGGGGCAGCGCGTCATAGTCGCTCTTCAGCGCCTGCAGCGGGGTGTGCGGGGCGTTGTAGGCAAGATAGAGGAAGAACGGCCGGTTGCGGTTGGCACGGATCGCCTCGACCGCGTGGTGTGACAGATAATCGGTCATGTAGCGATCGGGCGCAAAGCGCGGGCTGCCGTTGTACTGCACCGAAAACGGCAGGTTGGCCCACAGGAAGCGATCGATCGGATCGAAATCCTGCTTGGAATTGATTGAATTGGGATCGTCTTCCGGCAGATATTTCTGCCCGCCGATGATGAAGCCCAGGCTTTCATCGAAGCCCTGGTTTTCAGGCCGCATGCCGCCGGCTTCGCCCAGGTGCCATTTGCCCAGATGCACCGTGTGATAGCCGCGCGATTTCAGCTGTTCGGCGATGGTGATTTCGCTGGCCGGCATGCCCTTGTCCCCCGGTGGTGGCAGGTTGCGCGCGGCCGCCTCGTCGAACACGGTCTTGTGTTCCCAGTCGCTCTTGAAGCTGGCGATGTTGCGGGCGAACAGCGCATCGGGGCGGATGATGCTGGTCGGGAACCAGCCGGGGACGCGCACGTCGGTCGGCGTGAATTCATAGCCGAAGCGAGTGGCATAGCGCCCGGTGAGCAACGCCGCGCGGCTGGGCGCACAGGTGGCGTTGCCGGCATAGCCCTGGGCAAAGACCACCCCTTCGCGCCCGATGGCATCAATGTTGGGCGTCGCTGTCCCCGCCACGCCTTTGCCGGTGATGGTGACATCGTTGGACCCCAGGTCGTCGGCCACGATCAGGATCACGTTGGGCGGCCGCTCGCCGGCAGGCGGCGCCTGCGCCCCCTGCTGCCAGTTCACCGCCCGGTTCGGCTGCGTCGGCTCGGTGATCCAGCGGTTGAGGTTGAGCTTGATGTAGTCGGCCGACAGGTAGAGGCCGCCACCCACCAGTGCGACGCCGCCCAGCAGGATCTTTGCCCAGCGCTTCATCATGCTCTCCCCAGGCTGCGGCGGGTCAGCGCCAGCAGCGTGATCATCACCGCTTCGGCCACCATCGGCGGGAAGGCGGTGGGCGCCGCGCCATCGGCGAGCAGCGACACGCAGCGCCCGGTGAGCGCGATGGCCAGCAGCAGCAACGGCACCAGCAGGGCCCGTGCATCCTTGTGCACCGCGCCGATCAGCGCGAATATGCCGCCGGTGATGAAGAAGCCGGGGAAATCGGCCCGCAAGGTCGCCATGCCCTGCCCGCCATCGGGGATGAGGAAAAATTGCGCGGCGAGCCCAGCCGGGTTGAACAGGAAGCCCAATCCGATGGCGACATTGAACAGGCCGATGACTGCCACCAGCAGCCGCAACACCCCCAGCATGGAGTCCCCCTGATTGGCCCCGTTTTCAGCGCAGCCTAACAGCGCCAAGCGGAATTGGAACCACCTGCATTGCCAGTGGAGCCGGCAGGCCATAGGCTGCCCGCCATGCGGCGCCTGGGGGCCTTGATCGCGATCGTGCTGCTGGCCGCCGGCCTGTGGCTGGCCCGCGCGCCGCTGGGCGAAGCGCTGTTCGGCATGGTGGCAGAGCGTCGGGCCGGCCGCGATGCGCTCGCCAGCAGCGCCGATGGCCTCACCCTCATCTTTTGCGGCACCGGCACGCCCCTGCCCGATCCGCAGCGGGCCGAGGCCTGCCTGCTGGTCAAGGCCGGCACTTCGCTGTTGCTGATCGATGCCGGTGATGGCGGGGTGCGCAAGCTTGCGGGCTGGGGCGTGCCCCTGGGCGGCCTCGATGGTGTTCTGCTCACCCATCTGCACAGCGACCACATCGAAGGCCTGGCCCCGGCGCTGCTGCTGCGCTGGACCGGCAGCGCCGCGAAGACACCGCTGCCGCTGATCGGCCCGCCCGGCACGGCGCAGGTGGCGCAGGGCTACAATCAGATGCTGGCTGCCGATGCCACCTATCGCACCGCCCATCACGGCGAGGCCATCGCCCCCACCGGCGGCGGCGCCTTTGCCGGCCGCGATGCGGCGCCGGGCGTGGTGTGGAACCAGGGCGGACTCACCATCACCGGCTTTGCCGTCAATCACGAGCCCGTGAAGCCGGCCTGGGGCTATCGCATCGCCTACAAGGGCCGCGTGGTGGTGGTGAGCGGCGACACCGCCGACAGCCCCGCCATCGAACGCGAATCGCGCGGCGCCGATGTGCTGGTGCACGAAGCGCTGCAACCGCGGCTGGTCGCCGGCATCACGCGCGGGCTGGAGGCGAGCGGGCAGCCGCGTACGGCCCAGATCACGCGGGACATACTGGATTACCACACCACCCCTGAACAGGCCGCCGCCATCGCGCAGCGTGCCCATGTGCGCGAACTGGTGCTCACCCACGTCGCCCCGCCGCTGCCGTCCCGCCTCTTCCACCCCGCGTTCCTGGGCGACGCACCCAGCCGCTTCGATGGCCGCATCCGCATTGCCGATGATGGCCTGCGGCTGTTCCTGCCCGCCGGCAGCACGGCAGTGGAGGCCGATGCCCTGTGAGGCGGCTGGCGGCGCTGCTCCTCGCCAGCGCGCTGGTGCCCGCCCCGGCCGCAGCCCAGCCAGCGCGCCCCAACATCGTGCTGATCATCGCCGATGACTGGGGCTATTCCGACCCCGGCTGCTATGGCAGCGAGATCGCCACGCCCACCATCGACGCGCTGGCCCGCAATGGTACGCGCTTCGCCAATTTCCATGTCGCCGCCAGCTGTGCCCCAACCCGCGCCATGCTCCTGACGGGCGTGAACGCCCACCAGGCCGGGCTGGGCAACATGCCGGAAACCATCCCGCCCGAACACAAGGGCAGGCCCGGCTACAATGCGGTGCTGGCCCCCGGCGTCACCACGCTGGCCGAGCGGCTGAAAGGGGCCGGCTATGCCACGCTCTATGCCGGCAAATGGCACCTGGGCCATGATGCCGCCGATCTGCCCACCGCGCGCGGCTGGGACCATGCGCTGGCGCTGTCGCAATCGGGGGCGGACAATTGGGAGGCCAAGCCCAATCGCCTGCTCTATGAACGGGCCGACTGGACGCGGGATGGCAAGACCGCGCAGCTGCCCCGGCGCTTCTATTCCTCCACCCTGATCGTCGATGAGGCGATCGCCCAGATCGACCGCGTGAAGGGCAAGCCCTTCTTTGCCACGCTGGGTTTCCTCGCCAACCATATCCCGGTGCAGGCCAGCGATGCGGACATCGCCCGCTACAAGGGCCGATACGATTCCGGCTGGACGGCCTTGCGACAGGCCCGGGCCGCAGGCGTCGCACGTCAGGGCCTGCTGCCGCCGGCATCGCCGGCCACCATGGACAGCACCCGCGACTGGCAGGCAATGACGCCAGACGAACGCGCCCGCTGGTCCCGCGCCATGGAGGTCTATGGCGGCATGGCCACCGCCATGGACCGCGAACTGGGCCGGCTGATCGCCCACCTCAAGGCGCGCGGCCACTATGACAACACCCTGTTCGTGTTCGTGTCCGACAATGGCGCGGAGGCGACCAATCCGGAAGCCAACCGCTTCACCACCTGGAACGCGCATCTTCAGTACGACATGACACCCGAACACCAGGGGCAGCCGGGCAGCTTCACCTATATCGGTGCCAGCTGGGCCAGCGCGGCGGCCAGCCCGCTCAGGGGCTTCAAGTTCAGCGCCTGGGAAGGCGGGGTGCGGGTGCCCTTCATCGTCAGCCTGCCGCCAGCGCTGCAACAGGCCCGCGGCGGCGTCGCGGCCGCGCCGGCCCATGCCGTGGATCTGGCGCCGACCCTGCTTGATCTGGCCGGGGTGCGGGAACGCTCTGGCCTGGAAGGCCGCTCGCTGCTGCCGGCAATGATCGACCCTGCCGCCACGGTCCATGCCGAAGGGGAGACCATCGGCTATGAACTGTCGGGCAATGCCGTGCTGTACCAGGGCCGGCTCAAGCTGGTGAAGAACCTGCCGCCTTATGGCGACGGCCGCTGGCACCTGTTCGACATCCTGGCCGATCCCGGCGAAAGCCGCGACCTGGCCGGGGCCGAGGCGGCGCGATTTGCCGCGATGCAAACGGCGTGGCAGCGCTGGGCACAGGACAACAAGGTGCTGCCGATGCCGGCTGGTTACAGCGCGCCAGCCCAGATTGAGGCCAATGCCACCCGCGATCTGCTGCCCGGCCGCATCGCGCCTCTTGTGGCGTCGCTATGGCTGCTGGCGCTGGGCGTCCGGACAGGCCGGCGCTGGCGCCGGACCTAGCGCGCCTTGAGCCCCTTCTGCTTCAGTCGCCAGACCAGCTGATCGAACCGGTCCTGGCCGAAGAAGGGCTCCCCATCCAGCGCCATCAGCGGTACGCCGTAATGGCCGGCGGCGCGCTGCGCCTCCTGGTTGGCCTCGATGGCGGCGCGATGATGATCGGGATCGGCGGCGATCGCGGCATCGAGCGCGACGAGGTCAAGCCCGGCGCGATTTGCAGCCTGCGCCAGATGATCGCCCTCGTGCCAATTCTCGACCGTGCCGCTCCAGATGGTGTGGGAGACTTCGCGGATGAAGGGCAAGCCGCGCCCGGCCTCGGTGGCGGCGATCCCCAGCATGGACAGGCGATGGATGTACGGCTGCTCGGCCGGATAGAGCCGGGTGGCCGGGTCCATCACAACCGGATCGGGGTTCGGCCAGCGGTAGGGCATGCCGAGAAACTCGGCGGTGCGATACGTGTCCTTCATCAGGTAGAAGGCCCACAGCGGATCGACCTTCTGGAAGAATTCCGCCTGCCGGACGGCGATCGGATAGACGATGCGCACGTTGCAGGCGACGTCATGCATGGCCACCAGATCGACGATGCGCGGCAGCAGCAGATAGGAATAGGGAGACCGGAACGACCAGAAGAGATCGAATGACAGGCTCATGATGGGGCCCTGGTGCGGATGTTGAGCTGGCCGGCAAGCCCGGCATGACGATGGACCTCGATCGCCTGATAATCCGGGCTGGCCACCATCTGCAGCATGGCCTGCGGGCCGGGATACCAGGCCAGCGCGACGGCATCCCACAGTTCGTCCACCTCGCCCAGCATCAGGCCCGTCACCGGCCCCGAATAGACGACATGGCCGCCCACGGCGGCCAGGCACGCCACCACCGCCTCGCCATAGCGGTTGTAGGCGTCGCGGCCCGAAAGATCGGGATCGCGGCCATCCGGATAGGTCGCCTTTTCCTTGAACTTCAGAAGGTTGACCATCACCATCGGGCCGTGATCGGCATCGCTGAAAAAGGCCTGGGCAACCTCGGGCCTTGGCATGGTCTCGTTCTTCACCTGCATCGGCCTACCCCCGGGCAACATGGTCAAGGATGATGCGCACCAGTTCGTCGGGCGCGTCCTCCTGCAGGAAATGGCCGCCGCCCTTGATGATCGTGTGCGGCTGCCCTTTCGCGCCCGGCACACGCTCGATGAACACGCGTTCGCCGCCCGCCGTCACCGCGTCCTTGTCGGAAAAGCAGGTGACCACCGGCCTGTCGAAGCGGGCCAGCACCTCCCACGCCGCCTTGTTCTCGGCCACGCTGGCATGGTCGGGCGTGATCGGCACCAGCGTGGGGAACTGGCGGGCGCCTTCCTTGTAGGCCTCGCTCGGGAAGGGCGCGTCATAGGCGGCGACTTCGGCTGGCGTCAGCTCCCGCGTGCAGCCGCCATTGACGATGAAGCCAACGGGGAAGGTCTCCACCTTCTGGCTGAATTCCAGCCATGCCCGAAAGCCTTCGGACCAACCGGTGCCGATGGGCAGCCCGGTGTTGGCGATCACCAGCCGGGCGAAACGCTCCGGAAAGGCCGCCACCAGCCTGAGGCCGATCAGCCCGCCCCAGTCCTGGCAGAACAGGGTGATGCCCGTGAGGTCGAGCGCGGTCAGCCACGCGCTCATCCATTCGACATGGCGCTCATAGCTGTAATCGGCGCGGTCTGCCGGCTTGTCGGACTTGCCAAAGCCGATGAGATCGGGCGCGACGACGCGGTGGCCGGCCGCCACCAGCGGCGGGATGAACTTGCGATACAGGTAGCTCCAGCTCGGCTCGCCATGCATCAGAAGGATGGGCGCCGCATCGCGGGGGCCCTCGTCGACATGGTGGAGCCTGAGCGGCGTACCGGTCGCGCGGTCGGTCAGCTCCAGATAATGCGGGTCGAAGGGATAGTCGGCGAGACCCGCGAAGGCCTCATCCGGCGTGCGCAACAGCTGCATCGGTCACATCCTTTCCATTGGCTTCCCGACCCAGCGCGCGGGCGCCCAGCCAGAACAGCAGCGCCGGCACCAGGCCGGCCCAGGCGGCGAAATACAGCACGATGCGCACCGAATCCGCACCGTAGGCCGGCTTCAGCAGATCGGACAGCGCCCCGAACAGCAGCGGGCCGAGGCCCAGCCCGATCAGGTTCTGCGCGAACACCATCCAGGCCGCAGCCATCGCCCGCGTGTCGGGCCGGGCCAGCACCTGCGCAGCCCCATAGGCTGGGCCATAATAGGCCGAATTGGCCAGCGTCGGCAGGAACAGCAACGCGATTGCCAGCCGCCAATCATCGATCCAGTAACCGGCAAACAGCAGCGGCACCGCCAGCACCATGGCCCACGCCGGCAGCGTGAGCATGTGACGCTTGTCGTGCCGGCCCCAGCGATCCGCCGCCCAGCCGCCGGCCCAGGTGCCGACAATGCCGGCAATCCCCAGCGGCACGCCGACATAGAGTGCCGTCTGCCCAACGGACAGGCCATGGGTGCGCTGGAAGAAACTGAGTACCCACAAACCCTTGCCATAGGAGAGGAACGCCGTGACCGAGGCGCCAGCCAGCACCAGGCAATAGGCCCGCGACGTCGCCAGCCGCTTCAGGCTGGCCAGCATCGACAGCCGCAGCGGCGCATCAGCGGCAGCAACCCGGCCAAGGCGCGGATCCTTGAGGAAGAACCACACGAAGAGCGCCAGCAGCAGCCCGGGCAGGCCCACGACCAGGAAGGCCTTGCGCCAACCGAGGGCTTCGGCCATGCCTCCGCCCACCAGCGTGCCGAGCAGGCTGCCGATGGGGATGCCCAGGCCGAAGAAGGCGATGCCGCCGGCCCGCTTTTCGGGCGGCAGGCTATCCGCGATAAGGGCATGGGCGGTGGGGGTGCACCCCGCCTCGCCGATGCCGACGCCGATGCGGGCGAGCAGCAGCTGCCAGAAATTCTGCGCCAGCCCGCACAGGGCCGTCATCGCCGACCACACGGCCACGAACAGCCCGATCATGCGGCTGCGGTTGCTGCGGCCATTGTCGGCCACCCGCGCAATCGGCACACCCAGCGTCGCATAGAAGAGCGCGAACGCCAGACCGCCAAGCGCACCGATCTGCAGGTCGGTCAGGTGCAGGTCACGGTTGATCGGCTCGATCAGGATGGCCACGATCTGCCGGTCGATGAAATTGAGGATATAGACGACCAGCAGCGTCCACAGCAGCAGCCGCGGATGCGTTGCCTCCGGCCCAGTCCTTGGCCCGACCTCTGGCGTTGCGCGCGCCTGCGCCATCATCGCCTCCCCGATGCCGGCTGTTCCGCCGGTCCCTCCACGGCCAGACTGCCTGCCGCTGGCCGCCGTGGCAAGTCGCTGTCGACAGGCCGCTTGCTAATGAGAGGAGGATGCTGGCAGGGAGGCCGACATGACCGCTGCCGCGAACGCCCCCATCACAGATGCGCAACTGGCGCTGGCGCTGGCCAACGAGGCCGGGGCTCTTCTGCTGGCCCTGCGGCGCGATGGCTCGGCTGATCCGGCGGCGCTGGGTGACGCGGCCGACAAGGCCAGCAACGATCTCCTGCTGGGCGCCATCGCCCGCCAGCGCCCCGGCGATGCCATCCTGTCAGAAGAATCGCCAGACACAGCGGCCCGCCTGTCGGCGCGGCGGGTGTGGATCATCGACCCGCTGGACGGCACCCGCGAATATTCGGCAGGCCGCGATGATTTTGCCGTGCACGTGGCGCTGCTGGAAGATGGCAGGCTGGCCGCGGCCGCCGTGGCACAGCCGGCGCGCGGGCGCGCCATCGCCACCGATGCGCCGCCGCCGCTCCCTGCCGAAGCCGCGCCCCTGCGCATCGCCATCAGCCGCAGCCGCGCCCCTGATCTGGTGCACCGGGTCGCCAGCGCCACCGGGGCCGAACTGCTGCCGATGGGCAGCGCCGGCGCCAAGACGCTGTCCGTGCTGTTCGGGGAGGCTGATGCCTATCTGCACCAGGGCGAGATGAACGAATGGGACAGCGCCGCGCCGGCCGCCATCGCGCTTGCTGCCGGCCTGTCGGTGACCCGGCTTGATGGCAGCGCGCTGGCCTTCAACCAGCCGCGCCCGCGCACCCCCGACATCCTGATCTGCCACCCCGGCCGGCGGAACGCGCTGCTGGCGGCGATTGCCCGCTGCGCCTGATCGTGGCGGCTGATCCTGGCGGCTGACCGGGCCGGTCGCTGCCATACCGGACCGGAGCGTCATGCCGCCCACCTTGTAGGGCGTCCCGAAATTGCCATATTGGCCGCGTATCGCCCCCTCACTGCCCTTCCCTCAATGCCCCTGGGCACAGGATTTTCAGGATTTGGCGCCAGACATGTATCAAGGTGACGCCGGCGCTGCCCCTCATGGCATGAGCCCCCACGGCGCAGGTCCCCAGTTGGGGGCCGCGACGCTGCCTTCGCTGCCGCGCAAGGAACGTGGCTGGACCTGGTGGGTCGGCTCGGCCATCACGCTGGCAGTGCTGGTGGCGGCACTGATGCAGCTGGCCAAGCTCGACCTTGCCCGCGTTGCCGCCATCGTGCCGACCTCGCCGGCGTTCTGGCTGGTCTTTGCCCTGTCCTATTTCGCCGGCCCCCTCGGCGACTTTGCCATTTTCCGGCGGCTCTGGCGCATCCCGGCCGATGGCTTCGTCGCCCTGCTCAGGAAGCTGATCGGCAACGAACTGATCACCGGCTATGTCGGCGATCTCTATTTCTACACCTGGGCACGGCAGCGCACGGCGATGGTGGCAGCACCGTTCGGCGCGGTGAAGGATGTCGCCATCCTGTCGGCCATGGCGGCCAATCTCATCACCCTGGTGCTGATGCTGCTCGCCTATCCCCTGCTCGGGCAGCTGAAACTGGGGATCGACCCTGATGCGGTGGTGGCATCGGTGGCGCTGATGCTGGTCATCTCCAGCGGGGTCCTGTTGTTCCGCAAGAAGCTGTTCAGCCTGCCTGCGGCCGACCTTGGCTATGTGACGGCCATCCAGATGCTGCGCGTGGTGGCAAGCCTGGTGCTCACGGGCTGGTGCTGGCACCTGGCGCTGCCATCGGAAGGGCTGGAAATGTGGGTGCTGCTGTCTGCCATGCGGATGCTGCTGTCGCGCCTGCCCTTCCTGCCCAACAAGGATGTGGTGTTCGCGGGCCTGGCCGTGTTCATGATCGGCCATGATGCCGAGGTCGGCGCCCTGATGGCGATGATGGCGACCTTGCTGCTGGCCACCCATCTGTGCCTTGGCCTGCTGCTGGCGGCGGTCGAGGCCACTGGCGAGATGCTGGGTTTCGGAAAATGATCGGACGACTGGCGCTGATGGCGCTGCTGCCTGCCACGGCAGCGGCCGCACAGGTGGAATCGAACCCCAACCTTGGCAAGGCCGAAGGCCTGTGCCGGCCGGGCGAGTCCGGGCCAGCGGTGATCATCACCGCGGTTGGCCTGAAGGACCGCGAGGGCCTGCTGCGGGCCGAACTCTACCCGGCCAACGACAATGACTTCCTGGAAGACGACAATATCCTGATCAACGCCGGCAAGACATTCCGCCGCGCGGAAATCCGGCTGCCGCCGTCGGGCGCTGTCCAGCTGTGCATCCGCACGCCCGGCCCGGGTCCCTACACGCTGTCGCTGCTGCATGATCGCGATGCCAATCTGAAATTTGGTCTGTCCACCGACGGCGTCGGCTTTCCCAACAATCCCAGGCTGGGACTGGGCAAACCCAAGGCCGCTGCCGTGCGTTTCGAGACCGGGCCCGGCCTTACCCCGATCAGCATCCGCCTGAACTACCGTCGCGGCCTGTTCAGCTTCGGCCCGCTGAAGGAGCGCGGCTGACCGCGCAGCGCGGTGCCGGCCGGCCCGCCGCCGGCCAATGCGTGCTTGACGCTGCCGACGCATGGGGACAAGGGAACGCCAGCCCCGTTCCCCAAGCCCGGTCCACCGCGGACCTGCAAGGCCCGACGCTTGATGCACCTTGTCGACATCTCGGCACTTTATTCACCGGACGGCGGCGGGATCCGCACCTACACGCATCGCAAGCTGGAGGTCGCACAGCAGCATGGCGTGCGGTTGACCGTGGTGGTGCCTGGCGCCGCCGACAGCGTGCGCGAGGTCGGCACGGCGCGGCTGATCAGCATCAGGAGCCCGCGCTTCCCGCTGGACCGCAACTATTTCTATTTCGCCAGCGACCGCATCATCCAGGCTGCGCTGGCCGAGCACCAACCCGACTTCATCGAGTGTTCCTCGCCGTGGGGCAGCGCAGCGGCCGTGGCAGACTGGCCCGGCACGACGCCGCGTGCCCTGTTCATGCATGCCGAGCCCCTGTCGGCCTGGGTCTATCGCTATCTCGATGGCCTGCTGCCGCGCCGCACGATCGATCGCGGCTTCGACTGGTTCTGGCGCTATCTGCGCCGGCTCGATGCCCGCTATGATCAGGTCATCTCGGCAGCGCCCAGCCTGTCAAAGCGCCTGCGCGACGGCGGCCTGACCCATGTTGTCGACAACGCGCTGGGCGTTGATCCCGGCGTCTTCTCGCCCGCCAACCGGGATGAGGGGCTGCGGGCGCGGCTGCTGGCGCAGTGCGGCCTGCCGCCGTCGGCGACGCTGCTGATCGGCGTGGGACGGCACAGTCCGGAAAAGCAATGGCCGATGGTCATCGCCGGGGTGACGGCCGCCAGCTATGGCCGGCCGCTTGGCCTGATCATCCTTGGGGATGGCCATGCCCGCGCCTCGGTGGTGCGGGCCGTGGGGGAAAACCCGCACGTCCAGCTCATCGCCCCGGTGCGCGACCGGGCCGAATTCGCCCGCATCCTCGCCAGCGCCGACATGATGGTGCACGGCGCCCCGGCCGAGACGTTCGGCATCGCCTGTGCAGAGGCCCGGGCGAGCGGCCTGCCCCTGATCGTGCCCGACGAGGGCGCCGCCTATGACCAGCTGGAGCCGGGCATGGGCCTGGCCTTCCGGTCACTGGACGCTGCCAGCCTTGCCATGACCATTGCCGAGGCGATCCCGCAGTTGCCGGCCCTGCGCGCGGCGGCCATTGCGGCAGCACCGCACGCCCGCACCATCGATGCCCATTTCGCGGAGCTGTTTGCCGGCTATGCTGCCGTGCTGGCCGCCCGCCGCGCCGCCTGAACCGCGCCCGAAAAAAGAAGGGGCCGCAGTCGCGGCCCCTCCCCATCCTCGCGTAAGGAAATGGTGACGATCAGGCAGCGACCACCCGGCGGCGGCGGGCGACACCGACCAAGCCCATGCCAGCGATCATCAGCGCCCAGGTGCCCGGCTCCGGCACGTTGAACGTGGCCGAAGGATCGGACGAGAAGGTGCCGGAGATCTGGCCACGGAACGAGCCGAGCGTGCTGTTGACACCACCCGACAGGTTGCGATCGATGTTGGTCAGATCGAAATTGAAGGCATAATTGGTGGCCGGGTCAAAGGTGATCAGCGGCGAACTGTAGCTGATCGTGGCACCAGCCGTGGTGTCGCCGTCGAAATTGGCCGGACCGGGCGTGCCCAGCGTGCCGGTAATGGCCGCGTTCTGCGCCGAGCCTGACAGCAGCGAGTCGCCCGGATCGAAGCACAGGTTCACCCAGCAGAAGCTGGTGGTGGCCGTGATGTTGAAGCTGAAGTTGTTGACCGCCTGCGAGAACGCGCCAGACGCGGTGCCAAGTGGGCCGGACAGGAAGCTGCCGGCGAGCTGGAAGTTGGCCACGACCGACAGCGGCTCCGACGAGCCGACGAGCGAGAACAGAACCTGCGTCGGCAGACCGGCTGCGCCATTCGACGTTGCAGTCGTGCCCAGGTTGATGTTGCCGCCGCTGACGCGCGACCAGACGAAGTTGCGCCGCGTATCGAGCAGGTCGATCTGGGCAAACACCACCTGCACGGCCGACGCCGGCACGGCTGCCAGAACGGCAGCGGTGGCGGCGGCGCCAAGGATCCAGGACTTCAAGCTCATCATCACTCTCCTCATTCCCACCAATGCGGATATCAGTTTCAGCCGTTATGGATGCAAAGAGCATGCCAACCCGCAGGGAACAGTTAAGTGATTGAGATACGTGATTAATACACTGTTTACTTGTTGTTTTTTGTAAGCCTCGCCTTACAGCCGGCATGGCGTGACTGACCCGATACCGGCAAGGTCAATCAGCGCGTGAGGGCGAAATACGCCACGTAGAACCACGACAGGACGCCGTGCAGAATGGCCCAGAGGATCGACTTGTTGACGCTCCAGCTGATGGCGATGGCCAGGGCCGAACCAAGGCTGATGCCGGTTCTGACCACCTCGCCGCTGCGCAACCGCTGTTCAGCCATCTGTCGTCTCCCTTGCCAGGCCAAGCTGCTGTCGACCAGCGCGTTGGTGAGTTGCCTGTTTAATACAGTCGACAGGATTGGGCCAGCATGATCGGGGAATCGGCCCCCGCATGGCCCATCACAGGCCGCGCCGTGCCCGGTTCAGTCGCGCCGCGCCCTCGTCCAGAACAGCGTCCGACTTGGCAAAGCACAGGCGGACAAAGCGCGTCGGCGCCTGCTGCGGCGTGAAGGCGCCAAGCGGAATCGCCGCGACTCCGGCCCGGACCACGGCCGCCTCGCAGAAGTCGCGATCCGTCATCGCCACGTCGGATGCGAAGAGATCGACCAGAAGAAAATAGCTGCCCTGCGTGGGCAGCAGCGCCCAGCCATCAGCCCCAAGCGCCGCCACCAGGCGGTTGTGCGCCGCCACGAAGCGTGCCCGCGCCGCCGCAAACCACGCGTCAGGCAGGCCAAGCCCGCAGGCCACCGCCACCTGCAACGGCGGCGGGGTAGTGAAGGTGAGATACTGGTGCACCTGCGCCACCCGTTCGGCCAGCCCGGTCTCGGCCACCACCCAGCCGACCTTCCAGCCGGTCAGCGCCAGCAGCTTGCCGGCCGAACCGATCTTGATGGTGCGCTCCGGTGCCAGCGTGAACGGCGAGACATGCGGCGCATCGCCGATCAGCACCTCCTCCCACACCTCGTCGCTGATGATGACCAGGTCGTGAGCGCTGGCCAGCGTCGCCACGGCCGACAGCATGTCGGGCCCGGCGATGGCACCGGTCGGATTGTGCGGCGTGTTCAAGAGGATGGCGCGGGTGGCCGGTGTGATCGCAGCAGCGATGGCGGCCGCACTCGCCTGCCAGTCGGGTGGCACCAGATCGACGAACACCGGCCGCGCCCCCGCCCGGCGCACCAGCGGCGCGTAGGCATCATAGGCCGGCGCGAACAGGATCACCTCGTCCCCCGGGCCTGCCACCGCCATGATGCTGGCCGCCAGCGCCTCGGTCGCGCCCGACGTGACGATCACCTGTTCGGGCGTCACCGCCAGCCCCTGCCGCCGCCCGTAGAAGGCGGAAACGGCGGCGCGCAGTTCCGGCAGGCCGCGCATCGGCGGATACTGGTTGTTGCCATGGGCCGCGGCCGCTGCCGCGGCCGCCAGCACGTCCTCGGGCCAGCCGAAATCGGGGAAACCCTGCCCCAGGTTGATGGCAGCATGCTGGCGGGCGAGGCCCGACATATGCTCGAAGATGGTGGTGCCAGCTTGCATTGCATCTTCCTACCCTGTCACTTGGCGGGATTGAAGGGCGCGGTCGCCCGTGCCAGCCATGCTGCACAGCCATCTGGGGAGAAGACGATGAAGACGCGCATCACCGAACTGTTCGGCATCGAGCATCCGGTCATCCAGGGCGGCATGCACTATGTCGGCTTTGCCGAAATGGCCGCCGCCGTCTCCAACGCCGGTGGTCTTGGCATCATCACCGGCCTCACGCTGGGCACGCCCGAGCGGCTGGCGGCCGAGATCGCCCGCTGCAAGACGATGACCGACAAGCCGTTCGGGGTGAACCTCACCTTCCTGCCCGCCGTCACGCCGCCTGATTATCCCGGCCTCATCAAGGCGATCATCGAAGGCGGCGTGAAGATCGTCGAAACCGCCGGCAACAACCCGGCCAAGTATCTGCCCGCCCTGAAGGAGCATGGCATCAAGGTGATCCACAAGTGCACCAGCGTGCGCCACAGCCTGAAGGCCGAAGCCATCGGCTGCGATGCGGTGTCGGTGGACGGTTTCGAGTGCGGCGGCCACCCTGGCGAGGATGATGTCGGCAACTGGGTGCTGCTGCCGCGCGCCGCCGAGGAGCTGAAGATCCCCTTCGTCGCCTCGGGCGGCGTCGCCAACGGCAAGCAGCTCGCGGCGGCCCTTTGCATGGGCGCCGACGGCGTCAACATGGGCACGCGCTTCATCGCAACGGTGGAAGCGCCCGTGCACCCCAATGTGAAGCAGGCGCTGGTCGATGCGACCGAGCTTGACACCCGCCTCATCATGCGCCCGCTCAGGAACACCGAGCGCGTGCTCAACAACGCCGCCGTCGAACGCCTGCTGGAAAAGGAACGCACCAAGGGCGCCGATTTGAAGTTCGAGGATATCATCGAGGAAGTGGCCGGCGTCTATCCGAAGATCATGAAGGACGGCCAGATGGACGCCGGCGGCTGGAGCTGCGGCCAGGTCGTGGGCCTGATCCACGACGTGCCCACCTGCAAGGACCTCATCGAGGGCATGGTGCGCGAGGCCGAGGCGATCATCCGGGGCCGCTTGCAGAAGCTGGCGGCGTGAGCGGCGATCCGGTCCTCTACAGCCTGGCCGACGGGGTGGCGACCATCACCCTCAACCGGCCGGACAAGCTGAACGCGCTGACGCCCGACATGCTCAGCGGCTTCTTCGCCGCCGTCGCCCGCGCCGGGGCGGACCCCGAGGCCCGCGTGATCGTGGTGACCGGTGCGGGACGCAGCTTCTGCGCGGGGCTGGACCTGTCGATCATCGGCACCGGTGCCGGTGGCCGCGTCGAGACCCACCCGGACACCGAACCGCAATGGGGCGACGATATCGGCCCGGCGCTCAGCCCCTATTACAGCGGCGGCTGGCCGGTGCTGATCACCTGCCGCAAGCCCACCATCGCCGCGATCAACGGCCCGGCCTTCGGCTGGGGCTTCATTCTCTCGCTCCACTGCGACATCCGCTTTGCCAGCGTCTCGGCGCTGTTCAACGCCACCTTCGCGCGGATCGGTGTGCCCGGCGAGAAGGGGGCGGCCTGGTTGCTGACCCGCCACATCGGGCAGGCGAAGGCCATGGACCTGCTCTACACCGCCCGCCGCTTCGATGGCCGCGAAGCGCGCGCGTTGGGGCTGGTGAACGACGTGTTCGACGATGATGCGCTGCTGCCGCACGTGCAGGACTATGCGCGGAACATCGCGACCTTCAGCGCGCCGCGCAGCCTCGCCGCGATGAAGGCGCAGGTGTGGACCGCGCTCGACGAGGATTATTCCACCGCCTTCGCTGCGGCCGACCGTGAACAGGATCTCGCCACGCAGACCCAGGATTTCCGCGAAGCCTTCGCCAGCTACCGCGAGAAGCGCCCGCCGCGCTACACGGGGCACTGAAACGGGGGGGCACTGAAACGGGGGGGCGCTGAAACGGGGGGCACTGAAACGGGGGGCGCTAGCTCGCCGCCGCCTCGATGCGGTCGATATCATCGTCGGACAGGCCGAAATGATGCCCCACCTCGTGCACCAGCACATGCGTGACAAGATCTTCCAGCGTATCCTCGCCATCGGCCCAGACATCGAGGATCGGACGGCGGTAAAGGAAGATCATGTCGGGCAGCGCGCCGGTGGGCACATCGCCCTTCATGCCGACATGGCGCCCCCAGTAGAGGCCGAGGATGTCGAAGGGGGTTTCAAGGCCCATGGTCGCCATCACCCGGTCATCCGGGAAATCCTCCACCCGCAGGATCACGTGCGCGAGATGCCGGCGGAACAGGGGCGGCAGCCGCTCCACCGCGGCTTGTGCCAGGCGCTCGATGTCGGCAAGGGTCGGGGCAAGGGTGGGCGCGTGTCGCATCGCCCCTAGATAGGAGTTCACCCCGCCATGGTCGAGAAGCTGGATGCCGCTGCCCGTGCCGCACTGGCCGCAGACCTGCCCGATTGGCAGCTGGACGGCGAACATCTGAAGCGCACGCTTCGCTTTCAGGACTTCAGCGCCGCCTGGGGCTTCATGAACCGTGTCGCCCTGCTGGCCGAAGCGCAGGACCATCACCCGGAATGGTTCAATGTCTACAACCGGGTGGAGATTGCGCTCACCACCCACGACGCCGGCGGGCTTTCGGCGCGCGATGTGAAGATGGCGAAGGCGATCGACGCGCTGCTGGCCTGAGCGCAAAAAAGGAAGGGCGGCGCCTTTCGGCACCGCCCCTGCCCTCAACAGGCTGTTCGGATCAGCCCTCAGCCTCGACGGTCGGGGCGCCGGGGCCGTTCTTCTTGATCGACTCGATGGCGTTCACGGCCGAGGACTTCGACGAATAGCCCTGGGTCGAGAACATCACCTCGCTGTTGTACATGAAGCGCACGCGAAACTCGCCCGCCTTGTCCTTGTAGATTTCGAACTTATGGGCCATTGCGCCTCTCCTCCCCTTACCGAATCGGAAGCTATTACGTCATTTGGCCACCGTCAACCGGGGGGCGAAGAGCGTGTACGGCACACGGCTCAGGCCGGCGGCAGCAGACTGTAGACCACGCAGGCCTCGGCGGTGAGCGGATAGAGCGGCGGCTGCAGCGTTACCTGCACATCGTCGGCCAGCTTGGCGAGGCCGGGTGATGGTGGGGACGGCGGGGGGGCCATCGGCGCTGGCGCATCGGACATTGCGCGCACCATGCCAGAAGGTGCGGCGACATCGGCCGGCAGCGGCGCGGCGGCATAGCTTGGCCAGCCCGCCAGCACCTGTGTCTGGCACACGCTGCCCGATGGATCGATCACCCTGGCTGCGCCCAGCCGGCTGCCCGCCGCCGCCGTGGCCAGCCGCGCCCGTCGTGCCCCGTCCTTCACCGCGGCTTCATACAGCCAGGTCTTCAGCTCGTTCGCCGGTTCCAGGCTGAATCCCGGCGTGTCGATCGCCGAAGGCCCGGCTGCCACAGCCAGGCGATAGGCACGCTCCAGCACATCGGTGTCACGCACCTCGATGGTCAGTACCGCCGTCACCTCATAGGCATCGATCTGGTCGGCGCGCTGGTTTTCCACCAGCGTGCCATCCTTCTGGCGATACTGGTCATACAGCGGGCGCGTGATCAGGCTGGTGGTCAGCCGCACCCGCTCGCGGCCAAGCGCCGCCAGCGCCGCATCCAGTTCCCGCGCCTTCACGGTCGCCGCGGTGGTCGCCTCTGCCGCCGTCTTGTCGACCACCGAAAAGCGCGCCGCAAGGCGCGCACGGTTAGCCGGCACCTCGGTGCGGACGTGGCCGATGGACGCGATCACCGGATCCTTCATCCACCAGGGCGCCGGGATGAACGGCTGGCCGATGGTGGCGGGCGGGGTTTGGGCGAAGGCGGGCGTGGCCAGCAGGGCGGCGAGGAGGAGGGCGTGCTTCATGAGCCCATGGTGGTGTGCAGGTGATTGCGGCTGGATGAATGAGGGGCGTTGGGGTTCGCGGCCAGCGGCAAAGCCGCAATGGAAAATGGGCAAGCCAGCCAGAGGCGTCGCGGCAAAGCCGCGCTGTCAGACGGGTCAAAAAGGGCGGGGTGTTCGCCCCGCCCTTTTCGCTCGCTGGCCGCGCTTCGCCGGGTCTTGAAATAGCGCAGCGATTTCAAGCCGGCTCAGCGGGGCGCCATCCTGATCGCCCCGTCCAGCCGCACATCCTCGCCGTTGAAATAGCTGTTGCGGCACATCTCGACGGCAAGGCTGGCATATTCCTCCGGGTTGCCGAGCCGCTTCGGGAACGGCACCTGCGCGCCCAGCGCGTCCTTCACCGGCTGCGGCGCGCCCTGCAGCAGCGGCGTGTTGAAGATGCCGGGCAGGATGGTGTTGACGCGGATGCCTTCGCCGGAAAGATCGCGGGCAATCGGCAGGGTCATGCCGACCACGCCGCCCTTCGACGCCGAATAGGCGGCCTGGCCGATCTGGCCATCCTCGGCGGCGACCGAAGCGGTGTTCACGATGGCGCCGCGTTCGCCATCTTCCATCGGCGGCAGGGTCAGCATGCCAGCGGCCGACTTGGCGATGCAGCGGAACGTGCCAACGAGGTTGATCTGGATGATGCGATCAAAGGCATCCAATGGGAAATGCTTGATGCTGCCATCTTCCTTGGACCGGCTGGCGGTCTTGATCGCATTGCCGGTGCCGGCGCAGTTGATCAGGATGCGCTCCTGGCCGATGGCGGCACGCGCCTTGGCGAAACCGGCGTCAACGGACGCTTCGTCGGTGACGTTGACGTTGCAGAACACGCCGCCAATCTCGGCCGCCATCGCCTCGCCCTTCTCGGCATTCATGTCGAAGATGGCGACCTTGACGCCATGCTTGG
>ERZ1066123.42-NODE-42-length-115566-cov-9.979855_pt1 | contig 115566 bp, 88 predicted proteins | sample MGYA00382770_ERZ1066123 | MGnify/ENA primary metagenome ERZ1066123 (study PRJEB33369, sample SAMEA5778353) | biofilm metagenome | biome: Industrial cooling water; feature: Water cooling tower basin; material: Biofilm | place: United Arab Emirates | collected...
ACCCACCCACTCAGATCTATCGATCGATCAGGTCCCTGCTAGATACAAGGATCTGAGGATGGGAGGGGCGGGCGTCGGGGGACCCGGTGTGACTGGTGTCCCCCGACGCCCGCCTCTCTGATCCTCGGATCCTCGGATCCTCACACCTTCTGTTCTCCAGCCCCTTCTGTTCTCCATTCCTCCAGACATCAGTCGGCCGACGGACCGAGCATCAGCGTGCAGTAACTCGTCTCGCTGTTCCCACTCGATCGGCGTGCGCGGCGCGCTGATGGCCCCGAGGTGGATATGCGCCGTTCAATACGCAGCGTGGCCATGGCCTTTCGCTTCTGATCTGTGTTGCGCACGACAATCCGCGAAGTGTCTCCCAGCACGCAGGAGATACCCGAGGCGACCAGCCTGAGGCGCGCGCAATTGGCGCGGGAGGCCGCGAGCTGAAGACTGGCCAGACTGGCACTGTCACCTGCCAGAGTGATGAATGCGAGACCTGGCGGCGCCTGCCAGGTCTTCCACTCACCTGCCACCATCTCGAGGGATTCCTCATACGGCCGATTCAACGCCAGTGAATCAAGGGCCGCGACGGGGTCCTCGACCGTGACCGGCACGTAGTCATCGCAATCACCCGCGGTGACGCGGATCCACGCATCGCCGACACGACGTGGGATGATCTGGCCGTCTGCAAGGGTGACCACTGAGGTATCCGTGAGCACCACGGTCCCGGCGATCTGCAACACCGGCTGCCCGTCCCGGCCCACGCCAGTCAGACCATAGGGCACGGGTCCACCTCTGAGCCGAAGGTTCTCGCCTGGCGTGAAGTAGAGCATCATGATGGGACGACACAGAATGGCGATGCGCGCGGCGACGTCTCCGGAGGCAACTTCGGCTTCCACATTCCCGCGCTGCGAGCAGTCCACGATCCCTTCCGGGGCCAGGCTGCGCGCATCACCTCCCACCTGTCGCCACAGCATCGGCCGTTCGCTCAGTGTGTCACCGCGCCGGCTGAGTCGATGCGCCGCCAAGCGGGTCTCGCGCACGTTGTTGACCACGATCGTGTCGCTGCGTCCGGCGGTGACGCGGGCCGGCGTGGAGCGATCGCAGCTGGTGAGGATCAGGGTCAGAGCGAGGACCGGGGCCAATGTGTGGAGCGACATTAGTCTCGCCTTCAGGTGTCGCATTCGCATCTCCAAACTTGGGTTCGTTGGCGAATGTAATGTTTGTTTGGCAATGCCGCTGGACTGGCGTGGGCGGCTGGTCCGTTGAACAGACGGTGTGAGGATTGGAGGATCCGAGGATAAGAGAGGCGGGCCACGGGGGCATGAGTGAATCCATGTCCCCGTGGCCCGCCCCTCCAATCCTTGGATCCTCGAATCCTCACACCTTCAGTTCCCGGATCCTCTTCATCGGGTCAGCGAAGCGTGATACCCACCGACACCGGCACCCACCGAATGGCGTTACGGTTTCGGATCTCCGCAGGGTTGGACAGGAAGTCCTCCGTCTTGCCGAACACGTTCACGACGCGCGACTCCACGAACACCGCCGCCGCACCGATGCCGAACTCCATCCCACCACCGATCTGGGCGCCAAAGGCGTTGCGGCGCAGGCTGTTGCCGTTGCTGTTCTGCACCGCGGGCTCTTCACCATCCTGAATGAGCTCTTCACCAATCGGTGTGCGCAGGCCGAAGGAGTGGAAGCGGTAGATACCCGCGCCGCCCACGCCATACAGACCGAAGGCACCAACCTGACCGCGTGCCGTGAGATTCAGTGTGGCCGAGTAGATCTGCGGGCGATTGGCCGGCAGCGCGACCGACTGCCCCTGGCCGTTGTAGGCGACCACGGCCTGGTTGCTGCCCAGGCGATTGTAGCCGAGGTCCAGCCGCACACCGAGCAGCTGGTTGGGACGCTGGTAGCCAATGGGCATGTGCACGTTGAAGCCTGGCTCGTACCCACGATCGTTCAGCTCAAGGGAGGGCAGGGAGCTGCCGCCACCCAACGAGAGATAGAAGCCACTGTTGCCAAAGAGTGCCGAGCGGCGCGCCACGGGGCCTCCGTCCTGTGCCCACATCGCGAGGGGCATGGTGGCACCGAGGACGAGGGCGGTGCAGGCACTGACGAAAGAACGCGAGAACGAAGTACGCATGATGATCTCCAGTGACAGGGTGACTGCCAACAGGATAGGGTCAGCAAACATCATGCGCCTGTCCCCACCGGGACGATCTTTTCGCACTCTCCCAGAGGGAGCCCAACACCACCCGAAAGGGGTAGAGAAAGACTGCGCCAGCGGCGACTGGTTGCGCACACCGGATGGTTCGTACTGTGCTGGTGTCACGCAGCCGAACATTCAACCGACTTTCAGGAGGCTTCCATGCTGACCACACTCGCCGTTGTACTGCTGGTGCTGTGGATGCTCGGGATGGTGTCGTCGTACACGATCGGTGGTTTTGTCCACATTCTGTTGGTGGTTGCCATCGTCATGGTGCTCGTGCGCATCATTCAGGGCCGCAAGCCCATCAGTTGAGCGCCTTCGGCAGCAGCTGCTGAAGGCCCGGCACGTCCAGCGGTTTGATGACGTGCTCGTCGAATCCGGCGGCAAGGGTCTGAGCACGATCGTCCACCGAGCCCCATCCGGTCATTGCGACCAGGATGGGGCGACGTGTTTGGTCGACCGATTTGGCACGTATGCGGGTCGCCAGCTCGAGGCCTGACATGCCGGGCAGCGAGACATCGATAAAGGCGATGGCATAGCGGGTCAGGCCACTGTTGACCGTGACGTCCTCCAGTGCCGCTTCGGCCGTTGCAAAGCCGCGACCACGCCAGCCCATGACGTCGAGTAGCAGGAGCATGCTGTCACGCACGTCCTGGTTGTCGTCCACCACCATCACCATGCCCTGGGCATCCGCCATCGTCCTGCACTCCCTTCCACGAGAAACGCGATAGTCATGACGCATGGGGCCACAACGAGCATGGCCACGTCGACTTGAATCTCGCCGACGTGGCCATGTTCGTACAGGCTACCCGTGGTTCAGTACTTCGGTGCGTCTGCAAACCAGAAGAGCTCAACCTTTCCCTTCTTGTCCCGCGACAGCACCAGCGTGTACGCCTTGCCGGCTTCGAAGTTCACCTTGGGTGTCACCAGCATCGGCTCGTTGCGCTCGTCGGCACGAACCTCGAGCACGCCGGACCACGGGTTGATCTGGAGATAGGATTCTTCATCGCCGTAGTCCAGTCCTTCCACCAGCACCTCACCACCACGCGGCTGCACCTTGACCTCCTTGATGCCCGGTGCGGCGTGAATCACGCGCACGGCCGCCTTGTTGGGCTCGGCCACGTATTCATCGCGGGCAATCCGCGTCTCGAAGGAATCGCCCTGCTCGTTCTTGAGCACAACGATGGTGTAGCGCGCCCCATTCGAGAGCAGCGCCCGGTTGGTGTTGAGCGGCGCGAAGGTGCCGGCCACCGTGTCGCCGACCTGGAAACTGGCCCAGGTCTTGTCGATGGACTGGTAGTCGCTGACCTGACCATACGAAACCGAGGGGAGCGAGTGCATCTCGTCGGCGCGTACGATGAGATCGGAGGAGAGCGGCACGGCGTTGACGACACGAATCATGGCGGAGCCCTCGGCGTCGGCGTTCTCCGGCGTCATGGCGCTCACGAGCGTACCGTCGTCTGTACGGGTTTCCACCGCCTGTTGATCATCGGCCGACTTGCTGCAGGCCTGCGTGGAGAAGAACGCGGCGGTGAGCAGAGCGAGCGTGCGGGATGCGCGCGTCATGGCAAATCCTCCTGGTGTTCGCGTGAACAGCGTACGGCGCGTTGTACAGCGCGTTCATGAACGGCAGTGCGGCTGGCCACCGACACATCGTTCATGCTGATCCAAGTTTCACGGAACACGACCCCGAAACCATTCACCCCTCGGCCCATCTTTCTCTCCCCCATACGAGGGAGGCGAATTGGTAATCCTGGTCACACCCTACAATCCGCGGATGAAGCCTCTCTTGATGCCAATGGTTACCGCCTGTGTACGGTCGCGTGCACCGAGCTTCTGAAAGATGGCCTTGATGTGTGCCTTGACGGTGCCTTCGCTGATATACAGCGTGCTCGCAATCTCGAGATTGGAGCGTCCCTCAGCCAGGCACTGCAGTACTTCCAACTGGCGGGCCGTGAGCCCGTCACTGGCGACGTGCTCGGCCAGCTTGGCCGCAATGGCGGGATCGATGGCCTTGCGTCCGGCGTGCACGGCCTGCACGGTTTCCACGAGTTGTGCGGGAGCAACGTCCTTCAGTACGTAACTTGCCGCTCCCGCCCGCAGGCCGCGGAACACCTCTTCGTCGGTATCGTATGTGGTGAGCAGGATGACGCGCGCGGACGGGTATTCTGCGCGCACGGCGGCAGTAAACTCCGTCCCATCCATGGGGACCATGCGCAGGTCACAGATCACCACATCCGGCTGCAAATCACGGTACATGTCCAGAGCGGTAGCACCGTCTCCAGCCTGTCCGACCACTTCCAGGCCATCCATGCTGGCCAACAGGGCGGCCAGCCCCTCGCGGAGAATGGCATGATCGTCGACGAGCAGCAGGCGGATGGGCGAGGCAGGCGTCACGATGCAACTCCGGGGAGGGGGATGCTGAAAATCCAGCTGGAAACTGCGCAATTGCAGCGCGAGATCGTAGGGGTGGCGGTGCACGACCTTGGAAGTGTGGCGGCCGCACTGGTAATGCGGGCGGCCTTGCCGCCGGCCGTGGCAGTCGCACATGCGGAGAACCAGCAGACGGCACTGGTCTCGCTGGCCTCGCAGACGCGGGCCGTGATGCAGTTGCTGGAGCTGGCGCAACTGGCACCTGAGCACGAGCCGGACGGGTCGGCGTCCAAGGGGCCCACGCTTGCACCAGGAGTGGCGCTTCCCGCGTGGCTGGGGCCGTGGCCCGCGCTCGGGCACCGTGTGTTGCCGCGTGGAAGTCGGCTTGCTGTTGATGTTGCGCCCGACCTGGCAGCAAAGGAGCCGGTCTTGTCTGCGAATGCGGCAGCGGTCGGCATGCACGTGCTTCTGGCCGCGCTGCACGATGTGCGCAGCGCGGGACTGGTGAACCTGCGGGTGACGCTGACCTCCGACGGGCAGCTTTCCTGCCAACTGGACACACGATCTTTCATTCGTCGAGTTGGCCGAGGCAGCCACAGTCGTTGGCAGCGGTATGCGCAGCGCCTCGCAGGAACGATGAGCTGGCCGGCGCGCTGGTGGGAGGACAGCTCCGACGAGCATGGCCCACACTCACGCTTCACTCTGCAGTTCGCGCCTTGACGGCGGCGAGGATCTGCCGCAGCGCAGAAAGTTCTGCGGGCTTGACCAGATGGTGGTCAAAGCCGGCACGCCGCGTGCGGTCGCGATAGTCGTCGGCGCCCCATCCGGTGAGCGCAATGAGGCAGGGCGCGGTACCGGTAGTCTCTTCCCTGATTCGCTCGGCGGTGTCAAACCCGTTGAGCCCCGGCATGCCGAGGTCAAGAATGATGACATCGGGCTGCTGCACGAGCGCCAGTTGTACGGCATCCTCGCCGCGGTGGACGGTCGCCACGTCGTGTCCCTCCGCCTGCAGGACGGTGCTCAGCGACGTGGCCGCATCGGCGTTGTCATCGCAGACCACGATGCGCAGACTTGGCGCCGCAGCCGGTGGTACTGCGTGCTGGCCAGCGCCGGCGTCATCAGGCTGCTGCAGCACGGGCAAAGTGACCGTGAAGGTGCTGCCGGTGCCGTCGCCAGCGCTTTCCGCCACAATGCTGCCACCGTGCATCTCAACCAGCCGTTTGACGAGCGTGAGGCCAATGCCAAGCCCGCCCGTCGTGCGCTCGAGCGTGCGGTCGACCTGCGTGAACAGGTCAAAGATCTGGTGCAGCTGCTGCGGCGGAATGCCCTGACCCTGATCGCGCACGCGCAGTTGCACGTGACCGGCGTCTGCCGAGACATCGATGCGGATGTCCGTGTCGTGCGGGCTGTACTTGGACGCGTTGTCGAGCAGATTGGCGAGTACCTGGGACAGGCGCGCCGCGTCGCCGTGCACTACGACGGGTGCCTGGGGCATGGTCACATGCAGGCGCTGACTTCGGGAGAGCAGGTGCGGCGCAGTGGATTCCCGGGCGGTGGAGATGATGTCGGACAGTGTCACCGCCGCCGGACGGAGCTCGAGCTTTCCGCTGCTGATGCGGGAGACATCGAGCAGGTCATCCACCAGCCGCACCAACTGCACGACCTGCCGCTCCATCATCCCGCGCGTACGTTCAATGATATCGGGGGATGGCGTGGCCAGACGCAGGATCTCGATGCCATTTCGAATGGGCGCCAAGGGATTGCGCAGCTCGTGGGCCAACGTGGCCAGGAACTCGTCCTTTCTCCGATCGGCGTCGGACAGATCGCGCGCCAGTGAGCGCAGCTCATCTTCCAGGCGCTTGCGGTCTTCAATATCGAGAATGGAGCCGATGTAGCCGAGCCATTCCCCGTCATCGTGCACACGAGGCGTGGCGGTGTTGATGACCCAGCGATAGCTGCCATCGTGGCGGCGCAGACGGAACTCGTGGCGATAGGGCCGGCGGGCCGCGCGGGCCTGCTCCGTCACCCGCCGATATTCGCTCTGATCGTCGGGATGCACCCAATCCACAAGCGACGGTGTGGGGTCGGTGGGCTGCATACCACTGAAGTCGAACCAGCGCTGGTTGACATAGCGAACCAAACCGTCTCCACCCACCACCCAGATCATGACCGGTGCACTGTCCGCCATGCTGCGGAAGCGCGCTTCGCTCTCGCGCAGTGACTGCTCAGCGGCGCGACGATCGGTAATGTCGAGGATGAGACCGGCAAGAATGGGCCGTCCGTCGCGCGCGGTCTGGATCTCTCCGCGAACCTCCACCCAGCCGATGTCCTTGCTGACCTCGCGCCGGATGCGGCAGGTCACGCGGAAGCCTTCGTTGCGGGTGTCGGTGGTCGCTGCGGCAATCGCGGCTTGTACATCAGCCAAGTCGTCTGGGTGGACGAGCGTGAGGGCGTCCGCCAGCGACTGAAGTTGACGGCCCGGTGGCATGCCGAGTACTTCGGCGCCATTGTCGGACAGCGTGACTGCACCACCGTCCAACGGGACGTCAAACGACACCATCCGCGCTGAGCGCAAGGCGAGCTGCAGTCGCTGTTGACTGGCGCGAATGCGCTGCTGCGCGGCCTGCTGCTCGGACACATCGCGGAAGACCAGCACACCACCCAGCCGCTCACCGGAGGGCGTAACGATGGCTGCGGCCGTCTGGTCGATGGGCCGCTCGGTGCCGTCGTGCGACCGCAGCGTGACCTGGTGCAGTGCCGATCGCGCCCGTCGACCCGACAGCACGGTATGCACGGGATGTTCACCCAAACTGGCCGATGGGTCGATGGGGATGCGATACACGGCATCCAGTGGTTGCCCCACCGCCGACATGGCGCTTCGTCCAGTCAGCTGTTCGGCCACCACATTCATGGCGGTGACAAGGCCCATGGTGTCCGTGGTAATGACGGCGTCACCGATGCTGCGCAGTGTGGTGTCGAGGCGCTCACGCTCGGCGGCCAACAGGGCCGCGGCTTCGTGACGCGCCGCCAGCTCACGACGCAGCACGATGACAAAGCCGAGAAAGGCGACCAGTGCGGCCGTACCGGCGAATACGCCGCTGCGGGCGGCCTGTTCGTAGGTTTCCTCTGCCGCCTGGGCACGATTGGTCAGCAAGACCTGCTCCGCCCCGGTCATGGCATCGATGACCAGTCGCACGGAATCGGGGCGCTGCAGGCGTCGTTCGCGCTGCAGAATGGCGCGCGCCGCCGCGGGACCTCGGCTGCGTGCCACACGTTGCAGTGTGTCCAACGACGCCACGCGCGCTGTGGCTACGCGGCGCAGTGTAGCAAGACGTGCGCGCTGGCTGGCGTTATCGGCTACCAGACTGTCCAATCTGTCGAGCTGCTGCACCAGTCCGCCGTGAATATCGGCCGGCTGGATGGCGTCGGCCGAGTCGGCGGTGGCAACGAAGCCGCGCACGTCCGACTCCGCCGACTCGAGGTGGAGCATGAGACCGGCCAGGGTGTTCACGACCTCGTGGCTGTGCGCCAGCATTTCGGCCGTCTGCTCCATGCTTCGCGTGTTCCGCACCGTCAGCGGCACATTGATGGCCAGCACAATGGCGGCGATGATGGCGCCCCAGGTGAGGGAGCGTGTGGTCAGGCGATCAAACGGATTGACGAAACCATACGCCGCACTACGGGGCTTGCGGGCCATGAGGGTGATTCGTGTTCAGGGGGAGTGCGCCTGCTGCCAGCACACAATGCACTGGTCCAACCAGTCACCGAGGGCCTCCTCGGCTGCTGCCGGTCCGGGCAAAACTACGTCCAGCGGGGCTTCGCGCTCCAGTACGACGCGCACATCGGTACCGGGTTCGCTGGCACGTTCGGCAAACCAGAAGTCCCAACTGTCACGCACGGCGTCGGCTGTGGTCGTCCACGCCAGCAGGCGACCAGGCACGTCGGCCGTGATGCGGGTGTCCCATGTGGTGGTACCCGCCGCCGTGGTGATGCTCCATCGGGTCAGGCCACCCATGGTGCGGGCCGTCACATCAGGTCCCAGCGTACTCGCGAGCCGGTCGTGTGCGCGGAAGTACGCGTAGGCGACTGACGCAGGACAGGCGACGTGAAACGTGCGGGAGAAGCGGCGAGCGGGCGTCACCCATGCAATTTCCGCTCACGGCACAGTTCGCGGCATCGTCCAAAAGTGGTAGATGAGGCACGATTCCGGTAAATTCCCGGGATGGCCGACGGGTCCACTTTCGAACGACCGGGTTTTACCCTGCCGCCGGCGGGCAATCGCCGGAGGTTTCTGGCGTCAATGTTCGGCATGGCGGCCGGCCTGTTGCTGCCGCGCGTGGCCCATGCGCGCGATACGCGGCATGCGTTCACTTTTGCCCGGCTGCGCTACAGTTCCGGCGACTGGGACTACAATCCCAAGGTCTGCGCGAACCTGCTCGATGCCGTGGTGCAGTACACCGACATTCCGGTCAATCAGCAGGAAGTGGTGATCACGGCCGATTCGGCCGAGCTGCTGGCCTTTCCGTTTCTCTTCATGACCGGCCACAAGCTGGTGCGCTTCAGTGAGGCCGAGCGTCGTGGCCTGGTGCGCTATGTGGAGAACGGCGGACTGCTGTTCAGCGATGACTGCAACCACGATGTGAACGGCCTGTACGCGAAGTCGTTCGAGGCCGAGATGGATCGGGCGTTCGGGCCGGGCCGGATGCCGAAGCTGCCACGCACGCACCGGCTCTATTCGAGCTTTTTCGAGTTTCCCGACGGTCCACCGCGCACGTCACACGAGCTGAACGGCTGGGGTGACAATGTCGTGCATGACTACTTGCGCGGCGTGGAGCACGACGGGCGGCTTGGTGTGCTGTACTCCAACAAGGATTACGGCTGCGAATGGGACTACGACTGGAAGAACAAGCGGTTCAGGCGGCGGGACAATACGAGGTTCGGGGTGAATGTGGTCGTGTACGCGATGACCTGAGCGTCGAAACTGCGTGTCCGCGATCCACTGCTGTGGGCCGTGGGCTGTGTGCTTTGGGTGTGAGTGGTGCCGCTCGTCGGATCACGCGATCCAAGAGTTGAGGATCGCGCGATCTCGCCCCGACACCACTCACACTCACAACCCACGGCCCACGTCGCACGGCAGTGGATAGCTCAGTCCACGACCGCTGTTCTAGTCGAACGCCGCCCCCACATTGATGTTGCGAATGAGCATCCACGGCGAACCGTGCGAGATGCTGTTGGTTTGCGTCGGCTGCCCCTTCGCGTCGCCGCCCGTCCCATGCATCTCCCACTCGTTCGGGCCGGTGATGCCGTCGAGATTGGCCCAGAAGTCCGTGGTGATGGCGTTGTAGGTGACATCCGTGACCTGGCGGGTGATCTTGCCGTTCTTGATCTCCCAGAAGATGTGGCCGCCAAACTGTCCGTTGTAGCGCTGCTGGTCGATGGAGTAGCTGCCACGGCCGTCGATCATCACGCCGTCCTTCACATCGCCAATGAGCTGATCGAGTGAGGGCGAGTTGGCCGGACCCGGCTCCACGTGCACGTTGGGCATGCGCAGGAACGGATAGTCGCGCCAGGTGCTGCCGAAGGTGCAGCCGCGGCTCTCCTTTTCGCCGATGAAGTGCGCGGTTTCGCGATTGGTCTGCAGCCCCACCAGCACGCCATCACGGATGAGCGGCCACTTCTGCGTCTTCACGCCGTCGTCGTCGAAGCCCACGGTTCCAAGGCCCGTGCTGGTCTTGTCGCAGGTCACGTTGAACAGCTTGGAACCATACTTGAGCTTGCCCAAGTCGGAGAGTTTGACGAAGCTCGTGCCGGCGTAGTTGGCCTCGTAGCCCACGATGCGATCAAGCTCGGTGGCATGCGCCACGATCTCGTGAATGGTGAGCATGGCGTGCGACGGTGACATGATGATGTCCTTCATGCCACTCGAGCCGAGGGGCTTGGCCGTGCACATCTCCACGGCGTCAGTGGCCACCTTCTCGGCGTTGGCGAGGAAGTTGGCGTTCTCGGCGAACTCCCAGCCGCCAGTACCGGCCACGCCCGGATAGTTGCGCGTGCGCGTGACCTCGCCCACGCGGGCCGTCACGGAAAACGTGGGTGACGTGGTGAAGAGCTCCTGCTCGATGTACGAGCCTTCACTGCTGGCGTAGTAGCGCCACTCGTAATTGTGATTGCAGCCCACGTTGACGGACTGCACGCCCTTCACGGCCCGCGCCTTCTCGGCGATGGCCTGCGCCCAGGCCTGCTTGTCGGTTTGCGACACCGACGTGGGATGCTTGAGCATCGGCGTGATGTAGTGCTCCTGGTACGGTTGCACGGGCGCGAGCTTCATGTCGGCCTTCTTGGCAATCGCGCTGGCCTTGGCCACTTCCACCGCGACGCGCGTGACGCGACGCAGTTCGTCTTCGGTGAGGATGGGGCTGGAGGCAAAGCCCCAGACGCCGCTGTGAATGACGCGCACACCAAACCCACCGGGCTGCCGTTCGGCATCCGTTGGCACTGTCTGCAGATTGCGGCGCCCACCACCCCGTCCGCCGCCGCCGCGGCCACCAAAGCCACCGGCGAACCCGCCGCCTGACGAACCGTCGGCGCGCAGGATGACACTCGCGCCCGGCAGCGCGGTGCTCATGGTGAAGCGCACATCGGTGTAGCTGCAGCCGGCGCGCTTGCCTTCGGCCAGCACGATGTCGGCCATGCCTTTGAAGCGCGTTTCGAGCGGACGTCCGCGCGGCGAATCGGCCAGTACCTGACCGAAGAGGTCGCGCGAATACAGCGTGAGGGCGGCGCCTGCGCCGAACTGCTTGAGAAACGTACGACGGGAGGAGCTCATGGAGGAATTCCAGTCGAAGGGCGAGGTCAGACCGCGGGAGAAACGGACGTCATGTAGAACTCCTCGATGCGCACCGGGGGCACGAGTGCCGCGTTGCCGCTGTCGAAGGATTCACCAAGCAGCATGGGCACCGGCTTGCCAACGAGCGTGAGGTTGTTGTAGCCAACGATGGGGGACATGTTCCAGCGGAAGTTCTGCACAGGGCCCACGATCTCGCCATTCTCGATGAGGAAGAGACCGTCGCGTGTCATGCCGGTGTTGAGCAGTGGCTGCTCCTGCGAGGGCACACCGCGGATGTACCAGAACGAGGTCACCAGCAGACCACGTCGCGTTTGACGGATCATGTCTTCCACCGAAAGCTCGCTGCCGCCCTGCACCAGACTCTGATTGGGCGTGGCGCCGGCGTTGGGGCCCAGTGTGCGCAGCACGCCGTTCTCCACCCAGGTCACCGGTCGCGCCGGGCGATTGTCCGGACCGATGGTGGACTGACGGAGAATGCCGTTGCCCACGTCGCTCTTGAGTGTGAACAGCTCGCTGAAGATGCGGTCGCCCACCTTCTTGCCGCGCATGAAGGTGTCGGGGCCTCCGGGCCCGCCGAACAGGCCGCCACCGCCACCACCACCTCCTCCTCCGCCACCCCCACCACCGCCACCGCCGCCGCCCGGTGGCGCGGCACCCGCCGCAGCGCCCGGACCGCCACCAAAACCGCCACCACGATTGAACAGGCCGGTGGCGAGCGAAAGGAAGCGCGCATTGGCGCGCGGCTCGAGGATGACGGTGTAGCGCCCCGGTTCCAGCGCCTTGGCATTGCGACTGCGCAGCGCCTTGCCGGCCGCCGTTTCGGTGAGGGCCTTCACGTCGATCATGCTGAAGTCCTTCACTCCGCTGATGGCGGCAAAGCCCGAGCCGCTGCCGTCGGCCATGCGGCAGGTGAGCACGAAGCCCAGGTCCGCCGAGCGATAGTAGGCGAAGAGTCCCTTCGAGTTGGCGGTGCAGGTGGCGATGTCGTTCTTGGGCACGTAGCCCGCGCCCACCACCCCACGCGCCGCGGCAATGTCGATGCTCTCCTTCACCATGCGCCCGCGCTCTGCGGGGCCGACGGCCACCATGTTGGGCAGCGCGGAATCCACCGGGATGTAGTCCTGCGGGCCGAGCAGCTCCGGCAAACCGCTGGAGTCATTGGCGGCCTTCGCTTCCTCCACGGCCTCGTCCACCATGGCCCGCAGGCCGGCGTCGGAGATGTCGCGGGTGCTCGACGTTCCCACCTTCTGTCCGATGCGCACCGTTACGTTCACGTTGAGATCGAACTGCACGAGGTTGGTGGTGATGGACGAGTTGGCCCATCGGGTGCCGGAGCGCTCACCGCCGGTGAACTGCACTTCGGTCGTGTCGGTCTTTGCCATGTCGATCACCTTGTCGGTGATGGCCTTGACCTGTTCGCGTGTGTACATGGAGAGAAACGCGGGGAGGAAGGGGAGTACCGCTCGGGGTGCAGCGTGGCTCGCGAGCTCAGCGTGCGCCCCGTCGCCTACGTAGCCACCATTCCCCGCCGAGCGCGAGGGTCAGTGGCAGGATCCACCACTCGGAACGCATCGGGCGCCAGGGGGCGGGTCGGGGTGGCAGGGTGGACGGCGTCTGTACCAAGCTACGCACGAGGGTGGGCAGCTCGCTGACCCGGCTGGGCGGGAGCAACTGCCCCCCGGTGGCGCGTGCCCAGGCTTCCAGCAGCTCGCGTGGTGGAAGCTCCCCAGGCGCAGTGACCGGCGGCTCGTTGGGCCGGCGCGTGGCGGAGTCCACGGGCAGAGCAAGCCGCAGCGTGTCGCGCCCCCGTGCCACCATGAGCGCCCACATGCCGGGAGACGGGAAGCGTCCCTGCGCCAGCCAGGTCTGCGGCCGGTCCGAGGCGTATACGGACAGCGGCGAAATGGACTTGGCACCGCTCGCGGTCTCCCTTCCACCGGCGGCATCTGCCGACATGGGTCGGGTTAGCCACATGCGTGGCGGCAGCGAGTCGTCGCCGTGTACGCGGACGCGGGCCAGCGAGTCGCTGCCGCCTGCCGAAACTGCAAAGGCGAAGTAGGCGCCCACGCTGTCCACGCCTTCGGTGTTCAGACGTTGCACGCGAAGCCGCGATGCACCCGACGCGGCCAGTCGTGCGGCGATCTGACGCCAGGTGGCGGCAAACGTGGAACGCTGCGGATCGCGAGACTGCCAACTGTCCAACGCGCCACTGCTGGCCACGACACCGTCACCAGTGGCGCGCATCCACGCGACAGGCTGGCCATTCCATGCCAGCAAGGGCAAGACGTCGTCCTGCAGTCGACGTGGCGTTGCGAAGTCGCGGCCGGGCAGATAGGTGGAGTCGAGTGCCGCGCGCGGGTGCGCCGTGGCTGCAAGTGTTGCGGACGTGGCGGGTATGCGCTCCCAGCCTGCATGACCGAGCAGGCTGTCGAGCGCCTGACGGGCGCGTGTGGCAGATGCCGACGCAACTCCCGTGTCTGCCGGGACGTGGTCCGGCAGTACCAGTACCGATCGACCCCACGCGGCGGCCAGCGAACGCAGATGCTGCACATCGCGTGTGGTCAGTCGTTCCGGGGCGCCCACCACGAGCAAATCGGGGAGGGCCGAGGCATCGTTGCGTGCCGCGTCAATCAAAGCCTCGAGACCACTGGCCGTTTGCGGCGTGGCCACGGTGACATTGGTGGAGGTCACGGTACGCGCGGAGACGGCAAATCGTGTGTCCTGCTCGAGGGCGCGGCGCACAAACGTGGACAGCCATGACGGGCGTGCGTCGAGAAAGAGTACGCGCCATGGCGCCGCGTCGACTGAAAGCGTCTGCCGCAGCTGTAGCGTGTCTACTCCATCCACGATTCGCAGCACGATGTCTTGCATCAGGCTCGTGTCGGCAACGACGGGCAGCGACACCATCCGCCGTGCACCGGGTGCCACGCTGTCCTGATGCTGATGGCGAAGCACGCCGTTGACCCTGAGCTCCACGGTCACCGGCCCGCCGTCACCCTGAGCGTCTCGTGCGAGCCGCAGTTGCACGGTGGCGCGCTCGCTGTGATGCAGGCGGCGCGGTAGGTACAGAGCCTCCGGCACCAGGCCGCGCGCCGTGCTGCCTGGCACGATGAATACCGGACCGGTGCGTGGTGGCGTGCCGCCGGCCAGCAGATCGGCCGGAATGCGTGAGCCCCACAGCACGGTGGCCTGCGCGTCGGGAACGGCGCCATGCACCACCGTGCCGACGCGTGAGAGTTGCTGCAGCAGGTCGGCGCGTTGCGCATCAACCGCTGTGAGCCGGATTCGTTCGCTCGCCCGGTTTGCCGTGGCGTTGACTCGAGTGTCCATCAAGGCCGGGACCTCCCGCCACGCGATGACGGGTGGCAGGGGGCGCGCACGCGTGAACACCGGGTCCACGATGCCCGCCACCACGATGCACAGCGCAAGCAGGCGCAGCATCCACTCCGCCATGCGCGACGTTCGCGTGAGCGCCTGCGCCGCTGAGGCACTGCCCCCGTTGGTGTCTGCCGCGCTGCTCACTCGTGCGCTCCGTGCGCAGACGCACTACGGGGCATGCCACCGTCGGGTGCGGCGATGCGATTGAGCCACGCCGACAACTGCAGGCTGGCCGAGTCACGAGCGGCACGCCGCGCAGCGGGCGCAGAGCGGCTCTCGGCCTGCTGCAGCCAGCGACTCAACTCACGGGCCTCGCTGCCGCCCGGCGCCAGTTGCAGCACGCGGATGGCCAGCCGGCCCGGCGACTCGCTCGAGTCGGCCAGCGCGGAGAGAATGCCGGCCAGTCCGCGCTGCAGCACGGCGGGCGTTGGTCGAACCGGTTCGCGTGGACGACGTGACACGCTGTCCAATGTCCCGGTCAGGCGCCGGCTTTCGTCAAGCTGTTCCCGCTGCGACAGCGCGCGCATGAGAAACCGCTGACGCGCAAACGCCTCCTGCAGATTCGTCAGGGCGACGCGCTCGAGTCGCAGCGCATTCGTCAGATCGGATTCGCCCAGTGCCAGCGCCGCACGGCTCATGGCCCGTATGGCCGTGAGCAACGCGGCCCGGCCCCGATTGGCCATGCGACCGGCCGACAGATCCCCCTCGCTTTCCGCTTCGTGCGTTTCGTCGAGATCGTCCATGCCCTCTTCCGTGGCCACCAGCGCCTGCTCGAACTCGCCACCGGTCATGAAGACAAACTCGGCCCGCACACGGCGCTGTTCACCGGCCAGCGCGCGTGCCTCCGTTGCCACACGTTCCGCCGGCATGGACGCGCGGGCGGCCATCAGGCGTTCGGTCTTGAGAATCACCATCTGCTGGCTGACCGCATAACGATCTTCGTCCGGATCGAGAGCAAAGCCCGCCGCGGCCATACCTCCATCGGGCTGTCGCTCCACAATGAACGCGTCGGATTCCACGGGCTCGGCGCCGGGGCGCGTATCCGTAGCACGAGCCCGATACACCACGAGATCGCCGGGATCCTGCAAAAGAGATGACAGTGCCAGCGACGCGGACGCCTTCCACGCGGTGGCAGACTCGCGGCTGAGCTGCAGGGGCAGCTCGCCCTCGCTGAAGGTGAAGCGCTCGCCGGCCCCCGCCACCTTGGTGTAGGCCAGGGTCAGGGTGCGCAGCGCCAGATCGTCGCTGGCTTCCACGGCAATGCGCACGCTGCGTTGGCTGCTGTCCACCAGCAGATCGCGCCCCGGCTCCCGGATGCGTACCGAGGGACGGGCGTCAGGCTGCGACACGATGGCGATGAGTACCTGATCGCGACGACGTGCCGTGCCCTGCGCCGTTTCACCGGAGGTTGCCGAGGGCACTTCCGCGGTGGCAACGGCCAGAAAGCCGTCACGCAGCACACGCCCGCGCCACACAAAACGGCCATTGGCGGCCCGCGTGAGTGGCACGGCCCCGCTGTCGGTGTGCACCAGCAACGAGTCGGCGGAGGACTCCACCTGCAGCTCGAGCACACTGCCTTCGATGGCGCGCAGCTGCTCGGGTCGCTGAAGTGTTGTGGCGGTCTGACCGGTGTAGGCAGGTGGCGTGACCCGCAGCGTGTACTGCGCAATGCCGCCGGGATTCACGATACGCTGAAGCCCACGTGCTGCCGTACGCAGCGCCGTGCGGGTCAGCACGCTGTCATGGCCTGCCAGAGTGTACAGCAGGGCCGCCGGCAACCAGAGGCATGCGGCAATCCAGACTCTGCGACGCAGCGGCTCCAGCGGCCAGCGTTCGCTGAGCGCCACGCGACCCAGCAACTGTGCCGCACGTTCCTGCACGAGTTGTGCGACCGCCGGATCATCGCGCCGGTGACGATCGCTGGGCCCCATGGCGGCCGACTGCTCGAGCTCCCACGCTGTTCGCAGCAGATTGCGAGACTCGGGCACCGCGCGTTCGAGTTCGGCCACACACTGCTCGGTGCCGTCGGGCAACCGCTGCCGCCACCAGGCAAGGCTCGAGGCCAGCAGCGAGACGACCCCTGCGGCGGCGAGTACCTGTGTGGCCACCTGCAACGCGGATGATGCGCGCAGCCACTCCGGCCAAGCGGCGAGGGCGTCGGGTTGCACGATGCTCACGCACCACAGCACCAGCAGCCACAGCGCATGCAGCGCCACGCCAAGCGCCGCGCCACGCAATGCCGCCATCCAACGCAGGCGCACGGTCAGTTGCGCGAGCACGTGGTTCACGGAGCGTGTCACGACGGAACGGGAGGACGAAGTCATGACCGGATCCGCCGCCGCATCAGCTGCTCGAGCAGGAGCAGGGCCAGCGTGAGGCCCCAGAGCCAGCGCGCCAAGGTATCCAGCGCATGGACATCACGGCTCTGATTCACACCAATGGCCGCGCCGGCGGGCCGGGAAGTCCACGCCATCAGTGTGCCGGCATCGTGGTACAGACTGTCACGTGGCACGGGCGCCGCAAAGGCCGCGAGGCGCAGCTGCGGCTGCATGGCGTCGCGCAGGCTCAGGGCTGCTGCGGCCGCAGCCGGTGCGGGTTCGCGGCGTGTGCTGCGGTTGGTGTCAGCGCTCGCGCTGCGCAGTGTGAGGGCCCCGCTGGCGCGCTCCACCGCAACGGCCGTCTCGCCCTGGGCATTGAAGAACAGCGGTACGACGTTGCCCGACGTCCCGAGCGGTTCGCGAAACCACCAGGGAATGGCCAGCTGCTGCGCGGAGGCCAGCTGCCAGAGCGCCATGACATTCCACCACGCAGCCGCTGAATCGTCGGGCGGCCAGGGCAGGGTATTACCTGTGCTGTAGGCCGACTCACGCGCAGGGAACTGCGCGGAACGCGAGGCGGGAGGCGGCACGATCAATCGCAGCGTGATGTCTGCGGGCAGCGCCTGCACATCTGCCGAGTCGATGGCCCAGAGCGGGAAGCGCGAGTGCACTTCGAGCACGCGTGGCGCAGGTCTCGTGCTCAGCCAGGCCACCGCTGCATGAAGACCGTCGCGAAGCTGCGCCGGGGCCAGCAGGCGCACATCGGTGTGAGTGCCGGTGCTGTCCACGCTGCCGAGCCCACGGCGCTCGTCAACGGTGGCCGACTCCTCGAGAGGCAGGGCGGTGGTGTCGCGCAGCACGATTACGGTCGGAGACGCAGCAACTCCCGCTTCGCGATGCTGCCATGCCGGTTGCATGAGGGCCAGTACCGCCACGCCAAGCACGGCCATGCGTACGACGAGCAGCGGGATGTCGGTGAGTCGCGCACGCTGCGTGGGCCGCAGTGCCGCGCGCCGCAGGAGCTGCAGCGAGGGAAAGGACACGACGTCCGGCGGACGCCGACTGAGCAGATGCAGCAGGAGTGGCACCAGCAGCGCGAGGGCGCCGACGGCCGCCATGGGAACGAGCCACTGCAGCGGCACGCGTCAGCCCGCCGTGTGTTCGTGGGCGCTGTGATGCGCGGCCGCACCGCGCATGCGGCGGAGCAGGTAGTCGCGCAGCGTCTGTTCCGGCGGCAGGTCGCAGTCAATGCGGGCATGGTCGATGCCCTCCTGCCGGGCGAAGTCCTGCCACTCGCGCAGGAAGGCGGCGTGTGCTTCACCGTACGCTGCAGCGTCCTGCTCCGGGTCGATGAGCAGGCGCTGACCGGTCTCGGGTTCGACCACTTGCACTTGCCGGGTGAAGGGCAGCCGGCGTTCATCGGCGGCCACGAGTTGCAGCAGTGCCACGTCATGTCCGTGACGCGCCACATGACGAAGCTCACGCCGTGTGGCGTCCGGTTCATCGTAGAAGTCGGAGAGCACGATGATCAGACCGCGGCGCTGCAGCAGTTCCGCCGCCCGCCCGATGGCCAGTGGTGGATCCCAGAGACCACCCGGTTGAAGCGCATCCAACGCAGCCATCACCACCCGCCGGTGCACCCGACCACGACGCGCCGGCACATAGCGCACCCGGCTGTCGTCCTGGCTGATCGTGGGGGCCAGACTCATGAGGCCAACGGCGTTGCCCTGCTCGGTGGCGAGATGCGCCAGCGCCGCAGCCAGCAGCACGGCGTAGCGCAGCTTCGAGTTGGCGGCGCCCGGTGGATGGTCCATCGAGCCGCTGGTATCCACCACGAGCATGACACCCACGTTGGTGGATTCGCGATAGCGCCGCGTGTACAGGCGGTCGCTGCGCGCAAACAGCTTCCAGTCGAGGTGCTTGAGATCGTCACCGCTGCGGTACGGACGATGTTGATGGAACTCCGCCCCGGCGCCCTGGAAGGGACTGCGGTGATCGCCGATGCGCAGGCCTTCCACCACCACACGCGCCGACAACTCGAGATCATCGATGGCCGCAATCAGCGAGGGCGCCACACCGCTCTGCGTCGTCTCGGACGACGCAGACCGCAGGTCGGCGCGGGATTGGGCCATGTGTGCGCCGACGCTCAGGGCCGCACGCGGTCCAGCAACATGCCGACGACCCGATCGGGCGACACGCCCTCGGCCTCTGCACGGAAGTTTACCAGCAGGCGGTGACGCAGCACGGGCAGGGCCACCTGCGCCACGTCATCGAGTGACGGCACCGCACGCCCATCGAGCAGTGCGGTGGCCTTGGCGCCGAGCAGCAGGGCCTGACCGGCGCGCGGACCGGCTCCCCAGCGCAGCCAGCTGCGCAGTTCGGGCGGACAGGACGTGTCGTTGGGGCGGGTGGCCCGCACGAGGCGCAGGGCGTAGTCCACCACATTGCTGGCCGCCGGCATGGCGCGCACGAGATGGCGCGCTGCCTCAAGCTCCGCAGCACTGGCCACCGGTGTCACCACCGCCCCGCCGTCGGCCGTGGTGTCGGCCAGAATGCGACGCTCGTCCTCGAGATCCGGATAGTCGATGACCACATTGAACATGAAGCGATCGAGCTGCGCTTCGGGCAGTGGATGTGTGCCCTCCTGTTCGATGGGGTTCTCGGTGGCCAGCACGAAGAGCGGCCGCTCGAGCGTGTGCCTGACGCCGCCGACCGTGACCTGGTACTCCTGCATGGCTTCGAGCAACGCCGACTGCGTGCGCGGCGGTGTGCGATTGATTTCGTCGGCGAGAATGACGTTGGCAAACACCGGTCCCGGAATGAAGCGCACCTTGCGCGTGCCCGTGACGGGATCCTCCTCGATGACCTCGGTGCCGACGATGTCCGAGGGCATGAGATCCGGCGTGAACTGAATGCGGCTGAACACCAGATGCATGGCATCGGCGAGCGTCTTGATGAGCAGCGTCTTGGCCAGACCGGGTACGCCGCGCAGCAGGCAGTGACCTCCGGCCAGCAGGCAGGTGATCACTTCACGGCGCACCTGCTGCTGGCCGATGATGACCTGCCCAATTTCCGTATCGAGCCGACGGGCGAGGTGAACCGCAGTGGTGAAGGAGGCGTCGGACACGACGGAAGGTGAGGAGGATGTGGTCATGCCGTGGTCAGTCGGTCCGGAGACGCAGCACGCTGCCCGGCGCCAGCGCGGTCCAGCGTGCGCCCACGTACGGTGTGACATGCTCGAGAAACTGCGGGCCGCGGATTGCCCGCACGATGCGCAGCGGCTGGCTGGGTCGGCGGAAGAAGTCCTCCCAGTGTGCCAACAGCACATGGTCGGGCTGCAGTGTGGCCAATAATACGTCGGGGTAGCCGGCGGCGTTGTCGTAGTTGGCCGGGACCACGAGTGACAGTGTGCGGCGCGCCGCGGGCAGCGTCTGCAGGCTGCGCACAGCCGCGCGCACCACGTCGCCCGTGGCCGCTGCATCGTGCAGAAAGATCCGCAGCGCCACCGCGCCGCTCGCGTCGTGGATATCCACCGCCCAGGCCAGCACGTTGCCCATGCGCCAATCGCGGGCACGGCGTGGCAACTGCGTGCGGGGCGCGTGCTCGCGTCCCGGCGCGATGGTGTAGCGAAGGCCAAAATCCCAGAGGTTGGGGGCGTGATCCCAGGCCAGCGCATGGGCGCTCACGGAGGGGCCGACGCGTATCGCGGAGCCGCCGGTCGCCTGCGGACTCACGGAATCACTGGGCAGGCTGCGGCGCACGGGATGCAACTGATGAACCACGCTCGGGCTGCCGTAAACGGTGGCGTTGGACAACCAGGGCGCAAGCGTCGGCAGGTCCATGAGGTGATCGTAGTGCCCGTGGCCCACGAGCACCGCACGTACACGCGCCCAGCGCGCACTGTCCGCTGCCGGCATGCGTCGCACCGCGTCCCACACCCGCGGTGCGTTGCTGCGCACACCGCGCACGAGATCCCACACGGCCACGCGAACGGCGCCGGGATTGGAATAGGCCGGTGGGGTGAGCACGAGTCGTGTCGTGTCGCGCCATGGCATGATGAGGAAGCCACTTACACCCAGCGCGACGATGTCCACCGAGTCACGACAGGCCGTCGTGCAGAGGTCCACGCGCTGTGTGTCCGTTGGGGCGACCGGCCGGAAGGGGGCCACCGGGGTCGGCCGCAGCAGGTGGCAGGCGCCCAGCGGCGCGAGGAGAACCAGCAGTCCGTGACGGAACAGTCCGTGACGGAGCAGTCTGCCCACGGCGTGTGGCGCGACAGGAAGGCGCATGAGCGCAAGCTACGGTGCCGCGGTGGAGGCCAGCCAGCCCCGGGTGCCGCCAATGGACCGGAGCCTGTCGGGCTGTTCTAGATTGAGGCCATGACCTCAATTTCTGCGGCCACGACGGCCATCGCCCTGATCTTTGGTGCCGGCACGCTCATCGCCATTCAGGGGCCCATCAATGCCACGCTGGCCCGCGGCATCGGTTCACCGGTCAATGCGGCGCTGGTGTCCTTTCTGGTCGGCACACTCGCCCTCATCGCGGTGGCCCTTGGTCAGCGCGCCGTACCCGACGCCACGCTGATGCGCAGTCTGCCCTGGTGGGCCTGGATTGGCGGGCTCTGTGGTGCGGTGTTCGTGGCGGGAGCGGCCTTTGCGGCGCCCCGAATTGGCGTGGCCAACATGCTCACCATCAGTGTGGCCAGCCAATTGCTCACGGCCATCCTGCTCGATCATTGGGGGGCCTTTGGTGTGCCCGTGCAATCCATCAGCATCACCCGCGTGGCGGGTATCCTGCTGGTCATTGGTGGAGCGGTGCTGGTGCGACGCGGCTGACACCAACGTGTCAGGCCGGTCGCACCAGACCGCGGCGACTTACATCACGATGACCGCGATGTTGTCGCCTTCCTTGAGCTTGAGCGCCTTGGTGCTGAGCTGCTGCGCGCCCTGCGGACGGGCAAACACCCGCACCTCGCCCTTGCTGCGCGTGATGGACGTCGGCACGACGAGCGTGGACTGCGTGTTCGCCGCCACCTCTCCCAGACGCACGAACACCAGGCCCTGCTCGGCGTACACCGTCACCGGGCGATCGCGCTCGTTGTCGATGGTCACCGTCGCCGCCGTGCCGGCCGACGTGGGACGCGAAATCACCACGCTGTCGGTGCGCGGCAGCCCCTTGACGGGCGGCACGAGCAGACCGAAACGCGAATCGTTCACCGGCATGGCGTAACGCGCCACGAGGTTGCCCTCACCCTCGGCCTTGGCAAACAGCTTGAGCGTGGACTGACCCGTGAGGGCCCACGACGGCAGCTCGAGCGTGCCAATGCTGTTGGCGCTCACCGTGCCGAGCGCGCGCTCGCTGCGGCCGGCTTCGACGTACACCGTGACGGCCGTGTGGCGGTCGTTCTGCACCGTCAGGGCCTTGAGGGAATCACCCACCACCTTGGTGGCAGGAAGACGGGCCGGCGGCTGAGTCTGCGCGCTGGCGGTCGCCGTCGTGCCCACGAGGGCCGCGGCAAGGAAGTACACGTATCGACGCATGGGAGGTACCTCGGAAAGCTGTGAAACCGACGAGCGGTGAACGCAGCGCATCATGCGCCGGACGGCCTGACGCTGCTGCCTATAGTGTTGACGCAGCCGCGGAAATCGCGGCGTAGGGCATTCCTTCGGAAACGCCTCAGGGAATCCCCGAAAATGCGCGGTGACGCGCACTCCCCGGTATGAATACTCCGGAAGGCGAAATGGATCCGGGATTCGGGAGCACAGGCCAGCAAGGACGACGACCCGCACAGGGCTGGGATACGACGAATCACAAAAGTGATGCGTCGTGCCTCCCGGGTGATGGGGCACCCGCCACTGCGCTCAGGGGATGCGAGCAGCTTCGGAATTCGTGACCAAAAGCATCGGAGGCGGGACCAATCGGAAACACACAACTCCCGCGCTCCGTAGATTACAGATATCGCTGTCGTCCGCATCGCGGACTGTTCTGCTCCTACCCATCCCAACGCACATGCGCCTCACGTCCCGCGCTGCCGTCGTGCTCTCTGCTGCGATTGGCCTCTCGGCCTGCGCCGGTGGTGCCAAGCCGACTCCGGCCGCGTCGCCCGCTTCCGATCCCCGCAACAACCTGAAGGCCGGGTTGTTCGATGCGGCGGAATACTCGTCGAATCTCAAGGTGCTGGCCAAGGCCGTGTCGCCCAAGGGCTTCCTCGGCATCACCAACTCCGACCTCGCCTTCACGGGCAATTACGTCATCCAGGGCAACTACAACGGCCCGGTGGTGTGGGACATCAGCAATCCGGCCAAGCCGGAGCTCGTGGTGGCCTACGAGTGCCCGGCGTCGCAGAACGACGTGTCGGTGTACAAGAACCTCATGTTCATGTCGGCCGAAGCGCAGAATGGCCGCATCGACTGCAAGCCGGGTGGTGTGCGGGAAGCGGTGAGCAAGGACCGCATGCGTGGCGTGCGCATCTTCGACATCAGCAACATCAAGGAGCCGAGGCTGGTGGCGAACGTGCAGACCTGCCGCGGGTCGCACACGCACACGGTGCTCGAGGATCCCAAGGATCGCGAAAACATCTACATCTACGTCTCGGGTTCCTCGGCCATTCGCCCCAAGGGCGAACTCGAGGAGTGCTCCACGGCCGCGAGCGACGATCCCAACTCGTCGCGTCTGCGCATCGAAATCATCAAGGTGCCGCTGGCCGATCCCAGCAAGGCTGCCGTGGTGAGCCGCGCCAACATCTTTGCGGGTCTGAGCGCGCCCAAGGCGCACGGCCCCTCCGACGCCGACAAGGCGGAGATGGCCAAGGTGAAGGCCACCGGCGCCTTCACGGTGTTCGTGCAGGAAATGGGCGAGGAGATCGTCCTGCCGGCGCAGTTCGTGAAGCCGGTCATTGACAGCATCACGAAGGCCCGCGGTTCCACGGTGGCCAATGCGGCCGACACGGCCGCGGCCCGCCCGGTGGTGGATGCCCGTGTGAAGGCCATGCTGGCCGCGCAGGGCGTTGGCGGCGGCAAGGGTGATGGCCGCATCAGCGAAGGCTCGCAGTGCCACGACATCACGGTGTATCCGGCGCTCGGCCTGGCCGGCGGCGCCTGCGAAGGGCACGGCATCCTGCTCGACATCAGCAACCCGGCCAACCCGGTGCGTCTCGATGCCGTGGCCGACTCCAACTTCGCCTACTGGCACTCGGCCACGTTCAACAACGACGGCACGCAGATGCTCTTCAGCGACGAGTGGGGCGGTGGTGGCGCGCCCAAGTGCCGCGCCGGCGACAAGCCGGAGTGGGGCTCCAACGCGATCTTCGACATCGTCAACAAGAAGCTGGTGTTCCGGAGCTACTACAAGATCCCGACGTATCAGACGGCCAACGAGAACTGCGTGGCCCACAACGGCTCGCTGATTCCGATCCCGGGCCGCGACGTGATGGTGCAGTCGTGGTACCAGGGTGGCATTTCGGTGTTCGATTGGACGGATCCGGCCAAGCCCTTCGAGATCGCGAGTTTTGACCGTGGCCCGGTGGACAGCACGCGCATGCAGATGGGCGGTTCCTGGTCGGTGTACTGGTACAACGGCAAGATCGTGAGCTCGGAGATCGCGCGCGGTCTCGACGTGGCCGAACTCGTACCCAGCCAGTATGTGACGCAGAACGAAATCGACGCCGCGAACACGGTGAAGTGGGAGCAGCTCAACGCGCAGGGCCAGCCCAAGATCGTGTGGCCGCCCAGCTTCCCGCTGGCCAAGGCCTACACCGACCAGCTCGAGCGCAAGGGCTGCGCGGCGGCGGCGGTGGGCACGCTGCGCTCGCAGATCGCCACGGCCGAGAAGGCCAACGGCGCGGCGCGCAACACGGCGCTGCAGGCGGCGGTGAGTGCGGCGGAAGGCGCGCGCGGCTGCGACGGCAAGAAGGTGGATCTGCTCAAGAAGGCGCTGCAGGATCTGCAGGGCGCCATGATGTAAGTGATGATGCAGGCGCCGACGCTCGTCGGTTGCACACTCGCCCCCCGTTGCTTCGGCAGCGGGGGGCGAAGCGTTTGTTCAGTGGTGGACCATGTGTTGTGAATGGAAGAGTCAGTCAGCTCACACTGGGACGAAATGCGTGGTGACACAACGAGTGACATCAGGGTAGTGCAGAGGAGAGCGGCGGTAACGCGCCGCGCCTTCCCACCTTCATCGTGATCCGACCATGATGACATTGGAGTCTCGCCCAGCTCACGGGTCTGCACTCAATCCGCTGCGCCTGTCGCGCAAAGCGCTGCCCGCTCGTGTGGCCCTCACCGCGCTGCTGCTGCCAATCCTGGCCAGTGCCTGCTCGGAATCCGGCGGTCCGACCGGAGGCAGCGGCGCCGCCCCGGATTCGCTCAAGTCGTTGCCGCGGACGCTGACCGCCGTGGAGCAGGAGGGGGTGCGCGCGAACACGCAGTTCTCGCTGCATCTGCTGCGCGCCACCGCGTCGGGGGGTGCAGGAAATGTGCTGCTCTCGCCGCTGAGTGTGTCGTTGGCGTTGGGTATGACCATGAACGGCGCCGACGGCAACACGCTCACCGAGATGCAGCAGACGCTTGGCTGGGGCGCCCGTTCGCAGGGAGAGATCAACACCGCATACCGGGATCTCAGCCGCATGCTTCCGGCGCTCGACAACAGCGTGACCATTCGTCTCGCCAATGGCATCTGGACGCGTGCAGGCTATCCGGCTGGCCCCGAGTTCACGCAGAAGGCCCGCGAGTTCTTCAATGCGCCGGTGCAGACGCTCGCCACACCTCAGCTCATGTACGACTCGGTGAACGCCTGGGGCAAGCGCGAGACGCAGAACATGATCCCGAAGGTGCTCGACGGCAACGCGCCGGAAGACCTGGCGATGCTGTTGGCCAATGCCGTCTACTTTGCCGGATCGTGGCGCAACGCGTTCGAAACGTCCAAGACCAAACCGGAACCGTTCCGCCTGGCGTCGGGTGCGAGTGTATCCGTCCCCATGATGCAGCGAAAGGGCGGCTTCAACGCCTTCCAGGATGAATCGGTGTCTGCCGTGGAGATGCTGTACGGGAACGGTGCCTACAGCATGGTACTCATGCGGCCCACCACCGGCAGCGCGAGGGAACTGGCGTCGCAGCTCAACGAGGCGCGATACAATACGATCGTGAGCAATCTGCGGCCAGCTGATGGCGAAAGCTGGCTTGCACTGCCGCGCTTCTCCGTGAAGGGCAATCTGGAGTTGTCCGAAACGCTGGCGGACATGGGCATGCCCAGAGCGTTCGGCGGGTTCGCCGAGTTCCCGTATCTCGTGCCCTCCGCGCGCACCAGCATCGGGTTTGTGCAGCATGCGGTGGCGCTCGATGTCTTCGAACAGGGGACCCGCGCGGCCGCAGTGACCGTGGTGGGCATCCGTCTGGTTTCAGCGCCGCCGTCGTATCGCTTCGACGCGCCATTCGTGTTCTTCATCCGTGAGCGGCTGAGCGGCACGATTCTCTTTGCCGGCGTCATCAACGATCCGCGGGCCTGACAAGGCAGCGCCACACGCAAACGGGACAGCGACCGCACACTGGTCGCTGTCCCGTTTCGCATCGTGTGACCTGGATGTGCGTCAGCGATCCATCACCGACAGAAACTGCCGCCACGGTCCCACGGCCTCACGGTACTGCTTGGCCATGGTGCGGCTGATCTGCGACAGGTGCGAGAGGTCGTGCGCCACCCAGGTAGCGAGCAACTGGCCGAGGGTGACTTCTCCGAATACCGGATGAATGGCGGTGCGGGAGAAATGCGTCTCGCGAATATCCAGCGCGCTCAGCAGGGCGAGATTGTCTTCGCGCGCGTTGCGGAAGGCGCGCAGCAGGTCGGGCAGTGGTGTGTCCGCGTGTTCGCGCAGCATCGCCTCGCGGTCAAACGGCGCAAAGCGGCGTTCGGCTTCGGAGGACAGCGTGATCTGGATGCGCGGCAGCCAGTCGCTGCGCTCGCCGTGCAGCAGGTGCCCCACCACCTGATAGGGCGACCAGGTCCCGGGGCCCTCGGTGCCATGGACCCACGCGTCGGGCAGATCCCGCAGCCAGGCCTCGAGAATGGTTGGGGTGCGTGCGAGAATCTCGCGTCCTTCGGCAAGAGCGAATTGCATGGCGTGGTCGGGTGGAGGCCCGACCAACGCCGCCGTCAGCGTGGAACGGCGGACAACGTCAGCCAGGCTCGGTAGCTCGAGGGCGCAATGGTCCGGTCTAACGACACCGGGTAAGGCGTAAGCGAGTCGAGCACGATGCGCGTGACGCCGATGACCGTATCCCGCGGTGCGCGCGTCACACGCAGCGTGAACAATACATCCGGTCCCTGACCGACACGATGGCTGAGTCGCACGTCGGCGTCACCCTCCCATACGCAGATGGCGTTGATGGGACAGCGCGATTCATTGGCGACGCTCACGAACGTGATGATGTGGCGGCTGTCCGCGGGTGATGCGATGGATTCCCCGGGAGCAAGCACCGTGGACCGGCCGGCCAGACGGCCAGACGCTTCGAGTGGTGCCGGATTGTCCGAACCGCAGGCGGTCAGGGACAGGAGGCCGAGTGAGCAGAGCAGCGTGCGCATACTGGCGCTACCTCGCGTGGGACGGTTGCGTCACTGCCTCCCGGCCAACTGATTGGTGCCATGACGGAATCCTCCCCGCTCCGCATGAGCACGCTCGCCACCACGCGTACGGCCCGCTATGCCATGGCCGGCAGCGCCGCCGTATCGGCGCGGCGCTGGTGGATGGGCCTGCATGGCTACGGCCAGACCGCTGCCAGTTTTCTCAAGCCGGTGGCGCCCGTCGTGCCAGCCGACACGCTGTGTGTGGCCGCCGAGGGCCTCAATCGCTTCTACCGCGAGATGCCGCGTCCCGATGGCTCTCACCTGCAGCGGGTGGGGGCCACCTGGATGACACGCGAGAATCGCGAGGACGACATTGCCGACACCGTGGCCTGGCTGAGTCGTCTGCACACGCATGTGCTGGCGGATCTCCCGCTCGGCGCCGCCACGCCATTTGGCCTGCTGGCGTTCTCGCAGGGCGTGGCCACGGCGCTGCGCTGGCTGGCTCATGCGCAGTTGTCGCCGCAGCTGCTGGTACTATGGGCAGGCGGTCTGCCGCACGATGTGGATGGCGGGGTGCTGCGCACGCTGCTGCGTGATACCCGACTTGTCGTTGTGACCGGCCTGCGCGACCCGTTCGTCACCGATGCCCGCGTGGCCGAGATGCGGCAGACGCTGGCCGAATGGAAGTTGGAGGCCGAGTGGAAGACGTTCGACGGAGAACATCACCTGGACGCGCCGCTGCTCGGCGCCCTGCTGGAGGAATTGCGTCATGCGTGAAGACAGCGGCCGAGGACATGCAACGGCCAAGTGGGTGAAGCGGCGCGTGCTGGCTGGTGCGATGACACTGGTGGCCCTGAGCGCCGTGGCCTGTAACCGGGCCGGCGACAATCCGGGGCAGGGGGGCGGTGCGGGTCAGACTGCCGCCGCGCCGTCGGCTGCAGACTTTCCGGCCGCCCGGATGGACAGTGTGCAATACGGGCAGGTGAAGGTGGATTCGCTTACGCTTCCCACGCGCGAAGGTCTGGTGGCGGTGCCGGGTGGTCGTGTGTTCGTGCGACAGATCGGCAACGGCAGCGGCACGCCACTGCTCGCGCTGCACGGCGGTCCCGGTGGGGTGTCATGTCGCTTCGAGGTACTTGCCCCGCTGGCCGCGGAGCGTCCGGTCATCTTCTACGACCAACTGGGGTCAGGTCGCTCCGATCGCCCGAGCGACACCACACTCTGGCGCGTGCCGCGCTTTGTGGAGGAAGTCACGGCCGTGCGTGAAGCGCTCGGGCTCACGCGGCTGCACCTGCTTGGTCACTCCTGGGGCGGCGCGCTGGCCGCGGAATACCTCGCGGCAGCAAAGCCGGCCGGTATCGTGTCGGTGGTGCTCAGCAGCCCGCTGATCGACACGCCACGCTGGATTGCCGATGCCAACCTGCTGCGTGCGCAGCTTCCCGACAGCATTCGTCGTGTGCTCGACGAACACGAGGCCAAGGGCACACTCGATGCCCCGGCCTATCAGGTGGCCACCGACACGTTTTACGGCCGTCATGTGCGGCGACTGCCGGTGGGCAGTGAGCCGCGCTGCGAGGGCGTGGCGGGCAACGACACGATCTACCGCCAGATGTGGGGCCCCACGGAGTTCCTGAGCACGGGTTCGCTCAAGACCTGGACACGGGCTGCTGACCTGCCATCGATCACCGCGCCCACACTGTTCATCGCCGGGGAGTTCGACGAAGCACGGCCGCAGACACTGGACGCGTTTCGCGCCACGATGCCCGATGCGCGACTGGTCGTCATTCCCGGTGCGGCACACGCGGCCATGCGGGAGCGACCCGCGGATTACTTGGCGGCGCTGCGGGCATTTTTGCGCGAGGTGGAGGGACGCGCCGCCGGTTCGCGCTGAGCAACCGACGCTACAGCAAGGCCAGCGCCGCCCTGTTCACGAAGATGGGCGCGTGGAACTGCTCGCCGTACTCGCGCGCCGTGACCTGACGATACTCGTGACGCGTGGAGTCCCCGTGCCCGGGATGCAGGCGCTTCCATATCGACGCGCGCAGCAGAGGCTCCGCGCCATGCTGCAGCAGCAGTGCGGTCATGGCGTCATCATCGTCGGCACGTCGGCCGGGGTTGCGTCGGTAGTTCATCCAGAACGCCGGCATGGACACCACGGTGTGAAAAAGCGGCGTCCAGCCACCGAATCCGCTCCGGCCCACATGGGCGCGCGCGTTGACGTCGGCGCCGCGCGCGAGGCACCAGTGCACGATCTCCTGCTCATCGAATTCGATGGCCATGTGCAGCAGCGTGGTGCCATCGAGTGGCGTGCCCTCGGTGGCATCGAGCGGATCGCCGCAGCCGAGTGAGGCTGGATAGATCTCGCGATGCCGGAAGGTGCGGGAGAGCAGTTGCGGGTCGCGGGCGAGATGCGCCTCGAGCAGGTCGATGCGTCCACGGTGCAGGGCCATGGTGGGCGTGTCGGGCAGCGTGAGCCCCGCGTCCACCCAGGATTCGAGAATGGCGTGCTTGGCTTCCGGACGACGTGAATCGGTCTGGAGCACGACGTCCACCGGCGCGAGGCGGGTACCGTCGGCGGCAACGACGGCGGCTCCGAGGGCCAGCAGCGCCGCGTTGCCGGCCTGATTGAGGGTGTAGGCCGGGCCGCCGAGCATGTCGGAGGAAATTGCAGGCGCACCCGTCAGCCGATGCAGGAGATGCAGCGTGTCCACCTGGCCCTGCAGCGCCGCGCGGTCGATGGCATGCAGGTGATCATCGGCGCCGGCCTCGTGCAGCCAGTTGATGATGGCATTGCGACCCAGGTTGGCCGCGTAGGCCATGGGCGCGCCCCAGTTGCTGTCGCGCCGGATGAGCACGGGCTCGAAGAGCAGACTGCGTGTACCGTCGATGAGCTGGCGCACGGTCTGGAGATCATCGTCCCAGATGGCGTTGGCCAGTCGACAGGCCTGAACGAGTCGCGACCAGGAGGGGGCCTGATAACGCCGGGCCACGATGCGCTGGGCGTCGGCGAGTTCGAAATCCTCGGGATGTCTGGGACGCTCGGGTTGACGCGTGAGCACGGCCAGCGCCTCGGGGTCACCCGCGCGCACGGCGACGACGAGCTCGCGTGCTTCCTGCAGAAGCTGGTCGAGATCCGGGCGAACCGGCAGACGCGACGGAGCGGACGCGATCGACATGAGGTGACGGGTGAGGGATTGCGCGACAATATTCCGGCACCGGTCATTGCCCGTGGATCACTGCGGGCTGCAGCTGTCTCTCAACGCCCGATCCATGTCGTCACCCATTCCGCTGGAACGTCTCACGCTGCCCGTTCTGCTGTCGTCGTGGGCGCGGGTGGTGGATCTGGTGGCGCGCGGTGATCTGCCTGCAGACGAATATGCAGCGGATCTGCGCATCCGTCACGAAATTGCGCAGCGCGTGCGGAGTCGGCCGGTGACGGCGGAAACGCGGGAGCTGCTGGCGGAGCTCGACGAATGGTTTCGCGAGGCGACGGAGGCGATGGAGCAGCCGGTGGTTTCCGGGGATCCTCGGCGGGAATGGTACTTCTACCGTCGATTGAGAACTGCGTAAGGTGGAACTGCGTAAGGTGGACTGCGGGAAGAAACTGCCCCCGAGGTTCCCGCAGTCGGGGTCTGGGTCCGTGTCGGGGTTTGGGTCGGGGTCGGGGTCGAAATCAGTCGGGGTCGAAATCAGTCGGGGTCGAAAGCAGTCGGGGTCGAAATCAGCTGGGGGTGTCGGTGGCGGTGACGCGCTCATAACACGACGGGCAGACCCCATGACTGAACTGCGCGCCGGTGTGTGTCTCGATATACGACTCCACGTGCTGCCAGAAGTCGTCATCGTCGCGCACCTTCCGACAATACGAACAGATCGGAATGATCTCGCGCAGTGAGCGCACCTCGGCGAGGGCCGACTGCAGTTCCACGATGAGCTGCTCGCGCTCCGCTTCCACCTGCTTGGCGTCGGTGATGTCCCGCGCCACCGCGTAGATCACGCCCTGATCCGTGTCGGGCGCCGCGTTCCAGCGCAGCCAGCGATAGCTGCCGTCCTTGCACAGATAGCGATTCTCGAAACCGCGGGCCTGCCCACCGCCGCGCACGGTCTTGTTCTGCGCGAGCGTGCGATCGCGATCGTCGGGATGCACGAACTCGAAAAACGGCTTGGCCTTGAGTTCGGCAATCGTCCAGCCCAGCACACGCTCCCACGAGGGGCTGAGGCGACGGAAATAGCCGGAAAAATCGAGAAAGCAGAGCAGGTCGAGCGTGACGGCAAAGAAGCGCGCGTCGGGTTCGTTGGCTCGCCGCCAGGACGGGAGCTGCTGCACCGCGAGCTCCACACTCGCCAGCAACTCGTCGTCACTTGCTTGGGCGGAGATCAGAGCCAGCGTCGCCCCGGGCACGGCGGCCTCGCGCAACAGGCGGCGCGTGTCGGCTCCACCGGTCGTGAGCAGCAGACTGGGCACCGGCCCACGGCGCAGCAGCTGGGCCGCGAGATCCTGCACCGTTGCCGGCTCGCCGATGGCCGGAGAGATCAGGGCCAGATCGGGCTGAATGAGCGCGCAGCGCGCGAGGGCGTCCTCCGCCGAGGCACAAACCCCCAGGACGTGATGTCCGGCCCCCTCGAGCAGACGCACGAGGGTGTCGGCCCGGTGGCCCGGCGGATGAACCAGAATCAGGCTGGCGGCGTGTGACATAGGGGAAGTGATAGCGACCCCATGAATATGACGCACTTGTCAGAAACGGTACTTTGTGAAACTTTTCACAAGCTACCTGCGTATGACAGGTATCGCCCAATTGCCCGGAGAGCTCATGGCCATGTTCCGCTCGCCCGAATCACCCGATCAGCCGCCTGTCGTCGAGACGGGGCTTCCCGCGGATGCGTGGGGCCAGTCGGTGCCCAAGCTGACCGTGACCGGCAGCCATTCCGCCGATCCGCGGCCACACGTGGTCATTGTCGGTGGGGGATTTGGTGGGCTCTCGGCGGCGCGCGCGCTGGCCAAGTCCGCAGTGCGCATCACGCTCATCGATCGCACCAATCACCACCTGTTTCAGCCGCTGCTGTATCAGGTGGCCACGGCGGTGCTCAATCCCGCCGACATCAGCGTGCCCATTCGCTGGTTGCTGCGCAAGCAGGACAATGTCACCGTCATCATGGCGGAAGTGGACGCCGTGCAGCCCGACACGCGCACTGTGTCGCTGGACGGCGGCACGGTGCAGCTCACCTACGACTATCTCGTGCTGGCCAGTGGCGCGCGCCACGCCTACTTCGGCAATCCGCAGTGGGAGGCGCATGCGCCCGGCCTCAAGAGCCTCGAGGACGCGCTCGAGATGCGCCGTCGCTTCCTGCTGTCGTTCGAAGCGGCCGAGCGTGCCAGTGCCGCCGACGAGCGCGATGCGCTGCTGACCTTCGTGATCGTCGGTGGCGGACCGACGGGCGTGGAGTTGGCGGGCATGATTCCTGAGGTCACGCGTCATGCGCTGAAGGGAGAATTCCGTCGCATCGATCCGTCGCGCGCGCGCGTGCTGCTGCTGGAGGGCGGGCCGCGCATTCTGCCCACCTTCCCCGAGGCACTTTCGCAGCGAGCGCAGCGCGACCTCGAGTCGCTCGGCGTCACCGTGCGCACGAACTGCATCGTCACTGACGTTGATGCCGATGGCGTGGTGGCCAACGGAGAGCGCATCGCGGCGCACACGGTGTTCTGGGGCGCTGGCAATCAGGCCTCACCGCTGACGCGACAGCTGGGCGCCACGCTGGACCGTGCGGGACGGGTGCGGGTGAATGCGGACTTGAGTGTGCCGGGGCAAGCCAACGTGTTTGTGGTGGGCGACGCAGCGGCGGCGCAGATCAGCGAGGGACAGTTTGTGCCCGGCGTGGCGCCCGCCGCCAATCAGATGGGCGCACATGCCGGACGCATGATTGCCGCCGACCTGTCAGGGCGCGCGCGTGAGGCCTTCCGCTATTTCAACAAGGGTGATCTGGCCACCATCGGCCGTCACCGCGCGGTGGCGGTGCTGGCCGGCCGTCAGCTGAGCGGCACCTTCGCGTGGCTCACCTGGCTGTTCGTGCACATTCTGTATCTCGTGGGCCTGCGCAATCGGCTCACGGTGCTGGTGCAGTGGGCCTTTCAGTACCTCACCTTCCAGCGCGGCGTGCGACTCATCACGGGTGACACCGTGCACCGACTGCTCAAGGCCAGCCGGCAGGCCTACGAGAAGCGACGGGTGGCGTAGCGGCCCCCTGTCGTCTTCCGGCGCCCGGCCACATAGTTCCTGCAGATCTCGGATATGAAGTCCAGTCAGGTGTTCCGATCTGAAGGGGACAATCAATGCCTTCCTCCCTGCCGTTGCCGCACGATGCCGCGTTGGATTTTGGCCAGCTCCGACGACTGCATCGTGTAGGTCTGCTCGCCATTCTGCTGATCGCGGCCATCGTGGTCGCCGGGATGGCAGCGCTCGAGTACTCGGCCCGCTGGGTGCAGCATACGCGGGAAGTGCTGCGCACGGTGCGCGAGCTGCAAAGCGGCATGCTGCAACTCGAGTCGCGCGCCCAACTCGAGGCGCACACGACACGCTTGCTGGCGCTTACGACCGACAATCCGACACAACGGGAGCGCGCCCGCCAACTGGCGGCTGCCGTGGCGCAGTGGGCCGAGGAACGGACCGCGTTGCCGAGAGACGCATCAGCGCGAACCATTGATGCCTCCACGGCGACACTGCAGCAGGTGTTGCAGGAGTTCCAGGCGGACGAATCTGCGCTGTATGACATGCGGGTGGCCCGGCAGCAGCGCTGGCGTGCCACGCTGGTCGCCACTGTACTGGGGGCTCTGGTGCTGGTGGCGTTCGCTCTGCATCGCATGACAAGCAATGTCTTTCGTGAAGCCGGTCAGCGGATGCGCGTGCAAGACGAGCGCGATCGGGCCCAGACCTTGCTGGACTTCGCGCTGGACCGTTCGCCGCTTGCCGTGGCGGTGCTGGAGCGCGACAACAGTCTGCGCGTGGCGAACAACGCGTGGCGGGCGCTGGAGCCCACCGTGCGACCCACGGGGGCGTCCCATGGAGCGGGTCTGGCAAGCGAGCTCGCAGCCGTTGTGGAACGCGTACGCGATACGGGTGAGGCCGCGGTTGTCGAAATGGTCCTGCCGGATCATCACGAGGCGGGCACAGCGGCTGCAGTCGCGGCGCCGATGCTGCAGCCCACGGGCTCCGGTCGGGTGCTCCTCGTGAGCGCGCACCGCCTCGCGGTGGACTCCGATTCGGCCGTCGGGCTCGTGCTCCTCGATCTCAGCGAGCAACGCTGGCTCGAGACGCAACTGCGTCATGCCCAGCGCATGGAGTCACTCGGGCGGCTGGCGGGAGGGGTGGCACACGACATCAACAATGTCGTGACGGCCATCATCGGATTCACCGACATGGCCATCGCCGGGATGCGCGCAGCGGACACGGCGGAGCAGGTGGACGCCGACCTGCAGCAGGTGCGTCGGGCAGCGGACCGCGGGGCGGTCATGGCCAGGCAATTGCTGTCGTTCAGCAGACAGCGTATTGCGCAGGTGCGACCACTCGACATGAGCGAGGTGGTGCGCGACATCGAACCCATGCTGCGACGCATACTCGGATCCCACGTACAGTTCTTCGTGGATGCACCGTCGCAGGAATGGGCCGTTCTCGCCGATCCCGGGCAGATAGAACAGGTGCTGCTGAATCTCACCATCAATGCGCGCGACGCCATGGAGCATGGTGGCGAGCTGACGGTGTCCGTTCACCCGGTAGACCGTGCGCAGATGGCGGCGGCGAGCGTGCAGCGCGCCTGGTGGTCCAGCCCCACGGCGCAGGAGGGCCTCCCGTCCGCCGATGCGCGCGACCAGGGTGAGGGGCTGTGTCTCATGGTGCGTGACACGGGCAGCGGCATCCCGCCTGCGGTGCAAGCGCGCATGTTCGACCCTTTCTTCACCACCAAGGCGGAGGGCAAGGGCACCGGTCTCGGTCTCGCCACGGTGCGGCAGATCGTCGATGACCTTGGTGGTTTCGTGGTGCTGCAGAGTGCCGCGGGCGAGGGCACGCGCATCGCCGTGTATCTGCCGCGCACGGCAGGTCATCCCGAGCCGCTGCGCAACCGTGTTTCACGCGGTGCACGCCTAACGCACACGGGCAGAATCATTGTGGCCGAGGACGATCGCGATGTGCGCTATCTCATCGAGCATGTGCTCAGTGACGCCGGCTACACCGTGCATACGGCGCGCAACGGCCGCGACGCATTGAGTGCCATCGAACGTGCAACCACGCCCTATCAACTGCTCATCACCGATCTGGTCATGCCCGAGGTGGGCGGCGTGGGTCTCGGTTCGCACGCCCTGGTCGAGGAACACGTTGGCCGCGTGCTGTACATGTCGGGCTACCCGGCGGACTCGCACGGCGAGCAAACCGCCCTGCCTCCGCACGTCCGCTTTCTGGCCAAGCCATTTTCCCCCGCCGGATTGCTGGAGGCGGTCGATGAGGCCTTGAGCGGCGATTTGCCGGACGGGCCTCAGCGCAAGTCGAACACGTAGCGCTGCAGTTCGTTGATCTGCGTTTCCTGCAGCGCCACCTCATACGCCAGGATGTCGCCGCTCGTGATCACGCCCACGAGCGCCGCGCCGTCCTGCACGGGCACATGGCGGATGCGGCGGGACGACATGAGGGCGCGGCACTCGGCAATGGCCTGATCGGCCGAGGCGGTGACCACGTCGCGTGTCATGACGGCGGACACCGGGGTGGCGGCGGGATCAAGACCGGTGGCCACGACCCGGCGCATGACATCGCGCTCCGTGAAAATGCCCACCAGACGGCCCTGGTCGAGCACGAGCACGCCGCCGATGCCATGGTCGTTCATCACCCGCGCGGCATCCCGCACCGTGGTCTCGGGCGTGAGCGACACCACAACGGGGCCCTTCCGGGCCAGCAGATCACGAATCGTGGACATCCGGTCCTCCATACGAAGCGGGTCGACCCACCTTCAACATCTGAGACCTTACCGCCCGTCGCGCCAAGACGCCAGTTTTCTCCCATGACCCAACGCAATCTGCTGGCCCTCGTCCTCTCCCTGCTCTCGCTCGCGCTGCTCTGGCCCGGGCTCACCGAGCCGGTACTGACCATTCGCGCCAGCATCGAGATGTTTGGCGTGGAACGCGAGCTCACCAACGAAACACGCAGTGTGGTTGGCGCCATCCGCAGTCTGCACGACTCGGGCAACGACTTCGTGGCGGGGCTCATTCTGCTCTTCAGCGTGCTCGTGCCGCTCACCAAGGCGCTGCTGGCCCTGCCCATTCTCTTTGGCGGTGCGGCGGGCCGCGAGCGCCTCACCCGCTTCGTGCAGGCCATCAGCAAGTGGTCGATGGCCGACGTGTTTGCAGTGGGCATGCTCATTGCACTGCTCGTGGCGCGGGGCACGGCCAACCTGTCCGCGATTGCCGGCCCCGGCTTCTACTACTTCACCGCGTACTGCCTCGTGTCGAACGCGGCGTTCCAGCTGCTCCAGCCGGCGCCGTCTTCGCGGGCGTGATGCGGAACTTGGCCAGTGGCTTCTGGTCCATGAACACCATGCCCTCAATGACCTGCTCGGCACTCATCTGGCCATCGTGCTCGAGCAGCCGGCCCTCGGGGGCCGTGACACGAAAGCGGATGCGCGCGCCCTCGCGCACCACGTTGGAGATGGGCCCCGAGCCCTGACCCGGTACGGTCGCCGTGCCCGTGGTGCTGCCATTGCTCGTGGTGAAGGCATACAGCACCGGCACGGTGATGGCGCTGTCGCCCAGCTGCACGGTGGCCGTGCCATTCCATGAGCCCTGCAGGGATGCGGCGCCGGCCCCGCCGGGTTTGGCACCCGCCGTCTTCCCAGCTCCTGGCGCCGCTGCCGCCTTGCCGCGCTGCGCACTGGCCAGCGCCGGCCAGCACAGCAGCACCAGAGCTGTGCAGAGCTGGCGGCTGGTCGGGACGAACGGGCGGCGGGTTTTGTGTTGGGACATGGCTATACTCCACGGTCTGGTGGGCGCCGACCTCGAGTCTCGGCGTTCCAACAATACTGCCACCGGGTTGCGGTTTGCGGCACTCCGTGGCCCGCATTCCGCCCCGAGCACTGTCAGTCGTTGATATGGCCGAACCCTTCAAGGAGTTCCTCAACGCGGCGCTGGTGCGTCACGCCGCGCGTCATCTGCAGTCCCTCGACGCACGCTTCGAGGCTGCGCGTTTCGAGCGTGCGGTGGTGCCGCGCCTGCCCGGCCTGGAGCTCAAGGCCCGCGCCCTCTGCATCGCCGAAGCCCTGGCCGATCACCTGCCGCCCGACTTTGGTGACGCCACCAGCCTGCTGACACGCGCGCTGGCACCTGCTCCGGCCAACGTGGACGCGGTGATGAGCGACGCGGCAGAGGCCACAGCGCGTGAGGGCTTGTCGGGATGGATTCTGTGGCCGGTGGGTGAGTACGTGGCGCGCCGCGGGGTTGAGGCGCCTGAGCTCGCGCTGAGCTTTCTGCACGCCATGACGCAGCGCTTCACGGCGGAGTTTGCCATCCGGCCACTGATCGTGGCTCACGAAGCACTGGTGCTGGAGACACTGCATGGCTGGCTGCAGGATCCCAGCGCCCACGTGCGGCGCCTTGTGAGTGAGGGCACCCGCCCCCGTCTGCCCTGGGGCCTGCAGCTCAAGCGCTTCATTGCCGATCCGTCGCCCTGTCTGCCGCTGCTCGAGCAGCTCGTGGATGACCCCAGCGAATATGTGCGACGCAGTGTGGCCAATCATCTCAACGACGTCGCCAAGGATCATCCGGATCGTGTGGTGGCTTTTGTCACCCGGCATCTGCGCGATGCCTCGGACGAGCGGCGTGCCCTGCTGCGTCATGCCAGTCGCACACTCATCAAGCAGGGGCATGCGGCAGCACTGGATGCCTGGGGACACGGGACGCCGTTTCGTGGCCAGGCCAGCCTGTCGCTGTCCCCGCGGCGCATTGCCCTCGGGCAGGCGGTGGTGCTGGAGGCCGAGCTCACGTCCACGGCGCGCACAGCGCAGGAACTGGTCGTGGACTACGTCGTGCATCATGTCAAAGCCAACGGCGACACGTCACCCAAGGTGTTCAAGGGCTGGCGCATTACGCTCGCGCCGGGCGAAACGCGCGTGCTCTCGCGCAAGCACAACGTCAAACCCATCACCACCCGTCGTTACTACGCGGGGCGGCACGAGATTGCCCTGCAGATCAACGGCCGCGACGTGGCCCAGGATGCGTTCCTGCTCTCCCTGCCGCGCTGAGGCGGCAGATGCCGTGGCTCAGGCAGGCCGACGGATCGTGGATGGTGCGCGGCTATCACGAGGTGATCGCGGCGCTCCGCGAGCCACGGCTTGCACCGGGACCCGGTGATCTGCGAGAGCGGGCGCACTATCCGTCCCTCGATTCGGGCGTCGCCCTGCAGCGCGTCACGCTGTGTGTGTGGCAAGCACTCGGCCCCGGCGAAGTGGAACTGGTGTCCCGGATGGGCCGTTCCTTTGGGGCCACGGCGGCAGCCTCGGTGCTCGGCATTTCCGAGGCGGAGGTCAGGGCCCTGTCACCCATCGCCGAAGTGGTCTGGCGGGAATCGGCCATGGCCACCTCGTCAGCGGTTTCGTCGGTGGCGCGGGACGCAACCTCCGCGCTGGCCGCCGCGTTCAAGGATCAGGCGACCACGCACGTGCAGGCGTTCGTGGCCCTCACCCACAGTCTTCCCGCTCTCGTGTCCAACGTCATGGTGCATTCCCTCACGGCAAACCCGCTCTGGCCGGCGGCCGATGACAGGTCGTTGCCAGTTGGCGCCAGTCGGGTGCTGGTCGATGAGTGGCTGCGCTGCTGTGCACCGGTGCGCTACGTCTTTCGTCGGGTCGGCCAGCGATTCGTCGTGAACGGCGAGAGCATTGAGCCCGGAACCTCAGTGACGGTGGACATCGAGTCCGCCAACTGCGACGCCAGCGTGTTTCCCGAGCCTCATCGTGTGCTGCCCGAGGGGCGGCGCATTCCCCACGTGGCGTTCGGCGTTGCACCGCACGCCTGCCGCGGCGCAGGCACGGTGCAGCTGGCGCTCGCCGCCTTTCTCGAGGCCTGGTGGGCCTTTCGAGAGACACACCACCTCACGCTGCTGAGCACTGAGACGGAAGCCGGCTTCGTGGCCATGCGGGCGTGGCAGCGTGCGCAGCTGCGCGTGGAGGTCGCATGAGCAGGCTGCGACCTGCCAGCCGTCTGTTGCGCTGGCTGCCCGTGCTGGTCCTGCAGGTCACGCTGATCGTGTTGCACGTTGCCCTGCCAACCGCGCTGCGTGCGCAGACCGCCGCATCACAGGTCACCACCGGCGTGATCGTGGGACGCATTGTGGAGGCGCTCACTGAAGCACCGATTGCCGGCGCCACCGTGCGGGTGCTCGATCAGGATGTGGCGGTGCAGAGCGACGCAGCCGGACGCTTCACGCTGCGTGGAGTGCGGCAGGGCATCGTCACGCTCGACATCCGCCGCCTTGGCTATGCGCCCGTGCGCCGCGGTGACATTGCCGTGTCACCGGCCAAACCGGCCGAGGTGACTATCACGCTGCAGCCCATCGATCAGCAGCTCGAACAGGTCACGGTGCGCCCGGAGGCCTTCCCGGCGCTGCGGCCCTCGTCCACGCCCGTGTCCACGCAGACCTACGACGCCGAAGAGGTGCGGCGGCAGCCTGGCGCACAGGAGGATGTGCTGCGCGCCGTGAGCATTGCGCCCGGTGTGGGCGTGACCAGCGCGGCCCGCAATGACCTCGTGGTGCGCGGGGGGGCGCCGTTCGAGAACCTGTTCGTGGTGGACAACATCGAAGTGCCCAATATCAATCACTTCGGTTCGCAGGGCTCGACGGGCGGGCCCATCTCGCTCATCAACATTCGATTTGTCGAGTCGGCGGCACTGTCTGCCGGCGGCTTCGGTGCCCGTTATGGCGACCGCACCTCGTCGGCCACCACCATCACGCTTCGCGAGGGCAACACCGAGCGTCTGGCCGGCGAGGTCAACGTGGCCGCCACGCAGTTTGGCGCGGTGCTCGAGGGACCCATTGGCAGCAAGGGATCCTTCTTTGCCAACGTGCGGCAGAGCTACCTCGACCTGCTGTTCAAGGCCATCGGGCTCTCGTTCATTCCGGCCTACACCGACGCCACGGCCAAGGCCGTGTGGCGTCCCACATCGCGCAACGCCTTCAGTGTGCTCACCATTGCTGCCCGCGGCACGGTGACCTTCGACAACAGCACCGACTCGGCCCGCGTGAACAATTCGCAGGTGCTGGCGCCGGTGCAGGACCAGTACTTCAGTGGCCTCACCTGGAAGCGCCTGCTGCCGCGCGGCGTGGTTACCACCACACTGGGCCGCACCTGGACACGCTTCGTGACGGCGCAGCGTGACAGTCTGCTGCAACCCATCTTCGAGAATCGCAGTACGGAAGGCGAGAACAGTCTGCGCAGTGACCTCACCTGGGTGCTGCGGCGTGGTCTCGAGCTGGAGGCCGGCAGCCAGCTGCGTTATGCAAGCTCGCTGCGCTACGATGCCACGCTGGCCGGCTTCACGCGACGAGACGAGGGCGGTGTGCCACAGCCGCTGCGGGTGGACACGGCGTTTACCGCGTGGCGACAGGCCAACTACGCGCAGGCCAGTTGGCAGGCGTTGCCCAGGCTGCGTGTGTCGGGCGGATTGCGCAGCGACTGGTACGGATTCCTGAACAATGCCTGGCGTCTGTCGCCGCGCGGCAACGTGGCCTATCGCGCGAGCGAGTCCACCACGCTGACCCTGGCGGGCGGGCGATACTGGCAGGCCCCGAGCTATATCTGGCTCGTGGGGGATGCGGGCAATGCCGAGCGCCTGCAGCCATTCCGTGCGGATCAGCTGGTGGCCGGTGTCACGCGCGTGGTGGGCAGCGATCTCAAGCTGCAGTTCGAGGTGTACGGCAAGCGCTACGCGGACTTTCCGGCCCGGCTGTATCGGCCGCAGGCGGTGCTGTCGCCGAGCGGATTCGATGATGCCACCACGGACATTCCGTTTGGTCTCGAGCCGCTGACCTCGCGGGGCACGGGGCAGGTGTTCGGCGCCGAGGCGTTTGCGCAGAAGAAGTTTGGTGCGACGCCGTGGTACGGGCAGGCGAGTGTGAGTTGGAATCGCACGTCGTTCACCGGCCTCGATGGCGTTGATCGTCCGGGCGCCTTCGACACGCCGGTGCTTGCCAACGTGGTGCTGGGTTGGCGACCCAATGCCAGGTGGGAGGTGGCCACGCGTATGCGTGCAGCATCGGGGCTGCGCTACACACCGTTCCGTGAAAGTGGTACGTTGGCGGGAACGCTGGACTTCACACAGTACCTGTCCGACCGTTTGCCGACGTTCTTTGCGGCCGATTTGCGCATCGATCGCCGGTTCATTCTCGGCAACCGCCAGCTGATTGCGTTTCTCGATCTGCAGAACGTGAGCAATCGCAACAACGTGGGGGCTCCGCAGTGGAATCCGCGCCGTCGGGTGGCGGAATTCAACGAGGGGGCCGGATTGCTGCCATCCATCGGTTTGAACTTCGAATTCTGAGCCTGTCGCGACGCTGCCATCATGCTCGATCGTCTCTTTACTCCTCGCTCCCAGGCGGCTGTGAACGCCCGCTTCGACGATTTCACGCTGCCGTCCATCGACGGCGGGCAGCTGGCCATGCGCGATTACGCCGGCAAGGTGGTCTTGCTGGTCAATGTCGCCAGCCAGTGCGGCTTCACGCCGCAGTACGCGGGACTGGAGGCTCTGTGGCGGCGATACAAGGATCGTGGGCTCGTCATCATTGGGTCACCCTGTGATCAGTTCGGCAATCAGGAGCCGGGCAACGAGGCCGAGATTGCGTCGTTCTGCCAGCTCAACTACGACGTGACGTTCCCGCTGAGTGCCAAGCTGGATGTGAACGGCGATCAGGCGCACCCGTTGTGGCGCTGGCTGCGTGTCTCGGCGCCGGGAGTGCTCAAGACCGAGGGCATCAAGTGGAACTTCACCAAGTTCCTGGTCGATCGCCGCGGGCAGGTGCTCAACCGCTATGCGTCCACCGCGACGCCGGAGTCGCTGGTGCCTGACATCGAGCGGGCGTTGGCGGAAACGGTGTAGGGCACAGCCCCAGAGGCTCGCGGCGTGCCGATACGTCGGAGCCTTGGGTAGGGGGAGCAGCGCGGTTTGGTTGCCAGCAGCGCCCGCGGGAGTGAGAATCAGGGACGCTCGCCGAGTCCGGCGGCGCCTCCCCCTCACCGGAGTTCGTGTGTCCCTCCCGAACCGTTCCCGGGTTCGCGTGCTGCCCCTGGGTCGCTCTGCAGCCCTCTCAGCCGCGCTCGCGCTGGCACTCTCGCCCGTTCAGCCTGTCACCGGCGCGCAACCGCTTGGTGCACAGGCCGCGCCACGCGCCGGCGCTCCAGCCGCCAGACCACTGCCCCTCGAAGCCACACGCCGCTATCCGCTCGACACGCGCGAAGGCAGCTGGCTGTCGGTGGATGTGAGCCCCGACGGGCAGTCCATCGTGTTCGACATGCTGGGTGATCTGTATCTGCTGCCGTTTGCCGGTGGCGATGCGACGCAGCTCACGAGCGGACTGGCCTTCGATACGCAGCCGCGTTTCAGCCCCGATGGCAAGTCCATCGTGTTCATCTCCGACCGGCAGGGCGCGGACAACGTGCACGTGCTCGACGTGGCCACGAAGGAGGTCAAGGAGGTCACCCGCGGCCGGGCCAACGTGTACCTCTCGCCCGAGTACTCGCCAGACGGGCAGTACATCGTGGCCAGTCGTGGCGGGTTTCGTGGCAGCCTGCCCACGCTGTGGATGTACCACGTGAAGGGCGGCAACGGCGTGTCGCTGTACACACCGCCGCCGAATCCCGCGCCGGGTACCGCAGTGCAGCAGGCCGGTGCGGCCTTCAGCGCCGATGGACGCTTTCTGTACTACACGCAGCGCGCCAGTGCCTGGCACTACAACGCGCAATTCCCGCAGTACCAGATCTGGTCGTACGACCGCGAAACAGGCGAACGCGAGCCGCTGTCCTCGCGCTACGGCTCGGCTGTGCGCCCCACCGTGAGTCCCGACGGCAAGTGGCTGGTGTACGGCTCGCGCTACGAAGACAAGACGGGATTGCGTGTGCGCGAACTGGCCACCGGTGAAGAGCGCTGGCTGGCCTATCCCACGCAGCGCGACGAGATGGAATCACGCGCGCCCATGGACGCGCTGCCTGGCATGAGTTTCACGCCCGACAGCAGGCAGCTTGTGGCCAACTACGGCAACAAGCTCTGGCGGGTGGCGCTTGATGGCAGCGGACAGGTGGAGATTCCGTTCCGCGTACAGGCGCAGGTCGAGGTGGGGCCCGAAGTGGCCTTCCGCTATCCCATCAGCGACAGCGCGCAGTTCAACGCGCGGCAGATCCGCGATGGCGTGCCCAGCCCCGATGGCAAGCTCCTCGCGTTTGTGGCCATGGACCGTTTGTACGTGATGGACTGGCCGGGTGGCACGCCGCGTCGAGTGTCCACGCTCGACGCCATTGAAGCCGAACCGGCGTGGTCGCCCGACGGTCGCTCACTGGCCTGGGTCACATGGACGCCATCGGGTGGTGCGCTGCAGAAGGCCAGCATGGTCAACGGACGCGCCACACGCGTGGTGTCGCTGAGTCGTGGCAGCGCCACGCTGCGGCAGCCGGCATTTTCGCTGAACGGTGCCCGTATTGTCGCGCTGCGCACGCCGGCGCAGGGTCGTCGTGACCAGACCGGCGTGACCGGCACGACACAATTGGTGTGGTACGATGCGGCGGCCTCCGCGCCCGCCGAGCCCACGGTGATTGCACGCAGCGCCGGTCGCAGCAAGCCGCACTTTGCCCGCGACACCACGCGCATCTACCTGTCGTCGAGTGCCGGACTGGTGTCCATCCGCTGGGATGGCACCGACGAGCAGCGGCATCTGCGCGTGGTGGGTGGCGGCGGCTCGGGTGCCATTGATGACGATCATGGGCATGGCGATCATGGTGACTTGACGTTGTCGGAGCTCGAGCTGGCGCGCACGCCCGAGGAGCCGGACTCGCCGGGCGCTCCCGCGCAGCTCACGCTCATGTCACCAAGCGGTGACATGGCGTTGGCGCAGATCAACAGTGACTTCTACACCGTCGTGGTGCCGCCCCGTGGCACGCAGGCCACCGTGAACGTGAGTGATCCGAACACCGCGGCCTTCCCGGTACGGCGGCTCACCGACATTGGCGGGCAGTTCCCCGCCTGGTCGCGTGATGGACGCACGGTGCATTGGTCCATCGGCAACGCGCATGTGATGTACAATCTCGACAGCGCGGCCGTGCGCGAGGCGGCCGCGACGGCTCGGCGTGACTCGGCGGCGGCGCCTGGTGCTGCTCCGCCGGCTGCTCCGGGCGCCGCGGGCCAGGGTGCTCAGAGGGCGCCAGCCTATCAGCCCGTCGAAACGCGCGTGCTGGTACCGGTGGTGCGCGACATGCCAAACGGCACCGTCGTGTTGCGCAACGCCAAGCTCGTCACCATGAAGGGCGACGAAATCGTTGCCCGCGGCGACGTGGTGGTGCGCAACAATCGCATTGCAGCGGTTGGTGCGTCGGGCACGGTGGCGGTGCCGGCCGGTGCGCGCGAGATGGACCTGGCTGGTGCCACGGTGGTGCCGGGTTTTGTGGACACGCATGCGCATCTGCGCGCTGAGCGCGGCACCATTCACGAGACGCAGCCCTGGGCCTATCTCGCCAACCTCGCGTATGGTGTGACCACCACCCGCGATCCGCAGACGGCCACCACCGACGTGCTGACCTATCAGGACATGGTCGAAGCCGGGCAGATCATCGGACCGCGCATCTACTCCACGGGACCGGGCGTGTTCAACACGGACGTGATCCGCGATCAGGAGCAGGCGCGCAACATGCTCAAGCGCTACAGCAGCTACTACGACACCAAGACCATCAAGATGTACGTGGCGGGTGTACGGCAGGTGCGGCAGTGGATCATCACGGCGGCGCGCGAGCAGCAGCTCATGCCCACCACCGAGGGCTCACTCGACGTCAAGCTCAATCTCACCGAAACGCTGGACGGCTACCCGGGCCTCGAGCACAGCATGGGCATCACGCCGCTGGGCGCCGACGTGACGGGCTTCATGGCCTGGAGCAAGCGCGCCTACACGCCCACGCTGCTGGTGAACTACGGCGGACCGTGGGCGGAGAACTGGTTCTACACGAAGGAGAACCCGTACGGCGACCCCAAGCTGCAGCGCTTCACGGCCTACGAGGAGCTGGCGCTCAAGACGCGGCGGCGCATGGCCACGATGCCGGGTGGCAGCACGGCGGGCGGCTGGTTCCGCGACGAGGAGTATGTGTTTCCGCAGCTCGCGGCCGACGCGACGAAGATTCTGCGCAGCGGGGGACGGCTGGGCATCGGCAGTCACGGACAGTTGCAGGGCCTCGGCTACCACTGGGAGCTCTGGGCGATGGCGAGCGGTGGCATGACGGCACACGAGGCGCTGCGTGTGGCCACGATCATGGGCGCCGATGATATCGGGTTGTCGGGCGATCTGGGATCGATCGAGCCTGGCAAGCTGGCCGACCTGGTCATTCTGGATCGTGATCCGCTGACGGATTTGCGGAACACCAACAGCATTCGTTACGTGATGAAGAACGGGCGCTTGTATGATGGCAACACGCTGGCGGAGTTGCATCCGACGCGGCGGGAGGGGCCGGAGGTGAGGAATCGGGCGATTCGTCCTGAGACGAAGGCGGGGGTAGGGAAATAGTGTGAACTGCGGCTGGCGATCCACAGCTGTGAGTTCTGGGCTGTGGGTTCTGGGTGTGGGTGGTGTGTAGGCGGCACCACGCCATCCGGTAGTCGGGTTGGAACAGCGGCGGCGGGACTGCGGTAAGCGGTCCCGCCGCTGCTGCGTTTCACGATACGCGCTGTGCCAACTCCAACAACCACCGGTCACGTCCGCGGCCCGCGAGCAGCGACACACCCATGGGCAGGCCGTCACGCTCCGCGACGGGCATCGAAAGTTGCGGCACGCCACCCAGACCTGCCGAACACAGCAACTGCAAAGCCTGCTCACGCACCGCGACGGTTTCTGCGGGCGGCAACGCCAGCTTGGGCGCAACATCGGGTACGGTGGGCAGCACGAGAACGGTGTCGCCGGCAAGCAGTGAATCAAGACGCGCCACGATGTGCAGCCGCGCCTGCTCGGCGTCGCTCACTTCGTCGGCCGTCACGCGTGACGCGGCTTCGAAGCGCGGGGCGATCTGCGGACCGAATGTCGGCCGCACGCGCTCCACCCACGTGCCATGGGTGCGCCAGATGTCCGCCCACTGCAGCACACGGAACACGTCATACCACGCGCGCAGACCTTCGGGGGCGAGGGTGAGCATTTCCACGTTTGCCTGCGTCGCCAGCTGCGACGCCACACGCTGCACTGCCTCCGTATAAACACGCCGCGACTCTGGTACCACCAGCTCCAGCGCATCCTGCGCCACCAGCACACGCGTGGGAGGCACGGTACGCTGCTGCGGCGCAACACCGGCCGCATCGAACAGCACCGTCCCCACGCGCGCAAGCATCTGTGCATCACGCGCAAACCAGCCCACGGTGTCGAACATGGGCGCCAGCGGGCAGGCACCCGTGAGCGGCAGCACGCCATGTGTTGGCCGCATGCCAAAGATGCCGCAGAACGACGACGGCGCGCGCACGCTGCCTCCCGTGTCGCTGCCAATGGCAAAGTCCACCAACCCGCCGGCCACGGCTGCCGCCGACCCACTCGACGAACCGCCCGGCACCCGATCGGGTGCACGCGGATTGTGCGGCGTGCCATAGTGCGCGTTCTCGCCGGTCAGACTGAAGGCCATCTCCTCGGTGTGCGTGCGGCCCAGCATGTGCGCGCCCGCGTCCAGCAATACACGCAGCACCCAGCTGTCTTCGCTGGCCTCGTCGTGTGTGCGCAGCCAATCCGGACTGCCGAACCCCGTGCGCTCACCGGCCACATCGAACAGGTCCTTGAGCCCGAAGCTCAGACCACTCAGCGCACCGCCGCGCGTTGGTGCACGCTCCACATGGGTGTGGCGGCAGAATGCCTGCAGCGTATCACGATCGAGGATGGAGTCCATGCGTGCGACGATAGGTGGACGGACTGATCTGGAAGCGACGACGGAAGTGCTGACGCAACGATACCTCGCTTCCCAGGCCACAGCGTGACGCAATGCGGGCCAGAGGCCAGCGCGTGCGCTCGAGCAACTCACGGGCCGCCAGCAGGCGCTCGGCCAGCAGCCACTGCAGCGGCGAGGTGCCAATCTCGGTGCGAAAGCGTCGGGAGAACGTACGCTCGGGAAGGCCGGCGTGTTGAGCCAGTTGCGCAACTGTCAGCGCCTGCGAGAGCCGGCTGCGAGCCCAGCGGCAGGTGTCTTCGAGCGAATGCCCGTCATCCGGCTCAACCGGTCGCGCTACATACTGCGCCTGCGAGCCCTCGCGATGCGGCGCCACCACCAGCCGCCTGGCCACTGCAGCAGCCACTCCGGCCCCGTAGTCCTGTCGTACCACATGCAGGCACAGGTCAATGCCACACGCAATGCCCGCCGACGTGAGGACCTGCCCGTTGTCCACGTACAGCACGTCGGGGTCCACGTCGATCGTCGGATAGCAGGTACGCAACTCCTCAGCGTCGAGCCAGTGCGTCGTAGCCCGCTTGCCATTCAGCAAGCCGGCCTCGGCCAAGGCAAAGGCTCCAGTGCAGATGGACACGAAGCGTGCACCACGCGCCGCCGCAGCCCGCATTGCACGGAGAGCGGCCGGTCCGGGGCGAACCGACAGGTCGTCGATGCCGGGCACCACGATGGTGTGCGCTCGGCGCAACGCCGTCAGTCCCTTCTGCACTTCGACGCCCATGCCAGATGCCGACGTCAGCATCCCGGGATGCTCAGCGCAGAGTGTGACCCGATAGCGCTGTGCGCCCTCGTCGGGACGCGGATAGCCAAAGACCTGCAGCGGCACGGCCAGGTCGAACAGCACGACGGAGGGCTGTACAAAAATAGCCACCGGGATGGGTGGCGCGGCGCGAGACGCCGAATGCGGAGTGTCAGCGCGAGGTGGCATGGCCGAAACCTATCGCAAAGTGGCGTTTCAGCCACTCACTGCATGGCGCCTGGCGGTGGCACGTTTCAGCTACCACTTATCGCTTCGAGGCCCGCATGTCACGGTTCCGCTGGTTGCCGTCTCACACACGTTCGCTGTCAATGCTGCTGGCTGTTACCGCCGCACTCGCGACCACTGCCAGCGCCCAGCGGGCACCGGCGCCCATTCAGGTGGTCGATGGCGCATGGCTCGCGTCCCATCTTGACGACGCCGACCTGGTGGTGCTGCAGGTGGAGATGGACACCAGCGCCAAGACGGCACGCATCCCAGGTGCGCGCATGCTGCCTTACCGGGCGCTGGTCATGACACGCGACGGACTCAGCAGCGAGCTGCCATCACCCGACAGTCTGGCTTCCCTGTTCTCAGGGTTGGGCATTGCCCCCGGAGCGCTGGTGGTGGCCACCACCACCCATGAGCCACCCATGGCCGCACGGGCCCTCATGACGCTCGACGTCATGGGCCATCCACGTCTCGCGTTTCTCTCAGGGGGCGTGGCGCAGTGGAAGCGCGATGGGCGTCCGCTGGCCACCGGGCCCGCCCGCTTCACACGCAGCAGCTATTCGGTACGACCGGCCGCCGAGGTGGTGGTGGACGCCGAATGGATTTCCCAGCGGCAGGGCAGGGGGCTCGCCCTCATCGATACACGAACGGATGGAGAGTTCGACGGCACCGGCAATCGCAGTGGCATGCCGAGTGACGGTCACCCCGCCGGGGCGCGGCAGCTGCAGTGGGAACAGGTCTTTGCCAACGTGGACCTGCATCAGCTGCAGGACAGCGCCACGCTCCGCCGGTTGTACACGGAGCGCATGCGCGGTGGTGATACGCTCGTGACCTACTGCTGGGTGGGCTACCGCGCGTCGATGACCTATGTCGCGGCACGCACCTTGGGACTTCCGGTGCGCCTCTACGACGGCAGCTATCAGGACTGGCAGCGTCGCGGGCTGCCCGTCCTGAAGGGCACCGATCGACAGTAGCCCCCAGGCACACGATCAGCTACGGCGCCCGCACCGACCGCTCCACGACGTTGGTGGCCATGAAGATCCCGAGGGCACGCACGTCTGGCCTTGTGCGGTTCGAGATGTTGCCGCGGACCGACGTGGGCGGAATGGAGAACGGCGACCCGTTGCCGATCATCTGGTCGTTGAGCGTCCGGTAGAAGCGATACTGCTGCTCCGTCAGCGATTGCTGGCGCAGCAGCACCATCTGCCCCGGTCGGATGGGCGTGTCCGGATGTGTCTGATAGGAGCGGATGCGCAGTCCATCGAAGTACTGATCGGTGTCGACGGCCCGGTGCCGCAGCACGCTGTCCGACACAAGCACACGTTGCCCATCCACGTAGAGATCCCAGAGGTAGTAGTTGCCGGCACCCGGTGGGTCCTGCACATCGATGGTGACACGCGGCAGTGTGTCCTCGTCTTCGGGCCGGCCAAATCCGAGGAAGCTGCGTTTGGTGAAGTAGACCGAATCAATGGGCGGGACGGGCCGCAGGGTGTCCACTGCTTCGTATTCGTCACCCTGCCACCTGATGCGCAAGGTGTAGCGGCCACCAACGCGTGCAACAAGGTTGTCGGTGATGTAGTGGCCGGGCGCGGTGGCCGATTCAGCCAGTGGCACCACGCGCCCGGTTTCATCGGCAATGGAGACCTGCGCGCCGCGGGCCGGCGGTGCCGCGGTCTGTTGGAAGTAAGGGGCGGTGGTGGTGAGAACCACCTGCTGCCGGCCACTTGGACGGCCAACCACGGCCTCTACGCGTCCCTCCACCACCAGACGGGTTGGGCCGTCGGGTACGGTGATGTCCACCACGCGCTCGCACGCCGTCAGCAATATGGCACAGACCGCCGCGGTGGCGGCCACCTTGGCGGCATGGATGGATCGATGCATGAGCTGCTTCATGTGTGGTACTCTCAAAACCTGAAGACGTAGTTGATGCTCGGCACCACGCCGAAGATCGAGGTCTGCACCGCCTCGGATTGCAGCGGATTGTCGAAGCGTTGCCGCACACGCAGGGCCTGGGCGTTGAAGCGGTTGTAGGCGTTGAGCACGCCGAACTGCAGCTCACCCTTGCCCAGCTTTCGTGTCGCACTCAGGTCGAGGCGGTGATACAGGGGCAGACGCGCGGCGTTGCGTGCGCCGTACTCCGGCACCAGCAGGCCATCGATGAAGTAGCGCGCACCCGGCAAGGTGACCGGCAAGCCGGAGGCCATGGTGAAGGTCGCACCGACGTTCCACTTGGGCGTCCACTGCCACAGGCCAACGAGCGCAAGATTGTGCGTCTTGTCGAACGGCGTGGGGTACCAGTCGCCGTTGTTGATTCCACCGCCTGCCTCACCCGGGGCGCGAACGCGCTGTTCCGCGCGACTCAGGGTGTAGCTGGCCCAGCCTGACAGGCGACCGACATTGCGGCGCGCAAACAGCTCGAGGCCGTACGAGCGACCAACGCCCTGCAGCAGGATGGTTTCGAGACGGGGGTTGAGCAACACATCGGCGCCGTCGACATAGTCCACGACATTCTTTGCGCTGCGATAGTACGACTCGGCACTCAGCTCGAGGCCGCGCCACTGCGCCGACCATCCCAGTGCATACTGGTCAGCGACACGCGGCTTGATGAACGGTCCGACCGGCTCCCAGACATCGAGAGGCGACACCGAATTGGTGTTGGAGATGAGCTGCAGAAACTGCTGCGTGCGCGCGTAGCTCAACTTGATGCTGTGATTGTCCGCAACGGACAGGCGCAGCGACGCGCGGGGCTCCACGCCGCTGAAGTACGACATGCGATCCCCTGAGGCCACACGGCTGCTGTCGAGCAGTGGAGCAGGCTCGTAGCGTCCGAGCCTGGGGTTGTACACCACCGGGCCACCGGGGCCGTATTCGTAGCGCGTGGCGCTGCCCAGACGGGCGAAATCAGCCACGCGGAATCCGTACTGCATGCCGAACCGCGAGCCCAACTCGATATCGTGGGCCACGTAGGCCGCGCGGGTGACACCGTAGCGCGTCTCCACCTTGAGTGGAAGAAAACTCGAGGAGTCGCCGGTGTTGAACACCTCACCCGGTCGAAAGATGTTGCGTGTCCATTCGGCGCCGAACTCCAGCTTCTGCGACGCCGTCATCTGCCAGCTTTCGTCGAGCTTGAAGTCCGCACTCTGGATGTTGGCAACCCAGCGTACCGATTCGTCGTCGAAGATGCGAAAACGCAGTCGGTAGTCGTAGTCGCTCCACGAGCCGGTCAGCTTGGAGAACAGGCGGCCGCGCCAGGCCTGGTTCCAGCGCAGGGTGGCGGCGCGGTTGCCCCAGCCAACGCCGAACCCCTGGCTGGGCTGGCCGAAGTTGTCGCGGCCCAGATACCCGGAGGCAATGAATGAACCGGTTTCGCCAAGGCGCACGTGGGCCTTGGCGTTGAGGTCGTAGAAGTAGGCCACGGCGTTGCGCACGGAACTGTCCGAAGCGGCCGCCAGAAAGGCATCAGCGTACGAGCGCCGTGCGGCCAGCATCCAGGAGCCACGCGAACCGGGCAACGGTCCTTCGATGATGCCGCGGCTGGACAGCAAGCCAATGGATGCGGCGCCCGTGAACTCCTCGCGGTTGCCATCGCGCTGCCGGACATCCACGACCGACGAAAGCCGACCGCCGAAGCGCGAGGGAATGGCGCCCTTGTACAACATGATGTTGTCGATGGCGTCGGCGTTGAACGTGGAGAGAAAGCCCAGAATGTGCGAGGGGTTGTAGATGGTGGACTCATCGAGCAGGATGAGATTTTCGTCCACGCCACCGCCACGCACCGAAAAGGCCGTGGATGCATCGGTGGTGGTGGTCACACCCGGCAGCAGCGTCAGGGTGCGAATGGGGTCCACCTCGCCCAGCACCGGCGGCACTGAGCGCGCGATGCGCATGTCCAACTTGATGACGCTCATCTGCGGGCTGCGCGGATCAAGGTCGGGTCGCTCGTCGCGGTCACCGGTGATCTGCACCGCAGACAGCACCGACTCCTGCGTGCGTAGCGCGAGGTCCAGTTGCATGCGCGTCGTGACCTGAATCGTGGTGTCGAAGGGCGCATAGCCAATGGCACGCACGCGCAGTCGATGCGGACCGACTGACAAGACCAGAGCGTAGTAGCCCTCTTCGTTGGTCTGACGCACCTGGGCGTCGTTGTCCACCAGAATCGTCACGCGCCGCAGCACTTCGCCGGTGGCGAGGCTCCGTACGAAACCTGACACGCGCTCACTGCGCACGGCCGTCAGTGTGTCTTCCTTCGGGCGCTTTGTACTGTCGGTGACGATGACCACCTGACCATTGGTGCTGACCATGGCGCGCAGGGTGCTGCCCTCGAGCAGGCGCAGCACGGCCAAGCGCGCGGGAACACGCTGCATGGAGACGCTGACCAACTCCGACAGTGCAGGCAGCGCCCGGTCGGCCACATAGGGCAGGGCGGCCTGTCTGGCGATGTCCGCCAGCACGTCGCGGCGGGACTGACCTTTGGCCTCTATGCTGACCAGCGCCGCCAGTGGACCGCGCGCGGTGCTGCTGTGTTCAAGCGGCGTGAAGCCCGAAGCTTGTGAAGGGACCGGTGTCCGTACCGACGCCGGTGCTGATGCGTTGGCGGGAGCCGGCTGGGCGTGAACGAGCGGCCCTGACGCCAGCAGCGCCATGGCCAAAGACAGCATTCGCATGAATCAGCGTGATGAGAACGTGATGGTGGATCCGTTGCGCACGAGCTGCGCATTGAGTGCCAGAGCGAGTGACTCGAGCATCGGATCAAGGGGCAGGGCAGCGAACTGCCCGGTGACGCGGCGCTCCAGCATGTCGGGCGTGGCGGTCAAGGTGACGCCGTACCATCTGGCAAGCGCAGGCAGGGCTTCGGACAGCGCCGTGCCGTCAAACACAAACTCGCCGCGAATCCAGGCGGCGCGCTCCGCGCCGTCCTGGCTTACCTCAACGCGACCCGCAGACGTCACGCGTCCGCGGTCACCGGCGTGCAGCAGTGTGGGTGCGGCATGGCCCTGCGCCAGCGCCACGATGCCTTCCTCAACCGCCACTTCCACACCGCCCACCTCCGGCCAGGCGCGCACCACGAAGCGCGTGCCCACATCCTCGGCCAGTACATTACCGGCGCGTACGCGGAACGGCTGTGTGGTGTCGTGCACCACATCGAAGTGTCCTTCACCCTGCAGCGTGATTTCGCGTGAGCCCGCCCCGAACGATCGTGGCACGCGGGCGGAGCTGCCGCCGGCCAGGGTCATGCGACTGCCATCGGGGAGTGTCATGCTGATGCGCTGTCCAAGTGGCGCCGTGTACTCCTGGCTGGCGGTGGCGTTTCGCCACAGCACGCCGCCGGTCACGCCCACCACCAATACGGCGGCGACACGCAGCCACGTGGGCAGGCCGCGTGTTTGAGCAGCACGGCGCACACCGGGCGCGGTGTGAATCGGACGGATCGCCTCGTCGTGCGTCGAGCGGTCGATTCGCGCCTGCAAGGCCTGCCACGCGGCATCTGTCGCGGACGAAGCTATTGTACCTGGCGCGGCGTGCGCCTCGCGCAGCGCCTGCATGAGCGCCACATGACGACGGTCTGCGGCCAGCCAGTCGGCTACGCGCGCCGTTTCGTCCGGCGTGGCGGATCCGGCGAGAAACCGGTCCAACAGCGCCGTGTCGAACTCGTGGGGTGAAGACTCGGGAGAAGACTGCGTTGAGGACATGCCAGTTTGATGGGGTTACCAGCACGACACACGGCGCCGGGAAAACCCCACAACCGGTCAGTTCAGGTCCCCAACACCCGGGCGCGCACGGCCTTGAGGCCGCGCGAGAGCTGGTTCTCCACCCCTTTGACGCCAATGCCCATGGCCTCGGCGATCTCCGCGTAGCTCAGACCCTCACGCCAGCGCAGATGCATGACCAGCCGGCAGCGCTCGGGCAGCGCATCCAGCGCGGCTTGCGCCAGTGAAATCAGCTCCGCCTGTTCCGCCTCGGCATCGGCATCGGCATCGGCATCGGCATCGGCATCGGCGTCGGCCGCCAAGCTGTGCAGGGGCGGCGTGTCGGCCTGTGTGGCCTGGGTCGTCCAGTCCTGCTCCAGCACATCGCGGCGGCGCACATTGAGCGCCCGATTGCGTACTGCGCCAAACAAATAGCCCCGCACCGACCCATGCGGTGCCCATTCCGCGCGGGCCTGCCAGATGGCAAGAAACACATCCTGCACCACTTCCTCCGCCCGCGCCGTATCGCCTGTGTAACGGAGCGCGAAGCCCACCAACGCCGCATGCAGCGCCCGGAACAGCTGCTCGAACGCCTGCAAATCACCCGCGCGAATGCGGGGAACGCAGGCGTCGAGTTGGGCGCCGTCGTGCTGGAGTGCGTCGGCCGAGGACATGGCCTCTAGCACGGCTGCACACGACCAGGAGTTTCAGGCCTGGGACCAACTGTGGGGTCCCGGTACGCCCGGTTGGCCTGAAGTTCCTACCCCCCGGCGCTTCGCGTCCAGATGGCAATGAGGCCACACCAGTTGTCGGATCGCATGCCGCCCAGCGAAGGAGGAATGGAGGCAGCCCCGAAAAACACCTCCACCCCATGCACGTCCTGCGGAACGACTTTGTCGATGTCGGAAAGCGCCGGAAGGATGATTCCATCGAGCATGACACGCAACACACAGGGGACCAACGCAATTCCGCTACCGGCCGGCACAGACTTCATGCCGCGCGTCGAGATCGCCACCATCGAACCAAGCGAGTCGGCGATCCGCAGACCAGAGATCCCTCGAAGCATCTGCGAGAGTCGTACCGGATTACGATGCTCGATTTCCGCACGAGTGACTGACGCGCTTGCCGTCCGCGATCGCAGTCGAGCCTCAAAGTCCGCAAGTCTCGTTGACGATGGCGAGTTGTCGAGAACTTCGACTGCGCGTAGCCCGTAGGGCTGCCGGTCCAGATAAACCGTGACATTCTCTCCAAGTTCCTCCACACGTGCCTCGATGCGCGTTGAGAAGAAGCCAATACTCCGAACCAATATGATTACTGAATCCCCCACAAGGCTGACAACACGAGCAATGCCGGCAGAGTCCGTCACTGCACGCAGTCGCTGCGTTCTACTGATGAGCTCGATGCCCGCTGCTCCAACGGGGCGGTCGGACTCATCCAAGACCAGAACTGACAGCGTACGCCCCTGAGCTCTGGGCACGACTGGCTGGGCATCAGCCGTCGTAACGAGCAAGAATGACAGTAGCGCAACTGCCGGAAACGGGACTCTGAATTGGCAACTGTGAAGTCGATCGATCATCGTCCAGATCATCTGCTGCATTGTTGTCAGGGGCTAGCGGCCAAAGACGAGTCTACACACTTTCGCTGAAATGGCGAGCCGCTGGAAGATTGGCGCGGCAATTGGTGCGCGCCACCTCTCAGTAGCTTGGAGTTTTCGTCATTCATCACTCAGAACTCTGTTGACGGGGCACGCGACTCAGGTCGGCTGCAATACTTCGGTACTTCAGCGCTGTTCACGGCATCCGTAGTCAGTTCGCTCCGACATTGCAGGTTTATCCTATGCGACTTTTCCCCATCTCCGCAGCTACCTGTCTGTCGATACTCCTCCAGTCTGGCCCTTTGCACTCCAACACGTATAAAGCATCGGACCGGCCACCTCAGCGCTGGGCTCTTGCAGGGCCAGGTATCACAGTAGAGGGGGATGGAGAGGAAGGGCCGACAGATTTCAACGACGTCGTTGCAGCGTTCCTTGTCGCAGGTGATCGGCTCCTGGTGGCCGACGGAAAAACAAGCCAGTTGCGACAGTTCAGCTTTCCCGCCATGCGGCACCTGCGAACGATTGGTGGCGCGGGACGTGGCCCCGGTGAGATCAGTGATCTGTGGACCGTATGGCGGTCACCAACGGGTTTCGTGGTCGAGGATGCCGCGGGCACGGCATCTCTGTTCAATGCGCGCGGCGACTTTGTACGTGTGCTGCCACGTGAGGTACCTGTTGCCGGGAGACGAGTGGAGCGGGTTGGTCCGATCAATGACACGCTGTTCGTGGCAAAGCTTCAGGATACCATCCCTCCGATGAATGCGGGCGACTCGCGCATGCTCAGAATGCAGTTGCTCGCAGTGACAGGTCGCTCCAGTCGGGTCATTGCGCGCTCTGACGAGCGCGAAGTCATTCGTGGTGCGACAGGCCGACCCCGGACCCCGGTGTTCGGCGCAACCAGCGTCGCTGCGGTCGTCGGCAACAGAGTCTGTGTTGGCTACCCTGCAAGATATCGCATTGATTGCTACGCACCCGATGGTCGGCACATCTCACGTATTGAACGTCGCGGTTTGCGTGCGGCACCGGTCCGCCCGGCGCACAAGGAAGACTTCTTCGCGAGTGAAACGGCGGCCAACCCGGGCCCGAACGGTGCCGCGTACATCGCCCGCTTGCGCCGTACTGTGCCATTCGCTGAGGTCATGCCGCACTTTGGTGAGTTCATTGCTGCACCAAATGGGGATCTTTGGGTGGGCCCATACATTCCGGTTGGTCCGATCCCGATGAAACGGCCATTCCCGACGACTCCCACAACCTGGTCTGTGTATGGAGTCGACGGACGCTGGAAGGCGGACGCTACGTTGCCTGGGCGCTTCCAATTGCTGTCAGTCGACGGCATGCGCGCGGTTGGCGTCCGCCGAGACCAAGACGATGTGGAATCGATTGTCGTTTACACTCTGCGTGTACAGCAATGAGAGTGGCAAGAACGGCATGCCTGCAATGCCGTCCTTGCCTCCAGTTCCCAAGGGTCAGGTTGTCGGCTTCCCCGTCCGCGCCGCCACCACATAGAACCCCGTCGCCACACCAAGCGTGATCAGCAGGACCGTCCACTCGGCCTGCGTGATGCTCGTCAGCAGCCAGGCAATGAGGCCAATGGTGATGATGGGCACCAGCGGACCACCCGGCACGGCAAAGGGCACTGCGCCCTCCTGACGAATGCCGCGCTGACGCAGCATGAAGGTGGCCGCCGCGCAGCCGGCATACAGCAGCAGCGCCGCGAGGTTGGAGATGACCGCGAGCTGTTCAAACGAGTTGAACACGGCCAGCGCACACACCAGCGTGGTCTGGATGATGATGGCCACGTGCGGTGTGCGATACGTGGGGTGAATGGCGCCAACTGCCTTGGGCAGCAAACCATCCTCGGCAAATCGGAACAGCGCGCGCGGCACCGCCAGCGTCATGCCGCTCACATAGCCGAACATGGAGATGCTCGCGCCCACCAGCAGCAGCAAACGCCCAGGCGTGCCAAGGAAGGACTCGGCGGCAAAGGCCAGCGGCGCCGCCGTGCTGGTGGCCAGCTTGTCACCCAGCAATCCTGCCGCCACCACATGCACCGCCAGATACAGCAGCGTCACGCCAATCATGGCGATGGCCAAGGCACGCGGCACGGTGCGCGCGGGGTCACGAATTTCGCCGCTGGGCACCAGCGCCGTCTCCACACCGCTGAAGGCAAACACCAGCACGATGGCCGCGCGCGCCAGTGACGAGGGACTCGGCACTTCGCGAATGGCGATGTTGTCGGGCTGAATGAAGAACACGCCAATGGCCACAAAGGCCAGCAGCGGCAGCAGCTTGGCAATGCTGGCCACGACAATGAGCTTCGTGCCTTGCTCGACACCACGCAGGTTGATGATGGCCAGCAGCACGAACATGGTGACGATCACAGGCACCCGAATGCCCTCGATGCCTACCAGTGCGCCCACGCCCTCCGCAAACGCCGACGACACGCCGGCCACCGCCGTGGTGCCCAGCATCCACAGCAGCACACCCGCCAGAAAGCCCACGTAGCGGCCGAACACCGCTTCCACGTAGGCGTAGGGGCCGCCGGTGAGTGTGATACGGCTGCCGGCTTCGGCAAAGCACAGCACCACGAAGCCCATGACCGCGGCGCAGATGAGATACACCAGCGGCGCCGCGGCACCGGCGGCCGCAGCCGCCGACGCGGGCAAACGGAAGATGCCGCCACCCACCGTGACGTTGAAAATGCTGGCCGCCAGGGCCCATACACCAACCGCGCGGACCAGAGATGGTCCGCGCGGCGTGCTTGTAGCAGGAGATGTCACGATCAGGCCTTGGAGAGCAGCGGAATGAGCAGCAGGGCCACGATGTTGATGATCTTGATGAGCGGGTTGATGGCCGGACCCGCCGTATCCTTGTACGGATCACCCACCGTGTCACCCGTGACCGCCGCCTTGTGGGCATCGCTGCCCTTGCCGCCGTGGTTGCCCTCTTCGATGTACTTCTTGGCATTGTCCCACGCGCCACCACCGGTGCACATGGAGATGGCCACGAAGAGACCCGTGACGATGGTGCCCATGAGCAGACCACCCAGCGCGGCGCCACCGAGGAAGAGACCCACGAGCACCGGAATGACCAGTGGCAGCATGGACGGCAGAATCATCTCGCGGATGGCCGCCTTGGTGAGCAGGTCCACCGCCTTGTCGTACTGCGGCTTCTGCGTGCCCTTCATGATGCCCGGCAGTTCCTTGAACTGACGGCGCACTTCCTGCACCACCGCGCCCGCCGCGCGACCCACGGCCTGCATGGCCGCGGCGCCGAACAGATACGGAATCATGCCGCCGATGAGCAGGCCGATCACGACCTTCGGATCGTCGATGGAGAAGTTGACCGGCGCGCCGAGGTGTTCACCCAGCTTGCTCGAGTAGTCGGCAAAGAGCACCAGCGCCGCGAGACCGGCCGAGCCGATGGCGTAGCCCTTGGTGACGGCCTTCGTCGTGTTGCCCACGGCGTCGAGCGCGTCCGTCGTCTTGCGGATTTCCGGGCCCAGATGGCTCATCTCGGCAATGCCGCCGGCATTGTCGGTGATGGGGCCGTAGGCGTCGAGCGCGACGATCATGCCCGCCATGGACAGCATGGCCGTGGCCGCAATGGCCACGCCGTAGAGACCCGCCATCTCGAAGCAGGCGTAGATGGCCGCGGCCACCACCAGCACCGGCGCGGCGGTGGAGCGCATGGACACCGCGAGACCCGAGATCACGTTGGTGCCGTGACCGGTTTCGGAGGCCTTGGCGATTTCACGCACCGGGCCGTATTCGGTGGCCGTGTAGTACTCGGTGATGACCACCAGCGCCGCCGTGAGGGCGAGACCGATCATGGCGCAGGTGAACAGCGCCATGCCATTGGTGGGGAACATGGCCTGCGTCACGAAGAAGAACGCAATGGCCGCCAGCACGCCCGACACGATGAGGCCGCGGTACAGCGCGGCCATGATCTTGCCACCCGGCTTCACGCTCACGAAGAACGTGCCGATGATGGACGCGGGGATGGACACGGCGCCGAGCACCAGCGGATACAGCACGCCGGTATTGCCGTAGGTGGCGTAACCGAGGCCGGCCACGAGCATCGCCGCGATGACCGTCACGGCGTAGGTCTCGAACAGGTCGGCGGCCATGCCGGCGCAGTCGCCGACGTTGTCACCGACGTTGTCGGCAATCACGGCCGGGTTGCGCGGGTCGTCTTCGGGGATGCCCGCTTCGACCTTGCCGACGAGGTCGGCGCCGACGTCCGCGCCCTTGGTGAAGATGCCGCCGCCCAGTCGCGCAAAGATGGAGATGAGCGACGAACCGAAGGCCAGACCGACCATGGGTTCGAGGGCATGCTTGACCGCGTCCTCACCCGTATTGCCGCCGATGGCCACCATGTAGAAGCCGGCCACGCCCAGCAGGCCGAGGCCCGCCACCAGCATGCCGGTGATGGCGCCACCCTTGAACGAGATGTTGAGTGCGGCATTGAGGCCGGTGGCAGCGGCCTGCGCGGTGCGGGAGTTGGCGCGCACCGAGACAAACATGCCGATGAAGCCGGCCACGCCAGAGAGAATGGCGCCAATGGCGAAGCCGATGGCGGTCATCCAGCTGCCGAGGCCAAAGCCGACGGCAAGGAAAAGAATCACGCCCACGAGGGCGATCGTCGTGTACTGGCGCTTGAGGTAAGCGTCGGCGCCTTCCTGGATGGCACCGGCGATTTCCTGCATGCGCGCATTGCCCGAGGGCTGGGCAATGATCCAGCGCGCCGTCACGATGCCATAGACGATGGCAATGGCGGCGCATACGAGAGCCAGTGGGAGTGCGTACTGCTCGAGCACGAGGTCTTCCGGGTGGAGGGGAAACAGGGCCCGTTGGCTGGGGAACCGGAGGAAGATCACCGCATGGAACGGATGTGGCCAGTGGTGTGAGCCGGTTTGGCCGCATCCGGGGGCCCTTCGTCCACCTTGACAGGGGCGGGCTGTCCCGCTGCGCTTCACATGACGGGGGACGGAGGCGAGCTTTGGACGTCCCCGCTCGCCCCACATCCGCACCAGCTCATGCCCCTCACCTCCCGCCCCGTGCTGGTCAGCCCGCGCCCTGGTCTGGCGGCTGCCGCGATCGCCCTGCTGGCTCTCTCCGCCTGCCGGGCCTCCTCGGGCAGCAGCGCCGCCGCCGCGAGCTCCGACATCCCGCCGGCCACCAACGCCACTGTCCCCGCCCCCTACGTCATCCAGAACGGGGAGTCGCAGGTGGTGCCCGCCTTCGCCGACACCACCCAGTGGATCCGCGAGCGGCTCTGGGTGGAGACGGAGTTCGACTCCGACTTCGACGGCAAGAAGGACCGGGTGCACGTGGACGTGACCCGCCCGGGTCCCACGGCCAACGGGCTCAAGGTGCCGGTGGTCTACGAGACCAGCCCCTACTACGCCGGCACGCTGGGCAACGACGACGTGTTCTGGCCCGTGAAGCAGGAACTGGGTGCCGAGCCGCCGGCCCGCACCCTGGGCAAGGGCGTGACCTTCAATCCCAATCGCGCGCGCATCAGCAACTCGCAGGTGCGCAACTGGGTGCCGCGCGGCTTTGCCGTGGTGCACTCGGAGTCGCCGGGCACCGGCCTCAGTCAGGGCTGCATCACCATTGGCGGCAGCAACGAATCGCTGGCGCCCAAGGCGGTGATCGACTGGCTCAACGGCCGCGCGCGTGGCTTCACCACCATAGATGGCAGCGAGGAAGTGAAGGCCACCTGGGCCACCGGCAAGGTGGGCATGACGGGCACCTCGTTCAACGGCACGCTGCCCATTGCCGCCGCCACCACCGGGGTGAAGGGCCTCGAGGCCATCATCCCCGTGGCGCCCAACAACTCGTACTACCGCTACTATCGCAGCAACGGCCTCGTGCGCAGCCCCGGCGGTTATCTCGGCGAAGACGTGGACGTGCTCTACGACTTCGTGCAGAGTGGCAACCCGGCCACACGCGCGCTGTGCAATGAGCGCGTGCGTGACGCGGTCATTGGCAAGGGCATCGATCGCCGCACGGGCGACTTCAACGACTTCTGGGCCTCGCGCGACTACATCATGCAGGCGCGCGGCATCAAGGCCGCCACGCTCATGGCGCACGCCTTCAATGACTGGAACGTGATGCCCGAGCACAGCGTGCTCATGGTGCAGGCGCTCAAGGCCAACGGCGTGCCGGTGCAGCAGTACTACCATCAGGGCGGACACGGCGGTGAGCCGCCCATCAGCATGATGAACCGCTGGTTCACGCGCTATCTGCTGGGTGTGCAGAACGGCGTGGAGAAAGACCCCAAGGCCTTCGTGGTACGTGAAGGCGCGCCGCGTCTCGAGCCCACGCCCTACGCCGACTACCCCAATCCGGCGGCCTCACCGGTCACGCTCTATCCCGCCAAGGGTGGCAACGCCGTCGGTGCGCTGGGCAGCACGCGCACGCCTGCGCAGGGCATCGAGACCGTGACGGACAATGTGTCGCTGAGTGGTGCGGACCTCGCGCGCGCCGAGAACTCGCCCACCCGCCTGCTCTTTGCCACCGCGCCCCTCATGCAGCCCGTGCACCTCTCGGGCATCGCCCGGGTGCGCATCACGCTTGCCAGCAACAAGCCTGCCGCCAACCTGTCGGTGTGGCTGGTGGAATTGCCCTGGCCGGCAACCGGCAGCAACAACGCGGGTATCATCACCAGGGGCTGGGCGGATCCGCAGAACGCGCGGGATGTCCGTCGCAGCGCGCCGCTCGTGCCCGGGCAGCCGGTCACGCTGGAATTCGACCTGCAGCCGGATGATCAGATCATCGCCGCCGGCAAGCGCATCGGCCTCATGATTTTCTCGAGCGACAAGGATTTCACGCTACACCCGGCGCCGGGTACCGTGCTCTCCGTCGATCTCGATCAGACGTCCATCACGCTGCCCATTGTGGGCGGTGCTTCCGCTCTCAAGTAAAACAGCAGTGAAACAGACCTACGCTGTGAAAACCATCGCCATGCGTTATCGCTTCGCTCCGCTCGTTGCCACCATTGCGGCGGTGGCCGCAGGCTGCGCCTCGGCCAATGCGTCCGCTGGCAGTGCCGTCGGCAGCAGCGCCTCGGCGGCTGCCACGCGACGCCCGGCCGCGGGCACCGCGAGCGTTCCGAAGGCCAGCTCGCCCGCCGAGCAGCGCCGTTGGGCCGATTCCGTGCTGGCCACGCTGTCGCTGGAGCAGAAGGTCGCGCAGATGGTCTGGGTGTGGACCCTCGGTGATTTTGCGCCGGTTGATGCCGGGTCGTATACCGCCATCGAGAACCAGATCCGCGAGCTCGAACTGGGTGGCGTGATCGTTTCGGTGGGTGGTCCGGCCGACATCGCCACGAAGATCAATGCGCTGCAGCGTGTGGCCAAGCTGCCGCTGCTGGTGGGCGCCGACCTCGAAACGGGTGCAGCGTTCCGTGCGCGTGGCGGCTGGTTCCTGCCCAACGCCATCGAGCTGGGCGGCGCCACGAGCTTCCCGTATCAGATGGGACTTGGCGCCACACGCGACACCATGCTGGCCTACGAAATGGGTCGGGTAACGGCGGTGGAAGGCCGCGCGATGGGCATCCACATGGCCTTCGCGCCCGTGCTGGATGTGAACAACAATCCCAAGAACCCCGTCATCAGCGCACGCTCGTTTGGCGAAGATCCCACGCTGGTGGCGCAGATGGGCCGCAGTCTCGTGCGCGGCATCCAGCAGAACGGCATGCTGGCCACGGGCAAGCACTTCCCGGGTCATGGCGACACCGAGCAGAACTCGCACCTCGAACTTTCGCGTGTGAATGTGTCGCGCGCGCGACTCGACAGCGTGGAGCTGGTGCCCTTCCAGGCGGCCATCGACGCGGGTCTTCGCGGCATGATGACCTTCCATGGTGACCTGCCGGCGCTTGATACCACCAAGACGGCCGCCACGCTCAGCAAGGCGGTGATGACCGACCTGCTGCGCAAGACCATGAAGTTCGACGGCCTGCTGGTCACCGACGCGCTGGACATGAACGGCGTGCTGGGTGGTATCACGATGGGTGAGGCCACCATTCGTGCGGTGGAAGCCGGCAACGACGTGCTGCTCATGCCCACCGATGCGCGGGTGTCCATTCGTTCGGTGGCCGAGGCGGTCCGCGCGGGCCGCTTGACCGAGGCGCGCATTGATGAATCGGTGCGCAAGCTGCTCATGGCCAAGCACGAGTTTGGCCTCCACGTGAACCGTTTGGTGAACGTGGAGGAGGTGCGCGCGCATGTGGGCACGGTGGCCAATACCGGCCCGGCGCGCCTGGCCGCCGAGAAGGCCATCACGCTGGTGCGCGACTCGCTGGGCCTCGTGCCCATGAAGCTGCCGCGTGAGGCGCGGGTGGTGAGCATCACCATCTCCTCGCGGGTGGACCTGAGTGCGGGCCGCGCCTTTGACGCCGAGCTGCGCTCGCAGTATCCGCGTCTCCTGTCGCTGACGCTCACGCCGGAAGTGGTGGCCGAAGCCACGGCGGGTGCGGCGGCAGGGCAGGCGGGTGGCTATCGGGTCACACCCGACCCCACCATCCTGCCGGCGTCGGTGGAGAATGCGCTGCGCATTGCGCAGGGCGCCAACCTGGTGATCGTGTCGAGCTACATCGGCGCGGCCACCAACACGGCCAACATGAAGCCCACGGCCGGACTGCCGGAGTTGCTGAACGGTCTGCGCGCGGCCAACACCAAGGTGCTGCTCGCCAGCTTCAACAATCCGTATCTGCAGCTTGGTCTGCCGCTTACCGAGGCACACATGCTGGCCTGGAGCCCGTGGACCGCGTCGCAGCGTGCGGCGGCGCGCGCGCTGCTGGGCCGGGCGCCCATCACCGGCAAGCTGCCCATCACCATTCCCGGCGTTGCCAACTTCGGCGACGGCCTTACGCGCTGATTGCGCCACTACATCGTGACATCGACCATGCCGTTCACTGCACAGCCCATCCAGCGCGTTCTGCTTTCGTCCGTCGCCGTTGCCACCATTGCCTTGGCCTCGGCATTCGGCGGCCGTGCGGTATCGCCCGTTCCGGCCATCGACCTCACCGGCACCTGGAAGTACGCCGTGGTGACGGAGAACGGCACCGGGACACCCACCGTCATCATGAAGCAGACGGGCGATTCCCTGAGCGGCACCTATGAGTCGGGCCGCATGGGTGTGCTGCCCTTCAAGGGCAGCGTGAAGGACAGCAGCTTCACCTTTGTCATCAACACGCAGGGTGGCGCCGCGCTGAGCTTCAAGGGGGTGCTGGTGAGCGCCAACGTGGTCAAGGGTGACGTGGACTTCGGTGGCGCCGGCAGCGCGACATTCAGCGGCGAGCGACAGGCCGCCAAGTAGCACGCAGCCTGGCCGACGGACAAACGCCCCCGACGGTCGACACCGTCGGGGGCGTTTGTGCATTGCGCCGGTCGCTCAGGCCACGTTCAGGTCATCACGGCTGCAGCAGCGGCAGCACCATGAAGGTCTGCGACGGCCCCACCTTGGTGAGCGTGTCGCCCGTCTGCAGGTTGAGTGTGGCCGTGTAGCGGCCGTTCGGCACGCGCGGCGCCTGACCACGCAGCAGCGCGGCCGCGCCAAATCCACCGCCACCACCACCGCCACCACCGCCGCCAGCAAAGCCGGTGCAGGCCTGCATGGCCTGCGGGGCGGGACGGCCACGGGCCACGCTGTCCATCTGCGCCTGCATGGCGGCCGGCATCTGACCACCAAACTGACGGCGCATGCGCGCCAACTGCGCGCTGTCCGGCGGCACCGGATCGCCGTTCAGGTTCCACACAAAGCGCTTGAGGCCCGGCGTGCGATCGAGCTCGCAGCGGCGCCACACCTTGCCGTCACTGTCGGCAATGGTGAGCACGTACTTGCTGCCGGTGGCCGCGGCAGTCTTCACGTGGTACGTAATCCACGCGCCCACCTGCGGGTTGGGCGTGCTGTAGTTGCCGCTGATGGCAAGGGTGCCCGCCGCACCGGCCGGCGCCAACCCACCTGGCGTGAAGTTGTACGCATGGCGCAGCGGCAGCAGACGGGCGTCCTCGGCCAGGGCCGTGGTGTTGAGCTCGCGCAGCGCCGAGTAGTCGTCCAGCACATAGAAGCCGCGGCCGAAGGTGGCCATGACCAGGTCGCTTTCGCGCTTCTGAATGGTGAGATCGCGCACCTGCGTGACGGGCATGCCACCGCGCAGCGCCGTATACGACGTGCCGCCGTCCACCGAGACAAAGAGGCCGAACTCGGTGCCCACAAACAGCAGATCGCCGTTGATGTGATCCTGTGCCACGGCCCACACATTGTGCCGCGCCGGCAGATTGGCCGTGATGTTGGTCCAGGTGCGACCCCGGTCGGTGCTCTTGACGAGGTACGGCGCATAGTCGCCGCGCTGCCAGTTGTTGAGTGCCACGAACACCGTGTTGGCATCACGCGGCGAAGCCAGCACGTCGCTCACGTAGGTGTACTTGGGCACGCCCGGGAAGCTCTCGAGGCGGCGCCAGGTGCTGCCGCCATCTTCCGACACCTGCAGCAGGCCATCGTCGGTACCGGCCCAGAGCAGGCCCTCGAGCACCGGCGATTCGTCGAGACTCACCACATTGGACAGGTCGGTGGTGGACACATTGAGTGCCACCGAACCACGCGGCCACACCTTGCCCATGATGGGCAGGCTGTCGCGATTGAGATTGCGCGACAGGTCGGGGCTCACGCGTGTCCACGAGTCGCCACGATCGTCGGAGCGATAGACGAACTGGCTCGCGAAGTAGATGCGGTCGGGATTGTGCGGGCTCAAAATGAACGGCGCATCCCAGTTGGTGCGATCGCGCACACGCGTCACGGCCGAATCGCGGCGTGCCGAGGAGTCGGGCGTGGCGGCCGCGCCACTTTCATCGCCACCGGCCGAGGCGGTGGTGGGGCGGATGCCCTGTCCACGTCCCGTACGCATGTCGAAGCGACTGAGGCCGCCGTTCTGCGACTCGCCAAAGAAGATGTGCTGATCTTCCATGTGGCCGCGGGCCTGGAAGCCGTCGCCGCCCACGATGTTGAACCAGTCGCTGTTGCGGATGCCCCAGGTGTTGGTGGTGCGTGAAGGGCCGCACTGCGAGAAGTTGTCCTGCGTGCCGCCGCACACGTAGTAGAACGGCTTGGCGTTGTTCACACCCACACGGTAGTACTGCGTGATGGGCAGCGTGGCGTGAAACTTCCAGGTCTCGCCGGCATCGTAGGTTTCGTACAGGCCGCCGTCGTTGCCCAAAAGAATGTGATTCTTGTCCACCGGGTCGAAGGCCAGCGCGTGATGATCGACATGCACACCGCGTCCTTCCCAGTTGGTGTTCGACCAGGTGGCGCCGCCGTCGGTGCTGCGCGAGAGATTGGTGGCCACCGAGTAGATGTGACCGGGGCGATGCGGATCGACAAACAGCTCGCTGTAGTACTGGCCCAGGCCGTTCGTGAACCACTGCGCCATGGCCGCGCGCGCGCTGTCCTGCGGGGCCGCGCCGGCGCGTGCCGCACCACCAGCGCCTCCACCACCACCCGCACCGCCACCCGGGCCACGCGGCACGACGGCGTTCTTGCCGTAGCGCGTCCAACTGGCGCCGTCATCCACGCTGCGATAAAGGCCCGACTGGAAGTTGGACGCCTCGATGAACGCATATACCTGCGTGGGCGTGCTGCGCGCATCAATCGCCAGTCCCGCACGGCCCACATCACCCGTGGGCAGGCCGTTGCTCAATTTGGTCCAGGTCTTGCCACCATCGGTGGTCTTGTGCAGCCCGCCCTCGGGGCTGCCACCGATGGCCTGACCCACATGCCGGCGACGCGGATAGGCCGCCGCATACAGTACGTCGGGGTTCTTCGGGTCCATCACCACATCGGTGATGCCGGTGTTGTCGCTCACGAACAGGCTGCGCGTCCAGGTCTTGCCACCGTCAGTGGTCTTGTAGAGACCACGCTCGCCACCCGCCGAAAACAGCGGACCCTGCGCGGCCACGTACACCACCTCGCTGTTGCGCGGGTCGATGACGATGCGCCCGATGTGCTCCGATGCCGCGAGCCCCACGCGGTTCCAGGTCTTGCCGGCGTCGGTGCTCTTGTAGAGCCCATCGCCAAAGTGCGCACTGCGCTGACTGTGATTCTCACCCGTGCCCAGCCAGAGCACGTCGGAGTTCTTGGGGTCGATCTCCATGCAGCAGAGATTGTTCGCGCCGTAGTTCTCGAAGATGGGCGTGAACGAGGCGCCGCGGTTGTTGGTCTTCCACACCCCACCGAACGCGCTGACGATGTACCAGGTGCTGGGATTGACCGGGTCGATCTTGATGTCGGCAATGCGGCCCGTCACCACGCCGGGGCCCAGCGGACGGATGTTGATGCTCTTGAGCAGCTCGGCAGGCAGCGGAGTGGCCGCCGGTGTGGCGGCTGCGCGGCGATCACCGCGCTGTGCGGTGACGGTGGCGGGGAGGATCAGCGGCGCATGAGCGGCACCAGCAGCGCGAGCACCGCTGAGCGGGTCAGACGACGGGACATCGAGGGAAGGGCAGAGGTCAGGTGGGAGCAGCGGCAGTAACGGGGGCCGGCGTTGTATCGGCGTGCCGGCCCTGTGCCGGCGTGCCGCAGGTGGGGCAATAGGGGTAGAACGCATTCTTGCGCGTACTGCACTCGCCGCACTTGTCGAAGAGGCGCAGGCCGCAGTGCACGCAGAAGTTGCTGGTGCCTTCCGGGCCCTTGGCCACCGCACGCTCGCAGCCCGGACACACGCCGGCGTCGAGCCGCTTGAGCGCCTCCTCGTACTTGAGACTGCGGCGGCGCTCCTCCTCGCTCTGCTGCTCCACCTGCTGCCGCTGCGCGAGATACTTGCGCATGGCGCGAATGATGTACACGCCGGCCACAATGGACACCACAATGCCCACGCCGTAGCGCACATAACCGCCGTAGCTGGGCAGGTAGGGCACCAGCTCCACAAAGAACGCGAACACGGCAAAGAGCACAAAGCCACGCAGCAACGGCCAGTACTCACTCTTGCGCTTGCGCATCACCATCCAGCCGGCCACCACCAGCAGGGGCAGCGTGAGCGCGAGCCGCAAGCCGAAGGTGGTCAGCTCCTGCTGAAACCGTGCCTTCTCGAAGGGCCCGCGCGCGGCTAGTTCGAGCTCGATCTGCGCTTCGCGGTTGGCCTCCTGGGCCTGCGAAATATCGAGCAGGCGTGTGTCGATGCGCTCCAGTTCGGATTCGGCGTCGCGCTCGATGACCTTGAGTGAATCGAGCTGTCGCGTGCGCGAGAGGACTTCGGGGTCCTGCTGCGGATCGGTGGTGGCGGTGCGGGTGGCAATCCAGGCGTCGAAGGTTTCCTTCTGCGCCGTGTAGGCGTTGCGCGCCGCAATGTGCACCTGCATGGCGCGATCGCGTTCGTCCTGCGTGCGACGCTGCAGACCCTGCAGCGAATCGCGTGCACTGCGCAGCGGCGCGGCCAGCGTCGGGTCGACGAACTCCTGCAACTGCAGGCGGTCCGGAGCGCCCGGCAGTTCACCAACGATCTTGCCACCCAGCCCGATGAGGAAGCTGGCAAAGACCAGAGACACCACCCACATCGCGAACGCAAAGATGCGTTCGGGCACGCGAAAGGCGCGGAACATGTGTTATTCCGGCAGGCGTGAGGCGAACGGTGAGAGCTGCGCAATCAACAGGTCGAGCGGTACTTTCTCGATGGGATGCGGCACCCCCTCGAGCAACACGGCTTCGGCACGCGGCATGGCTTCGGCAAAGCGCTGCGACTCCTCGAGCGTGACCGAGTCATCGCGCGAACCCACCAGCAATCGCACGGGCGCAGCAATCTGTGCCACAGACGTCGTGGTAAGCGGCGGCGACTCGCCCAGTGCGCGCAGCACGGCGGCCGTGCGTGTGAGCGTACGTTCCCATCCGCCGGCTTCGGCGTGACGCGCAGCCAGGGCATCGGCAAAGGCCGGTACCTTGGCACGCATGCCCTCGGGGTTGAGACGTCGCGCGCCCGCCTCCGCCACCTCGGGTGTCCATGCCAGCATGGTGCCCAGGGTCACGATGCCCGCCACGAGACCCGGCTGCATTTGCTCGGCCAGCAGCGCGGCGTAGCCACCCATGGAGTAGCCGAATACCAGCACGCGCTGCGGCGCCAGTTCACGTACACGCGCGGCAATCACGTCGGCAAATGCCGGCATGCTGAACCCCGCATCGCTTTCCGCATCGCTCAACGCTTGAGTACGTCCATGCCCTGGCAACTCCAGCGTGTGCACGGCAGCAAACACCTCGTGCGCGCGCGCCGCGTCGGCTACCGGTGCCATCTGCTCGGCGCTGCCCAGTGCCCCATGGACAATGAGCAGCGCCGGACGAGCGGACGTCGCCATTACTTGGCCTTGAAGGCGCTGATGGCCTGGCGCGTGAAATCCGACAGCACCAGCGTGCCGCTCATGGTGGCGCGTTCGGCCAGCATGGCGTCCCAGTGTTCGGTGCCGGCCCAGAACACCTGCTTCATCTGCGCCATGGCTTCGGGATTGCTGGCCGCCAGCGTGCTGGCCAGCTGATCCACGGCCCCGTCGAGCGCCAGCTCTTCATGCACGACCTTGGCATACAAACCACGGCGCTCACACCAGGCCGCGTCGCGCCAGTCGGCGTCCACCGCCATCTGGCTGAACGAGGCGAGACCGATCTTGCGCTCGATGACCGGTCCCACAACAAAGGGACCGATCCCCACGGCCAGTTCGCTGAGCTTGGCCGAGGCCTTGTCCACGGCAATGGCGTAATCGGACGCGGCAATGAGACCCACCGCGCCGCCGGCCGCCTTGCCATGCACCCGGGTGACGACGAATTGCGGGGCCCGCATCATGGCCAGAATGACGCCGGCAAAGCCCGAGAAGAACTGCTGACCCTGCGCGATGTCGGCAATGCTGGTCAGCTCGTCGAAGGAGGCGCCGGCGCAGAAGGGGCCCGTGCCGCCGCTCTGCAGCACGATGACGCGAACTTCCGGCTGGCGGGACACGTTGGTGATGGTGGACGCCAGTTCGCGCAGCAGGGTGCCCGGGAGCGAATTGCTCTTGGGGTGGTAAAACTCGATGCGGCCGATTCCAGCGGCCACGTGGGTTCGGACGTATCCGTTCGGACCCGTTTCCGGAGTGGGGTGATCGGGAGTCATGCGGGAGAAGATAGCCTCCCGTTCCGATTGTCGAATCCCGATCCGCCCGCCTATCTTTCCCTGATGGACCAGACCATGCCCGTTCCCACCGAGGAGGCGGCCCTCCTGGCCGCTTTTGAAGCCCGCATCGCCGCCGGCGAGAGCATCGAGCCCAAGGACTGGATGCCGGAGCGCTACCGCAAGCAGCTCACGCGCATGATGTCCCAGCACGCCCATTCCGAAATCGTGGGCATGTTGCCCGAGGGCAACTGGATTACCCGCGCCCCCAGCCTGCGGCGCAAGCTGTCGCTGCTGGCCAAGGTGCAGGACGAGGCCGGTCACGGCCTGTACATCTACTGCGGAACGGAAACGCTGGGTGTGGACCGGCAGGAGCTCACCGAGCAATTGCTCGACGGCCGCGCCAAGTACTCCAGCATCTTCAACTACCCGACGCTGACCTGGGCGGACGTGGGAGTGATTGGCTGGCTGGTGGACGGCGCCGCCATCGTGAACCAGACGGTGCTGGCCAAGGCCTCGTACGGACCCTACGCGCGTGCCATGGTGCGCATCTGCAAGGAAGAGAACTTCCACAAGCGCCAGGGCTACGAAGTCTGCATGGTGCTGTCCAAGGGCACGCCGGCGCAGAAGGCCATGCTGCAGGACGCGGTGAACCGCTTCTGGTGGCCCTCGCTCATGATGTTCGGCCCCAGCGACACCAACTCGCCCAACAGCGCCGAGCTGCTCAAGTGGCGCGTGAAGCGCAAGACCAACGACGAGCTGCGTCAGCGCTTCGTGAACCTCACCGTGCCGCAGGCCATCGCGCTGGGCATCACCATTCCGGACCCCGATCTCAAGCTCAACGAGGCCACGGGTGACTGGGAGTTCGGCGAAATCGACTGGAGCGAGTTCCACGCGGTGCTCAAGGGCGAGGGCCCCTGCAATCACGAGCGCATGGCGGCCCGTCAGGCGGCGCACAAGGAAGGCGAGTGGGTGCGCGCAGCGGCCACGGCCTACGCCGAGAAGCAGAAGGCGCGCCAGGCCACGGCGGCGGCCTGATGAGCTCGTCACTTGGCAACGGCGCCATTGCGGACAGCCAGTGGCCGCTCTGGGAAGTGTTCACCCAGGGCGCCCACGGCGAGCCCTTCGAGCACGCGGGCAGCATTCACGCGGCCGACGCCGAACACGCGCTGCAGAACGCGCGTGACGTGTACACACGCCGCGGCGAAGCCGTGAACCTGTGGGTGGTGCCCACGACGGCCATCGTGGCCTCCGCGCCGTCGGATGCCGGGCCGTTCTTCGATCCGGGCAACGACAAGGCCTACCGGCATCCGCAGTTCTATATCGCGCCGCGCGGCGTGCGCATTTTCTGATGGCTGAAGTCATCAACAAGGCGCCCGACGTGCCCATTGCGGCGCCGCGCAAGGTGCCGGTGGCCAATCCGCTGGCCGACTATCTGCAGCGACTCGGCGACGACCGGCTCATTCTCGGCCATCGTGTGTCGGAGTGGTGCGGCCACGGGCCCATTCTCGAGGAGGACATCGCGATGGCCAACATCGCGCTGGATCTCATCGGGCATGCCTCGTCCTTGCTGGCGCTGGCGGGCGAAGTGGAAGGCGAAGGCCGCAGCGACGACACGCTGGCCTACTTCCGCGATGCGGTGCACTTCCGCAACGCGCTGCTGGTGGAACAGCCCAATGGCGATTTCGCCATGACGATGATGCGGCAGTTCCTCTTTGATACCTACAGCGTGCTGCTGTGGGATCAGCTGTCGCGTTGCGGGCACGAGGGTCTGGCGGCCATCGCCACCAAGTCGCTCAAGGAAGACAAGTACCACCTGCGCCACAGCAGCGAGTGGGTGGTGCGATTGGGCGACGGCACCGAGGAGAGCCACCAGCGCGCGCAGCATGCGCTCGAGGAACTGTGGCGCTTCACGGGTGAGCTGTTCGACCGCGACGACGTGGACGCCGCCGTGGCGGCGCAGGGCATCGTGGTGGATCATGAGGCGCTGCGTGCACTGTGGACCACCATGGTGCGCGACGTGCTGCAGCGCGCGACGCTCACCATGCCCACGAGCACGGCGGTGCGCCGCGGTGGACGCACGGGCTTTCACACCGAGCATCTGGGCCATCTGCTGGCCACCATGCAGAGCGTGGCGCGCGCGCATCCCGGCGCGAGCTGGTAGGCATTGTGAGCAGCGGGTCAACCGGGTCAGGCAGTTCGACGTTTGCGCTCACGCGCGACGACGTGATGGCGGTGCTCAACACCGTGCCCGATCCCGAGGTGCCGGTGATCAGCGTGGTGGAGCTGGGTGTGGTGCGCGACGTGGACATCACGCCCGAGCGGGTGCTGGTGACCATGACGCCCACCTACTCGGGCTGCCCGGCCATGCGCGAAATGGAGGCCGATGTGAAGGCCGTGCTGCTGGCGCGTGGTGCGCCGGCGGTGGAAGTGCGCACGGTGCTCTCGCCGGCCTGGACCACCGACTGGATTGGGCCAGAGGCGCGCGAAAAGCTGCGGCGCTACGGCATCGCGCCGCCGGGCAAGGCCGAGTCCCAGGGGCTGGTGACCCTCACGCGTGCACGCAGCGCGGTGGCTTGTCCGTTCTGCGGCAGCACCGACACGGTGCTGCAGTCGGAGTTTGGCAGCACGGCCTGCAAGGCCATTCACCAGTGCCGGGCCTGCGGCTCGCCCTTCGACGAATTCAAGCCGCTCTGACTGACCGGTGAACAGCAGCAACTGATTACCACGGAAGACACGGATTGGACGGAAACCACAGGATGGATTCCGCTCAATCCCGCTGTTGCTCCAGTTGTGTACGAGATCCGCGGGGAACCGTTCTTGGGCCAGTTCTCTCGACTAACCGGTACGCGAGCAACTCCGATGCAACCCAGCCGGAAGGTGCTTCCGGTCGGCGCAGTAGAAGCCCATCGTGCGGTCCGAACAAGAGTCCGCGATGCACCGTGGTGGCTAGGACAAGGCCTGTCTTGCCGTCGACCGCCGATATCAGGGTTTCGTAGTCCTGTTCGTCTCCGGGGTCCTGAGGAACGTGTGAAGCGCCGGCTTTTCGTTCGAGCGCCAAGCTTCGGGGACCTGCCCTCACCGCGAATACCCACAATAGATCTTCGCCATCCGCTTGAATGGAGTACACCCTCGTAACGGCTCGTCCTCGATGCGAAAGGACGCCTTCTGGCGCTCCCGAGGGTGGTGCAACAAACCATGCAAGCTGTGGAGCGAGGGTGCGAACGAGAGTGCCTGACGTCTCGTACAACTCGAATCGCGCTCGTTCCGGGTCCGATGCCCAGAACCGGGACTGATTGATCGCAGAGACAGGTCGTGCTGCAGGTACCAGCCCGTTCACGGTGGATCGCCCGCTGGCAGCGCTGCCGAACGAGCGGCCAACTCGTCCAGACGACGGGTCGATGACATGAAACAGGAACCCCGCGCGTGATGGCGTGCGTAGATGATGCGACAGCACCAGGTCATCTCCGCAGACAGCATAGGCGTATGGTTTCGGAATCGCCTCGAGCTTGCGGCGGCGGACAATTCGGCCGTCCGGGTTCATCAATGTTTCTCGGTTTACCCCCAGTTCGTACACAGCCAAGGTGTCACCAGGCAGGCGTCGAATCGCGGTGGGCCTCACCAGCTCGTTTGGCCCGAGCCCTTCGCGGCTGAGGATCCTGAGAAGTCGTCCGTCGGGCGAGTAAATGGCAACTGTGCCGTTGATGCTCGTTGGCGTGACAGCGAACTCGCCGTTGGAAAGCCGGGTAATCGTACTCCGATCCAACAGGTCGATACTGTCCGTCTCGCGGCCGAGTACCGCGACCCGCTCAAGACGGATGTCACATGACACGCGACATGCCGGCCTGCTCGTTTGAGCCTGCGGGCCGGCAACCGCAATCGCCCCATGCAGTTCATTGAACGGTTGAGAGTCCGGCGTGAAGAGCAGTACCGATATCGTCGACACAAGGGTCAGGAAAATCAAGCAGTTCTCTCCATGAAGGAATGGAACGTAGACTCACGCGTCATGCTACCGGTTTTCGCGTGTTTCTCCAGAACAGCACCACAAGGTAAAGCGTCGCACCAGCCAGCCCGATGAGTGGCCCCATGGTCTGAAGAAACACGGTAGGAAGCCATGAACAACGCTGAAGTCTGTATACGTCGGCCGGGCCGTCGCCAAGAGACGACAGCACGCGGTGGCGCGGGTAGTCGCTGTTGCGCCGACTGTTAAGGCCGCTGTCCAGTTGTACGAAGCCGCCCGCCCTGATGGTCAGCGCGTCGTACTCGAGTCGGCCCTCCACAATGCGTTTCCGGGCCATAGAGTACGGCGCATGAGACTTCTTATCGGAGGATCGGGGAGATGTTCCGTTCCATCCTGCTGTTTCCCTGGTTGTCCGCGAAATCCGCGATAATCAGTAAACGGACCACCGGACAACGACGACACAAACAGAACGGGCCCCGGCGCAATGCACCGGGGCCCGCTTGCCACGTCTCAGCCTGGCTTACTTGACCAGATCGCCGAAGCTGCGACGACCGGCCCGCTCGCTCTCCGAGCGGCAGCCCGTGGGCGCGCCCTGACCCTCGAGCACCTGCCAGATCTCGACGCGGCGGTTGGCCGCCTGCGCCGCACGGTTGGCCGCCGAAACACGCGGACGACGCGCTGGCGGCGGCTCCTGCTCGGTGTCGCCGTTGCGCACCAGGATGCACTGCTCGCCGAAGCTCGACCAGAGGATGCGATCCTTGATGCTGTTGGCGTCCTTGCCAGCCACGCGGAGGAGCTGCTTGTACACCGCCTCCGAACGCGACTTGGCCAGCGTGTTGTTGTACGCCTCCGAGCCATACCAGTCGGTGTGACCCTCGATGGAGATGCGCATGTTCGGGTTGGCCTTCATGGCCGCCACGATCACCTTGAGCGTGTCGTTGCCGGCCTTGAGCACCACGGCCTTGTCGAACTGGAAGAGCGTCGTGTCAAAGGCCACACGCGCGGCGGGCAGCGCCTTGCACTCCACCGACGCCGTCTCCGTCTTGCTGCTGCCGTAGGCGGTCTTGCTGACCGTGATCGTGGCCGTGCCGGCCGCGTTGCAGGTCACCGTGCCGTTGTTGACCGAGGCAACCGAAGCGTTGGACGAGCTCCAGGTGATGGCGCCGAGGTCCACGTTGTCGGCATCGGTGGCCTTCGACGTGAAGGACAGCGTCTTGCCCACATCGGTCGAACCGCTGCGCGGGTCGAGCGTGAGCGTCCAGGCCGGCGGCGGCACCGTCACGGTCGACGAGGCCATGCGCTCGATCTTCTTCACGAGGCCCTTGCAGGTGATCGTGGCGGTGCCGGCCTTCACGGCCGTGACCTTGCCGGTGTTGTCCACCGTGGCCACCGACGGATCACTCGACGAGCAGGTGAGGTTCTGCACCTTGCGCAGCTCGATGGGACGCGTCTTGAGGTCGGCCGCGCTGAGCGCGAACTGGCGCTCGCTGCCGCGGTTCACCGTGGCGCTGGCCGGGTCCATCTTGAGCGCCCAGTCAAACTGCTCGGCCGAGGCACAGGCGCCACGCAGCGCGTAGCTCACACCGGCACGGAGGCCCAGCTGCTGCGACGTGCCGTCGAGCGGCTGCTCTTGCGGCGACGGATCGTAGTCCATCAGGCCGTCGAGACGAAGGCCCCACTTGCCACTGCCGCAGATCTTGAGACCCACGAGGCCCGTGAACGCGTCCTCGTATTCGTTGGCCGTGACGCGGCCCGCAAACACCTGCTGCGCGTAACCGGCGCCCAGGATGAGCGAGGCCTTCTTGCCGGGCGTGACCGGAATGGTCAGCGTGCCCAGGCCACGGAAGGGCCGGTAGGTGATGTCTTCAAACGGATTGCGCGCGGCCTTGGTCTTGGCGTACTGGATGTCGCCTTCGATACCGAGCCACTTGTACACCGACATGCCGAGGCGGCCACCCACGCCGAAGGCGTCGTCGATGCGAATTTCCTTGTCCATCTTGGTGTACTGACCGAACACACCCACTTCGATGCGCTCGCCCAGATTCTGGGCCTGCAGCGTTGGCGCCGCCATGACGGCGGCCAGCAACGACATTCCGACCAGGTTTCTCTTCATGTGATACCTCCGGGAGGAAGCCAGGATAGCGGGCCGGACACCGCCCGCGTCGACCTCAGGTTCAACGAGCCTGACGCCAGCACAGCAATAGTAAAGCATTCCGGCGCCGTGCGATACATCACGTGGCACAGTCCCTCGGTCCCGCGTGGCTGCGCCATGAGACGGCCGAAACCCAAAGGACAGCTCAGCTGTGAGCAAGGTCACCAAATGCACTGAGCCGTCACGGTGCGGTGACGGCTCAGCGGTTCGGACCCGGTTTGTGACAGAAATTACACAGACAGCAGCCGCGTCAGCTCCTGCTGGATGGTCTGGGTCGTGGGCACGACCGCGTCCAGCAGCACCGGGTGGTAGGGCACGGGAATGTCGCGCGGCGCCAGACGGGCCACCGGGGCATCGAGGTGCCAGAAGGCCTCCTGGGCCAGCGTGCCCGCGATCTCGGCGCCAAATCCGGCCGTCCAGTTGTCCTCGTGCACGATGAGGCAGCGGCCCGTCTTGCGCACCGAGGCCAGCACGGCCTCCCGGTCCCAGGGCGCAATGGTCCGGAGGTCCAGCACTTCCACCGCATCGCCAAAGGCCTCGGCGGCTTCGGTGCAGCGGTGCACCATGGCACCCCAGCTCACGAGCGTGATGTCGTTGCCCTCGCGCAGCACGGCAGCGCGGCCGAAGGGCAGCACATAGTCATCGCCCGGGTAGCGGGCCGAGCCATCGCCGGTCATGAGCAGCGAGCGATGCTCGAAGAAGATGGTGGGGTTGGGGCTGCGCATGGCCGCGCGCAACAGGCCCACGGCATCGGCGGCGTTGGACGGCATGGCCACCTGCCAGCCATACGCATGCGCAAATCGCACTTCGTCGCTGAGCGAGTGCCAGGGGTCGCCCACATCCTTGCCGAAGCCACCGGGCATGCGCACCACGATCGGCGCCGCAAAGCGGTTGGCCGTGCGCCAGCGCATGGTGCCGCAGTTGTTGAGCTGTTCGGTGGCCGGATCGGCGTACTTGCGGAACTGAATTTCAGCGACGGGCACGAGGCCGCTGATGGCCATGGCCACCGCGCGTCCGATGATGCCCTCCTCGCTGAGACTGGTGTCGAACACCCGCTCGGCGCCGAACTGCTTCTGCAGGCCTTCGGTGACGAGATGCACGCCACCCTTGCGGCCCACGTCCTCGCCGAACACCACCACCTTCCTGTTCACGCTGAGTTCATGACGCAGCGTGCGACGCACAGCCTCGGCAAAGCGCAGCAGGTCGCCGCCTTCCTGTGGCACGTCGCTGCCGCCCAGCGCCTCGCGCTCGGCGCGGGTCAGACCGCCCATGGCATCGGGCGCGTCGGTTTCGCAGTACACATGACGCGCGACCGTGCTGGCGTCGGGCATGGCGCGTGCGCGCGCGGCCGTGAGCGCAATCTCGACATCACGTGCCACTTCGGCCTCGAGCTCCTGCCACGCGCTTTCACTCAACAGCGAGGGCACGAGATAGTTGCGGAGCGCCGGCAGCGGGTCACGCGCCAGGTCGGCCGCAATCTCCTCGTCGCTGCGGTAGCCCTTCTGATTGTCCGGCCCCGAGTGACTGGAGAGACGCGGCACGGTCAGACGCACCAGCGCCGGACCGTGGCCCGCGCGCACATGCGCCACCGCCTCGGCCAGCTTGCCTGAGGCATCGTGCGGATCGCTGCCGTTGCCGTTGCGAATGAACAGGTTGGTGAACGAGGCGAGATTCTTCGCGATGTCGCCGCCAGGCGTCTGCATGTCCCCACGCACGCTGATGCCGAGGTCGTTGTCCTCGATGTAGAACAGCATGGGCAGCTTGAGCGTGGTGGCCATGGTGAGCGCCGCCCAGAAGCCGTTGGTGGCCACCGAGGCGTCGCCGCCCAATGCCACGGCCATGCTGCTGGCGTAGCTCGCGTCCTGCAACACGTCGCGGTGATACACGATGCTCTGCGCCCAGCCTGCCGCGGGTGTGTACTGCCCGCCCACGTCACCGGCCATGGGCAGCACGGTGCAGCCCTCGCGATTGGGCAGGTTGCACACCACGCCAATGTCGCGGCCGTCGCTGAAGCCACCCGAGCGCCCCAATGGGCTGCCCAGTGCGTCTTCTATGCTGAGCCCAACCGAAAGCAGCAGGGGCCGCGAGCGGTAGTAGGCACCGGCGCCGTCGTGCGTGCCATTCAGCAGCGAGCCAAGAATGGTCTGCGCCATATCATGGCCGCGCGCCGAGAACTGATAGAGCACCTGGTGTTCGCGCGGGGTCGTGGCGCGATTGCGGTTGGTGCTTTCCTCGACGTCGTCGAGCGCACGCGAGACCAGCGTGTGGTAGGCGATGCGACGCCAGTCGAAACCGGCGCGCGGCGCACGATCAGCGCTGGCGGACCTGGACGAGGCGACGTCGGTCTTGGCGGGGCGAACTGCGGTCTTGGAAGGCATAGACCCGTAATTTGCCCCGATGCCCCCTCAATCGGGAGTTTGTCGCTGTGCCCAGAGGGCGTTGGGCGCCACCGCGCGGGCGGCGGTGATGGCGAGGCGGGTGACGGTGGTGATGGTGGGCACCCCCACGCCGACTGCCACGAGCAGCAGGTTGGCGGCCAGCCACCAGGTGGTCCAGCGCTGCACCAGATCACGATTGCCGCGCATGACAAACAGCACGGCCGCCGCGCCGTTGAGGACGAACAGCCCGGCCAGCGCCCAGGAGAAGGCGGTCCAGCCAACCGCAGCCAGCCACTGCATGAGCACCGTATCCATGGACACGCTCCGCGAGGTGGGACGACAGGGCTAGAGTACGGCGTGAATCGAGGAAAAGCGAGACCAGACGTGGCGGCGGCGCGTGAAGCCTTGCTCAGGCCAGCCCACGGGCCCGTGGCCCCCGCCGCGTGACTATCTTTCATGAATGTCTGCTTCCTCCTCCCTCCTCCTCGAGCAGGCCGACGGCGTGCTGCTGATCACGCTCAATCGGCCCGACGTTCTCAACAGCTTCACCCTGGAGATGGCCGAGGCGCTGCAAGCGGCGCTGGCGCATGCCGCGCGCGACGAAAGTGTGCGGGCGGTGGTGCTCACCGGCGCCGGTCGCGGCTTCTGCGCCGGTCAGGACCTGGCCGAGGCCCTGCCCAAGGGCGACGGGCATACGGCCTCAGGCCCCATGCCCGACATCGGCGAGATCGTGGTCAAGTGCTACAACCCCATCATCCGCGCCATTCGCTCACTGGAGAAGCCGGTGCTCTGCGCGGTCAATGGCATAGCCGCCGGTGCGGGCGCCAATCTGGCCTTTGCCTGCGACCTCACCTGGGCCGCAGACGATGTGAGTTTCGTGGAGAGCTTTGCCAAGCTGGGGCTCATTCCCGACACGAGCGGCACCTTCTTCGTGCCGCGTCTCGTGGGACATCAGCGCGCCACGGGCATGTTTTTCCTGGCCGAGAAACTGCCGGCCGCCAAGGCGCGTGATTGGGGACTCATTTGGGAGGTGGTGCCCAAGGCCGAGCTGCTGGACACGGTCATGAAGGTGGCGCGTCAATTGGCGTCGCAGGCCACGCGCGGCTTTGGGCTCACCAAGCGCGCACTGCTGGCCAGTGCGGCCAATGGGCTCGACGCGCAGCTCGACGTGGAAGCGGCCTGCATGACGGAGGCGGGCAGGACGGCGGACTACGCCGAAGGTGTGCGCGCATTTCTCGAGAAGCGCGCCCCCGTATACCGCGGCGCCTGAGAAGGGTATGCACATTCGCAAGATTGGTGTGGTGGGCGCAGGGGCCATGGGCGCGGGCATCGCGCAGGTGGCCGCGCAGTTCCGCCACGAGGTAGTGCTCTGCGATGCGCATCCCATGGCCCTCGTACGCGCGCGCGCCGCCCATCAAAAGGCCATGGCCCGCGAGGTGGAGAAGCAGCGCCTCACGCAGGAAGAAGCCGAGGCCGTGCTGGCCCGCTTCAGCTACGTGGAAGGCACTTCGCTGGGTGATCTGGCGCCGCTGGCCGAGTGTGATCTGGTCATCGAGGCCATTGTGGAGCAGCTCGGGCCCAAGCAGGAGTTGCTGCGCACACTCGAGTCGGTGGTGCGTCCCGACGCGGTGCTGGCCTCCAATACCTCGTCGCTGTCCATTGCGGCGCTGGCGGGTGCGTGTCGGCACAAGAGCCGTGTGGTGGGTCTGCACTTCTTCAATCCGGCGCCCATCATGCCGCTGGTGGAAGTCATTCCGGCCATTACCACCAGCGCCGAGGTGGCGACCGCGGTGCGCGCGCTGGCCGACGGTTGGCGCAAGGTCACGGTCATGGCCTCCGATACGCCGGGCTTCATTGTGAACCGTGTGGCGCGCCCGTTCTACGGCGAAGCCATGCGCATGCGTGAAGAGGGCGTGGCCGACTGCGCCACCATTGACTGGGCGCTCAAGACCATCGGTGGTTTCCGCATGGGGCCGTTTGAGCTCACCGACTTCATTGGTCACGACGTGAACTTTGCCGTGACACGTTCGGTGTTCGACGCCATGTATGGCGACCCGCGCTATCGCCCCAGTCTGCAGCAGCAGCGTCTCGTGGAAGCGGGCTGGTTGGGCCGCAAGACGGGGCGCGGCTTCTACGACTACGCCGAGGGTGCGATGCAGCCATCGCCGGTTGAAGATCCCGCGCTGGGGCAGGGCATCGTGGATCGGGTGCTGGCCATGCTCATCAACGAGGCGGTGGACGCGGTGCATGTGGGTGTGTGCAGCGTGGCCGATGTGGAGTTGGCCATGACCACGGGCGTCAACTATCCCAAGGGTCTGCTGGCCTGGGGTGATGAGATCGGGCCCGCCACGGTGCTGGCGCGCTTGCAGTCACTGCAGTTCGAGACGGGCGACGACAGATACCGGCCCAGTGTGCGGTTGCGCCGGGCCGTGCAGGCTGGCGTGTCGCTGACGGATACACGTCGGCTGTGAGCGCGACGCCGACGCACACTCCGGCTGAAGTCGTGGCGCATCTCATGCGGCGCGACGCGTTCTCGCAGTTGCTGGGCATGGAAGTATTGGAGGCAAGCGAGGGCCGCGCCGTGCTGCGCATGGCGGTGCGCGAGGACATGGTGAACGGCTTTGGCACGCTGCATGGCGGCGCCCTGTTTTCGCTGGCCGACTCGGCCTTTGCCTTTGCCACCAACGGCGGCGGCACGCTGAGTGTGGCCATCGACATGCACCTCGGCATTCCCGCGGCCTCGTATCCGGGCGATGTGCTGGTGGCGGTGGCCGTGGAGCAGAGCCAGAGCAACCGCCTGGCCTTTGTCGACGTGACCGTACGCAACCAGCGCGAGCAGATCGTGGGACATTTCCGCGGCACGGTGTATCGCACCACCAGGCAGCACGAGCTGGCCTGAGCGCGTGGCAATGCGCCGGCCTGCTTCACACAGCATATCGACTGGCAATCCACCCCCACACGGGATGAAGGCGAGATGACGGCGACGGGACGGACAGCGGCATGGATCGTGGACGGGGTGCGTACCCCGATCGGCAATCTTGGTGGGGCGCTGAGTGGAGTGCGCGCCGACGATCTCGGCGCGCATGTCATTGCCGCGCTGGTGGCGCGGGTGCAGGAGGCCGCGCCGGGCTTTGACGTGTCGGCCATTGCCGACGTGGTCATGGGCTGCGCCAATCAGGCCGGTGAAGACAATCGCAACGTGGCGCGCATGGCGGGCCTGTTGGCGGGCCTGCCGGTCACGGTGCCGGGCGAAACCATCAACCGGCTCTGCGCCTCCGGCCTCAACGCGGTGGCCTCGGCGGCGCGTGGCATCAAGGCGGGCGAGGGCGAGCTGTATGTGGCCGGCGGCGTGGAGAGCATGACACGCTCGCCGTTTGTCATGTCCAAGGGCAGCACGCCCTTTGCGCGCGATGTGCAGCTCTTCGATACCAGTCTCGGTTGGCGTTTCGTGAACCCGCGCATGAAGGCCATGCACGGCACCGACAGCATGGGCGAGACGGCGGAGAACGTGGCCGCGCAGTATGGGGTGAGCCGCGCCGATCAGGACGCCTTTGCCGTGCGCTCGCAGCAGAAGGCCGCCGCCGCGCGCAGCAGCGGACGCTTTGTGCGCGAGATCGCGCCGGTGAGTGTGCCGCAGCGCAAGGGCGACCCGCTGGTGGTGGCGCAGGACGAGTTCCTGCGGCCCGACACCACGTTGGAAACGCTGGCCAAGCTCAAGCCCGCCTTCCGCACCGACGGGCAGGGCAGCGTGACCGCCGGCAACTCGAGTGGCCTCAACGACGGCGCGGCGGCCCTGCTGCTGGCGTCGGATGCGGCGCTGACGCGCTACGGTCTCAAGCCGTTGGCGCGTGTGGTGGCCAGCGCGGCCGCCGGCGTGGAGCCGCGCATCATGGGCATGGGCCCGGTGCCGTCCACTCGTCTGGTACTCGAGCGCGCGGGCCTCACGCTGGAGCAGATGGACGTGATCGAGCTCAACGAGGCCTTTGCCGCGCAGTCGCTGGCCTGCCTGCGTGAACTGGGGCTGGCCGATGACGATGCCCGCGTGAACCCCAATGGTGGCGCCATTGCCCTGGGCCACCCGCTGGGCATGAGCGGCGCGCGTCTGGCACTCACGGCCGCGCGTGAACTCGAGGCCCGTGGCGGCCGCTACGCGCTCTGCACCATGTGCATTGGTGTGGGGCAGGGCTACGCGATGATTCTCGAGCGCGCCGGAGTCTGAGTGGTACGCGCATGATTTACGAGTTTGACGGCTTCATTCCGGTGGTGCACGAGTCGGCCTTCGTGCATCCGCAGGCCGCGGTCACGGGCAACGTGATCATCGGCCGCGATGTGTACGTGGGTCCGGGTGCGGCCATTCGTGGCGACTGGGGCGGCATTGTCATCGAAGACGGCTGCAATGTGCAGGAGAACTGCACGCTGCACATGTTCCCCGGCGTGACCATGACGCTCGAGGCGGGTGCGCACATTGGTCACGGGGCCATTGTGCACGGCGCGCGCATTGGCGCCAACACGCTGGTGGGCATGAACGCCGTCATCATGGACAACGCTGTGGTGGGCTCGGGCTGCATTGTCGGCGCGCTGTGTTTCGTGCCGGCCGAGATGATCATCCCGGACCGCAAGGTGGTGGTGGGCAACCCCGCCAAGATCGTGAAGGACGTGAGCGACGAGATGCTGGCCTGGAAGACCGACGGCACCGCGCTCTATCAGCAGTTGCCGGCCGCCATGCGCGCAGGCTGGCGCCCCGTGGAACCATTGCGTGAACTGCCGGCCAATCGGCCCGTGCAGAGCAGCATCCTGAAGACCTGGAACGAGACCCGCAAGGAGAAAGACTGATGTCGACGCAGATGTACAAGTTGCAGAACTTCGCCGCCGGCGAGTGGGTAACCGGCACCGGTGCCATGACGTCGCTTGTCGATGCCGTGACCGGCGAAGTCATTGGCGAGACGTCCTCGGGTGGACTCGACTTCCAGGCCATGCTGGACTACGCGCGCCGCGTGGGTGGGCCGGCGCTGCGCCGCTACACCTTCCACGAGCGCGCGCTGATGCTCAAGCGCATTGCCATCGCGCTCATGGCGCGCAAGGAAGAGTTCTATCCGCTGTCGTACCACACCGGCGCCACGCGCACCGATTCGTGGGTGGACATCGAGGGCGGCATCGGCACCTTTTTCGCCTACGCCAGCCGTGGTCGCCGTGAGTTCACCAACGAGCGCTTCCACGTGGAAGGCCCCACCGAGCCGCTGTCCAAGAACGGCACCTTCGTGGGCCGGCACATTCTGGTGCCCATGGAAGGAGTGGCAGTGCACATCAATGCCTTCAACTTCCCGGTGTGGGGCATGCTCGAAAAGCTGGCTCCCGCGCTGCTGGCCGGTGTGCCCTGCGTGGTGAAGCCCAGCACCACGGGCAGTCATCTCACGCATGCGGTGTTCAAGGCCATTCTCGACACCAACGAACTGCCGGCCGGCGCACTGCAGCTCATCTGCGGTGAAGCGCGCACTCTGCTGGATCATGTCACCGAGCAGGACGTGGTGGCCTTCACCGGCTCGGCGGCCACGGGTCAGAAGCTCAAGAGCCACGCGTCGGTCATGCGGCACTCCGTGCGCTTCAACATGGAAGCCGACTCGCTCAACTGCTGCATGCTGGGCCCCGACGCCGTGCCGGGCACCGAAGAGTTCGATTTGTTCGTCAAGGAAGTCGTGCGCGAGATGACCACCAAGGCCGGTCAGAAGTGCACGGCCATTCGCCGCACCATCGTGCCGGCCGGTCTCGAGGAGGCGGTCATTCAGGCCATCTCCAAGCGCCTAAGCACCACCACCATTGGCAATCCCACCACCGAAGGCGTGCGCATGGGGCCGCTGGCTTCGCGTGGTCAGGTGACGTCGGTGAGTGAGAGTGCGGCGGCCATTCGTGCGGCCGCCGAGCGGGTGTATGGCGGCGGCGACTTTGCCGTCGTGGGCGCCGATCGCGAGAAGGGCGCGTTTTATGCGCCGGAGCTTTTGTACTGCGCCGAGCCGCTGTCGCGTCTCGAGCCGCACGACATTGAGGCCTTTGGGCCGGTCAACACCATCATGCCGTACCGCGACCTGGGTGAGGCCGTGCAGCTGGCGCGCATGGGCCGTGGTTCGCTCGTGGGCTCGCTGGTCACGCACGACCCCAAGGTGGCGCAGGAAGTCATTCTGGGCACGGCCTGCTGGCATGGCCGCATGCTGGTGCTGGACCGCACGAGCGCCAAGGAAAGCACGGGCCACGGCTCGCCGCTGCCCAACCTGGTGCATGGCGGACCGGGCCGCGCCGGTGGTGGCGAGGAAATGGGCGGCGCGCGTGGTGTCACGCACTACCTGCAGCGTGTGGCCCTGCAGGGCAGCCCCAGCATGCTCACCGCCATCACGCGCGAGTGGACCAAGGGCGCCGAGGAGCACAAGGACGAGGTGCATCCCTTCCGCAAGACCTTCGACGAACTGCAGGTGGGTGACACCATCATCACCAAGTCGCGCGAGATCACGCTGAAAGATGTGGAGGCATTTGCCGCCTTGAGTGGTGACAAGTTCTACGCCCACATGAACGACGAGGAGGCGCGGTCGAACGGCGTGTTCGAGGGACGCGTGGCGCACGGCTATTTCATTGTGTCGGCGGCGGCGGGGTTGTTCGTGGACCCGGCGCTGGGCCCGGTGCTGGCCAATTACGGTCTCGAGAAACTGCGGTTCACCAAGCCCGTATATCCGGGGGACAGCATCCATGTGCGGCTCACCGTGAAGCAGAAGACGGCCAAAGACACGCCCGAGGGCACCATTCCGCAGGGTGTCGTGGAATGGGACGTGGAAGTCTTCAACCAGCACAACGAGCCGGTGGCGGTGTACAGCATCCTCACCCTTGTGGCTCGGCAACGCGCGGCCGCGCAGGCCGCCTGATCTTTCTCCATGACCACCACCACCGCCACCCGCAAGATCGATCGTTCCATCGTAGAGGGGCCCATCGGTCCTGCGGTGTGGAAGGTGGCCTGGCCCACGGTGCTGCAGAACGTCATCGGGGGCTTGCAGGGCATGATCGACCACGCGCTGGTGGGGCACTTCGTGGGGTATGCCGCGAATGCCGCCATCGGCGTGGGCTTCCAGATCTTTCTGGTGGTCATGGTGTTCATCTCCTCGCTGTTCAGTGGCATGGGCGTGCTGGTGTCACGCTTTGCCGGCGCGGGCGACGAGGCGGGCATGAACCGCGCGGCTTCGCAGGCCTTTCTGCTGGCGCTTGTGTTGTCGGTGGGGGTGCTGGCGCCCGTGGGCTACTTTGCCGCGCCCTGGCTGTTGAGCCTTGTGAACGCGGCGCCCAATGTGGAAGCCGAGGCCCTGCCCTTTCTGCGCATCATGTTCGTGTTCGGCTTTGGCATGATGATGTTCTTCATGCTGGGCGGGGCGCTGCGTTCGGCGGGTGATGCCAAGACCCCCATGCGGCTGGGCATTGCCCTCACCATTGGCAACATCACGTTCAACGTGCTGCTCATTCGCGGCTACGGTCCGTTCCCCGAGATGGGCACGGCCGGTGCGGCGGCGGGCATGATGATATCGAGCGGGCTTGTGGCGCTGTATGCCATTCGCATGCTGTTCAGCGGCAAGTGGGTGATTGATTTCCGCGGCATGTCGTGGAAGCCCGACTGGGAAATCATTCGTGCGCTGTTCCGCTTTGGACTGCCCACGGGGTTGCAGGGCATTGCCATGAACGTGGCGGGCGTCATGCTGCTGCGTTTCATTGGCAGTACGGCGCAGAGCGCCGAGGCCCAGGCCGCGTACGCCGTGGGTTACACCGAGTTGTTTTCCCTGGTGACCTGGACCAGCGTGGGCCTCATGGGTGCGGCGGCCACGGTGGCGGGGCAGAACCTCGGTGCGGGCTATCCTGAGCGCAGCCGGTTGGCGGTGCGGCATGCCGCGCGCATCGGGTTGGGCATTGCCATCACGGTGGGTGTGCTGTTCGTGGCGGTGCCGGCGCAGTTGCTCGGATTGTTCGGTATGGACGACCCGAACGTGGTACGCATTGGCCGCACGTTGTTGGCGTACCTGAGCGTGTCGGGTTTGTTCATCACCGTGGCCCTGACCTTCACGGGCGGTTTGCAGGGCACGGGTGATACACGGAGTCCGCTGTTCATTACTCTGGCGTCGCAGTTCGCGCTGCCCATTGGGTATCTGACGTTTGTGCAGAGCATGCGACCGCTGCAGCCGACGGACATCTGGCTGGCGATCGTGATGGGGCACGCGACGCGGTGTGCGTTGAGCGTGTGGCGGTTCGAGCAGGGGAAGTGGCGGGGGATTCAGTTGGGGTTGCGGGGGGCGTAGGGGGCGCGGTTCGCTGCTCGGCCGGATTGCGGGAATGGTTGAGTTCGGCGGGTGGGCTTGCGGTCGCGGTTGGCGCCTGCCGGCGCGAGTTGTGGGTGGGCCAGGCGCTCTCTCGGAGAACTCCCGTTGGGCCGCGATAGATGCGGTAGAACGCGGGCTGGCGGATTCGGTGTCTCGAGCCGTAAGTTGGCGGAGGTCAAAGGGATTGCGCTTGCGCCGCTCGTGAAACTGGAGGTTGTTATGCTGCAGAATCGAGCGGTAGAAGCGCCGTGGCGCAGTAGTTTGGCGCAGTCTAATAAGCGTTATGCTCTCGTAGGACCCTTCACAGAATACAGTCCATGAGTGAACCGACAGATCAGGGCGCCGCACCAGCAGGGCCTGAGAATACTCCAGAAACCGATGCCACATCCGGGGGGCTGGATCAAGCTGCCGAAACGCTCGGAACGGCAGATAAGCCCCGACCGGCATGGCTCGAACTCTTCGACCTTGACCGAGCCAATCCGAAGCGCGATCAGATCCAAGACATCATCGCGCGCGAGATGCAGGCGAGGTTTGGAGCGGAGCCACTCTTGCAGCGCTATAACGTTCGGTTGCTCATGGATTCGCGTTCCATCGGCCCGACCGACTCAGACCAGATCTATCAGTCGCTTAAGGACATCGATCGCTCACGCCCGATACTTCTGATTGTTAAGTCCGGTGGCGGGAGTATCTCTGCGGCGTTCTTCGTCGCGAAAGTGTGCCGCGAAAGCACGGATGCCGAGTTTGCGGTGGCCGTTCCGCGTGAGGCGAAGTCTGCCGCGACGCTCATCTGTTGTGGTGCTGATCGGATACACATGGGCAGTTTGAGCGAGCTTGGCCCAATCGATCCTCAGTTCGGGAACACGCCCGCGCTGGCACTAAAGCATTCTGTGGAACATCTCGCGGAGCTGGCCGCGAGACATCCGGGTGCGGCCGGGATGTTCTCAGACTACCTAGCGCGCACCCTTCGAGTCGAGTCGCTCGGGTACTACGAGCGGGTTGCGGCCTCGGCTGTCCAGTACGCGGTCAGGTTGCTGCGATCACGTTCGATCCCAGCCCAGTCAGAGTCTGAGCTGGAGACACTCGCGAAGCACTTAGTCTACGCGTACAAGGATCACGGCTTCGTGATCGACTCTCGTGAGGCGAGCGAACTCTTCGGCACAGGAGTAATTGCTTGCAACACGCCGGAGTACGACCTTGCCAACCGGGTATACGATCACATCGACATGCTCAACTACTTCGTCGGTCAAGCGCTAGGCCGGGAGCTGTCCTTCGCGGGTTCCCTGGAGAGCTGTCACCCGTTCAGGATCGCTGCGGATGCTTCCGCCGCGTAGCATAACGATGCTTGCTGCAGTCGGGCGAACTAGCGGTTGCGCGCTGCGCGCGCATCAAGTCTGAGCGCCCGCTGCAGAAACTTTTCGTTAGGTCGACCAGGAGGATTGATTGAGCACTACGGATGGCTCGTTCGCGTCCTACAGCCGCGAGAGTCAGCGGCAAAAGCTCTCCCCCCGTTGCCCATTCGCAAGCACGGAGCGATGTCCAAAATACCTCGAGTCCGTCGCCCTGCTGAGAATGACAGGAGGATTTGCCGGGATCAGCGACGACGACATCGAGCGTCTTGAACAGAAGTGGGCCGGATGGCGCACACCTACTCGCGAGCAGGCGGCGAGTTTCTTCGGTAGTGATGGTCGCTACTCCTTCGGTCGACTTTGTCCAGAAGTTGGCTACGACCACTTCGGGCATTTCGCCACTGGATTCTACAAGTACGGCGACGTACTCGACTCGGAGCTTGCTCATGAGCGCTTGTCGAAGGAAAAAGTGCCAAGCTCAGACTATCGCTGGCGTTGGTGGTCGATCGAACCAGAACACTATACCGAGTGCAGCGTCTATTCGATCCTCGCAACGGAGGTGAGGATCGATACGAAGGTGACTACAAAAAAGAGCAAGAAAGCGCCCATCTCTCCAAGTCTGCGCTGGACCGTACTTGCACGCGATAGTTACACATGTCAGTACTGTGGTAGAAGGCCACCAGAGGTCGTTCTGGAGGTCGATCACCGAGTTTCTGAAGCTGCTGGAGGCGACACGAACGTCGACAACCTTGTGGCGTCTTGCTTTGACTGCAATAGGGGAAAAGGCGCTCGAAGCGCGAGAGCGACCTAACAACGCGTTACAGAATGACGAGTGAGGTAGTATGCGCTTACTTCGGTCGCTCCATTTCATCCGCTCGCAGCTGAACACTAGACGTTGTGTCACTACCACTAACCGATTGGGTAACTGCCGTGGTTGAAGATCTAAGGATCTACTTCACTGACTACTCCGCAGCGACGGCCGAACATCTTGCGGGGTACGGGACGTTTAACCTTTTCATGCACAGGGACCTTCCGCTCCCTATCGATCCTTTCCTTCTCTTCAATTCGAGCTTGGGCGGCCGTCAACGGCGGATGGCAGCTCGTGCCCGTCGGCTCTGGACCAAAGACGCTGAAGGAAGACTATGCCCGCATGGCCGAGGACGGGCTGCTGTTCGATGACGCCGATCCGTTCGATGAGCTAGTGGCGCGCTGCGCCGAGATAACCGCAAGAGCCAACGAAGCGGTCAACAACGAGGGGGGGATATTGATGCGGATCAAGGGGGTCAAAATCGAAAACTTCCGACTTCTGCGAGACGTCGCAGTGGGCTTGGAAGATCGCACTACGCTGATTGTAGGACGAAACAATAGTGGCAAGACCTCGATAGCAGAGCTGTTCCGACGACTCCTCGGCGAGAAGTCACCGTCATTCAGGATGGAGGATTTCTCACTGGGTTGCCAAGAGTGCTTCTGGACGGCGTTCGAAGCCTTCCAGGCGGAAGCCTCTGCTCCAGACGTCGTCGCACTACTCCCATCCATCAAAGTCACGATCGACATCACCTACGACGTCAACGCTCAAGATCTTGGCCCGCTGAGCGACTGCATCGTCGATCTCAATCCGAACTGTAGCGACGCAAGGCTCATCCTCACCTACGGCCCGACACCAACCGCACCGGCAACACTCTTCGCAGGTCTCGCGGTCGGCGAGGATGTGCCCATCAGCCGCCTAACCTTGTTTCGGGCGCTGGGCAGCCGCGTGCCGACTGTTTACGCGGCGTCGCTGGAAGCGGTCGATCCCAATGATCTGACCAATCGAAAGTCGCTGGAGCTAAGAACGCTCACAGCGTTGGTCCGGGGCGGTTTCATCAATGCGCAGCGTGGCCTCGACGATGACACGCGCCGCGAGCGGGATGTTCTCGGCAAAGTCGTGGAGGTGCTCTTTCAGTCCGCACTTGCCGACTCTGTCGATCCTAAGAAGCGGACGACGGCCGAGCAGCTCAAGGCGGCTGTTGAGCAAATTCAGGGTGACCTGCACGCGGGCTTCAACGCGAAGCTCACTTCGCTCCTTCCGACGTTCGACCTATTCGGCTATCCTGGTCTCTCTGATCCTGGGCTCGTCACCGAGACCAGCTTCGACGTCGACAAGCTGCTGAGCGACCACACCAAGGTTCGGTACGTAGGCGTAAATGGCATGACCCTGCCCGAAACCTACAATGGGCTCGGGGTGCGCAATTTGGTCTACATGCTACTTCAGTTGCTGCGGTTCTTCCGCGAATATCAGGCTGCGCCGACAGCAGCCGGTGTGCATTTGATCTTTATCGAGGAACCGGAGGCGCACCTGCATCCCCAGATGCAGGAGGTCTTCATCCGTCAGCTCGACCAGATCACTAGCGCATTCGTCGCCCAGCTCAACGAGAACAGACCTTGGCCGGTCCAGTTCGTCGTAACGACCCATTCTCCGCATATGGCGAATGAAGCGCGCTTTGAGGCCATGCGTTACTTCCTCTCAGTGCCGGATGGGGAGGGCATGCGCCGCTCGGTTGTGAAGGATTTACGCAAGGGCATGGGCGGCGCACCCGAGCCCGATCGCGATTTTCTACACCAGTATTTGACCCTGACGCGGTGTGATCTGTTCTTCGCTGACAAGGCGATACTAATCGAGGGCACCGCGGAGCGCATTCTGCTTCCGGCGATGATCCGCAAGACCGACAGCGCTGCTGCTGGTCAACCGCAGCTCGGCAGCCAGTATCTCACGGTGATGGAGGTCGGCGGCGCCTATGCGCACCGCTTCTTTGATCTCCTATCGTTTCTCGAATTGCGCAACCTCATCATCACTGACATCGACGCGGTGAAGCCGAACGATGCCGGAAAGCGTGTCGCCGTGCCCGTAGCGAAGGGTCTGTTCACTAGCAACGGGTGCCTGAAAGCCTTGTTTGGGGACGACGTTTCGCCGGAGGCGCTGCTAGGAAAGACCGCGGCTGAGAAGACAACCGGCATTCAGCGCATTGCGTTTCAGATACCGGAAGTACCGGACGGACCGTGCGGCCGCAGCTTCGAGGACGCATTCATCCTTGCCAATCCGGCACGCTTTCCGCTTGGCGACGGTGACCACGCGCTTGCGTCTTACGAGCTGGCCAGCGATCAGAAGAAGTCCACCTTCGCGCTAGAGCACGCGATCGAGCACACCGACTGGAACGTTCCTCGATATATTGCCGAGGGGCTGCGCTGGCTGGCGGAAGGGAATCCCGCTCCCGCGAAGCCGGTTCCGCCAATTGCGGTAGAGATCGCTGCAGGCGCTGCGGCCATTGCAGTGAACGTTGCCGAGGTTGGCGACAATGGCTGAGAAAGCGGAGAATCCCGCAGACGCCGCGGGGCGCGTCGCGCTTGAGCGGATGTTCGCCTGTCTCGATGAAGGGCGCAGCTTTCGTCTGGAGGCTGGTGCCGGTGCCGGAAAGACCTACTCGCTCGACATGGCGCTCCGCCGCATTATCGATCGCCGGGGCTCCGAGCTCCTTCGCCGCAGCCAGCAAGTCGGCTGCATAACCTACACCAACGTCGCCAAGGACGAGATAAGCTCCCGGATCCAGGCTCATCCGGCCGTGCGTCCTGAGACGATTCACGGCTTTTGCTGGTCCATCCTACAGGACTTCCAATCAACGCTCCGCGCGCTCGTCCCCGCTCTTGAAGGCTGGGCGGAGCGCCTCGAACCTGTTGGCGGCATTGGAGTCCGCCGTGTTCACTACGAGCTGGGATACCCCAGCGTCGGGGACCATCAGGTGACGCTTCACCATGACGATGTTCTGGTGCTGATGATCCAGGCTCTTGGAAATCCGAAGTTCCGATCGGTCCTGACTGCGCGCTATCCCATCCTTCTCATCGACGAATACCAAGACACCGACGCCGGCTTCATCAATGCGATCAAGGAGTGGTTCCTGAACACGGGCCATGGCCCGCAGCTCGGCCTTTTTGGCGATCACTGGCAGAAGATCTATGGCGAGGGCTGCGGCTTGGTCGAGCACGCGGCGCTGGAAGTGATCGACAAGAATGCGAACTTCCGTTCCACGGCCCCGATTGTCCAAGTCCTCAATCGAATGCGGCCGGCACTGCCGCAAATGGTGCGTGACCCTGCGATGCCGGGTGAAGCGCGCGTATTTCACACCAACCTCTGGCCCGGCGAAAGGCGAACCGGTCAAGGCGGGCACTGGACTGGCGATACAACCCCAGAGGCCGCAAAGGCGTACTTCGCGCACATCAAACATCGGCTCGCGACTGAGGGTTGGGACCTTGCAGTCGGGAAAACCAAGATACTCATGCTCAGCCACAGCGTCCTTGCGCGCGAGCAGGGCTATTCGAGCATCCCGCCGATCTACGGCAAGTTCAACGATCCTTGGCTAAAGAAGGACGATCCTCACATCAAGTTTCTAGCCGACCAGTTGGAGCCGGCATGCGCCGCCTTCGAGGCGAAGAGCTACGGTGAAATGTTCGGATGCTTCGGAACCGGGACACCAAAAATCCACAGGCACGCGGACAAGGTGGCCTGGGCGGAGGCGATGACCGCACTGATAGCGCTGCGAACATCGGGGACGATCGGCGAGGTTGTCGACTTCATCGCCGGTCAGCCGCATATGCGCCTTCCCGAACCTGTACAAGAAGCGGAGCGACGACTGGCCGACGCCGGCCCGGTGCCGGTAGAGTCCCGTCGTGTTACCCAACTTCGAAAGCTGCGTGCGGTCCCCTATACTGAACTGATCGCCCTCGACCGTTTTATCGACGGGCATACCCCCTTCGCTACCAAGCACGGCGTCAAAGGCGCGGAGTTTGAGAACGTACTGGTCATCGTCGGTCGCGGATGGAACAAGTATGATTTCGGCCAGATGCTCGAATGGATCGAGCCTGGTCCGCCCGCCGACAAGAGCGAGTTTTTCGAGAGTAACCGCAACCTCTTCTACGTTGCATGCTCTCGTCCCAAGGTACGCCTAGCCCTGTTGTTTACGCAGCTGCTCAGTCCAAATGCGATGGCGCGGCTCACCGCTTGGTTTGGGGTAGACAACATCATCGCTTTGCCGGCGGATCCAGTGGAGATGATGGTTTGACCTTGGTCGGTAGTAGTCTTCGGGACTGGTGCCCCGGCATCGGGTCTCAGATGCGCACACGCGATAGACCGGAATGCGTATCCTGATTTCCGCGCGCTCGATACGGAGGCCCTCTCACGCGGCATAGCGAGCGTCAGGCAGCAATTAGACCATGACTCCTTCAACTCTCGCACTCAACATCGACACAAGTCGACTATCGAAGTTCATAGAGGATCCTGAGCACAACGATTGCGTGGATCTCTTCCGCGAACTGGCGCGCGGGGACTGCTACCTTGTCGTCTGCTTCACCCGTGTGATGGAATTGTCCCGGATCGAGCCGAGAAGGAGGGCGAATATCGTCTCGTTCCTCCGCGAGGTCCCTACGCTCATCGGACAGCCCGAGGAAGTTCTTGAGCAAGACGAGCTCAAGTCAGCATGCGCTGCCTTGTCGGGACTCAAGCGTAGACCACCGAAACCGTTTGCGCGTGATACGGCAGACTGGGGGTACGCACCAAACACCATCGGCGGAGATGCCTCGGACCTGCTCGCCATCGCCGACCCGTCGATGGAAGACTTCGCTCACTTGCGAAGGATCGCTGATAAGCATGTGGAGATGGCGCGTCAGTTGCGTACCAATGCGGCTGTCGTTCGAGACCGTCCAGTCCATTTGCGCCATGCGCTGCACAGGCATCTTGCGGACCATCGCAGGAAGACGCCGCAGTATGGGGGCACACTCAGCGCTGATCAGATCATTTCGCACGCAGGCGGACTGGGGGCCTTCCCGACGTTCGAAGTCAAGGCTGAGCTCTTGGCGGCTCGACTTAGCCACAGAAATCCAGCAGAATCCAACGACGCATTCGATGAAGACATAGCCCGGTATCATCCATACTCCGCAGTCTCTGTTCTCGACAATGCCACGGTGGATCGATTCTGGGGAGCGCGGATTCCCGGGCGTGAGAGAGTCGTCGCCAAGTTGGCAGATGCGATGCAGGTTGTTCGGCGGGTTCGATCAGGAGAGTATGCTGTCAATGACTTCTACCTTCCGGCGTGCTAACGTTGGGTTGCTACAGCCAAGCGCTGTGGGTATCGGTTGTGGCGGCCGCGGGGCGTTCGCGGTAGCGTTGAGCGACGGAGCGAACGCCCGGCTTGCCTTCGTGCGGGCGTTTGCTGTAAAACGCGCGCGTATAGCGGCTAACCTTGGAGGTCCGATGCAAGTCAGTCGAATACTGAGGGGAGTTGTCGGGACTGCCCTTACGTGGGGAGTAGCCTTCACCGTGCTCGTCGCACCGGCGCTGCTCTTGATGCTCACCCACGTACCGGTAAACGAGGGCGTCCTCGCGCAGGTCTGGCGTTGGTCAACGGAGTACCTCCCGATCGCTTTCCGCCAAGGCGCACTGCTCGGGGCTGGCTACGCGGGCGCCCTACTCCTGCTTCGTCGTCGACCGCGCTCGGTACACGACGTCTCCTACGTCTCTGTTGGTGTCATCGGGGGACTGGCCGCCATCGCTACCACCGTGGTCGGCAAGCTCGCCGGCGTCGGGGTGATCACGGGCCCGCTGATCTTGCTCTTGGGAGTCACTACGTCCACGCTCTCACTGGCGATCGCCAGGCGCGCTCCGGAGAGCCGCCTCCTCCAATCGCCCGACGAGCCGCGGCTACCGATCGCTTAACCGGTCGTTGTGGGCGACGGGGCTGGGATCGTGGTGGCGACTGGCTCACTTCGTTCGCCTGACGCATTGTTATGGGGCCCCGCAGCAGAGTATTGCGTTCAGTAGATCACTACTCGAGAGAATCATGCGAATCTTTGATCATCACTTGAGCACTCGGCGCTTCCTGCAGATTGGTTTGGTTGTCGCCGGTGCAGTCACTGGGGCTGTCTTCGGCCTGGTCCTCACCCGGCTCGGTAAGATCGCGACGGGCGCCCCGCCAGCGACCCTCGCGAACTATCTGTGGAATGCCGCCGTATTCGCAGCTATCGCGGCGGTCGTGAGTCCGATGGTCACGTGGTCTGAGCTCCGCCGGGTCCCGCTCTGGCGTACGCTCGTTGAGCCGCTCGCCGCCGCTGTCGCCGGCGGCTGTGCTGCCGTGATCCTCGGTGTTCCAGCGCTCATTCTAGTTCTGCCGCCCGTTGGCCTCGCGCTCGGCTTTGCGAACCTTCGGCGCCGATACCCTGATCCATCCGCAGTAAACACTTTGCCCGCGAGTCACGATACGCCACGCGTGGGCGCACCTGAACGGCTGCGCTCCGAGCCGTAGCTCCGCACTGCATATCGTTCGCCGCGGCGGACTGGGCTGACCCAGGATGGCGGCTGGTTCGCTGTGCTCGCCTCGCGCATCGTTATGTGGCCCCTCGGCAGAACGTGGGCGTCATGAAAGAGAGCAATCAATGGAGATCACGATGCCCTTCCGACAGATCAGCGCCCTCATCGTCTTCGCAGCTCCCCTTCTGCTTGGCGCACAGACTACGCCCCGCTGGATCATTGGCGGTGAAGATGATGTCGTGACCCAGCTTGGCCGCGTCCGTGCAGTGGTGGCGCTCCCTCGGAGCTTCGTGGTGCTGGAGAGAGATGCGTCATTCCTGAAGGACTTCGACTACTCCGGTCGACTCCTCCAGACGCTGGGTCGCTCGGGCGGCGGCCCGGGAGAGTATCGCGGACCGACGTCCCTCAGTTTCGACGCACGGAATCAACGATTGCTCGTCGTCGATCCGTCCAATGCCCGCGTGACCGCTTATCAGGTCCGGGACAGTCTTGTCGCGCCACGGTTCCTGAAGGTCGGGGACAGTGGCATCCGCAGCGTGTGTGCGCTCGGCACTCGCCTCATCGGCCTCGCGCGCAACGCACCAACCATCCTTCGCGCGTTGCGGGAGGAGGGTGGCAAGCTCACCGCAACGGCCTCTTTCGGTGAGCCGCGCACGAAACATCCGCTCGGCTCACATCCGATGGTGCGCACGCGCGCGTCGGACGGCCCACTTCTTTGTGACGAACAAGGGAATCGCGTCATTGTCGCCTCCGCCATGCTCGGCGAGGTTCATGTGTTCGATGCCTCAAGCCGGCAGCAGGTGACAACGCCAATCCCTGGCTTCCAGCGCATCACCTTGGCCGTTGAAGACAGCGTGCTGACCATGGTTCCGCCGGTCGGTGGCTACCACGTGGTCCATGGCCTCGTCCCATGGGAGGGTTCCGTGCGCGTCGTGACGGAGCGGCTTCGCCCGATGCCGGGAGACGCTCCAATGTCCGTAGGTTTCGCGTTCGCGGGAATCGGTGCTGGTGGACCCGGGGCCTTGGGCGCACGCACGCAATGGCGGCCGCTCGCCAAATCGAGTTCTGGCGCGCTCTGCGCTCAGGAGGATCCCGCGCCGGCCATTGCACTGTTCACTGCGGGAAGCTGTCCATGAGCGTCGGCGCGCTTCTGCAAACGAGGCCCGGTGCCGAACGTTACAGTATGGATGGCGTGAACCATACCCTCGCGCTCTATTGGAATATCCGTAGCAGAAGCAGGCGCTAACGTTAAACACCATTCCATTTCGAATCATGCTTTGCACAAAGATTCAAGTCGCCGCGCCTCAGTTCGTCGCAGATGCTGGCGTTTGACATTTACGGAGCATCACGGGTGACCAGAATTGCACGATTTTGTCTCGCCCTGAGCGTGGCCGTCGTTGGCGCCTGCAGCGGGTCTCGTGATGAAGTGTCGTTCACTCCTGTGGCATTACGTGAGACGCTGCGCGCAGAGGCTGTGGGTTGCTGGCAGCTGTTCGGTCAATTGGGGGCGTCGCCACCGGATGCGTATTGGGCTCCCACCTACGTTCAGCTGGATACCGTTCTGGCTGGATCCGTTCACGGAGTCGGCGCTCGTCTCGCACATCGGTTCGATGAAAAGTGGGAGGCGCTGCCGCTGTACATGGAGCCGGGCATCAATGGGCTCAACACCTGGCGCGCTGACAGAGACAGTGACTCCATTCGCATCGGGTTCAACAACATGTTCAGCGGATCCGAGTTCGTCCTATTGTTGAGTCCCGGAGCAGCGCGTAGCGACACGATGCGCGGCCATCATTCGCAGTTCTCCGATGATATGCGCGATCCATATAGGAGGTTGGGCTCAGCGCATGCCGCACGTGTCAACTGCCGCGAGCGTCGCGGGGGCTGACTGGAGGTTGCTGCTGCCAGCGCAAACCGCTGTGCAGCGGGCGGCATTGACTTGCTGGTCATCGGACAGGTGAAGTCCTCGTCACTTTTCGGCAGTGCAACGGCTCTTGCTGCCAACCGCATCAATGCAAGACATCCCGTGAGTTCGACTCGAAAGTCCGAACGCACGGTTCGCGCTGCCCCCGTGTTGCACCGCAAATGCCTCCAGGTTGCCTGCAACACGCGGGCGCTCGCGCTGCAACATGGGTGGAATGCGCCACGAAAGGAGCTGCCTAGAATCCCCGACGTGCGGCACGAACGTGTCACACCATGCAGTTCAAACTTTGACTACGGGGATGCACCCATGTCGAACGAAATCCTGAAGGACGAGACGCTGGACTCTGTGGTTGGTGGCTGGCGCGTCCGCGACATCGACAACTAAGCACTGTCGGTGAAGGACGAGCCCCGGGCCGGGTCACCGCGCCCGGGGCTCGTTCGTTGTACCCACTCCACTCCTCTGACCGATGACGTCCCCCCCGCTATACCGGGCCGCCGCCGTCGAGCGCTTCTCCGACCCGGAGCAGCTCGACCGCCTGCTCGTCGTCACGAGCCGCCCAACCTGGGCGGCCCTGGCCGGCGTCTGGCTCGTGCTGGGCTTCGTGGCCGTCTGGTCCATTGTGGGCCGTGTGCCGACCACGGTGGAGGGAAGCGGCCTTCTAATGAGTGCCGCCGGCCTGCGCGACGTATCAGCGCTCGGCCCGGGTGTGGTGGAACGGCTCCCGGTTGCCGTGGGGGACACGGTGGAGCCGGGCACGGTGCTGGCCCGTATTCGCCAGCCCCTGCTCGAAGAGCAGGTGACGCAGGCCGAGCGACGTGTGCGCACGCTCCGGGAGGAAGCCGCGACGCGCGAGGCGTTCGTGACGCGCGGGGCGGTGCTGGAGACTGACCGCCTGGACGCGGCCCGCGCCGATCTCGAACGGAGGCAGCGCCCGCTGGCCGAACGCCTGCGCTTCCTTGAAGGACGTGTCGCCGCCGAACGTGAGGCGCGGACGCTCGGGTTGGTGACGGAATCGACGGTGCAGGCCAGCGTGGCCGCGCTCGAGTCGGCCCGCGCCGAGCTGGCCGCGCTCGCGCTCGACCTGCAACAGAACGCGCTCCGCCGCGTGCAGGCGGCCGACGAGAATGCGGAGCGTGTGACGGAGGTGCGCCGTCGTCTGCAGGACGCCGAGCGCGAGTTGGCGGCGCTGCGCCTCACGCTTGCGCAGAGCGGTGAAGTCACGAGCCCGCACCGCGGCACGGTGCGCGAGATCCGCAGCGCCGTGGGCCAGCTGGTCGCAGCCGGCCAGCCGCTGCTGTCTGTGGAGCCCATTGGGGCGCCCGTGCAGGGGGTCGCGTACGTGGCGCGCGACGCGAAGCGCATCGCGCCCGGCATGCGGGTGCGCGTCTCGCCGGCGGCCGTGCCGCAGGAGGAGTACGGCTACCTCGTGGGCACGGTCCGCGACGTGTCCACGCAGCCGGCCACGCTGGCCGGCATGGCGAAGACGCTGGGCAACGACGTGCTCGTGCAGCAGCTGGCGACGCAGGGCGCGTCGTTCCTGGTGGAGATCGACCTCGAGGCCGACACGCGCACGGCGAGCGGGTATCGCTGGTCCTCGCGCGAGGGCCCGCCGCTGCGCATCGGGAGCGGGTCGGCGATCCGCATCGAGGTGGAAGTCCAGCGTCGCCGTCCGATCGAGCTCCTGGTGCCGTTCCTGCGGCGGCTGGCCGGCGTGTCGGCGTGACTGGGGTGCCGACGTGACCATGCGGGAGCGGTGGCGCGTGCTCATGCGCTGGCGCGGGCCGGCCTGGTGGCGCGCCTTCTGGCGCCTGCGCCCGCACCGCACACGCACCGTCATCCAGATGGAGGCGGTGGAGTGCGGGGCGGCGTGCCTCGGTGCCATCCTGGGCTACTACGGCCGCTTTGTGCCGCTCGAGGAGCTGCGCGTGGCCTGCGGCTCCTCGCGTGACGGCGTGACGGCGAAGAATCTCCTGCGCGCCGCGCGGGAGTACGGCCTCGAGGCGTACGGGATGCGCTGCGAGCTGGCCGGGCTCGCCGAGGTGCCGATGCCGTGCGTGCTGTTTTGGTCCTTCAATCACTTCGTGGTGCTCGAGGGGATCGACGCGGGCGTCGTGTATATCAACGATCCCGCGAACGGGCCGCGCGCCACGACCATGGCCGAACTCGACGAGTCGTTCACGGGCATCGCGCTCGTGCTGCGCCCCGGTCCGGCGTTCAGACGGGCCGGCGCGGAACCCGCGCTTGTGCCGGCGCTGCGACAGCGGCTGCGTGGCGCCGGTGATGCCGTGGCGTTTGCAGTGCTGGCGGGACTCGCGCTGGTGGTGCCCGGGCTCGTGCTCCCTGCGTTCACGCGCGTCTTCGTGGACCAGGTGCTGGTGCAGCAGATGCGAAGCTGGGTGGGGCCGCTGCTGGCCGGCATGCTGCTTGCGGCGGTGCTGCGCGGCGCGAGCACTTGGTTGCGCGAGTACGTATTGCGCCGGCTCGGGCTTCGGCTCGCGGTGCGCGACTCGCAGCGCTTCCTGCGCCACCTGCTGCGGTTGCCGATGGCGTTCTACCAGCAGCGCACGCCGGGCGACCTCGCCGCGCGCGTCGCCTTGAACGACCGCATCGCGCAACTCCTCACCGGGCGTGTGGCAGCGGCGGCAATCGACGTCGCACTGCTGGCCTGTTACGTGGGGCTGATGCTGCTCTACGACTGGCAGATCACGCTGCTGTCGGTTGGCGTGGTCGCGGTGGATCTGGTGCTGATGCGCGTGATCACGCGCCGCCGCGTGGACGCGAGCCGGCGCCTGCTGCAGGAGCAGGGGCGCTACCAGGGCGCGCTGATGGGCGGGCTCACGACGATCGAGACGGTGAAGGCGACAAGCCGCGAGTCGGACCTGTTCGCGGCGTTCGCCGGGCACCAGGCGCGGCTCGCGAACACGTCGCAGGAATTGGCGCGCCAGTCGCTCGCCCTCTCGCTCGTGCCGGGGCTGCTTGCGACGGTCGGCGCCGCGCTCGTGCTCGGGTTGGGCGGCCTGCACGTGATGGCGGGGACACTGACCCTCGGTACGCTGGTCGCGCTGCAATCGCTGCAATCGAGTCTGTTCGAACCGGTGCGCAACCTCGTGTCACTGGGTGCGCAGCTGCAGGAGGCGGTGGGGGAGATCGGGCGCCTCGACGACGTGCTGCAGCATCCGGTGGATCCGGTGATGGGCGCCGCGCCCGCGCCGGCCGTCACGTTCACCTCCTCGGCGACGCCAATCACGGTAACCCGGTCATCGGTGACGGCGCAGCAGCCATCGCGCCTGCTGACGGGTCGCGTTGAGCTCCGTGGCGTGACGTTCGGCTACTCGCGCCTTGCGCCGCCGCTGATCAGCGACTTCAACCTCACACTCGCGCCGGGTGCGCGGGTGGCGCTCGTGGGGGCGTCGGGCTCAGGCAAGTCCACGGTGGGCAAGCTGCTCTGTCGCCTGTACGAACCATGGGACGGGGAGATTCTCTTCGACGGCGTGCCGGCGCATACGATCGACCGCGACGTGTTCAGTGCATCCGTGGCGTTCGTGGACCAGGAACTGCAGCTCTTCTCGGGCACGATCCGCGAGAGCATCACGCTGTGGGACCCGACGATTCCCGACGCGCAGGTGGTGCAGGCGGCGAAGGACGCGCAGGTGCACGACGTGATCATGGCGCGACCCGGTGGCTACGACGCGTTCCTCGCAGAGGGCGGTGCGAATCTGAGCGGCGGCCAGCGACAGCGGCTCGACCTCGCGCGCGCGCTTGCCACGTCGCCACGCCTGCTCGTGCTCGACGAGGCCACCAGCGCGCTCGACACGGTGACGGAGGCCGCGATCGATCGTGCGCTGCGCCGCCGCGGCTGCACCTGTCTGATCGTGGCGCACCGGTTGAGCACCGTGCGCGACTGCGACGAGATCCTGGTGCTGGACCAGGGCGTGGTGGTGCAGCGCGGCACACACGACGCGCTCATCCGCGAGCGCGAGGGACACTATGTGCGCCTGCTCGACGTGCACAGATGCTCGGCGGAGCGCCTCGCGTATGTCGCCTAGCGTCGAAGCCCGCGCCGCTAACGCGTCGCGCATGCACGGACTACGGGTCGGGGCGGTGCGATCGGCCGGTGGCAACACGCCGCTCCGACTCGACGGGAGCGAGGATGTGTGGCTGGTGGTGTGTGGCGCGCTGCACGTGTTCGCCGTACCGGTGAATGGGGAGACGGGCGACGGGGCGCGCGAGTTCCTGTACCACATCGAGGCGGGCTCGCTGTGCTTCGGCGTCGGCGGTCGCGATGCGGGCGATCACGCGTTGCGGGATGCTGCGACAGCGCTCGCCGTGATCGCGGTGGGTGATGTCGACACGATCGTCGCACCGGTGACGCGCGACGACCTCGTGGTGGCGCTCGCTGAAGCGCCTGACACGGTCAGGGCCCAGCTGACCGCATACGTCGGGCGCGTGCGCGATGCGCTGTGGCCGGCGGGGTCAGACATTGACGCACTTGACGGCGTCGTGTTCGATCGTGAGTCCGTCGATGGTCCTTCGCCCTGGTCGGCGCTCGATGCGATGCATGCGGCGGTTCGACATCATGCAGTGCAGCGCGTGCACGAGCGCGACACTGTGCGCCTGGCACGCCTTGAGGCGCGGCGCGTGGCCGACGCGACGGCGGAGACGCAGGCATTGGCGTCCATCACGTCGCTCTTCGCTCGTGGCCACACCGCAGCGGGTGGCAGCACGGGTGCGGCGCTGCACGATGCCCTGCAACTGATCGGATCGACGGTCGGCGTCACCTTCGAACGGGCAGGTGTGGTTCCGCCAGCCTCCGACCTCGCCGAGTGTGCGCGGCACATCGCACTCCGTTCATCGGTGGGATGTCGCACGGTGCGGCTCGAAGCAGGCTGGTGGCTGCGTGATGTGGGGCCGCTGCTCGCGTTCATGAAGGCGACGGGCGACGCGACTGCCGGTGAAACGACTGCCGGAGAAGCGACTGCCGCCCGTGAACGGCCGGTGGTGCTGCTCCCCGCGCAGCGCGGCGGCTGCGACCTCGTGGATCCAGCCTCCGGCGCGCGGGTGCGCGCCAATGCCACGCTGGCGGCCGGCCTCGCAAAGCACGCGCTGCAGTTCTACCGCCCACTGCCCGCGACACCGGTGCGTGCGTCAGCCGTATGGCGCTTCCTCGCACACAGCGTGCGTGGTGACACGCGGGCCCTCGTTACCGCGGGCGCCGCTGCGGCGCTGCTCGGCTTCGCGCCACCACTGCTCACGCGTGTGCTCTTCGACCAGGTCATTCCGGCGGCGGACAGCGGCGGGCTCACGGCGGTGCTGATCGCATTGCTCGTCGCGAGCGCGTCGGGACTGCTCTTTGACTGGGTGCGCGCCGTCGCGGTGCTGCGCCTGCACGTGCGTGCCGTGCATGACCTGCAGCTTGCCGTGTTCGATCGGCTGCTGCGTCTGCCGGTCGCGTTTTTCCGGCGCTTCGCCGCCGGCGACCTCGGGCGGCGTGCGATGGGAATCATGACCATCGGCGAGACGCTCGGCCAGGCGACGCTGTCCACGCTGCTCGCCGGCATCGCGGGAAGCGCGGCGCTCGTACTGCTCTTCTGGTACAGCCTGCCGCTGGCGCTGCTGAGCGTCGCGTTGCTCGCGGTGAACGTCGTGCTCTCCGTGTTCGTTGCACGCCGGTCCATGCCGCACGCGCGCGATCGACAACGGGCAACCGGCGAGCTTTCCGCGCTCATGCTCGAGACGCTGCGCGGCATGGCCAAGCTGCGCGTGGCCGCGGCCGAGTCGCGGCTCGTGGCGCGTTGGTCGGAGCTGTTCCGCCGACAGCAGCAGGCCGCGTTCGCGGTCGACCGGCTGGCGGTGCACCACACCGCGCTGCTGTCCATGCTGGACGTGCTCTCGCGCCTGGTGCTCTTCGGCAGCTATGCGTGGCTGTGGTTCGAGCAGCGCGCGCCGCTCTCCACCGGCGCCTTTGTGGCCTTTGCGGCGGCGGAGGGGACGTTTCGCGCGGCGGTACTGTCGATCGCGGCAACCCTCCTCTCGCTGCTGGAACTGCTGCCGGAATGGGAGCGGGCGGCGCCGGTGCTGCACGCCGTCCCGGAGACCGCCGACGCGCGTCCCGACCCGGGGCCGCTCACCGGGCACATCGAACTCCGCCACGTGCACTTCGCGTACGACCCGGACGGCCCGGACGTGCTCGAGGATGTCTCCCTCACCATTCCCGCGGGGCAGTTCGTGGCCATCGTGGGAGCGTCGGGCTCCGGCAAGTCCACGCTGTTGCGGTTGCTGCTCGGCTTCGAGGTGCCGCGTCGCGGGAGCATCTGTTACGACGGGCAGGACCTGCAGTTGGTGGACCGCCTCGCCGTGCGGCGACAGCTCGGCGTCGTGCTGCAGCACGCGTCGCTCTCGCTCGGCGACATCTACAGCAACATCACCGGCAACACGCCGCGTCCGCAGGACGTGGTGTGGGAGGCGCTGCGCCTCGCCGGCATCGAGGACGAGGTGCGGGCGATGCCCATGGGTCTGATGACACTGATCCCCGACGGGGGGGCGAGCCTCTCCGGCGGGCAGCGGCAGCGGCTGTTGATTGCGCGGGCGCTCATTCATCGCCCGAAGATCCTGCTCTTCGACGAAGCGACAAGCGCGCTCGACAGCCGCGCGCAGCGCTGCGTGAGCGAGAGTGTCGCCACGTTGCACGCGACCCGCGTGGTGATCGCACATCGCCTGTCCACGGTACGCGAGGCCGACGTGATCGTGGTGCTTGATCGCGGGCGTGTCGTGGAGACGGGCACCTACGCCGACCTGCTCGCGCAGGGCGGCGTCTTCGCGCGGCTGGCCGCGCAGCAGGAGGCGTGAGCATGCCAACGCATCATCGGGTGTGGCGAGCCGTCGTGCGCATCGCGGTGGTGATGGCCTGCGTCGAGGCGGCCGGTGTGCCGGCTGCGCAGGCACAGGCGCGCGCAGACACGCTCTCGCCACCAGCGGCAGCACGGCCTGCCGCCCCGCTGCCCACGGTACAGGCGCTCGAGGCCGAACTGCCCGGGGAACCGATCACGCTCGACGCGCTGCTCCGCATCGCCGCGCGCGACGCGCTCGCGGGTCGCGCGGCCGTCGCCGAGGCCCAGCGGGCGGAGGGCGACCTGTGGCGCGCGAATCGGGTGCCCGATCCGCGGCTGGGGATGCGGTCGGGTGTGGCGTCGGACCTCTTCGGCGGCACGTCGCGGCTTGCGGTCAACAATGTGGTGGAAGGCATGGCCGGCTTGCCGTGGGGCACCGACGTACTGGTGGCCTACGAGCGGCAGGACGGGAGCGGCTTCGATCCGCTGCGGCAGTTGGCGGCGCCGTCGGTGCTGTCGGTGAGCGTGTCGCAGCCGCTGTTCGCGGGGCGGCAGGAGCGTGGCGCGACATGGCGATCGGCCACGCGCGAGCGTGCCGCCGCGGCACTCATCGAACAGCGCACGCGCGAGGAAGTTGCCGCCACTATCGAGGGGCTGTACTGGTCACTGGCCGAATCGCAGTCGGTCGAGGCGGTGCGCGCGCGCTCGCTGGCGCTGTCGGAGGCGCTGCTGGTGCGCAACGCGCAGCTTGCCTCGCTCGACCTCGTGGCGGAGGCCGATCTGCTCGCGGTGCAGAGCGGCGTCGCACTGCGGCGCGCGGCGCTGCTCGCGGCCCGGCAGGCGCGGCGCGAGCGGTCGGACGCCCTCGTGTTCGCAGCGTACGGCGCACGCGCCGAGGCGCGGCTGGCGCGCGAGGCACCGCCGCTGAAGGTGCCGGCCGAGGCGGGTGAGACCGCGGGAATGTCGGACGCGACGGCGATGATGCAGACCGGCGCGATGGAGCGCGCGAACCTGCCCGATCTGAACGACGCGGGCATGATCGACCGGCGTGCCGACGTACGCGCGGCCCGCGAGCGCCGCGCGGCCGCCGAGGTACGGGCGGCTCTCGCACGGGCCACGCTCCGCCCGACGGTCTCGCTCGAGGGGGGCTGGGCCGCAGTCACCGAGCCGACGTCGCTCGGCGGGGCCGGCACCTTGCCCGGCGTGGCGCGCGGCTGGAGCGCGGGGCTGACGGTGTCGGCGCCGCTCATAAATCGCCGTGACCGCGGCCGCGTGCTCGTGGCCGACGCGGAGGAGACGCTCGAGGCGCTGCGCGTGCAGGCCGCGGAGAACGTGGCGCGTGAGGAAGTGCGCGCTGCGGTGCGCGCGCTGCGGTTCGCGGGCGAGCGGCGACAGGTGCTCGATGAGGCGGCGCAGCTGGCCGCGCGGCAGTCCGACGCGGAGCGGCGGCGCTGGGAGCTTGGTTTGGGGGACGCGTTCCGCGTGCTGCAGGCGGAAGAGGTGGCCGTGCAGGCGGCGCTGGAAGCGGTGCGGGCGCGATACGAGATGCTGCGCGCGCAGACCCGCTACAAACTGGCCACCGGCACGCTCCGGGCGTTACCGTGAGCGGTCGCCGCGATCTGCGCGGCCGCGCGGTCGGATGGCGGCCGCGTGCCCACCATTCCTCTCGTCAAGCAGCCGACGTCATGTTCCGAATCCGATCGTGGTGGCGCGGTGGGTCCGCGGGAGTGGTGTTGACAGCGTCGGCGCTGACTACCGCACTGCCCGTGCACGCCCAGCGCGCCACGCTGCGCCCGTCGACGGTGTTCGGTGGTGTGCAGGTGATCCACGAGACGTGGAACGTGTCCGACGGATTGCCCGTCAACGCGATCAACCACCTCATCCAGTCGCGCGACGGATATCTCTGGGCCGCGACATTTGATGGGCTGGTCCGCTTCGACGGCGTGAAGTTCACGGTGTTCAACAGCGCGGGCAATCCGGGGCTGCCGAGCAACCGCATCATCCGCCTCGAGGAAGGCGCGCGGGGCGACCTGTGGCTGGCCACCGAGCAGGGACATCTGGTGCGCCGCCACGCGGGACGGTTTCGCGTCATGTTTGGACCGGGGTGCATTCCGCCCAAGTACTTCGCGCTTGCCCACCACGCCGACGGGACGACCTGGGCCGGCACATGCAATGGCCTGGTGCAGTTTTCGGACGACCGGGCCGTGCCGGTGTTGCCGGATATTCTCCGTGACCCGGTCGGCTCTCTGCTGCTGCTGCGCGACGGCACATTGCTCGTTGGTCACGGAAAGCTCGGCCTCGTGCGCTTGCGGCGCGGTGCCGATGGCGCGATGCAACCGGTTGCGACCTCCGCGGACTCGGTGCTGCGTGATGCGCGCATCAACGCGATACACGAGGCCCCCGATGGCACGCTCTGGCTGGGCACGAACCGCGGACTCTTTACCGGGCGGGAAAGCTGGCGACGCGTGCCCATGGAGGGCGGCCCGGAACTGCTGGAAATCGAGCGGATCGTGGACCATCCGCGGCGCGCCGGCGTCGTCGTGTATGGCTTGCGACTCTGGTCGTCAAATGCCGGTACCGTTGCCACGGCGGACGCGAAACGGATGCGCGTCGTGGACTCCGGTCCACCGGTCTTCAATGTGGTCGCACCGATGTGGACGTCCGACTCGACCATCTGGTTCGGCAGCGGATCGACTGTGCACCGGAACGGCGTGCCGCAACTTCGCCTCACCGACGCTGCTGACGGCGTAGAGGGAATGAACAGCGCGACGTTCGGTATCACGAGCGCACTGACCGATCGCGAAGGAAGTCTCTGGCTCGGGACATTCGCAGGCGGCCTCCACCGACTCAAGCCCACGCTGGTGCGCACGATCAGCGAGGCGGAGGGGCTGCGCAACCGCAATGCCTACGGGACCTACGTGGACCGCACGGGCGCGGTGTGGGTCGGGACATTGGGTAGCGGCTTCTCGCGAGTCACCCCCGGCACGGGACGCGTCGAGGGGTTTGGCCCCTCAGCCAGCCGGCCGGACGTCGCGCGCACCTTCCTCGAGGCGCGCGATGGCACATTGTGGGTCGGGTCGGCGGTCGCGCTCTTTGCCTGCTCGCGCGCACCGACCCTCACCTGCGCGGCCGAGCCGTCGTTTGGTGGAGAGGTGTTCGGGGTGTCGGCGCTGCACGAGGACCCCGATGGCCGGTTGTGGGTCGGCACGCAGGGCGGGCTCTTTCGTCGCGAGCAGGGGCGCCTGGTGAAGCTCGACACCGCGAGCGGCGCCCCGGCCGCCACCGTGCGCGCCTTTGCCGTTTCGCGCGACGGGGCGCTCTGGATGGCCACGGACGGCGGCGGCATCGTGCGCTATCGCGAGGGCGTGTACACACCCGTGACGACCGCTGACGGGCTGCCGAGCGACCTGGTGCGCGCGCTGTACGTGGACGCCGATGGCTGGCTGTGGATCGGCACGGAGGGGCGCGGACTCGCGCGGCTGGATCCGCGCGCGTGGGCGACGCGCGATGCTGCGGCAGAGGGTCGTCGGATCGCCACCATCACCACGCGCAACGGACTCTTCGACGACGGCATCCACGAGGTGCTCGAGGACGACTTTGGGCGGCTCTGGATGAGTTCCAACCGCGGCATCTTCTGGATCACGCGTGAGGAGGCGATGGCCGTGGCCGACGGTCGCGCGGCGCGCGTGCGCTCCACCGGGTACACCGAGCGGGACGGCATGCGCAATCGAGAGGGGAACGGTGGCGTGCAGCCGTCTGGCGCGAAGGGGCATGATGGACGCCTCTGGTTCCCGACGCAGGACGGCGTGGTGGTGGTGGACCCGCGCGGCATTGTGAACGACGCGGTGGCGCCGCCGCTCGTGATTGAGCAGGTGGTGGCCGGCGACAGCGCACTGCTGCCTGGCGACGCCGCTGTGCGCCTCGCGCCCGACCAGCGCGACATTCGGGTGGACTTCACGGCGCTCACGTTCCGCGAGCCGCGCAACGTGTATTTCCGCTACCGGCTCGACGGGTACAGCACGGACTGGGTGGAGAGCGACACGCGGCGCAGCGCATTCTTCACCAAGCTGCCGCCCGGTCGGTACACCTTCCGCGTGCAGGCGAGCGATGCGCGTCGCGGCTGGCACGAGCCGGGTGCCAGCCTCGTGATCGAGGTGGTGCCGCGTTTCTACGAGACGCCAGCGTTCCGCGTGGCAGTGCTGGCAGTCCTGCTCGGCCTCGGCGTCGTGACGCTCACGCGCCGCAGTCGCGCCGCCCGTCGCCGTGCGCGTGAACTGCAGCGGCTGGTGGACGAGCGCACGCTGGCACTGCGTGACCGCGAGCAGCAGCTCGAGGCACAGAACCGGCAGCTCGAGACGCAGGCCGAGGCGCTGCAGCAGCTCGATCACGCGCGCAGCCGCTTCTTCGCGAACGTGTCGCACGAACTGCGCACGCCACTCACGCTCATGCTCGGGCCGCTCGACCGACTGCGCAAGCACGATCGCGTGGACGCGCAGCACGAGCGCTGGGTGGACCTCGCGACTCGCAACGCGCGTCGCCTGCTGGAACTGGTGAACCAGATCCTCGACGTGGCGCGCCTCGAGGCCGGCGCGATGCAGCTGTCCCCCAGTCGTATCGACCTCAGCGGCCTGCTGCGCGGCGCGCTCGAGAGCTTCCGCATGACCGCCGAGGGCAAGCAGCTGCAGTTGCGGGCCGACGTGCCGCCCGCGTGCCTCGTGACCCTCGATTCCGACGCCGTCGAGAAGATCGTTACCAACCTCCTGTCGAACGCGGTGAAGTTCACGCCGCCGGCAGGGGAGGTCACGCTTCGCCTTCAGCGCAGCGTCGCGTCGGTCACGATCACGGTGTCGAACACGGGGCCGGCCATTCCGCCTGAGCAGCTGGCGCTCGTATTTGAGCGGTTCTACCAGGTGGACGAATCGCGCACCACGATCCAGCCCGGCACCGGGATCGGGCTCTCACTCGTGAAGGAGCTGGTTGAGCTGCAGGGCGGCGCCGTGCGGGCGGCGAGTGACACGATCGCGACGACGTTCACGGTCGACCTGCCTTTGAGCGAGGCGGACCGGCGCGCACCCGATGTCGAGTTCGAGTCGGTCGCTGACAAAACGACGCCCCCCGAGGCGTCGGCTGCGGTGCCGTCGGACGATGCCGCAGCTGACATCCCGACGCTGCTCGTCGTGGACGACAGCGAGGACATGCGCACCTTCATCCGCGATCACTTCGCGGAGCGCTTCCGGGTGCTCGAGGCGGGCGATGGACTCGAGGCCCTTGCCGTCGCGCGCGCGCAGCTGCCGGACGTGATCGTGTCGGACGTAATGATGCCCGGGCTCGACGGGCGCGGCCTTGTGCGGGCGCTGCGAGAGGACCCCGAGACGGACTACCTCGCCGTCATCCTGCTCACGGCGCAGGCGGAGAGCGAGCAGCGCATCGCGGGGCTCGAGGGCGGTGCCGACGACTACCTGGGCAAGCCGTTCGAGATGCGCGAGCTCGATGCGCGTGTGCGCAACCAGATCGCGGCGCGGCGGCGGTTGCAGCTGCGCTTTGGGGCGGCGGCGTCGGGCACGGTGTCCGACAGCCCGGTGTCGCCGGAGGCGGGCGAAACCGCGGTGGATTCGCCCGACGGACCGACGCTCGCTGCGGACGACCTTGCGTACCGGGAGAGGCTGCTGGCGGCGATCCGCGCGCGTCTGGGCGACGAGGACTTCGGCGTCACCGAACTGGCCGACGCAATGGCGCAGGATCGCTCGCACCTGTTCCGGCGGGTGCGGCAGGTCACGGGACAGTCACCCTCGGACCTGCTGCGGCGCCTGCGCGTGGAGGAGGGGGCGCGGCTGCTGCGCACCACGTCGGGGTCGATCGCTGACGTGGCCTTCTCGGTGGGCTTCAAGAGCGTGTCCCACTTCTTCCGCTGCTTCCAGGCGCAATACGGCGTGACACCAACGGAGTACCGTCGCGCGAGTCACCAGGACGACGTGAGCCCACCGCGCTGACCCGTGAGCAGGTCGGTGCCGGTGCGCAGACGGGTATCTGCGTTGCCTCATCATGCCTCCAGGTTGCACATCGTGCATCCTGCAACATGTAAGCAGTACCTCGGTCCCCGCCGGTAGCTACCGTGCTCGCGCCACCCATGGCGGTGGTCGCCCTGCCCATCCGCTCGGGCATGGCGGCGTTCACGCTTCTCCCCTCGCAAACCATGAAATACAACATCCGCAGAATCTGGTGCACGGTCGCCCTGATGTTGGCGACGGTTGGATCGGCAGAGACCGGTTGGGCACAGGATCCCAGGTCGTGGCTCGGGCCTCCTCGATCCCCGGTTGGCGACTTTCGTATTTGCCGCGATGGATCGATCGTCACGTTTTCAGAGCCATGCCCGGTCATCACCTTCAACCTGTTCGGCACGCTTTTAAACGCCGTGGACGGCAACGGGGTCCGGAATGCCGGCGAAGGTGGTATCGCCTCGTGGAACCTGTCGTTCTTCGGCGTGACGGAGTCGGGAGTTGTGATTCAGGAGAAGCCGCTGGTGTCGTCGTCGCTCGGGGACTTCTCCGTACAGTACTTCGATGGGGGTGGCACCAATTGGTACTTGGAGGTCGCGATCCCCTCAGGATGGGAGCCGACGAGTACCCCGTTCCCCGGCACGTCGAACATCTTCCGGGTCGAGACCGGCCCATTCCCGGGGGGCTCCACCTTCAGCTTTGAGAGGGAGTTCGGCTTTCGCGACCTGACACCAGGTGGCCCGGTGACGCCGCCGGTCACCGTCTCCGAACCCACCACGCTTGCGCTGCTCGGTATCGGCGGCATGCTCATGGGAGTGATGCGGAGTCGGCGCCGGAGCACGGCCGAGTAACGCACCTCTCGCAGGGGTCGGTGGCGGAGCCAGCTGGTGAGGCGCCGCTGCCGACAGGTCTGGGCTTGCTGCGCCACTGGTTCGGCGCGATCATCTCTCGGACGGTCGTGGGACTCGTCTGGGCGCCCGGAACCCTGAAAGACATCCTCAAGTGGCCAGGAATGAGTTCATGCGGCTAGTGATTGTGAAGAAGTTGAGCGCGCTTCTGGTATGCACGCTCTTGCACGCGTGTGGCGGCGTCGCCGAGCAACCCGTAGCCGGCGTCACGCGTTACGACAGCGTGGGCGTATCCATCGTGGAGCACTCCGCTACGCACATGACGAGCCTTCCCGAGTGGACGCTCGATACCGTACCGCGGCAGGAACTCCGCGGCGACGAAGCAGATAGGCAGTTTGCGCGCGTGCTGGACGCGGAGCAGCGCTCAGACGGCGGATTCTACGTGGCCGACCAGCAGCACCGGGATGTCCGGGCGTATGCGGCGAACGGGGCGTTCGAGCGGGTGGTAAGCCGAGCGGGCCGAGGTCCCGGTGAGGTGGGGTTTGTGAGTCGATTGCAGTTGCTGGGCGGAGACTCGCTGGCGTTCGTGGATGCCAACAATCGACGCGTGTCCGTCTTCGGGCCAGATGGCCAGTTCGCGCGCCAGGTCACGTTTCCCCGCTTCGAGGATGGTTCGTCCGTACGCATCACCATGCAATTGACGGACGGGCGTTTGCTCGGTTCCCTGCGCCTGCCGTTCAAGGAGGCACCGGAGAATCGCGATTCGGTGTATCGGACGCCGTTTGCTGTGGTGGCGTACCGTGTTCGGCCGTCGAACCCTGCGGACACCGTCGCAGCTCCAGCAGATGTCGATACCATTGCAGTGGTGCCGGATGGCGAGAACTATCGCGCCAACACCACGATGGATGGAGAGACCTGGGCCGATGAGTATCCCCTTCGCTTTGGGCGCGGTACCGCCATGGCATCCGATGGGCGCCGGGTGTTTGTGGCCACCAACGAGACGGCGGAGATCGTGGAGTACGGGCCTCAGGGCATGGTGCGTCGCATTCGGAGCGCGCGCACGCCGCGTGCTGTCACGGCCGAGGACCGAAATCGATTACAGGCCGACGTGCTGAATGCAGTGGAGAAGAGCGGGCGTCCTGCGGCGGCCAAGGTCGACGCCAAGCGTATGATCGAGGGCTGGCGGTATGCGGCCGTGCATGCTTTCATCGATCGGCTGCTGGTGGGCACCGACGGCAGCATCTGGGCAGAAGACCCGTGGGTGCTTGAAGATGACCCGCGCCAATACATCGTGTACGACAGCACTGGCGTGGCGCTCGCGCGGGTGGTGACGCCTGCGCGCGTGCGGGTGCTCCGCGTGAGCACGACTGAGGTGCTGGGGGTGTGGAAGGACGAGGACGATGTCCCGCACATCCGGCGCTGGCGCATTGATCGCCAGTCGCGCTCTGAGTAATGCGAACGCTCCAGGCCGTTCGGTCTCAGCAGATTTCGTTGTCCAACCCCAATTCAACGCGAAGGTCATTCAGGTCAGTCGCTGCCGTACCACCTTGTCGCCCACGAGTGAGTGCTGCCGCCAGTCGAGCGGCATTGGCCGGTGAACGCACCAGGTAAACGGTCTCCAGAAGATCGGACAATTCCGAGGCTGGCATAAGAACCATGTCCTCGTGGCCGCGCCGAGAGATCACCGCCATCTCGCGGGTTTCTTCCACGTCTTCCCAAATCTGCGCCAAGTGGTCGCGGGCGTGGCTGAAGCTCACGTGAACTGACACGGTGTCCCTCCCGATTGCAGTGAGGCTGTGCATGAGAGCTTCACGGATGTTTGCGACCGGTCAATAGCAACAGTGACTCGCGGTAGCGTCCCCACAGCCATGGCCGGCTTGCCACGGACGGACTGGGCCATGGCCATGGCGGCGACGTTGCGCGCAAGGCCAACCCCAGAATGTGTCATGTCAGAACGCCTGCTGCACGCGCGCCATCAGTGCATGCTCCCGCACGCTGCGCAAATCACCGGAGGCGGTAATGTCATAACCCAGCGACAGGCGCGTGAGCGCGCCGGGTGTCCAGCCAAGTGCCACACCGCCGCTGGCTGCACGGCGTGCGGAGCGCGAGCTGATGAGCGCGCCAGCGCGCTGTCCCCACGAGCCAATGGTGCCCGCGCGCAAACCGAGCTCCACAGCGCCGCGCCGCGATGATGGCACGATTTCCTGCGACGGCATGAGACGTCCGTTCCACACCCAGGTGCCACGCAACACGGCAGCGCCGGTGGTCACGGTGCCGCCTAAGTTGCCAATGGTGCCCCGCTGCGAAAGCCAGGCGCCCTCGGCGGCCAGCATCCATTGTGCGCTGCCCAGTGCGCCGCCCGCCGAGGCGCGCCGGCGGCTGCCGCTGGCCACGACTGTCCCGGCCTCCGTGCCGTCGTTGCGGAAGGCCGTCAGCGGCTGCTGGCCCACGGTGAGAATGCGGATCATGGCCGGCGCGTCGTCCGAGCCGCGCTCGCGCCCATCAAGAAGTGATACCTGCAGGTCGGCGTAGCGATCGTCGCGGCGCCATGCCCATGCACTCCGCAGCAGCAGGTCATGTCCCGATCCAACCGTGGCGCCAACGTCGCCGTCGGTGTCGAGCACGGTTGCATCGGTGCCAATGGGTGTGCGGAAACCACCGGCTGCCAGCGTCCAGATTCCGCGGCGCCAGGTCAGTTGCGCACCCAGTGAGCGACTCGGCACCAGCGAGTTGATGATCGAGCGCTCTGGAAAGAGCAGAGTGCTGGATGACTGCGATCGTTCGAGTCCAAACGACGGACGGAAGCGGCCGGCGCGGAAGTGCCGTGACGATTGATCGTGCGACACAAACGCGTCCTGCACCTGCACGCGTCCCTGCCCAAAATCAGGCTGCAATCGCAGGCCCCAGCCCGACGGCAACTGTGCGTCCACCAGCAGGCGGGCGCGACGAAGCAGAATGCCGTCCGGCAGATTCTGGGTGGCTCCACTCAGCCAGCGGCCATCCACCTGCAGATATCCACTCAGGTGGACCAGCACTTCCTGCGATGTGGCGAGACGCACCGGCCGCCCCCCAGCCGTGGCGGGGGGTTCGTCCTGTGCAAACAGGCGCAGTGGCAGGACCAGAGTGGCCGCCAGTCCAATCAGTCGCCGGCTCAGATGCTCCCGGAGTTTCATGACCCAAATTAAGGAAACTCTGATCAGGTAGGAATCGTAGGCTGTGTGGAAAAGTTATGCGTCA